>Ga0268262_10000029_pt1 | contig 158452 bp, 125 predicted proteins | sample TergutNc150P3_FD_190354 | JGI IMG/M metagenome (GOLD analysis project Ga0268262, IMG submission 190354) | Nasutitermes corniger P3 segment gut microbial community from laboratory colony in Florida, USA - Nc150 P3 (SPAdes) (version 2) | ecosystem: Host-associated > Arthropoda: Insects >...
AGTACGCTACGTCTTTCGCTTTTTTAATCGTGTTTCCGTAGGACATACGGTCGGGTGAAATCCCAAGCGAGAGGATAAGATCAAGCTCATAACGCGAGGCAATGTCGAAATTTGCGCCTAATTCATCGAGCAGGGAAAGTATCGCCTTGTCGGGATTTGCTTTGACAGCGTAGTAAATTTGAGCGTACGGAAAAGAATGGCTCATTTTCAGATAATTTCTTTTAATGTCACGAAGATTGACAACGATACACGGAGTTTCAAGGTTTTGCGAAAATTCGGTAAACCTATCCCATTCGCTATCGGAAATATACTCGTTTCTATGTATCATAAATCCCCCCCCTTTGCAGACCAAGTCTACAGGGGATAGTTTAACTTAATTGAGTTGTTTTGAAAAGCAGGTTTTTTATTTTTCTTCGGTATCCAGAATAATCGTGACAGGTCCGTCATTAACATACTTAACCATCATGTGTGCCTGAAATTCTCCGCATTCGCAGGCGAGCCCTGTCTTTCTTACGGCTTGTGTAAAATACTCGTAGAGTTGTTTCGCTTTTTCAGGCGGAGCCGCCGCGTTCCATGAGGGGCGTCTGCCCTTTCGAGCGTCAGCCAATAGCGTAAACTGCGAAACGGCAAGAACTCCGGCTTTGTTATCAATGTCAGCCAAATCTTTAAGTGACAGGTTCATCTTGCCGTCCTCGTCGTCAAAAATCCTTAAATACGCTATTTTCTCGGAAAGCCAATCAGCGTCAGCTTCAGTGTCATTATGCGCCACGCCAAGGTAGACAAGCAGTCCGCTAACAATGCTCCCCTTTTCGATTCCGTCAACGGTGACTGTTGCGTCTTGAACCCTTTGTATAACAGCTTTCAAGTTTTTACCTTAATTATTCCAGTTTACCGGATTGATGTATCGCCACGCCTTCCAATCTTACGTCGGAGGACGCATTAAGCGTTATCTTGCCCAGTACTTCAAGCGGTTTTTCAGTGTTTATTGAGACGGGAATTGAGAAAACAACAGGCACTATTCCTTCCAGCACTTTGCGGGTGTCATAGCCGACAAGTAAATCAAAGGTTGTGCCTTCGTCGGTTACTTCTACATTTGTCGCCATGCCTTTCCAGATAGCGTGTACGTTTCTGTATATGACAGGTTCGCTCCTTACGTCGGCTAACGCAGGATTGTCCGCTTTTTTAAAATTGTCAAAACCTGGAACTTGCGTGTTATCCATTAACAAACGAGCTCTGCTTTTAAGTCCGTCGGAAGCGTTTGATTCAAGAATACGGTTAAGACTCTTTTTCGCTTCCTCGTCCCTATACGATGAAAAAAGAGAAAGAGCTTTATCGTAAAGACTTATCGCCTGATCCCTTGTAAGAATGTACTTGTAATAACCGTCAACTTGAACAGTCTCTTTTCTTTCCTGATTAGTCAAAACATAATCCGATGTGGGGCGTTTACCTTTTTTGAACGAGTTAGGGTTGGCTTTTGCTTTAATAATTCCAAAAAAAAGAATAACAACGGCAACAAGAATTATAGCAATATTTATTATCGTTTTTTGCGTAATATAATTAACGGGAATCGGAGGAAACAATTTTGAAAGATTTTCCGTCATCCAGTCGGACAACGCTTCGCCTGCCGAATATTTTCTGATAATAGCAAGCGCTTTTTTCGCCAACTTATTGTTTTTATCCAGCTCCTGCACTTCAAGATAATAATGAACAGCCTGAACGGTATCCATACGTTTCAAACAAAGAACGGCAAAACCAAGATTAAGATTCGGATCGTTCATTTTTATTTTTCTTGCAAGATTAAAATTTTCACGCGCCTCAGCGAAATTGCCCGCGTAAAGACATATAATGCCGTAAAGATAATAATACTTAAAAGAACCGTAGTATCTTTCTTCTTCGTATTTAAGAGCGGTTAACGCGTCTTCATAATTGCGCTTCTTAGCTAAAATGGCTGCTTTGTTTAAAAAAGAATCGAATTTCATTTTTAATATGTTTCATTCCCGGTTCTATACTTATCCAAAAAATTATCAATTTCAGTCAGATCCCTTTCGTTTATATGTATGTCTCCGCTGATAAATTGATTTAAAATATCCTGCAGTTTCAGTAAAACAATGGTGTCCTGATTTTCATTTGTTACCGACGCTTCTACCGCCGCTTGCGCTTCTATTGCCGGTATATTTACATTCAATTCATTTCTTGCGGATTCACTTCGGGCTTGCGTTTTTGCTTGAGTATCAGATATTATCGACGCTGTCATACTAAAGGGCGGCTCTGTCAGTTTATACCACGCTACGTCTTCAGTTGTAAGAAATATTGTATATGTTAATGTTTTATTACGATCAATCATTTCAGGACCAAAGTAATAACAAACGGCGGAATTACCCAAACGAGAAGGTTGTTTATTTAAAGGCTTTCCTTGCGAATAATTTAATCTCCAAGGGGCATTCCTTAAACTTTTCCAATTTGCTATGTGAACAAGATCGGGACCTTTTCCGCGAACCGCAACAGGATTAACAATACTGCCCATTAACGATACTTTCTTTCCGCGCGATATCCAATATCTTTCACTTGAACCGCCCTCAAGAATCGTCTCCGATGAAATTGCCTGCGTATTTGTAAGAATAGGTGTTCCGTTTGCTCCCTCTCCCAAGGTTGTATCGAGTAACATTCGCAAGCCTGCAAAAGATCTCTGAGTAGCGGTATTCTGCATGGTAATTGTCACCATAACGCCGTTAGCCGCCTGAGCGCTTGATGTTCTAATCGGGGTAAAAGTTTGAGTTACTTTTAAAAATGACGATTCAAATATTAACGCGGTGTCCCTTCCGTTCTTTTCAATTCTTGTTTTAAATATATTGGATCTGCCGAGTTTGTAAATTTCTCCGTCTACAATAACCGATAAAATGCTTGATGAAGAATCGTTAGAACTGAATAACGGCTCATAACGCATTGTTTTTTGATCTGCAAGATAATAAAGAGTAAAAGAACCTTTTTTTTGGTTTAAGACAAGTCTGATATATCCGTCGTCGGGAATAATATCATCCTGTTTATCCTCAGCTTTTTTTGCTTTTGAGGATGTCTTCTTAGGTTTAGCTTCTTTTTTGGTTTTGGCGTCAGTTTTAGGCTCAGCTTCTTTTTTGGTTTTGGCGGATGTCTTAGGCTTAGCTTCTTTCTTACCTGATGCCATAGGCGTAATTTCTTTTTTAACAACAGGAATATTTTTACAATCGCAAATAATAAAAGAAAAAGCGATAAGAGAAAAAACTAAAAATATACGAGAAAACTTAATAGTACGGAATGACATTAACGCCCTCCGGCTTCAATATTTTCTAAAATCTCGTCTACATTGTTTCCCAAACGAATTGCTTTTTGTATCAAATAATCATTATGACTGACATCTGTGTCATTAATTTCATTTAACGCCGGAGTATCCTCTATAATTTCATGTTGACCGTTGTTACGAAATTCCTGATTATTCAGCTCGTTAATAATACTATCGTTAATAGAAAGTTCCGCTATTCTTCTTTGATACATGTTAAGCGTGTACTCATAAGTTCTTATTGTCTTTTGGTAGTCTTCGCTTGTGCGTAACGATTCTTCATGACTCCACTGTAAAAGCGCCAAAAGTTCCGATTCTATTTTCTTTTGTTTAATTAAGTCGATGCGGTAGACGGCGGCTTCCACTTTTGGGCTGTTTTTATACTTTGCAACTACCCACGCATAGAACTTTTCCGCTTCTTCAAGCTGACCCATCGAGTATAAACACTCGCCCATCCAGAAGAAAGAAGCCGCTCTTCTGTCCGCCGCTTGCCTGTCTGAATCCGTAGTAGATTGATTATATTTGTTTAAAAAATACAGCGCGTCCTCAAAGAAGCCTTGGTTGTAATAAACCCTGCCCCTGTGGTAAAGCATATCCCTTGCGTAAGGAGAATTCGGGGCGACTCTTTGGAGCTCCTCCATGTCACGAATGGCGGAACCGAAATCGGAGTACGCCATCTGGCTTAAAATGATCCAGTATAAAGAGGCTGATTTTTCATTCACGTTTGCGGCATTTTCCTGGGCTCTGCGGAATTCTATTGCCGCTTCTTTAAAACGCGCAGCTCTGTAAAGCTGAGTGCCGTTTTGGTATCTTCGTGTGAATTGCGCCTGCCTATCCTGCGCCTCGGCGAGGTTACAAACAAGCAGTAACAACAAAACAAACGGTAATAAAACCCTTCTTTTTTGTTCCATACTCATATTATATAAAATTTAAGACAAAATTGCCAATTAATATTGTCATTTTTGAACACGTTCTACAAAGCTTTTTTTATCGTTATTTTTGAAAAAAGCCGAGCCTATTACAAGAGTATCAGCCCCCGCTTTTTTGGCTTTTTCGGCCGTTTGCTCATTTATCCCGCCATCTACGGAAATTCTGAAATTTAACCCTGTTTTTTCCCTTATTTTTGCCAATTTTTCGACTTTTTCAAGACATTCGGGTATCATAGCCTGCCCTCCGAAACCGGGATTTACGGTCATAATTAACGCAATATCGATATACGGCAGTATTTCTTCCAGTACGGAACAGGGAGTCGCAGGGGCGATTGCGATACCTGCCTTCAGCCCCAGCTCTTTTATTTCAGTTAAAAATTTATGGGAATGTACTTCAGCCTCATAATGGAACGTAATAGCGTCGGCTCCGGCATCGGCAAAATCCTTTATAAAATGGCTTGGATGCACTACCATCAGGTGAACGTCAAAAAAAGCCTTTGTTTTTCCTCTCAAAGCGCGTACCAACTGGGGGCCGAAGGTCAAATTAGGCACAAAAGAGCCGTCCATTATGTCCATATGTATCCATGGGGCTCCGGACGCGTTTATTTGGTCAACGGCATCGCCGAAATTGGCAAAATCGGCTGATAAAATGGACGGTGAAACGACAATTTTGTTCATTTTTAATATAATACCGTCTATGGGCATCAATGTCAAATGCTATCCGGTTTTACCGGATAGCAGTATTGTCAAACCTTAAAAAAATGGTATACTAAAAGTTAGAAAAAATGGAAAATGGGCATTCTGCGGGGCTGTTAAAAAACGCCTATGAAAAACTGAAAACTTCTGATCCGTCAGCGGCTTGCAGTCTTTTGGAAGATGCCATGAACCATGATTATGAAAACGAAGAAATCAAACACGCTCTTAAATGCGTTAACTGGTGGCTTCAACACATTGGGAGGATTGATGAGATAAAAACCCCTTATGAAAAAGGAGCTTTTTTAATTTCACTGCTGAAGCAATACTATGTTTTTCTCAGTCAGTTAAATCAAAATTTTGAACAGTGTCAATATTCTATTCGATACTTTGTTTATTCAAAAGCGCTTCTTTTTTTTGAAGGATTGCTTGCAAATCCGGCAAACTTGAATGATTCGGGGTTATTGCTTTTAACAGGACGCTGTTACAAAGGAATAGGCGACTATAACGCGGCGCTTAATTACCTTGAACAAGCCGTCAGAATAAAAAGAGATGACGCCGAGATGCTTGCGGAAGTAGCCGATATTAACGCTCTTCTTGCTCAGACAAAAACGGCGAAAACATTGTTCAGGGAAGCGTTTTTCTTAGACCCGTCAAAAATTGACATAAGGTTTTTGGAATCAGCGCTAATCCTTAAACTGCGCGATAATGTCGCGGAACTGGGTTTTAAAGATGAGCTGATAAGCGAGTGGATACCGGTTTACGGTTATTTATGGGGGGTTTTCTCGATAAAAAGGGAGTTAAAACAAATGGAAGCGGGCAGGTTGAAACAATCAACTTTTTCGCTGGAAACGGAGTATGATTCAAACCCGGCAAAACGGGAGATTTTAAAGCCAAGGCTTTTAAATCATTATTTTTGGCTCATAGATCATTATGAGACCAGTAAAGAAGACCCTTCGCTTATAGAAGAGGTCTTATTAAAAATAAGAGTTACCGATTTGGCGGTTTATAATATGTACGCCAAATAGGGACAGGAGAAAAAGTATTATGAGTAACGCTGAAACAGAAATAACATTATCAGAGAGCGCACAGACTCTCTTAAAAAATTTAAATGAAACCTTAAACGAAGAAAAATGGACAAGAGCGAGTCTTGGCAATTATTCCACCAACCAATTCAAGGATTTAGACGCTATTCTTAAAACAGCAAAAGATGAAAAAGTAGTTAACGAATTAAAAAAGACATGCGATGAACATTTAGTTCACACAAGGAACAGTTTAATCGCTCTCTATCTGTCCGGCATGATAGCCCTCTCCCGCCAAATTATCGATGATTCGGCGATGATCAACCTTGTATCGATATTTTTAGATAATCATAAATGGGGAATTGTTAAATATCTTTGCGAAAGAATTTTAGACCACGGAGAATCAAAATACGCCCTTCGCACTTTAGCTGATTGCTACAAGAACGACAATGAAGAAGATAAAATATTGGGAGTTTGGGAAAGGCTTGTTAAAGTTGATTTTGAGGAGGCCGACATAACAAAATCCCTAGCGGAGCATTACGAAAAACAAGGCAAAAAAGAAGAAGCGGTAGACTACTACAAAAAAGCCCTTCACCGTTACATTAACAAAGGGAACTTTGCAAGCATTAAAGAAATATGGGAAAAACTTATAAGCATATCGCACGAAGATATCGACTTCTTCCTGCTCATTCAGAAAAAAATAGCGAAGTCGGTAAGCGAAGACAAAGCCGTTACGCTGTTAAACGAGCTTTATGCCAAATACAAAGACATTGACATTGACATAGCAATTAACATTTTAAAAATAATTCTTGAATACGATGAAAAAGACGTTCACGGCAGAAGGGAAATAATCGAGTGCTACAAGAAAAAATACGCTTCCCACAGCCAGTTGGAAGAATATATCCGCATTTCAAACCTGTCTCAGAACTACCGCGCCGTTCATCAGGCGATTGCCGATTTTGAAAAGCACATTGCGTTTGACAAGGGCAATTATGTCTACCACCGCACATGGGGTGTCGGGCGCATAGCCAGCATTGTAGGCGATGAAATTAAGATTGACTTTTCCAAAAAGCGCGGTCATGTGATGTCTCTTAAAATGGCGGTTGACGCTCTTCAAACTCTTTCCAAAGATCATATTTGGGTATTAAAAGCGACAAAGAAAAAAGAAGAAATCCGCGACAAGATTAAAGACAAAGGCGATAACATTGTTAATACTCTTAAAATAATAATTAAAAGTTTCGGCAACGCCTGCGATATGAAGCGCATAAAATCAGAACTCTCTCCCGCTCTGCTTACCTCAGGCGAATGGTCAACATGGAGCTCAAAAGCCCGCGACATATTAAAATCAAATCCCGAGTTTGCGGTAAGCGCGGAAAACTCAGACATTTTCACCGTACGCGACAGACCAGTAAGCATAACAGAAAAACTCTACAACGAATTCTGCGCTCAAAAGAATTTTTACGACAAAGTGTCCGCAATCCGAGATTATGTCAACAATAAAAATACATCGCCCGATTCCGAGTACTTTACAGAAATGTTTTCTTACTTTACTACATTCCTGCGTATTTCCAAATCCGACTCCGACGACTCGCGCAAATCAGCCGAAATGATAACTCAAAACGCCGAGTACGCCGTAGCTTCATTTTTATTGATAAACGAGCTTGCGGCGAATAAAAATTATTCGCATTTAAAATCAGCGTTGTCCTCAGGCTTCGCCGATATTTTCTCAAACATTAAAGACGTTCCTTCCTTGTTTAAAAACTTGAAAGATTCAAAATTGAAAGGTGAATTGCTTAGCAATGTAAAAATTTATATTAACGATTGGGCGTCGATATATGTCAAACTTTTCCCCTATTCACAGCTTCCAACTATCCCCGAACAATTGGAAGAAGCCGGTTTTGAAAGCAAACTTACCGCTCTTTGCACCGAATGTTTCGAGCGTTACCGTGAATACCGCGAGGCGGTTGTCTGGATTTACAAGAACGCGCGGGAGAAACCTTGGTTCAAGGCGGCAAATATCGGTTTGGAAAAACAACTTATAACACTTATCCATATTTTGGACGCCACATTCCGTGATATTGACAACTCAAAGGATACCGTTGAAAACAGGAAAATCAACAAACTTGTTCATAACATTCTTTTTAAAGACAAGGAATTAATGAACTTTATCGATAATAACGATGAAGACGCCATTATAAGGATTTTCACCTTTATTAACGATGTAACCGATCTTGACCCGCAGGACAAACTCAATCTGCGCTCAAGAATACTTGATAAATACCCGGGATTCAAATTCTTCGGCGATACGGAGAAAAAGGTCTCAAGGGGGCTTTTGGTTACCCTTGCCATGTACGAAGAAAAAAAGAAAATTCTCTCTCATATCATGGAAGTGGAAGTTCCCCTCAACTCCAAAGAAATCGAATATGCCCTTTCCTTGGGCGACTTGCGGGAAAACGCCGAATACAAGGCAGCTAAGGAGAAACAGGAACAGCTTAATTCACAGGTGGCGAAACTCAAGGAAGAAATCGATAGAGCCCAGCTTTTCGACCCGAAAGCCGTAAACACCTCAAAGGTGTCTTTTGGCACAAAAGTCGTACTTTTCAACGAAACTGCCAACAAACAGGAGGAATTTACCATTCTTGGACCGTGGGAATCCGACCCAAATAAGTTCATTATTTCCTATCTTTCTCCGTTCGGTAGTGCTATACTTAATAAGACAGAGGGAGAAAAATTTGAGTTTGCCATTAATAACGAGAGGGTTTCATACAAGGTAGAAAAAATAACGGCGGTGGAAACTTGACGCTATAATAAAGGGGTGAATAGGTGGATATATGAAAAGAAACATTTTATTAATTTTATTACTGTTTTTCGCAATTGTCTTCGCTTACGGACAAAATGCTTCTCCTATCGATCTTGTTTTGCTTTTAGATACTTCATCATCAATGAGTTCGTCTTATGATAATGTAAACAACTATGTTACCGGCTCTTTCCTTAACGAATTTTTAAGAGTAGGCGACACATTCCATTTAATCGCTTTTTCCGCGAATCCAAAACTGGATGTGGCAAGGCGTATTTCGGGATTAGGAGACGTTGAGACAATAATAGGGCGTATACTTCTTCAATATCCTGTTGAAAGCGGAAGCAATATTTCGTCGGCTTTAAATTTCGCCGAGCAGTACATTAATACCCTTCCCTCGCGCCCCAAAAAAATTGTGCTTGTCAGCGTCGGCGGCGCTGATACCGCAAATACGGTAAACGCTTCAAAGCAGCGGTTAAATGCAAAAAACACTACATTGGATTTTATTCAGGTAACTCCGGGGAGCGCTATTACTAACGCGCCTAAATCGGGACGTCCCGCGGGAAATAATATAGCATCAGGTGCAACCGCAGGCGCGTCTTCAGGCGGAACCTCCGGCAGAACTACAGGTCAAGGCACAGCGGGAACAGGTACAAGTTCTCAGGGAACAACAGGTACGGGCACAACTGCAACAGGGACAACCGGTACAGGTACAACTACACAAGGAACAACCGCCGGAGGCACAGGTACGGCAAGTACGCAAGGCGGAACAACAACGACACAAGGCACAGGCGCAGGTTCAACTGCCCAACAGTCCGGCGGACAGTCTTCAGGCGGGACATCTTATGACGGCGCTTCTACCGATGGAACGCCGTACAGCGGAACTTCAGCTGATGGAACATCTTACGACAGAATGTCTACGGATGGAACATCTACGGATGGAACATCCGACAGCGCTGCAAAAAAATATCTTTCTCCGGAAGAAAAAGCCAGAAGAAGCGAGTCATACTATACTTCAATGCCTTTCATAATTCTTGTAGTAATTCTTCTTCTTTTGTTATTGGGAATTATTATTTTCCGCTCGTCGCGCAAACTTGGATCGCGTCCTAACCGTGTAATGGCAGAAGTCGCAGCCGCTCCTCATCAAACGGAAGAAAGCAGAAGCGCCAATCCGCGCGATCACATGAATTTTGTAGATCACAGCAAAGACCTTGCTAAATATGCTTCGTCACAAGGCAGAAGAACAACTCCATACGACAATCATCCGTTAAAACCCGATACTTACAAAGCGCCTGTAATAAATCCTTCAGGTCCGCTCTTGTTAAATCTTTTTGTTGAAGATCAAAATACAATGATAGGAAAACGGAATATTCATTCTTTAAAATCGGGTTACAGTTTGTCGGTCGGCGGCAGTAAATCGGACGATTACTATATTTTCCTTGTTCCTGTTCCCGGACATTTGGGCGAGATTCGCAGGGACGGAAGTTCTCTTACATTTATCCCCAGAAAATCGAAATACTTCCCCGATGGTTCAAATCAGATTAATGACTGCATAAATAAGACAATCAGGATTATTTCCGATAAAAAATATGAGATGCGTTTCAGGTTTGAAATGTACGAAGACCCGTTGATTGCGCTTAACCGTACGCTTATGTCCGTAAAAGTACCGGGTTAAACCTTGCATTACGATCTTATCTTAAAAGACGGAACGCTTGTTACTCCCTTAAAAATTTTTAAGGGAGACATTGCCGTACAAAATGGTAAGATTATAAAGACCGGAAAATTACATAAAAAAGACACCGCGGATGAAATATACGACGCTAAAGGCAAACATATACTTCCCGGCATTATAGACGCCCATGTTCACTTTAGAGATCCCGGTCTTACGGAAAAAGAAGATTTTGAAACAGGCAGTATGTCTGCGGTCTTTGGCGGCGTCACAACAGTCGCCGATATGCCGAATGTGGTTCCCGCTACGGCAACTGTTGCTGAGTTCAACAAGAAAGTAAAAACAGCGAAAGAAAAATCATACGTGGATTTCGCTTTATTCGCGCTTTTAACAAATAACAATTTAAGAGACATGGATGGTTTTAAGAACGCTGGCGCTCTTGGTTTTAAAGTTTTTTTCGGAACATCAACGGGCGATATTGCCGCTCCTTCCACGCCGGTACTGATTCAGCAGATGGAAAAAAGCGTAGGTCTAGGTATGCGTATCGGATTCCACTGTGAAACAAGCGACTTAAATTCGTGCTTTACCGAGATTTGGAAAAAGAAAAATGATTTAAACGAGGGGTTCTTGCTCTCAAAGGCAAGACCTGTAATATCGGAAACATTGGCAATAAGAACGGTTATTTTTTACGCCGACTACACAAAGGCGAAAATTCACATTCATCATATTACAACAAACAAAAGCGCTTTACTTGTTGCGCAGGCAAAAAAAAGAAATATAAATATAACGTCGGAAACCTGCCCGCACTACCTTTTATTTGACGGAGAAAAATGCGTCCACAAGGTATACCCGCCGATCCGCGGCATTGAACACGGTAAAGCGATTTGGAAAGCGTTAAAAAAAGGCGTAATTGACATTATAGCAAGCGATCATGCGCCCCACACGCCTGAGCAAAAAGCTCTGCCGCTTTGGACAGCGCCGGCCGGTCTTTGCGGCGCGGAAACTTTAGTCCCCCTTATGCTGAATGAGGTAAATAAAGGCAGATTAAAACTTAACGATTTTGTCCGCATTGCAAGCGAGTCTCCGGCAAAGATTTGGGGTATTTATCCGCAGAAAGGAAATTTGCATCCCGGCGCAGACGCTGATTTTACAATTGTTGACATGAAGATGAAAAAGATAATAACAGCTAGTGAGCTTCACTCAAAGAGCAAAACCACTCCTTATGAGGGAATGGAAGTGCAAGGCTTCCCTGTAGCGACAGTAATAAGGGGAAAATTTGTTGTAAAAGACAGTCAGCTTACAGGCGTTAAGGGACAGGGCGATTTTGTAAGACCAAGCGTTTAATCATAAAATACGCAGATTCCGTAAACTTTTTGCGTTCCGTTATTTTTTAGTTCATCGGAACAAACTTCTATTGTAGCTCCTGTAGTTATAACATCGTCAATTAAAAGAGCGATATCCGGCGCTTTGCCGTTTATGACTATTCGACCTTTTAAGTTGTTAAGGCGGTCATTTCGGTTTAATTCTTTCTGCACCTTTGATTTACTGCGTTTTAAACAGCGGCTTACGGTAACATCGGGCATAAGCTTTTCCAGTCTTTTTACAAGGTATTCCACCTGATCCCATCCGTTTTTTTTTATTTTTCCCGGTCTCGGCGGAACAGGCACAATTACGGCGTTTTCAAGGAGCGGCTCTTTTTTTATAATTTCCGTAATTTGTTCCGCAAAAAAATCAGCAAGGGGCAATTTTATCCCGAATTTGTACTCCGAGAGCAGTTTACGGTACTTTCCCATATAGGGAAAAACAGTCCATAAACGGTCATAAGAAGGCTGTGCGCCCCTGCAATGCAGACAGGTATCAATTTCGCTTATAAGCGGTTTGCCGCATATTGTACACTTACTGCCGCAATCCGAGGTAATTGATAGGCAGTCTAAGCAAAGCCCTAACCGCATTTCGTTCGGTTCGATTAAGGCTGTTTCGCAAAGGGCGCAGTCTTCAGGAAAGAGAAAATTTCTTCCCCGGAGAAAGATTTTGTTTAAAATTTTCATAGCTATATATGGCGCGAACTATGCGTTTTGCTTTACCGAAAACGAAAAATTAATCAAATAATGACGGATTATTTTCTTTTTTTTCTGTTTGCTTTTTAACCTTTTTCTCAGGAATAACGGAAATTCCTGAATTTTGTATCTTTTTCCATTGGCATAATGTATTTAACGCCTCAAGCGGGGTCATTTTTTCAGGCTCTATTTCCTGCAGCATTTTTTCAAATCTGTCTTGTTCTTTCTGTTTGGCTTCGTTAACTTTAATTTTTTCTTGGTTAACAATCTTCTCTCCAAAAGTATCTGTTAGGTCAGTGTCTCTCTCTTTTAAAAGCTTCATAATTTGCCCCGCCCTATCAAGGACATTACGGGAAAGACCTGCAAGCATGGCGGCAAAAATTCCGTAAGACTCGGCGGCGGGACCGTCTTTCAGTCTTCTTAAAAAGACAATTTTTTCCCCCTGCTCCAAAACTTCCATTGAGTAATTAGCAAGGCGCGGATGCGATAAAAGCGAAAGCTCGTGAAAATGAGTGGCGAAAAGCGTTCTGCACCCTATTCTGTTTATTAACTCTTCGCTTACAGCCCACGCTATTGAAAGTCCATCGTTAGTGCCTGTTCCCCTGCCCACCTCGTCCATGATTACAAGGCTTTTTTCGGTAGCAGTGTTTAATATAAAAGCGGTTTCATTCATTTCGACAAGGAATGTTGACTCTCCGCGGGCAAGGTTGTCTGAAGCGCCTACCCTGCAATAAATACGGTCGCATAAGCCTATAACCGCCTGCGATGCCGGTACAAAACTGCCCGCCTGCGCCATTATCGTAATAAGAGCCGCGCTTCGCAAATAAGTGGATTTTCCCGCCATATTGGGACCTGTTATCATGGCGAAGGATATCTCTTTTGACTCTGTATTTAACAAAATATCATTAGGTATATATTCGCCTCTATTGATATGCTCTTCTACTACAGGGTGGCGTCCTTCATAAATTTCAAGTTTAGAACTTTCGTTTAGTACCGGGCGCGTCCAGTTCCTGATTGAAGCGGATTTAGCGAGTGATTGCGCCGTATCAACTTCCGCAAGGCGTCTGGCGCATACGGAAAGAAGATCAAGGTATTTTTTTGCTTCTTCCCGTATTTCAAGAAAGAGTTTCTTTTCAAGTTCGATTACTTTGTCGTCAGCGCCGTTTATTTCAGATTCAAGACCGGCAAGGCGCTCCGTTGAATAACGCTCGCCGTCAGACATTCCCTGCCGTCTTATAAAATGCTTGGGCACTTTATCAAGACTGTTATTTTTTACTTCAAAGAAATAGCCTATTAATCGATTGTATCGTATTTTTAAACTTGTTATTCCCGTTTCGCTTTTTTCTTCTTCCAAATATTGTTCAAGAATTTGCCTGCTGTTATCCCTCATTGAACGCAGATCGTCCAATTCCTTATTAAAACCGTCTTTAATCAGGTTTCCCTCGTTAAGAAATACGGAAGGTTCTTCGGTAATTCCTTTTTCAAGCAAATCCTTTAATTGTAAAAGACTGTCAAAATTATTTACATTGTTTTGTTCATCGCACTCAAAACAAATTTTTCTGCCGTCAAACTCTGTGTTTAATAGTTCTTTTATCGCCAAAAAACAAATAATAGCGTTTTTTACGGCGAGCATATCCCTTGCATGCGCCTTGTCCATAGCAAGCCGCGAGCAAAGACGTTCCAAATCGGGCGTTCTTCCCAATAACTCTCTTAATTTGCTTAAGCGTCCCTGATCGTGATATAAATCTTCCGCCATATCCAGACGCTTGTTAATTTTTTCCACATCGCGAAGAGGGTGCAAAAGACGCCTCTTTAAAAGCCTTCGCCCCATAGGGCATTTTGTTTCGTCCATTACTTCCAAAAGCGAAAAACGCGGTTCTCCGTCTCTTTGGTTGTATAAAAGTTCAAGGTTACGCTGACTTGATTCGTCAATTCCCATGTACTCGCTGTCGCGGTAAACTTTAATCGTTCTTATATGCGGCAGTATGCTTTTTGATGTTGAATCAAGATAATCTAAAAGCGCCCCTGCGGAAATTATTTCAGGCGCGTTTTCTTCCATGCCGAAACTTTTCAAGTTTGAAACGCCGAATTGTTTTTCAAGTCTTGTTTTTGCCTGAACAGGATCAAAAAACCAATCCGCCCAGCGGTTCAATACAACGGACGGACGGTCATAAACCGCCTGAGCTATTTCTTTTTGCTCTTCCAAAAGCGATTCTTGAATAAGCATTTCTTTTATTGATAACCGTTCAAGCTCTTGACGAAGTATCCCTTCGCCGGAAAAACAAGTCGCGAAAAAATCCCCGGTTGAAAGATCGATGTACGAAAAAGAAAGCTCCTGTGAAACGCCGTCCGCCCGGCTTTTTCCGCCTGAGGCAAGACAGCAAAGATAATTAGAGCTTCCCTTGTCAAGAAAATCATCGTCTACGGTTGTTCCCGGCGTTATAATTTCAACAACATCGCGCTCAATTACTTTTTGCTTACCGGGAGCCGTAAGCTGTTCGCAAATAGCGATTTTTTTCCCGAGTTTTAACAATCTTGATATGTAAGATTTTGCGGCATGGTACGGAACTCCGCACATTGGAAGACCGTTTCTGCTTGTAAGGGTAAGATTTAATAAAGCGGAAACTTCCACGGCGTCTTGAGCGAACATTTCATAAAAATCACCAAGACGGAAAAACAATATATTTCCTTCCTGTTGTTTTTTTATGCGCCTGTACTGCTCTAGCATAGGACTTGTTTTTGGCTCGTCCATGTTCTTGCTTATTTTTTTTGTTTTGTCTGTAAATTCTTAATTAATTTTTCAGTTATATCAATTGAAGGGCTGAACCAGACAATACTCGGGTTGTTTTTCATGTTTAAAACTATTGTGTATCCTTCGCTTTCTGCAATATACCGTATTTCATCGTATACTTGATCAAGGAATGAGCCGGATTGCATTAAGTTGTTTCTTTGAGTATCCAGTTCCGCTGTTTTTGTCTGATAATATTCTTTTAAGAACTCGGATTTTCTGTAGATTAAAGTTTCAAGTCTGAGCGCTTCCGTATCATTATGGGCGACAACCGCATCGGCGTACTTTGATTTTAAGTCCTGAATTTCTTTCGTCATCTTGTCGATTTCCGCTTGAACCTTTGCGCTTCTTTCCTCAAACTGCCTTACAGCGGCCGAATCACGGAAAAATGTCGTATATACTTTCGGCAGATCTACCAACGCAAAACGCGTAATCTGCTGACCATATACTCCGGTAAAGACAACCAAACTTAAAACTAACAATAAAATAATACGCTTGTTCATATACACTCTCCTAATATGATAAAACGAAAGACATTACAATGTCCATATCAATTCCCGGAATAGCGCCTCTTTGCCAGTCAATTTCATTGTCTTTTATCTTGAAACGCTTAACCAAGCTTAAACGAATCGGGAATTGCGGAATTGTAAACCGTAATCCTCCGCCGTAACTGAACCTCATGTTCTCTATGTTAAATTCTTTAAAATAAGAACCTTCAGGGTCATCTACGCCGGCTGAGTCAAAGAACAGGTCAAATGCCAGTATACCATTAACAAGAGGGAACCGCAATTCCACCCAACTGTCTAAAAGTAAGTATCCCTTGTTACGGTATTCACTGCTCCAACCTCTTCCTATAAACATTCCGTCTATAGCAAGTTTATTTACATCTTCAATTACCATTTCCCTTCCGGGCTGTTGGAAAATTGTTGAAAGTCCTACATGTAAAGCAAGAACGCTTTTAAAACTCCACTTTTCCGTAACAGGCAGATTAAATAACGTTAAGAAATACTGCGCTTTTGAATCATTGCGAATATAGTGCTCTCTTTCAATCGGTAAAATACCGTAAAAACTCATTCTGTTATAAAGGTAATAACCTCTTGACGGATCATAAAAAATATCACGTTGATCCAGAGAAAGAGAAAACCATGCGGAATTTTTCAGAGTCCATTTATTATTATCTTCCCTGAGAGTCGGATCAAAAGGTCTGTATAATTCAGCGTCATATGTGTTTTTTATAATACCAAAGCGCACTCCGCCGCTTATTCCGAAAATACCCAAGAAGGTAAACCAGCGATATCCTGAAGATAAACCTAATGATATATACCATTGGTTATAAATCATTAGATAGTCTCTTGTCGGCGATTTTCTTTTATCGTTATAGTCTTGTAAAGAAGAAAAACCGTCCGGGAAAGCATAAGATTCATCGCCGTTAAAAAACGGAGCCTGATTATCCATAGTAACAAATTTTCTTGCATAACTTCCCGATAAATCCATACCAAGTGAAAGAGGAAGTCCAAATGCCCATCTATGTAAATAATTTAAGGATAATGTGCTTGAATCAATAACGGAAGAATTTAATTCCACCCCCAATTCATTTCCGGAACCTTTAAGATTTCTGTCGTTCCATTTTATAAGACCCGATATCGGGAATGTATCTGGGTCAGCGCTGCCTGAGAAAGTAAGACCGAATTGAACGTCGATAGTCGGCTGTTCTTCTACCGTAAAAACCAGTTCCATTAAATTTTCAGAGCTTCCTGTCAGTGAATCAGGAATAACAGAGGAAAAATACTGAAGGTTATAAAGGTTACGCATAGCGTCCATAACTTTTACTTTGGAAAAGACATCACCGGGTTCAAGGGGAATTTCCCTTAAGATAACGTTGGTTTTGGTTTTATTATTTCCGATTATTGAAATGCTTTCGATATACGCTCTGCTTCTTTCAACTATTGTTATGTGGTATGAAACCTCATTTGTTTGATAATTTTTATCAGGCATCCTTGTTATTGAATTGAATATATAACCGTTTTCAAAATAAAGATCCGCAACTCGCTGTAAATCGTTCTCCAGTCTTGTCATATTTACAGTTTCGCCTTTTTTTGATATTACAAGTTTGTTCAATTGTTCAGATGTGAAAATTACATTCCCTTCAAAAGTTACGCCGCCAAATTTGAATAAACTGCCTTCTTCTATCATAAAAGTAAGTAGTAAATTACCGCCCTTATTCTTGCCGGCTTTAGTATTTTGAATCACAGAACGTGTAACGTCTTTTACAACAGCGTCTATGTATCCTCTGTCGCGGTAATATTTTGTAACAGCTTCCCTGTCCGCTAAAAGTTTTGCTTCTTGAAAAGCGCCGTCGTTTATAAGTGATTTTGCTTTTAATGAAAGCTGTCCTCTTAACACGCTGTCTTTAAATCTTACGTTTCCATGGAATTCTATTCTTCCTATCGTAATCTTTTCATTCTCCGTTATTTGAAAAGCGAGAGTCACAGTTGAATTGTTATTACGGGTTTCAGAAAAAGAAACGGACGCTTCGGGAAAACCTTTTTCAACGTATTTGGTTTTTATCGCCTCAATTGCGGCTCTGATTTTTGAATTATTATAAATGTCGCCTGTTTTTATGTTTATTACCTCAAGTAATTCAGTGCGCCTAAGCCCTGCGCTTGTATTGCCTATAAAATTTATACGCCCTACAGTAGGCCGTTCAACAACAGTAAATTTTATAATTACATCATTACTTGCGGAGCTATAGCGATGAACACTAGGTTCTATTTTATCAAAATATTCAAGGGCGTATAATTTTCCCTGTATTTCAAGAAATGTGCTTTCATTAAAAAGCCGCCCTTTATAAGGGGTCATAAGATTGTCAATTTCAGATAGCTTTATGTTTCTTAAACCGTCAATAACAATTTCTTTTATGGGTTTTCCCTGATACCATTCATCAGGCATAGAGATATCTTGTTCCTGAGAAAAACTTAAAACTGAGGTTATACAAAGCAAAAAAGCAAATACTCTAAATTTCATCAAAACTCCTAAAATGACTTACTCCACATTAGAGTAATTGCATTGTTCACCCAAAAATTTTTCTTTATTTCGGGGATAAAATAATCCCATCTTATATTTAAAAAAGGTGTCTGAAATTCAATTCCAATCTCCGGTTCAAACGTCACTCCTCCTAACACCGTACTGTTTTCATCATATTTTAACTTTACCATACTCTGGAAAAACATATCCTGACCTATGTACTTACCTATAGAAACACTCGTATTATCAAAAAAGTTACCAATACGGTTTCTGTCAGGATTACTTTGCCTTGAAGATGAAGATCTTTGACTTAATCCTGCTGAAAGACCTGATATAATAAGATTTTGTGCAAATCTGGTTCTAACGCTAAACATATCCCATCCTGTAATATTCCTTACTTGTCTTTCAAATTGACGCCCAATCGCAAGTTGAGACAAAGCGTCCGAACCCATAATAAATTGCGTAAAAAGATCCGTTGTAGAAGATATCAATGTACGGCGCACCTCATCAATGTTATCTTCTGTTTGAACAATTGTAAAATTCTGCCCTAAAAGCGAATAAATTTCAAGCTGTGTCATACTGGGATTTGCCTCAAAACGAGGTTGAAAGCTGAATAAAGGCTGATTTTCAACAACCATTGATATTGTTACGTTTCCTGAGTCTGTTCTGTCTTTAATTTCCGCCCTGACGTTGATTCTTGGGTCAAATTTGGTTTCATTTTCCTTTAAAACAAGGTTTCCCTTTCGTATGTAGAAATTTCTGTCAAAATAATACAATTCCCCTGAACGAATTTTTACATCGCCTTCCAAACTATATTGACCGGCTTGAGTATCGGTTAAAATATAAATAACGGTTCCCATTTCAGGCATTGCTCTTAAAACAGGGCTTGAGGCAGGCCAGATAAATTCTACTTTGGTTCCGGTTGTTATTTTTATGTTAACAATAGAGTTAAAAACGGATTCGGAAGAACGTTCCATTTCCGCGTTTGCTCTTATTTCTTCCATGTTGAGTCCCAGCTCAGACTCATTGGAAAAAAGATCCGCTTTAAATTCTAACAACTTTTCAGGCACATCTAAAAGCAGATTAATATTTCCCGAAGCAGTTCCGTCTGAAAGAAATCCTCCGATGTTAATTCCGTACGGAACCGGATTATCGCGTTGTATTGAAATATCAAGACCGATATTTACAGGCGACCAATTTTCAAAAAGGAACCATCCTTTTGTTGTTCCGTTTCCGCTGCCTGATAAAAAACCTACAGGTCCGAAAGTCATTTCATATCCTTCCGCGAGAATATCAAACGGGGCAATTTTTATATCTTCTTTTATATAATTCGGAACCTTAAACTTAAGACTTTCCGCCTTTGCAGTTCCGTGAAATTCAGGATTCCAAAAAGGACCTACAAATTGGGTTTTTCCTGTTATATAACCGCTTGCGATGGAAAAATCTTTTTGAGAGGCGAAAATACTATAGAGTCTGACAATATCAATATAAAAATTATTTGTGGAAGAGTCTATTATTCCCTTTTTAAATGTCCCTACGATATTTCCGCGAATCGGCATTGGAGACGATAATCCGACAAAAAATATTCCTTCTCTGTCCATCTCCAGTCTTATCATATCGTTCTTTCCGCCCTTAGCCGAAACAGCTCCGTCTTTACATTTAAAGGCAAGAATAAAATCCTCGTTTCTTATATCGCCGAAGGAAAAATTTTCAATAGCCAGTTTCCCGTTTAAATCCGTAATAATTTGATCTAAATCAAGCCATGAATTAACACCCGCAAATTTAGCCTCAATACCTAAATTTCCTTCTACGTATTTTTCTTTATAAATTCCGTGAATATCGGCCTTTGTAAATAAATCGCCTTCATTAATATTAAATTTTAAATTATATATATTAGCTTTTACATTTGAATATTCCAATTTGGATTCTAAAACAAATAACTCGTTATTTGAAACATTAACATTAAATTCAGCATAAAGATCATTTCCGTTTATTATTGTACGAAGAGAAGAAAGATTTATTTTCCCATTGAAAGATTTTATCGAATCCCACGACATTTCCGCCTTCGCGGTTATAAGCATGGGATTGCTTTTATAAATAAAACGATTTAATCGCATATTAGCGACTGAAACGTCAAATTTAAAACTTTCGTCTTTTATTATTCCGACGGCATTGTAATTTTCTCCAGCTTCATTACCATCTGTTATGTTAAGATCAAAATTTATATACGAGAATTTATTATCCCATGAAAAATCCGCGCTACCCAAAAGAATACCGTAATTATCGGCGTATGTTATTTGCTTGAAACTCGCGCCGTTTTGATCCGCCATACCGGAAATTTTAAGAAAATCCGCTCCATCGGCGGCGGTTGCGTAACGCGCTGAAAATCTTGGTAATTCAAGATGCCAAAAATCCAATGAACTGTAACGCAGAGATGAATAAAAATTCAGATAAATTGTCTGTGAATTCGCCAATATCGGGTAATTATCGACTTCAATGTAACCTGAAAACGCCCCATTGTTTGCTATATTGCCGTAACCGTGGAAACCGTTGGGGTCTCTTACAATAACCGTTTTTCTGTCTAAAACCTGTCCCTCTATTTGCCATGTCATTTCGTTATAGCTCGCGTTTAACAAGAACGCCAAATCCATAGGGTTTGAAAAATCAATATTGGATGTAAAGACTACCTCGTCTTTGTTTCTGGAGAAAATCCCTTCGCTTAATATTATTTGTTTGTCAGAACCGGATAATGACAGTTTTACATTTGTATCGCCTGAATTAAAAACTATATTCGGGGCGTTATATACAATTTTCTTAAAATCTGTTGAAAAGAAAATTTCCGTATTAATCGACGATTTTTTTAAGATACCTCGGCTTACGGTAGGAATAATTATTTTTTCCGAGAACGGACGGATAATTTCCGTCATTTCAAATAAAGACAAAGAATCAAGTCTGACAGACGCTTCAAATTCTTCCGGGTTTCCGCTGTAAACGGCGTCCATATAAATCGTTCCGGTTTCAGTGAAAGTACACACCGTTTCAATTTCCATTCCTTTTTTGCCGGGAAACAGAGATATTGATAAATCTTTTATTACCGTTTGAGCGATATCGATATTTTTACTTGAAATTAAAATGTGTTCATCGGTGCTGGATACATTAACTGCGGCGTTCATTGTTTCTTTTCCCGTAAGGCTGAAATTGTTAAAATCTATCGTGCCGTTTGATTTTAACGGTTTATACTGTAAATCGCCCGCAATTCTTAAAGATCCTGAAAAAATATTTTTTTTTGGATTTTCCGAAGTAATATAAAAATCATTTACAACTATATTCTTTTCAGTTCCGTAAGCGTCAATAACAAAAGAATTGTTGATGTCTGAAGATTTATTCCCTTTTATGTTAATATTGTAGTTCATAAATCCCTTATTATAAACAAAAGAGGATTTACCGGTTATCTGCATTAAAAACAAATCGTTTACGTTTTTTAATTCATTTGTAAATTTTATAAGGCTTTCAGGTTTAAAATTATTAAGATTTAATCCAGCCTGTATTTTTTTTATTTCGGCATAGTAGGTAAAATAATAATTATTTTCGTTTTCTTTATCCGGTTTAACAGTAATTATATTGTTGTTGTAGGAAAGAGACGTCTTAAAAGGCTGTAAATTAAAAAGCTTTTCTCTTTTTGTACTGTTTTTAGAAACAGGCTTAAAGAACGAGGCTGTTTTTTTTACTTCATCCTGCGAATAACAAGACAAGTCATATACTGAAAATACAGCGTTAGCGTTATCAGAACTAGGCGTATATACTCCGCTGATACCGGAATCGGTATTTATGATTATTGTTCTGCCGAAAAGATTTGTATTTTTATATTCGGAATAGAACCGTCCTGACAATGTTAATTCGCCGTCTTTTTCCTTTATGTTTAAATTCGTGTCCTGAATTTTATAAACAGTTTGTTTGTCTGTCAAAGTAAAATTTAAACGTCGTATTTGATAATTGGCGTTATGCGGCAGATATTCGGTTATCTGAAAAGTATTATTGTTATTTGTTTTATTCTTATTGCTTTTTATAAGCGCGGAAATAAATTCTATGTAGTCGGCGTCTTTTACGGTATCAATATTAATTTCCGGTCTGTCAATATCAATGGTATGAATAAATGTTTTTTTTCGCAACAGTAATTCCCATAATGAAAAATGAATTCTAACCTGCGTCACTTTAAAAAGAGGGGCTTCTTTTTTATAAAAATTTAAATTATTAATTCTGATAGAACCTAAAAACGACGGACGTATTGATGAATAACGAATTGTTGTCCCTGTTATATCTTCTAACTTATTTATAACGCTTGTGCGGATTTTTAACATTTCACGGTTCAAAGCTTCTTGTACAGGCCTAAGAAGAACAGCGGAAATTGCTATTATTCCTAAAAAAATGAGAATTTTTATGTAAAACAGGACAGGAAGCCTCTTTTTCCTGTCATTTTCGGTTAATATTGACATTTATTACTATATTATAACACATTATACGGCAAAAAGTATCAGTTTTTAACGAAAAAAGATGATTTTTTTGATATAGTGACAGTTTTTGCTTTTTATGATATGGTAAAATGATGGAAATCATTCCTAATTTTGTCGTTTTTGAGGGCGGGGACGGAAGCGGAACTACAACACAGCTATCATTGCTGAAAGAACGCCTAAAAAATACCGAAAAATCCGTATTCTTCCCTACTTTTGAGCCTACAGACGGTCAAATCGGCAAAATTATACGCTCCGCATTGAAAAAAGAGACGGTTTTAAGACCGCAAACCCTCGCAATGCTCTTTGCCGCCGACAGAAATGAGCATTTAAACGGCGAAAACGGCATTTTAGCTCGTGTAAAACGCGGCGAATTGGTTGTAAGCGACAGATTTACGCTCTCTTCTCTTGTCTATCAGGGAATTGAATGCGGCAATGAACTGCCAACCGCCCTAAATGCCCGTTTTGACGCCCCTGAGCTGACGCTTTTTTTTGACATCGACCCCAAAATCGCCGTAAACAGAATGAGTAAACGAGGAACCCTTGAGATATACGAGTACCTTGAGTTTCAGGAAAAAGTACGGCAAAAATACATATCCGCTGTTGAGGACTACAGAAAAGCCGGCGCAAGGGTGGAAATAATCGATTCGTCAAAATCCATTGAAGAAGTAGCTGATAAGGTATGGAGCATAATCTCTAAAATGCCGATATTCAATGTATAGTGAAAACGATCTTTAAAATAAGCGCCATCCTGATTTTACTTGCCTCGGCAATTCCGGCAAACAGCTATTTTGTCACCTACAAAGAACAGTACTACAGACTTTTCCATCTGCACCTTATCCAATATCCTGACGACACCATGGAAAATATCTACTGGTTGGAACAAGCGTTAAAAGCCGAATTTTGCAATCCGTTATATGCTCTTGCGTTAATTGAAAATGAAACTCAATGGGAAAAATACCGCTATCTTTTTTCCATGCACATAAATATAAAACTGATAGAACAATATATGTTACTTGGTAACAAATGGAACAAGCGCAACGCCTATTTTTACAACGCCCCATGGAAAGATCAAAATCTTGAAAGCCTTGATACCGCCGAGACCTGCTACCGCACCGCTCTTTTTTACTGGGATGAAGCTCTTGCTTGGTACAAAAAAGCCAACGACAGGCGTTTCAGATGGATAGATCTTCCCAAGGTTCAATTCTGGCAGGATGAAGCTTTCAGGATAGAAAACGGCACTTTAAACTACGCCAAAACGATTAACCGAGAACTCGATTCTCTTCAAAAAGTACGCGAGAAATTCCAAAAGATGGAAAATTATTACAAGATACAAGACTCGTTTGCGCAGTAGAAATTACTTTTTTCTATTTTTTATCAAGTGAAAAATGTTAATCCCAAAACAATATGCGTTAATTATCGCGACAGGCCAACTGCGGATAATTACTCCGTAAACCACAAAACAAGCTGATCCTATAAGGTTTAAAATACGGAAATAAAAACCGCCGCTTATTGTGATTGAAACAGCGATTAAAATTGACGCTAAATAGCCTATCCATTCTGTCATGATTTCTCCTTAAAACAATTCGCCCTGTTCTGAAGCGGGCTGCTTCTTCGGCTCTGAATTAAACAGCGCCAAAAATTCATCTTCGTTAATGATTTTTATCCCCAATTCGTTAGCTTTCTTGTTCTTTGACGAGCCTGAAGACGGGTCATTTGTAACAAGGTAGGTAAGCCCCTTCACTACCGAGGATTTTGACTGCGCGCCGAGAGCTTTTATTTTCTCCTCCGCCTCTCCCCTTTTCATGGATTTTAATTCCCCCGTGAAACAAAATGACATACCACGCATGGGCTGGGATTCTTCCGAGGGCGGCGGCGCTATCGCTATAATTCCGGTCTTTAAGACTGAGTCCATTTCGGCGGCGCATTCTTTAAGACCCTCTGTAATTACAGAGGCGGTTATTTCTCCAAGACCGTAAACGGCGGCAAGGTCTGCCACGGATGCCGCGCGGAGTTTTTCCAATGTGTCAAAACCGGCGGCGGCTATTTTTTCCATTGTGGTTTCGGCGACTCCTTCCAAATCAAAACCGGCTGTAAAAACGGCAAGGGAAAGTTCTCGTTTTGTCTGTATGTGGCGGATTACTTTAGCCGCTGAAAGTTCTCCCATTCTGTCGAATTCGGCAAGCTCTTCCGGCGTCAATGTGTACAATTCATGAATATTCGTTACCCTGTTTTTCTCGAATAATTGCCGAAGCAGTTTTTCTCCCAATTCCCGAATATCCAATACCGATACCCATTTTTCAAGTCTGTGCAAAAGACGCTTCGGGCAGGCGGGATTCGGGCAGTAAAGCCGCGTTCCCGCGTCAACAAGCTCGGTATTGCACACGCCGCAGACTTTTGGAAAGGTAATTTCTTCTGTTTTTTCTTTTGACGCAACAGGCGCAAGTCCTTCAATCTTAGGGATTATTTCCCCTCGTTTTACAACGGAAACTGTTGAGCCGATTTTTAAGCCCATAGAGCGGATCATATCGGGGTTGTTAAGGTTCGCCCGTTTTACGGTAGTTCCTGCAAGGCGCACAGGATCGACTACGCCGATTGGCGTGTATGTCGCCCCCGACTCGCTCCAAATAACCTCACGCAAAACACTGAACGCTGTTTCCAACTCGAACTTGAAGGCAATCTGTTTTTCGGGGCGCGCTTTGCGGAGATCGGACATATCAGTCTCTACGTCCTTTACCACAAGGCCGTCTATGTCAAAGGGAAGTTTTTCCCTTTCGGCGGCAATTTTTTCACGGTAGGCGATTATTTCCCGCGCTGTTGTAAAGGACTTTGTTTCTGTGGTCTTAAAACCTCGCTGGTCAAGCCATTTGAGTTTTTGCAATTCGTCTTTGAAAAATCGGTCGTCATCGGAAGCGGATGCGTCATAAACAATGACTTCCAAGTCCTCGCAGCCTTCACCGTCTTTTCGGCGCATAAGACCGTTGGCGGCATTACGGCAATTCGCCTTTGTGGGATATTTGCCGTTCCAGACATTATGGGTCATAATAACTTCGCCCCTAACGCCGCCTGTAAACGCAACATCCATTTTTTGAACTACGCCGCCCATGCGCCGGGCGTTATCGGTAATATCGTCGCCGATAATTCCGTCGCCCCTTGTGACGGCGCGTACAAGTTTCCCATTTTCATACTGCAATTCAAGGCTCGCGCCGTCTAATTTATACTGAACTATAAACTTTTTAGTTAACCCGTCTTTTTTATTGGTTAACGAAGCGTCTTTTTCCGTCTCCAAGCCCATTTTTTGCGCCCATTCAATAAATTCCTGAGGATTTGACGCTTTGTCCTGACTGCCCATAGGGATAAGGTGGCGGGCTTTCGGGAAGCCGTCGGTATCGGGACCCGACCCTACTTTTTTTAATACTTCGCTTTGCGGCGCGAGATTTTTAAGCTCGTCCCAAAGAAGATCAAATTCCCCATCGGAAATTTCCGCTTCCCCGTTGTAGTAGGACGCCTGATACTTCTGTATCAAGTCTTCTAATTCGTCGATCCTGTCCTTATTTGACGCCATGACTCATTATACATTCTTTTTGCCAAGCAGCATACCTCCGGCAAAGACAGTCAAAGGCGCGACAAGAGTAAGCCCGAAACAGCCTACCAATGTATGAACTACCTCGGAAGAAACCCATACCATGTTTATCACATTTTCAAGGGGGACGCCTTGAGCCAGAAAAGTCATAATCATTGCGGTATATTCGGCAGAATAGGCAAGAAGCAATGTTGTTGACATTGTTCCCGCGGCTTGACGGGCGACAGTAAAACCGGAGCGCATGAGTCCCCTGCGTGTAATAGCAGGCTGTTGGTTTTTTATCTCGTCCATCGCGGCGGCTATATCCATTGAAAGATCCATCATAGCGCCGGATGCCGCGATGAAAATACCGGCTATAAAAAGATGCGCAAGGTTAAGATGTCCGTAACCTGTAAAGAGCAAAGACTCGGTAAACGGACGGACAGCTCCGTGAATTTTAAACCAAAATGTAAAAACAAACGCCAGTATTGTCGTAAAAATTACTCCGCCGACCGCTCCTAAAAACGCCGTAAGCGCCCGTCGTGTAAGTCCGCCGACAAGGAACATGATCAATGCTGTAATCAATATTGTAATGATCAACGACCCTATGATCGGATCCCAGCCTCGAAGAATCATAGGATACAGAACCCTTACAAGCATTGCGGCTGAAAATACAAAGGTGATAAGTATCTTAAAGCCCATCCAGCCCATAATGATAATCATGGTAATAATAAAAAATATACCTAAAAAAATTGTTTTGTCGGTGCGGTAATGATCGATTATTTGAACACTCGCTATTTTATTATCTTCAGTAAGATTAAGTACAGCAAACGCTATATTATCTTTTACAAAAATTTTGTCAAGTTCCATTTTTCCTATCATATTATTCGACGTGTAATGAATTTGTCCCTTGAAAGGTTTTGAAAGTATTTCTACTTCGAGTTGCTGTTCGCCCTGCCTTACCGGACCGATTATTTTTAGTCTTTCGTTATTTACTTCAACTACTCGTACTTTTACACGCGCGGCGTTAACGTAAACTCCGCTTCCTTCAAAACCGGTGGGTATCAGCATTACAAGAATTGTCAATAAACCGGCTACAGCAATAAAAACGGTATCCCTCCGAGACTCCTTAAAACTGCCCAAGAGGGAAAACCGTTTTATAAAAGATGATAGCTTATCATTATTAACTATCATTGTATAAAAACCTTAAAGTTTTGCGGGAACATTCAAGTTCATTACGCTTGCAAGTTTGAAAAACAAGTCAGTATTGTCATAGTAACCGCTGAAAATTTCCTGATGTACTCCTTTGGCGAAAACAGGAACAGGAACACCTGTGTGGGCATAACTTGTCCAGCCGATACCTGCGGTCTGATTCATTACCTGCGTCAGCTTTACAGTAAGCGGCTCATAGCCTCCGTACAGTAAATATTTGTCCTCGGCAAAAGAACGGATTTGTTCATTACCCATTGAACGCTGAAATGAAAATTCAATTTGCTGTTTTTGGAAATCGGAAAGTAAATTATAATCTATCCCAAAAGATTCCTTTATTGCGGGAAGCAAGTCGGCAAGTTTTGCGTTAGCCGCTTGAGTTTTTGCTTTGTAAGGTTTAAGAACTTCATCGTCAAAAGCGACATAAGATTTTGTTTGCAGGGCTACTTTGTTAAAGAAAGTATCATACTGTGTACCCGCGAAACCTATTGTCATACCGCCTGTTTCATGGTCGCCTGTAACTATAATAATTGTTTCCTTGGGATGTTTCTTAGCGAATTCAAGAGCGGCGCTAATGGCTTCGTCCATTGCAAGTACGTCGTTAATGGCAGCGCCTGCGTCATTGGCGTGGCAAGCCCAGTCAACTTTACCGCTTTCAATCATAAAGAAAAAGCCTTTTGGATTATTAAGCAGTTCTATTCCTTTTTTTGTGAAATCTGCTATTGTAAGGTCTCCATTTTTAATATCGATATTATACGGCATAGCTCCGTCATCCTGAAGCCTAGGGCTTACGGCGATTACTTTGCCGGCTCCGGCTTTGAGTCCGTTAAAACCTTCGATTGTATCAACATAGGTAAAACCGTTAGCTTTTGCCAATTCAATAGCATCCTTTTGATCCTTATTTTTTCCTGTTTGTTGAAGTATTGATCCGCCGCCGAAATAATCTAAATTACTTCCGGCAAGCTGAACCGCTATATCATAATAATTACTCCTAGAAGGAACAGACGAATAAAATGACGCGGGTGTCGCATGATTCAAAGTTACAGTTGAAACTATTCCGACTTTCATTTTTGCGTCATGGATATAATCTGTAATTGGTTTGAATTTTTTAGTTTTTCCGGTATCCATATTGATAACGCCGCTTAATGTTTTGTTACCTGAGGCGATAGCAGTTCCGGCGGAAGCCGAGTCGGTGATAAATGTTCCCGCATCGTAAGTTGTCGCCATTCCCGATACGGGGAATTGAGTAAATCCAAGTTTAGTAATAGCTATATCGTTTGAAGAACGAGCTGTTGAAAATACTTCAGCCGCGCTAATCTGCGACATAGACATTCCGTCTCCTATAAACAGGAAAACATATTTTGCCTGTCCCTTACCGTGAACAAGCCCTGTGTTTTTCGTTCCCTGCTGCTGGGCACAGCCTGAAAATTGAAAAGCAAGCGTTATAACACATAACGCTAATAAAAAAGATTTCTTCATAAACCCTCCTAAAAATTATCTTTCGCCATGCAAAAGATTTTATAAATAGGCTGGATTATGTTTGCTAGAAATTTGTTTTTTTATTGTTAAATTTTTGTTAAATAAATTGTAAGATTTTAATTTATAACGACCGAGCTACTCTAAAACCGTTATAAAAGAACTTAAAATTGACATGCTGTCTGAATCGGTATGCGCTGCGGCAGTTTAATTCTTCAAAATCCCAACAACCGCCGCGATAGACCCGCCTGTCGCCTGTTGCAGGACCTGTAGGGTCAACTTGCTCTGCGGCGGTATATGGGGCAAAGAAGTCCCAGCACCATTCGAGTACGTTTCCGTGCATGTCATAAAGTCCGAATGCGTTGGGTTTTTTTAAGCCTACGGGAAAAGGAGAACGGGCTAGTGTCTCCATATTGCGGGTATTGCCCCTGTACCATCCTGCATCATCAAGTTTATCGCCTGTATAAAACGGCGTTTGAGTTCCGGCTCTGCAGGCGTATTCCCATTCGGCTTCCGTTGGCAGACGGTAACCGTTTGCCGCTTTGTTCCATGTAACTTTTATTCCTTCAACAGTGTAAACAGGGGTAAGCCCCTCTTTTATACTTCGTTTATTGCAATAATCAACGGCATTCAGCCATGTTACTTTTTCCACAGGATTATTTGGATTTACATGATGGCTTGGATTTTCTCCCATTACCGCTTCGTATTCAGTCTGTGTAACAGGGTATTTCGCTATATAAAATGAGCTTACGGTAACTTTATGCTGAGGAGATTCATCGACATAGTTTCTTCCCATTTCTGTTTCGGGGCTTCCCATTAAAAAAGTGCCTCCGTTTATGCGTATCATCTCATTTTTTACTTGTGAAAAAGCGTTTTGGGGGATAAAAACCGTCAAAATTAACGAAAAAACTATTATTACATACATTTTATACATATAGTCATTATATATGATATTTTGTATAATGCAAGTAATGCTTGAAAAAGGTAAAAATCTATGAGCGTTTTTGAAATTTATGTGGAAAAACGAGAAAATTTCGCGCTTGAAGCCGCTTCTACGGCTTCGGATTTGCATCTTGGGCTTCAAATCGAGAATATTTCCAAAGTAAGAATTATAAATCGATATTTTGCCGAGGGTATCTCACAGGAAGATTTTAATAATGTGAAAAATACCGTTTTTTCCGAGCCTCCTGTCGATCTTGTTTATGACTCCCTGCCTTCCTTTGACAGCTTAAACGGAAAAACCCATGTGTTCGCTTCGGAGTATCTGCCCGGGCAGTTTGATCAAAGAGCGGATTCTTGCGCTCAATGTATTTCTCTAGCGACGGGAAAAGAAAGACCCGTTATTCAATCGGCGAAAATTTATGTAATAACCGGAGATATTTCAGATAACGATTTTGCCAGAATAAAAGCATGGCTTATAAATCCTGTAGAAAGCCGAGAGGCATCTTTGGAAAAGCCCGCGACGCTTAAGCAAAATTTACAAACGCCTTCGGACGTTAGTAATATTGACGGATTTATTTCTTTAAGCGATGCGGAACTTGAAGGGCTTCTTAAAGAAATGAACCTTGCGATGGATTTGCAGGATATAATTTTCTGCCGCAATTATTTCCGTGATACCGAAAAAAGAGAGCCTACGGTAACGGAGATACGAGTTCTTGACACATATTGGTCGGATCATTGTCGGCATACGACATTTTTAACGGAGCTTGAAGATATTCAAATTGAAGATAATGACATTCAGGAAATTTATAAAAATTATCTTGAATTGCGTAAATCCTGCGGCAGAGCCGAAAAACCTGTTACGTTGATGGACATGGCTACAATCGGAACAAAGGTATTAAAGCAAAAAGGGTTTTTACCTGATTTAGACGAGTCCGAGGAAATAAACGCTTGTTCCGTAAAAATAAAAGTTGACGTTGACGGCAAAGACAAAGATTGGCTTTTAATGTTTAAAAATGAAACTCATAACCACCCCACCGAAATTGAACCCTTCGGCGGAGCGGCTACTTGTCTGGGAGGCGCGATACGCGATCCGCTTTCAGGACGGGCGTTTGTTTATCAGGCGATGCGTGTAACGGGAGCGGCTAATCCGCTTGCCAACGCAAGCGAAACTCTTGAAGGCAAATTACCCCAGCGAAAAATTTGCCGCACCTCTGCGGCAGGCTACAGCTCTTACGGAAACCAAATAGGATTATCTACAGGACACGTTCATGAAATATACCATCCGGGTTATGCCGCCAAACGCATGGAAATAGGAGCGGTAATAGGCGCCGCGCCTTTGGAGAATGTTGTGCGTATTACTCCGTCTCCTTCCGACGTTGTAATTCTTTTGGGCGGCAGAACAGGACGAGACGGCATAGGCGGCGCTACAGGTTCTTCCAAGTCGCATACATCGTCCTCGCTTGAAACTTGCGGCGCCGACGTGCAGAAAGGCAATGCGCCGGAAGAGCGGAAAATTCAGCGGCTTTTCCGTAACCCTAAAGCGGCTAGGCTTATTAAACGCTGTAACGATTTCGGCGCGGGAGGGGTAAGCGTCTCCGTGGGCGAAATAGCGGACGGGCTTATTATCGACTTAAACAAAATATTAAAAAAATACGAAGGCTTGGACGGTACGGAACTGGCTATAAGCGAGAGTCAGGAAAGAATGTCCATAGTTACTTCTAAAAAAGACGCGGAAAAATTTATCGCCCTTGCGCAGAATGAAAATCTTGAAGCTTCGATAATTGCGGAAATTACAAAAACACCCCGCCTTGTAATGAAGTGGAACGGAAAAACAATCGTTGACATTTCCAGAGAATTTTTAAATTCCAACGGAGCGAAAAAAACCGCTAAGGCGCATATAAAAAATATTCAATTAACAAAGACGGAAAATAAAACCGTAAACGAACAGGAATTAAAATCTTTAATGGGAAGCCTGAATATTTGTTCGCAAAAAGGTCTTGTTGACCGTTTTGATTCATGTATCGGAGCGGGAACAATTATCGCTCCGTTCGGCGGCAAATACTGCGCTACTCCCGTGCAGGCAATGGCGGCAAAAATACCCGTACTGGACGGCGAAACAAAAACCTGCTCGATTATGTCGTGGGGTTTTGACCCTTTAATATCCGAGGCAAGTCCGTACCGCGGAGCGATTTTCGCCGTCGTTCATTCGGTAGCGAAAATTATCGCCGCAGGCGGAAGCAGGAAGAAATGTTGGCTTACGTTTCAGGAATATTTTGAAAGGTTACGCGATGATCCGTTACGTTGGGGAAAGCCCGCTTCCGCCTTGTTAGGCGCTCTTAACGCGCAAATCGGTCTTGAAACAGCCGCTATCGGCGGAAAGGATTCAATGTCGGGCAGTTTTTCCCTTGCAGGCGGCGGTGAACTTAACGTTCCCCCTACTTTGGTTTCTTTCGCCGTTTCCACAGCGAAAATAGACAGTATTATCACGCCTGAATTTAAGAAGGCAAACAGTTATGTCTATTTGTTAAAACCGCCGTTTCAAGTATACGAAAAAATTGATTTCGCCGTGTTACGTGAATATTTTAACAGCGCGGAAAAACTTGCCGCCGAGGGAAAATTTCTTTCCTGTTGGGCAAGCGGAAGCGGCGGCTCTGCGGAAGCGATTGTAAAAATGTGCATGGGTAACAAAATAGGCTTTACAGCGGAAAACGAGCTTTTTACAGGAGAGGGTTTTTGCGGATTTATCGTTGAAACCGAGTCTCCGTTACAGATAAAAGACGCGCTTTTAATAGGGCGCACAACAGTCGATTATATTCTTAAAACAAAAACTTATAATATTCCAATTGACACATTACAAGCTGAATGGGAAAAAACTCTTGAGCCTGTTTATCCTTACCTTATTAAACAAGACGGGAAAATTGAAAATTTTTCTTGGAAGCAAGAAAACACGGAGAAAAACAAGAAAAAAAGCGGATCACGCTCGTTCTCAAAACCGAATTTTGTTATTCCTGTCTTTCCCGGAACAAACAGCGAATATGACAGCGCGAGGGCGGTTGAAAAAGCGGGAGGAAAAGCGGAAATATTTGTTATACGCAATTTAACCCCCGCCGCCGTCGCCCAAAGCGTTAAAGAATTTGAAAAAGCGGTGCGTAAATCGCAGGTAATTTTTATTCCGGGCGGATTTTCAGGCGGCGATGAGCCGGACGGATCGGGAAAATTTATCACGGCGTTTATGCGTAACAGCGCGATTAAAGACGCTGTTACAGACCTTTTACAAAACCGTGACGGGCTTATCTGCGGTATATGCAACGGATTTCAGGCGCTTATAAAACTCGGTCTTGTACCCTACGGTGAAATCCGTGATATGACGGAGGACTCCCCCACTCTTACATTTAACACAATCGGCAGGCATCAATCTACTCTGCCTATCACAAAAGTTGTTTCCAATAAATCGCCGTGGCTTTCCTGTTTTGAACAGGGAGAGCGATTTATAGTCCCAATCTCGCACGGCGAAGGACGCTTTATCGCCCAAGAGAGCCTTATCCGCTCATTAGCCGCCAACGGTCAAATAGCGACTCAATATGTTGATTACGACGGCAGCGCCTCACAGGATATACGTTTTAACCCCAATAATTCCGATTTCGCCGTAGAGGGAATTACATCGCCCGACGGCAGGGTTTTCGGGCGCATGGCTCACAATGAGCGTCTGGAAGACGGTATTTATAGGAATATACCGGGTATTAAGAAAATGGATATTTTCGCCGGCGCTGTTAAGTATTTTAGATAATTCCGTAAGATATCCCCGTAAATATATACCCAAAAGGGTGTATTTTGCGATTTTTAAATCCTCATATTGGGTAGGGCGGCAAGTAATTAAATACTTACATTCATAATATAACACCTAAAGGAGGGTTTTATTATGAAGATCAAATTCAAACTGAGCATTGTGGTAATCACAATCATGGCTGCCGTGGTAGCAGGAATTACCATGTTATTACTTTGGCAAAGTTCAAAGAATACTTTGCAGCTGAGTCTGCGAAGTCAGGAACATTTGGTCAATAGCCGCGCCGAATTCTGGAAAGGCCGGGAAGACGGATTTGTCCGCGCTTTAACCACGCTGGCAAATGTAATGGGCGATTTTGAAACAGTTAAGCCTGAAGAAAGACGCAACAAGTACGATGATATGCTGAGATCGGCTTTTCAAGAAGAACCTCAGATGACAGTCTTGTATACAGTCTGGAAACCGAACGCTCTTGACGGTATGGACGCAAAGTATATAGGACGCACAGGTTCAACCCCCACAGGACAGTATGCGATGGCATGGAGCAATGAAACAGGCAGCTTAATAAAACGCCAATCCAACGACGTTGACAATGTAATGGAACACATTTACGGTTCCAACAAATTCAAAGACCTCATCAGCGAACCGATATTGCGGAACATAAACGGAGCCGAAAAGTATACAATAAGAATTATTGTTCCTATTACCAATAACGGAAAAAACGATGAAGAAGTTGTAGGCGCTGTAGGATGCGTACTATCTGTCGACGCAATGCAGAGCATAGTGGAAAATACGGTAAAAAATAACGATGAAATCAGTATGCTCATAATCTTTTCAAACAAAGGCTCAATTATCGCTCATTATAAACCTGAACGTATCGGTAAAAATATGTTTGACGTTGACACAGAGTTAGGTGATTTCAGAAACGACATATTAAAAGCAGCGAATAACAACGAGCTCTGCGAAGGATCAATATATGAGCCTAATCTTAATGATCATATAAGATTTGTGGCAAAACCGATTCAAATCGGCAACTCTGATACAAATTGGATGATCCTTATAGGCGTCCCTGAATCTTATGTGTTAAAAGAAATAAAAGCTATAACCCAATTTACAGTTATTCTCGGCGTAATAGCCATTATTACAACAGCGTTGATATTCGTTTTCGTACTCGGATTCATTACAAAACCGATTATCACAGTAACGAATACGCTCAAAGATATTTCACAGGGCGAAGGAGACTTGACAAAAACCATTCCCGAGAAAGGAAACGATGAAATTTCCGATATGTCGCGTTACTTTAACCTAACGCTGGATAAGATAAAAAAGCTGGTCGTTTCAATAAAAGAACACGCTACAGTATTATCCGATACCGGCAATGATCTGTCCAGCAATATGGTAGAAACAGCGGCGGCAATGAACGAAATTACAGCTAACATTCAAAGCATCAAAGGCAGAATAATCAACCAGAGCGCGTCTGTAACACAAACCAGCGCCGCTATGGAACAAATCACCGGTAATATTGACAAGCTCAACGGATATGTGGAAAAACAGGCTTCCAATGTATCGCAATCATCTTCCGCTATCGAAGAAATGCTCGCCAACATTCAGTCTGTAACCAATACATTGGAAAAAAACGGCACAAACGTGAACGAATTAAATTCATCGTCAGAAGTCGGACGTGAAAGCTTGGAAGAAGCGTTTTCCAGCATACAGGAAATTACACGCGATTCAGAAAAATTACTTAAAATTAATATGATAATAGCTGATATCGCCGCGCAGACCAACCTGCTTTCGATGAACGCAGCTATTGAAGCGGCTCACGCCGGGACTGCCGGAAGAGGTTTCGCTGTAGTTGCCGATGAAATTCGCGCCCTTGCCATAAGCTGCACCAATCAGTCCAAGACAATAGGCGATGTGCTTAACAAAGTAAAAGAATCAATTGATTATGTTCATGAAATCACAGGAAACGCGCTTTCAAAGTTTAAAGTGATTGATTCGAGCGTAAAGACCGTATCGGAACAGGAAGAAAACATCCGTAATGCCATGACCGAACAAAACGAAGGCAGCAAGCAGATTTTGGACGCTGTCGGTCAGCTTAACGAAATTACCCGTCAAGTTAAGGAAGAATCAATTGAAATGTACAAAGAAAGCCGCGATGTAATACAGGAAAGCCGTAACCTTGATCATGTGACTCAGGAAATTACCGGAGGCATCAATGAAATGGCGACCGGAGCGGAACAGATTAACGAAGCTGTTAACAAGGTTAATGAAATAACCATGAAAAACAGGGAAAACATCAATCATTTAGTCCGTGAAGTATCATTATTTAAAGTAGCTTAAATCCTGTAAATCAGCCCTGCGTCTAAGATATTAGGCGCAGGGTCTTTTTTTATCCAAAAAATAAAAAAATAGTTCACTATTTCAAAATTTTATGTTATGTATTATATTTAATAAAGAGATAACAATTTCTTTTTAAAGAGGTATTTTGTATGAAAAGTGATGTTTCAAAGAAAAAAACGTCAAAAACCGCCGCAAAGAAGCCGGCGGCAAAAAAACCTGCCGCTAAGGCAAAAACATCAAAACCGGCGGCAAAAAAGACCGCTAAACCTGCCGCTAAAAAACCGGTAAAAACAGCCGCAAAAAAGACCGCGGCGAAAAAACCCTCTAAAACCGCCCCCAAAACAGCCAAAAAACCGGCTCCAAAACCTGCCGTAAAAGCGGAAAACCCTGTAAAAATCGAAAAAACCCCTGAAATTCATGTAGAAAAGCCGGAAGATAAGCCGGTTGTCCCCCAGCAGGATATGAGCCTCCCGGAAGGAAGCGCCTTACAGCAAACAGGCCACAGACGCCCCTTAATTGTCTTCCCAAAATAATTTTAATTTTTTTTTAAAATTTAGCTAAAGTATTTAAGCCCCTAAGTCGACAATATATTTGGAAAGATGTAATTGGAAACGGGGTTTCCGCGGATTCCGTACCCACATTACATTATCCAAGCGGTTAAAACCGGTAAAACGGTCAACACCGCGCGGGAGCATGGATGCCCCCGTAACGATTCAAGGAGGATCTTATGATCATTAATCACAACCTAAGCGCAATGTTTGCGGACCGGTCCCTCAAGGTAACACAGGTTTACCTTACAAAGAACATGGAAAAACTGTCTTCGGGACTTCGTATCAACCGTGCCGGCGATGACGCGTCGGGACTGGCTGTATCGGAAAAATTAAGAAGCCAGATTCGTGGTCTTAACCAGGCGTCAACAAATGCCCAGAACGGCATTTCGTTTATCCAGGTTACAGAGGGTTATTTGCAGGAATCACAGGACATTCTTCAACGCCTCAGGGAGTTGGCTGTCCAGGCTGCAAACGGTATCTACTCAGACGAAGACAGAATGTACATCCAGGTAGAAGTTTCACAGCTCGTCGACGAAGTAGACAGAATCGCGTCCCATGCCCAATTTAACGGCATGAACCTGCTTACAGGCCGTTTTGCCCGTTTAAAAGGCGAAAACTCTGTAACAGCGTCAATGTGGTTCCATATCGGCGCCAATATGGACCAGAGAATTCAGGTCTTTATCGGTACAATGTCCGCAAAAGGTCTTGGAATTCGCCAAATGGACGATACTTTCGTTACATTGGAGACTCCGGACGATGCAAACAGAACAATCGGTATAGTAGATGCGTCTCTTAAAATCATCAACAAGCAGAGAGCAGACCTTGGAGCCTATCAAAACCGCCTGGAACACGCTGTCCGCGGCTTAGATATCGGCGCCGAGAATATGCAGGCTGCTGAGTCCAGAATCAGGGATACCAATATGGCCAACCAGATGGTTGACTATGTAAGGGACCAGATACTGAACCAGGCCGGTACTGCCATGCTTGCGCAGGCTAACCAAAGATCAAGTTCGGTCTTGTCATTATTGCAATAATGTGTTAGAATTACCTTATAGGGGGAACTGGATCTACTTAACCGTGGAAAGGAAATCCGGACTCCCCCATTTAAGGTAAGTATTAAGTCTGACGTATAAACAAAGTTTATACGTTTAGCAGAGTTATTTGACAAAACACCATCCGTGTCCGATTGATGAAAAAACAATCGGCGTGGGACAGCTCGAAACGATAGATTCAGATTGCACGTAACGCATTCAATAATCAATCGTTTCGTTCTGTTTGCGGCAGGCAGGAACGGCAGCGCGAAACTGCTCCTGAATACCGCTACCGCGGAACGGCTCCGGCAAGGATAGCCGGGGTAAAGAAAACATGGAGGGTATATAGATGATTATTAATCACAACATGAGCGCCTATTTCGCCGACCGTCAGCTCGGCGTAACCCAGGAAGCTTTGACCAAGAACATGGAGAAATTAAGCTCCGGTTTAAGGATCAACAGAGCCGGGGACGATGCATCCGGACTCGCTGTCTCAGAAAAACTGAGAAGCCAGATTCGCGGTTTGCAGCAGGCAGAACGTAACATTCAGAATGGTGTTTCGTTTATCCAAGCTACTGAAGGCTATCTTCAGGAAACACAGGATATTCTGCACCGTTTAAGAGAGTTAGCGGTTCAGTCAGCTAACGGCATTTATTCAGACGAGGATCGTATGCAGATCCAAGTAGAAGTGTCGCAGCTGTATGATGAAGTTGACCGTATTGCGAGCCATGCCCAGTTTAACGGCATGAATGTGCTTACCGGCGCGTTTGCATTTGAATCTCCGTCAGGAAGGATAATGCAATTACAGGTCGGAGCGAACATGGATCAGAATGCCAGAATCTACGTTGGCAACATGTCAGCTGATGCGCTTAATTTGAAGAACGCACAGGGCGACGGAAAGATTTCTATTTCCGACCCGGCGGAAGCAAATCGCGCTATCGGTACAGTAGATGCAGCGTTAAAAGTTGTTTCAAAACAACGTGCTGATCTCGGCGCTTACCAAAACCGTTTTGAAATCGCGGCACAGGGTGTCGCTATTGCGGCGGAGAACATGCAGGCAGCGGAATCCAGAATCAGGGATACCAACATGGCAAATAAGATGGTTGACTACACAAGAGACTCCATCTTGTCCCAGAGCGGAACCGCGATGCTGGCACAAGCTAACCTTCGCAGTCAGTCGGTTTTATCACTGCTTTCATAATCATTATTATTTAAAAAAAACGAATAAGAGGCTTCTGGACGTCGTCTTTTTATTCGGAACCTGACTGACTGATCGCCGAAAGCGGTCAGACGGTCAGATGTCAGAGTATAAACGGACAGTGAAGATCGCGCCTTCACTGCCCTATTTTTTCCCCAGGGATTGGCGGAAAAAAAGCCATGATGCAACAGGGAGGGGGTGTCAGGTATTTTACATGGAGGTAAAATATGTCCGTAGTAGCAAGTGTGGGATTTAACTCTGTCTCGCCAATGCTTTTCCAAGAACAGGAAAGAACGGTCAGACAGCCGGCGGTTGAACATCAACCGGAAAAAAAACTAAAACCTCAACCTCAAGTTCACCATTCTACAACTGCAGATCTGGAAAAAATCGGTCTTGCATTTAACAGAAGGCTGCAATTTGTGGTTGATCACAGCTCTAACCAGGTGATTATCAAGGTGATTGATAAAGAAACCGATAAAGTTGTTAAGGAGCTGCCGCCCGAAGAATTACAGCGTTTACACAGTAATCTTAAAGAGGCTATTGGTCTGTTGTTTGACGAGATGGTATAGCCCGAAAAGATCGTTTTAGTTAAAGCGGTTTTTTAAGTGAATCAAAGGATTACAGGTTTTACCTGTTTGATGGGGAGTTCAGGTATATGTCTGATGTTTACATTCCGGGGGTAAAAAGCAGGTTCAACTCTGAAAAGATCGTCGAAGATCTGATGAAGATTGAACGAATCCCCAGAGACAGAACACAAAACAACCTCGACAACCTGCGCGTTCAAAAAACTTATTGGCAGGAAGTGGGAAGACGTATAACGTCATTACGCGACAGTTCGCGCCTGCTATACTCTTTTCAAAATCCCTTTAATGAAAAACTCGGGCGCAGCGCCGATGACTCTGTAATTACCGCTACCGCAACCAGAGACGCTCTGGAACAATCAATGTCTTTCACTGTTAAACAAACAGCGCAAGCGGATCGCTTTCTTTCCCAGCCCCTTGATGAAAAAACCAGAATAGAAGCCGGAAATTACTCTTTTTCAGTCGGCAATGATGAAATATCCATAAATTACCGAGGCGGCACTTTAAGAAATTTCGCAGAAACAATTAATACCCGAGGCAGGAATAAAATAGCGGCCTCTTTAATCACTGTAAAACCGGGAACAATTTCCCTTTTAATAGAATCTAAAGCCACAGGCTCTCAAAACAGATTAAACTTTTCACAAGATGCCTCAACTCTGGCGACTAAAATCGGAATGATGGAAGTCAGCAATGACACTCAAAAAGATATTACTATAAGCGAAGGAAATATCCGCAAAACAGGGCAGAACTCCGCCAACATATCAATTAGTGACGGCGTTGTAAATGTCGCCCCGCTCTCTACCGTGTCTGTTCCGATAAATATAACGGTCAGCCCCGATTCTCCCTTGGTTCTGCGCCTTCAAACGCAGACAAAAGTAAATTCAGAGGGCGTTCCCGTTGTTCAAGCTCCCCCGGGACCGGACGTTCCCTCATCTTCCGTAACATACGGCGGAATTACAATTGACAACTTGCCGTCCAACGCTCCCCTGCCTGAATTTAAAGCGCCGCCCGTACCTAAACGAGTGGACGACATGGCGGTTTTAAATCTTGTTTTCTCGGACGGCACTACCGCTAAACTTCCGGCAATAACCGATTCATCTTCACCTTCTTTAAGACAATACAGCTTAGCGGATGCCGCAAGAGGCAAAACAATCACATCTCTTAATATTGAAAATACAAACACTCACCGCGAAGTTTCAGTCGGCAAGGTGGAAGTGCTTGATCCTACATCATCAGGCGGCTTAAAACCGTTAAACGCCGTTTCCACTGCCCGCGACGCAATTATCGCTATGGAAGGAATAGAAGTTACCCGTCCTACCAATATTATTGACGATTTAATTCCCGGTGTTACATTGAACGTACGGGGCGTGTCCGACAGACAAGTCGAATTAAAAATTACGCCCAATGTGGATGCGGTAAAAGAAGCTATTATTGGTTTTGTGGGAAACTACAATAGGCTTATGGCTGAGATAAACGTATTAACCGCAAGAAGCATGAATTCAGGCTCAGGATACAGTACAACAGTAGACGACGCAATTTTAAATGAGCTGACATATTTAACTGCCGATGAAAAAGCCGAAATGAGAAACAGACTTGGCGCTTTTAACGGAGACATCACTTTAAACAATTTAAAAAGCCACCTTATGAGAACAGTTACCGCGCCCTACCCTACCAGCATGGAAAGGGAACTTACCCTTTTAGCGCAGATAGGAGTCAGCTCTAACGCTTCAAGAAGCTCAGGCTACAATCCGTCGCAGTTAAGAGGCTATCTTGAAATTGATGAAAAAACTCTTGACGCCGCATTAGAAACAAAAATGCCCGCGATTAAACAACTGTTTGCGAACAACACATCAGGCGATTTAATAGCGGATACAGGCGTCGCATACAATGTGGATACCCTTGTAAAACCGTTTGTTGAGACAGGCGGAATTATTTCCCTTAAATCCAACACAATTGACTCACGCATTTCTCAGGATGAAAGACGCATAGCCAATCTTGACCGCCAGCTGGCAGCCAAAGAACAAGACTTAAAAATGCAATACGCAAAAATGGAATCAGCCTATTCAAGAATGGAATCAATGTCCAATTCTCTTGATAACTTCAGTCAGCAAAATCGGGGCAGCAGATAATGATAATTAAAATTAACGACAAACCGCTTGATTTTTCTCTTGATAACGAAAGTACGCTTGGAGAGGTTTTTTCAGCTCTTGAAGAATGGCTTTCCAGTTCAGGGCACAGGTTAAGCGAAATATTTATTGACGGCGAAACTATCAGCGCGGGAATGTTGGAAGAAGTATTTAAAAGAGATGCCAACTCAATTAAGAGCCTTGATATACGCACAAACGCAATAGCGGAGCTTGCCGCCGCAAGCCTTCAATCTCTTTTATTAGATATAATCGAATATGAAAAAATAGATTTCGATGAAAAGAAAAAATACTTTGATAATTGGAAAGAAAGCGGTCAGGCAATTTTTATCATGGAAGAAATGCCCGATCTTTATGCGTATTTTAAAAATACGTTTTTAAACGGCGAAGTGGACATTGCGACATTGCGTTCTGTAACTGAAGAAATACAAAGAGAAGTAAACGAGCCGTTAAAAGAGCTGGTAAAAATTGAACCTGTTTTAAATGAGATTTGCGCTAAACTTATAAACCTTCCGCTTGATATTCAAACCGGAAAAGACCTTATTGCCTCACAGTCCATTCAGCTTTTTACAGCAATTACGGAAAAACTTATACGGCTTTTTTATCAATTAAGCACTCAAGGATACATAGTCAATATAGAAGAGGCAAAAAAGATTGCGGAAGATTTCGGCAGTTTTAGAGATACATTAAATCAGCTATTGGAATCTTACGAAAAACATGATATTATTATAGTAGGAGATGTAGCAGAGTATGAAGCCGCTCCGAAACTGAAAGAATTATATACAAGCATTTTAAGAAATTGCCAGGAAGAGGCTAAAACGCAGGATAATAAATGATAGGAAATTTATTGCTGCCTTTTTTATTACAAATATCAGCAAAAGATTTAAGTTGGGCAAGCGGAAAGCCCAAAATGTCTACTCATGAAGTTATAGGTATTTTTGTAGTCATCGGTATCATTGTAATCGCTCTTGTTATTGTAAATGCAAAAAAAAGCGGTCCCGCTATAAAGGGAAAATCCGGGGGCGGAGGCGGGAGCGGCGGAGGAAGCGGTCTTTTTGCCGTTTTTAATTTTCACCGTATTGCAAAAAATCTGGGATTGGATAATGAGCAGGCAAAGATGCTTGATTATGTTTTTAAAACAGATCAAGTTACAGAACCTGAAAGATCGATAAAAAACGCGGAACTTTTAGACAGGCATTTCAGACGCGCTTTTAGGATACTGGACCAAACGCAGGGTAATGCAAGCGAGAATCAGCGTAAAATCGCCGTTCTTTTTGCGACCAGAAATATCATAGAAAACAGTGTCTTGGAAGTATTGAATTCCACGCGCCAAATAAAAGAAGAAACAACTTTTACGGTTATATACAATAAAGACAGATTGAACCTTAATGTTGTTTCCGCAAAAGGCGATTATATTGACGTAGAAGCCCCAAAAAATGTGCTTGGAAGCCAGATAAAGATTCAAAAGGGCACAAGGCTTACGGTACTGTTTTTCAGTAAAAATAATAAGGGGTTTTCCTTTGAAACCCGCGTTATAGGCTACGCTACAAAGCAAAATCGCCCTGTAATGATGATTGCCCACTCAAATAATGTCAGATTCCTGTCACAAAGGCGCTTTAGAAGAAGACATGCAAGTATGCCCTGCACCCTAAACCTTGTGGTTATTGAGGGAAGCGGCAAAAAACAGCACCTTATAGCCGATAAAAAGAAGTATAAAGGGCTTATAACCGACATTTCAGTAGGCGGATGTTCAATAAAAGTCATAAATCCCATTAAGGCAGGAGCCATGTTCAAGGTAGAATTCCAAATAAGCGACGTTATTTTGGCCGCTTTAGGGCAAGTTTTAAGGACAAACAGGACAAATGTAAACACCATTGCCCACATGAAATTCCTTAAAATATCTCAAAAATCTATGAATACGATTAATTCTTTTGTTTATGAGTATTCCAATGAATAAGAAAATGTTGTATAATTTAGAAGTACAGATATGAAAATAATAACACTAAAAGATATGATAAGAAAAGATGTTCCCATTTACTACAGAAAGCTCTATACGAGTGTTGCTGTTATTGAGTTAAATGGCAAGCAAAATGAATATCGTATTGATTTTTCCATGGAAATAAAGCCCACAGGTCAAAAAGAATTTAATGTGAATTTTATCGACGCTGTTGATTATCCCCTTGTTCCTTTAGTAAAAGAATTAAAACACTATATAGCCGAACTTGAAGCCGCCGACGGTCTTCCAGATTAATTTATGATTGAGATTATTACTAATTCCCCGGATGAAACTATCGCCCTTGGAAAAAGGATAGCAAGCCGTCTTTGCGCGGGGTCAATTATCGCCGTTGCGGGTACGCTTGGAAGCGGAAAGACATGTTTTTCCAAAGGTATCGCGCTTGGCTTGGGTATAAATGAAAATATAACAAGCCCTACATATACAATTATTAACGAATACAAAAGAGATAACTGCCCTACCCTATACCATATTGACGCATATCGATTAAACTGCGATAAAGATTTTGAAGATATTGGCGGCATTGATGTGCTTAATTCAGGAGGAATTTCAATTATCGAATGGAGCGAACGGCTTCCAAATTCAATTCCCAAAGAAGCAATTTTTATAACGATTGAAATAAAAGACGAAAATTCAAGATCGATAAAAATTAAAGGGCTTGATTTATGAATTTACTAGCTATAGAAACAGCCGCATCTATTCTATCTATCGCCGTTTTAAAAAATAACGAAATATTTGTCAGCGAAACAATAGAAGGAACAAGACACTCTGAGCTTGTAATGGAGCTAATTGACAATCTTATGAAAAAAGCGGAACTTTCGCCTAAAGACCTGAACGGTGTTCTTTGCATGGGCGGCCCCGGCTCTTTTACGGGGCTTCGTATCGGTTATGCTGTTGCGAAGGGGCTCTCTCTTTCGCTCTCTATTCCATTTGCGTCCGTTCCCACTTTGGAGTGCCTTGTCTGCGGAGAACGTTTTAAACAGGGCGTTACCCTAGCGGTAATTGACGCAAGAAAGAACGCATGGTTTAACGCTTTCTTTAAAGACGGAAAAAGACTTACGGAAGACATGGACTCTGAGCTTTTACAAATAACGGAAGAAATTAAACAGTATGTAAAAGACGGAAAAATAACGCTTACAGGTTACGGTTCGCAAACACTTTACGAAACACTGCCTGATGAATTAAAAATAAATATTAATCTTGTAAACGAAAATAAAGGATACGCAAAGGAGCTTATTGCCATAGCGGAAGATAAAAAATTATTTTCAGGCGATTGTAACGCCTATCTTTATTCGGGACCGAATTATATCAGGAAAACTGACGCGGAAATCGCTCTTGCCTCTTCTCAATCTCCGTAAACGCGTCAGAGAGAAATGCGTTTAAAAAAAACATTTTGTCTTTATCTTTCCATTTTGCCAGCGTTTTCGGGATACATTCTTCTATCGTACAGCCAAACCTGCTCTTAAATAATTCATTATCTATGTTTTCTCTGCACCGGTAACCCATTAAAATTGTATCTTTTAAAAGAGTTTTTTTATCGATTGTTTCACAGTACGCGGATGTAATTAACGGCGATTTTATATACGCGTCAACATCATTAGCGTAGGTAAACCGCCGCGCCCCCGCCGTTTGCTCATCAACAATAGTGCCTGAAGCCGAAGGACCCGCTCCAATCCAGTTCTTCATCTGCCAGTAGCGTAAATTATGAAGACACTGCTTACCGTCAAGAGCAAAATTGGAAACCTCATAATGATTGTAGCCTTCTTCTTCAAGTAATTCGCGCCCGAAAAGCCATAGGGAATCGGCTTTATCAAGGCTTGGCATTTCAATTTCTTTTTTTTGTATTTTTTCTTCCAATGGAGTGTTGTTTTCCACAGTCAGGCTGTAGAGCGAAATATGCGAAGGATTAAAGGCGCGAAGACGGTTTATATCGTCTTTTACTGTTTTTTCGTCCTGATACGGCAATCCGGTCATAAGGTCTGCGGATAAATCTGCGCCTTGTGCGCCGCCGGAAAAGTACCGGGAAGCCGATTTTAGGCATTCTTCGAGCTCTGCGGCGTTTCCGGCGCGGTTTACGCTGACGCGCGAAGACTCATGGAAGGTCTGCACTCCGAGACTAAGCCTGTTTACTCCGCCCTGCTTACAGGCGGCAAGAAACTCTTCTGTTAAGGATTCGGGATTTGCCTCGACTGTAAATTCTTTCGGCGTAAAAAAGGGGATTTCTTTTAAAGCTGAAAAAAGACGGGTAATTTTGTTTCCAAGAACGGACGGAGTTCCGCCGCCTATGTACGCCGTCGGGATTTGATTAATGTTAAAATACTCTATCTGGTAATTTATATCTTTAATGAGCGATGTAATAAATGAATCGATATAATCATCGTTTAAACTTTTTTCCGCCGCTGAAACTGAAAAGAAATCGCAGTAATCGCAGAATGACGCGCAAAAAGGAATATGTATGTAAAGGGATGCGTTTGTTTTCAATTAAAATAATTCTGCTTTTGACGGAGGCCAGAACCTAAGCAGGGCTTTTGCCGTGATTAATGATGTAGGCACGGTTCCCCATGTGCGGGAATCGTTTGTATTGCTTCTGTCGTCTGATATTACAAAACACTCATCAGGTCCCATAATAATCGTATCCATATTGCCTGAGAACGGAATTGAAGCGTCCCATAATTCCGATATACGGGGAATAAACGGCTGATACGGTCTTTCCGAAAGTTCAAATTCGGTAAGACTGTACGCGCTTCCTGCCGCTTTTACCTTAAACACATAATTGCTCATTGTAATTTCATCGCCGGGAAGAGCGATAACTCTTTTTATATAATACTGTTTTTTTCCGCTGAATATGCTTGTCCTTTGTAATGAAAAAAATCTTACAATTCCGTCAATTATCCGAAGCGGTAATTTTTTATCTTTATACTTTCCGGTATCAATTAATACGATACTGCCGCGTTTAAACAGATAATTATTCTGATCGTTTTTACGCGCCCATGACGGCGTAACAAAAGACGTGAACAATATTCGGTCGCCTGAATTAATTCCCGGCTGCATCGTATCATTATCAATAACCCATACCGAGAAAAAGAAAGCGGTTAAACAGTTATATAAAATATACAGAAAAATAAAAATAAATAAAAATTTTATAAGCCTGTACTGTTGATTTCTTTGTGCTGTATATGAATATTGCGTCCATTTATCAAACATTATTTCATCCCGCCTAATCGCCATAACGGCCAGTAAATTATCATTCCTTTCCCGTTTATTTTTGATTCCTTTACAGGACCAAAATAACGTCCGTCCCTTGAATTGTCGCGGTTATCTCCCAGAGGCAAAACCCTTCCCTGCGGCACATACCAGCCAAGACGCTGTTTTGCCAAAAGCGCGGCGTAGCGTTTGTCGCCGGGAGCCGCTTTGCGCAATGTTTCATTTCTTATAGTTTCAAAAGCAAGGTAATCGGGATAATGTATTTCATTTATTCCCGATGACTGCGAAATTAAGTTATCGGAAGGATTCACTTTCATATCTGTCCAGCCTCTTGCTTTTGCCGCCGCATAAAGAGCCGGATACTGTTCCGGCTTCATTAATCGGCTTACATGGTGATTCCACCCCATAGCGGCGTTATAATCTTTTTCGTCGATCCATCGATCCTCGCCTGAAAAACGTATCTTTATATCGCCGTTATCAAGGGCAATTCTGTCCCCGGGATATCCGACGGATCTTTTTATAAGAAAATGAACTCTTGGATCGCCTTTTTCGTCTTTATCAATATCAATTAATGTTAAAGTAAGCATATAAATAATACGCTGTGTAACGTCAAAGAATGTTCCTTTGGAAATATAGGACGGATTTTCAAAAATAATAATATCATTGCGTTTTGGGTGTATTACGCTTGGCAGTTTGAAAAAACCGGGCAGTAATTCGGGACCATAGACGATTTTATTGACAAAAACATGGTCGCCTATGTTTAGAGTATCTATCATTGAGCCTGAAGGTATACTATACGCCTGCACTAAATACTGATTTGCCAGTAAAACCATACAGGCAGCCCAAATAAAAGCGTCCAACCAATCAATAATTGGATGTTTTGCCTTGCGTTTTTCCTTCCTTTCATGGCGTATTTTGGCTCTTTTTGTTAAGTATTCTTCCGTAACATGCTGAACATTAAGAAAAAAGTCCATTTGCCTTGAAGTATTTGACATTTACTCAATTTTACCATAGAATCTACTTTTATAGCAAGCAAAATAGGAGGAATTCCGCATGTTTAAAGGCATAGCGAAATTATTAATTGCCTTGAACGGCAATGTAAGTAAAACCCAAATAGCCGCAGGATTTGCTTGGGGTGTACTTTTAGGTCTTGTTCCGGCGGGCAATGCCTTTTGGATTGTGCTTTTTTTATTGACTTTTTTCTTTACCCACCATCATGGCGCAAAAATAGCGGCTCTTGCCGTCTTAAAAATAGTATACGCTCTGCTGGCTTACAGGATTGACGCTGTTGGCTGGTATGTACTGCATATCGATTCATTAAACGGCTTCTTTACCAAGCTTTACAATATGCCCTTTGTGCCTTTTACAAAATTTAACAATACTCTTGTTATGGGCGGGCTTGTATCGGGGATTATACTTTGGATTCCGATTTTCTGTTTATTCACGGCATTAATTCCGTTTTACAGAAATAAAATCGGACCAAAAATAAGGGAATCCAAGATTGTTAAAACAATCGTAAAATTCCCGCTGTTTTCACTTATTGATAACGCATTAAAAGATTAAGGAGTCGGCAAATGGCAAAAGAAAAAAAACAGAAACCGCAAAAACCCGGAAAAGCGCCCGGCTCGCTTAAAAAGCCAATCAAAAAAGAGAAATTTGATAAAAAATATACAAAGTATATTGAACACCCGAATGACAAGCAATTTTTTATATCTTGTTTTGATTTCAAAGATAACACTTACACTGTCCGCAATAATTTAACAAAAGACGATGTTAAAAAAATAAAGGGGCTTTTAAAGGCGGTAAAACAGAACAGGAAAGGAGCCGTTAAGTTGGTTCCTCTTGCCTTTGCCGCGTGTGTTGTAGCCGCCGTAGTTATCTTTTTTACCGTCTTTGCCAATCCGCTTTTGGAAAGAGCTATGGAACTCGGGCTTGAAGCCGCTTTTGAAGCAAAATCGGACGTTGACAACTTACGCTTAAGGCTTGTTCCTTTAAGTATTTCTCTCTCCGGTTTAACCATCGCAAACCGCGACAGCCCCATGACAAATTTAATCCAAATGGGAAAAACAAGAATAAGTCTTAGAACTCAGGCGATACTTCGCGGTAAAGTTTATATCGAGGAAATTCGAGCGGACACCATCCGCTTCGGAACTCCGAGAAAATATTCAGGCGCGTTACCGGCTAAACCTGCAAAAGTAAAAAAAGAAAAAGCTGAAAAACCAAAAGACGACACACCTCCTTTAGTAGACTTAAAAAACTTTGACGCAAAGGCGCTTTTGGATCAGGAATTTGACAAGCTTACCGCTCCGAAACTTTATGACGAGGCGATAAGTTTTTATGACGAAACATCGGGAAAGTATCAGTCACAAGTTGAAAACACATCCGCTAAAGTAAAAGAATTACAAACATCAACCGCTCCCCTGCTTAAACTTAACGCGAATGATATGAAAGACATTGAAACAATCAGGACTAACATTCAAAATTTAAACACTGCCGTCAGCGCTGTACAAGCCGCCACCACCGAGGTTACAGCTGTTGTAAACGGTCTTGAGTCGGATATAGCAAAAGCGCGCAGAATGGAAACAAACGCGCGTAATTCCATAACAGCGGATTTAAATCTTTTAAAATCATACATTAACTTAGGAAGCGGCGCGGCATTCGCCTCCGTTGAACCGTTTATCCGCGACGCGCTTTCAGGCACGGCAAATCAGTATCTTGATTACGGACTTATGGGGCTTGAAGTCGTTGGAAAAATGAAAGCAAATTCTGCAAGTAAACCAAAAGATGAAAAACCAAAAAAAGTTAAAAAAGTTCCGTTTAAGGGAAGAGATGTTCCTTTTCCTGTTGTACAGTACCCTGCGTTTTATTTAGGAGTGCTTGCCTCTGATTTTACAATTAACTCTTGGAATTGGGCGTTTGACTTACGCAATATAAGCTCCGATCCCGATTTAACTTACAAATTAGATAATAAAAAGCCCGCCGTTACGCTTGATTTTGCGATGAAGGAAGAATCGGCAAGCCAAAAGCGAAATATTGTTTTTAACGGTAAGGCGGATTTCAGAAAAGACGCAAAAGAATTGTACAACGCGAAAGTTGACGCCAGCGGAATCTCCGTATCAATGGGGGATCAGTTAAGCTCGCTGGGTATTAACGGCTTAACCGGCGAAACAGCGTTTTCCGTAAATTTGTCGGGACAGCAGGATAACAGTTTTTCAGGCGGCGGGAATGTTGTAATAAGCAAAGCGGCGCTTGTAAACCCAAGCGGAACAATAGCGGAAGCAATGGATACCGCGATAAAGCAGGCGGGAAATATCAACCTTGGTTTACAATACGCCCATATAACAGACGGAAAAGATGAATTTAAAATCACGTCAAATCTTGCCGACTTATTCGCGAAAGCGTTACGCAGCCTCGCCGAAGGTTACACTAAGAAGGCAATGGCGGATCTTGAAAAAGCTTTACGGCAGAAAATTGACGAATATATCAACGGCAGGTTTGGCTCTAAAGATCAGGTTGATACGCTCTTAAAAACCGTAAAGGGTGATAAGTCTGCTATAGATCAAATAAAGAACGGTATTAATGCCAAGAAAGATGAATTAGAAAAGAAATTTAAAGATCAGGCGGCAGGCGCTGTAAAAGATCTTTTACCTGTTACACCGAAACTCCCGGGTTTCGGACGTTAAGGATTATTATGAAACGCTGTTTTGTCTTTTTCTTTGTTTTTATTTTTGTTCTTCCCTGTTTAGTTTTTGCGCAGCAGGGAGCGGGAGTTCTGCGCGATTATGTCGGGTTAATAAATCAAAGTTATCACCCCGGTATTGTGTCATATTTTGAAAAAGCAAAGAAAGAATATGAAAAACAGGGTGAAAAAGAAACTGTCAAATTTATCGATCTTGTTTTAAGCGGCGCTTTTGGATCAGGTTTCTTGTATAACGACGCAAAAGGAAATTTATATGTTATTACAAACAACCATGTTATCTCCCAAGCCAATACAATTTCCATTACATTTGAGCGTGCCGACGGAACTAAAAAGAAAATAGAAAATTTAAAACTTATCGCCACCGACGTGGAAGCAGATCTCGCAATCATGTCAGTGCCGGCAACAGGCGAAAAACCCTTTGTAAATCAAGGTTTAACGTTGATTACAAGAACTGTAGAAGAGGGAGAGGATGCATTCTCAGCCGGTTTCCCCGGGCTTGGCATGACTCCTATCTGGCAATTCGGACGCGGTATGATATCCAATGCTTCCGTAAAATTCCCGAAAAGCATTACAGATGAAACCATTATAGGGCCTTATATTCAGCATACGGCGCAGGTTGACAGCGGAAATTCAGGCGGACCCCTTTTAATTGCACAGCGTAATGCGCCTTCCGGTTACGCAGTTGCCGGAGTAAACACATTAAGCGGTATGAGAAGGCAGGCGGCTAATTACGCTATTCCCATAAGCACCCTTCAAACATTTATTAACAATGCGTTAAATCCTAAACCTGAAACATTCAAACCTAATTTAGACGCAATTCTTGAAAAATTTACAAAAGGACTCGGCGGTAATACCGCTGTTCATTCGCATATATCGGAATATTTATCTACCGCCTGTATCGGCGAGAATGCGGAATACGCTCTTGAGGAAATGTTTAAAAAAGGTACGTCATCCGCAAGACGCGCCTTTTTAGAAAAGAGCCGCGAGGATTTGATAAGCGCAATGGGTATTGCGGTAGCTTGGACAATTGAAGACAGCATCAGAACAAGTACCGGCGCGTTAAAAGCGGAAGTAAAAGATGTAACGGGAGCAGGTGAAGAATATAATGTTACATTCACAATAAACAATAAAGAAGCTAAATCCGTATGGATACGGGAATACGGCAACTGGAGGATAAAATCTTTCGGAACTGTAGCGACGGGAGATAAAGAACTTCTTACCCAAAGAGAGAAACAAAAAGAAATAGACAAAAAACTGCATACGGAGAATAGTTTATATATAGAAGCGGGATACGCTAACCTCTTTGCCGCGTCTTCTTCCGCCCTTTATTTTTCTTGGGATGTGTCTTGGGTTGGTTTTAATATTTTCTATGTTGACAACAATTTATTAAGTATCGGCGGTTATTTCAGTTGGCATTCCCCAATTAAGGCAAGTAATGTCGCATTTATACCGAATTTCAAAATTGGTTGGTCTTATGTTAAAGATAATTATTACGGAATTTATATCAAAAAAAATTATTTTGATGAGGAAACGCATTCACATATGTGTACTTTTCTTCAAGCAGGACTTAAAGTAACCACAATATATGCCCCCGGTCTTTATGGAAATATCGGATTTCAATACAATATTCCAAGTAAAAGCAATACATTTGGATATGCTGATAAAACTTATAAAAAACCATTTGATACGGCATTGATATTATCCATAGGTTACGCATTTTAGCCCGCAAGAGCCGAAAGTTTCTCACGGATAAATTCGCTTTTCTCTTTCAAACCGATGCTTCCAGTTGTAAGAAGAACTACGTTCGCTTTTTTAGGATCAAGTTTAACCTTGCCGGCGGATTGCTGCATCATGCGTATAAGACGGTCTACGTTTACACGCGCCGCCTTAGCGAACTCTATCCGCACAACGCCGGCTCTTTCCTTGAGTACCGATACCGTTAATTGGCGGCAGATAATTCTTATTTCGGCAAGAGCGAGCAAAGATGCGGCTTCATCGGGGAGCGGACCGAAGCGATCCAATAATTCAGAGTATACGCGCTCCAAGTCTTCTTTGTCGCGTATAGAGGCTATAATTTTGTACACTTCCATTTTTTGCTGGGGCGAGTCGATGTAAGAGTCGGGGATAAAGCCTGTGTATTCAAGTTCAAGAAGCGTCTCTGTTTCCGACTCGTAATTTGAGTCTTCCAAACGTTTCACGGCTTCTTCCAAAAGTTTCACGTATAAATCAAAACCAACCGAATAAATGTCGCCCGATTGTTCTCTGCCTAAAAGATTTCCCGCCCCTCGGATTTCCATGTCTTTCATGGCTATCTTAAAACCGGAGCCGAGTTCCGTAAAGTCGGAAATTGTCTGTAAACGTTTCATGGCGATTTCGGAAAGCGCTTTTTGTTCGGGATAGAAAAGATAGGCGTAAGCTACACGATCGGAACGTCCTACCCTGCCCCTTAACTGGTATAACTGCGATACGCCGTACATGTCGGCGCGGTCTATGATGATTGTGTTTACGTTTGGAATATCTATGCCGTTCTCGATAATCGTAGTCGATACAAGAACGTGAAAGCCGCCGTGAATAAAACGGCGCATTACATCCTCAAGTTCTTGAGCGTCCATTTGTCCGTGGGCGGTTTCTATCAGTATCTCAGGCATTAAATGTTCCAGTTTTATGCGTATCTCTTTTAATGATTCAATTCGGTTGTGCAGAAAAAAAACCTGCCCTCCCCGCTCAACCTCACGGCGGACAGCTTGCGCTATTAAATGATCATCGTATTCTTCCACAAACGTCTCTATGGGGTGTCTGCCGCCGGGAGCGGTTGCCAATAGGCTCATGTCCCTTATTTTTACAAGGCTCATGTGGAGCGTGCGGGGAATCGGCGTTGCGGTAAGAGTTAAGCAGTCCACGTTTGTTTTTAATTCTTTAAGGCGTTCTTTGTCTTTTACGCCGAAACGCTGTTCTTCGTCAATTACAATTAAGCCTAAGTTTTTAAACTGCACATCCCTCTGAATAATTCTGTGAGTGCCTATAAGTAAATCAATCTCGCCTTTTTTTAACTGTTCAAGAATGATGCGCGTCTTTTTTCTGTCTACAAAACGCGAGAGCATGGCGATATTTACGGAGAAGCGGGAAAACCTTTCCAGAAAATTTTCATAGTGCTGCTCTGCAAGGATTGTCGTTGGGGCGAGGAAAGCGGTTTGCTTCCCGCCCATTATCGCTTTGAAGCAGGCTCTCAGGGCGACTTCTGTTTTGCCGTAACCTACGTCGCCGCAGACAAGCCTGTCCATGGGCGAAGAGCTTTCCATGTCCTCTTTTATCTCCTGTATACAGCGGAGTTGATCTTCTGTCTCGTCAAACGGGAAGGCGGCTTCAAACATTGTCTGCCATTCGCTGTCTTTGGGGAAGGCGAAGCCTTGCGCCTGTTTCCGTTTTGAGTACAGTTCTATCAGTTTATGCGCGATGTCCTCTACAGATTTTTTTACCTTCCCTTTTCTGTTCTCCCAGCTCTTGGAGCCGAGCTTGTCTAACCGAGGCGCTTGCAGTCCGTCGTTTCCGATATACCGCTGTACAAGGTTGAGTTGTTCTACGGGGACAAAGACAAATTCTTCGTCGGCGTATTCGATTTTTATATAGTCTCTTTCGTTTCCGCTTGAAGACAATCTTTCGATACCCTTAAAAAGACCGATGCCGTGGTTTACATGGACAATGTAATCGCCCGGGTTGATTTCAAGGAAGGTGTCGATGGGGCTTGAGCGGACGGTTTTTAAGGAGCGCGGCGGAAGTTTACGCCTGCCGAAAATTTCATTTTCCTGCACCAGCATAAATTTGATATCCGGCAGACAAAATCCTGAGGAAAGAGGGACTGCCATTATCAATAAGTTCTTATGCGGCTCAAGGATCATTTTTATGCGGTCGGCTTGCACCTGCGATTCCGCCGCTACGGCTATCTGCCAGCCGCTTCCAAGCAGAGAGGCAAATTCTTCTTTAAGATAATTAATGTTGCCGAAGAAACTGCGGGGCGGTTCGCAGGCAAGCTCAATGTGGGAGACTCCCTTTTTCGCCTCCCCCTTAATCGATCTAAACGAAATCATACGGGAAACTGAAGAAGCGTAACTATTAAGCTTTTCTTCAAAATTAAGCAACAGCCGCTCAGGCAGGGGGTATTCGTACTTTTCCCTTACCGCTCTTGAATACAGTCCGTGGTACTCACGCACAAAGCTCTCGTGGGTGTTTTCAAGTCTTTCCCTATCGATTAAGAATAAAGCGCCGTTCCGCCCGATGTAGTCCAAAAGACAGCTTGGCTTTTCAAAGGCAAGGGGGAAAAACATCTCTTCGCCCTTTACGCTTTTAGACGCAATAAGGCTTTCAATCACGGATTTTCCGCCGTCTGAAAATTCATTGCAGAGAGAGAGATTTTTTTGAAGCGCCTCGATTCTGTCGTCTGTCCAGATAACTTCTTTCATTGGGTATATAACAAGCTCTGAAAATTTTTTGTTACCCGTACCCTGCATTAACGGGTCAAAACTTTTTATGGTTTCTATTTTGTCAAAATCAAAAAGTACCCTGTAGGCGTCTTCATCGCCGCCCATTAAAATATCAAGCACTTCGCCGCGCAGGGCGAACTCTCCCTGAACCTGAACACGGGGAACTCTCGTGTATCCGTGGGAAACAAGCGTTTTAGCAAGGGCGGCTGTATCGATCTTGCTTCCCTGCTTTAGGGAAAACGCCTGTTCTTTTATATAGCTTTCGGGCGGGACGGGGGTAAGGAAAGCTCTTTGCGGTATAACTACAATACCCTCTTTTTTAAGCGCCATGTCGGTAAGCGCTTTGGCTCTTTCCCTGAAAACAAGGGCAAGCGGAGACAATTCCCTGTAGGGCGCGTTTCCCCACCACGGGAATTTAACGCAGGGTACGCCGGAAGACGCCAAATCCGCCATTAGGCTGTCAGCGCCGTCCTCGTGGGGGACAATGACAAAGATGTTTCCGCCTAAAATCTTGTAAATTTGGGCTATTAACAGGGCGTTCAGCGAGCCTTCGCACCCCTCAATATCTATGGGAAATTTCCCCTCTTTTACGCCGTTTAAAAGGTTTGATACACTGCGGGAGACGCTTGTCTTTTGTAAAAGATCGGGAAATGATAAGGTATTCATAGAATTCTACCGATAACTATAATATAGAAGTGTGTTTAATGTGAACACCTAAACAAAGAGGGAGAAATATGAAAAACGTAATTCGGTTTGGTTTATTGATTGTTCTGGTTTTAATGAGCTTGCCTTTCTTGTATGCAGCTGAGTCGCCGGGAACGGTGGATTTTAGTATTCGCTTTTATGACAGGCGCGTTTATTATGTGGAATCCGATCCTATCTTTGTACAGATAACGATTACCAACAACAGCCCCGCGCCCTATCGCTTTAAGCTTGCCGATGACCGCGCGTTTTCCGTCGATTTTGACATCAGAACGATGTCTAACCGTCCTTTACAGCAGGCGGATTCTTTAATCAGGAAACGGACTGTAAACAGCCAAGTTTTTTTCCGCGAAGTGGCGATAGAAAGCGGCGAGTCTTTTTCGTTTGTTGAAAATATTTGCGATTATATCAGTTTCGGGCAAACCGGCTCTTTCAGGGTCAAGGCAAAAATATACCCCGAATTGTTCCGTTCGTCCGGAGCTTCAGCCATTGAATCAAACTACCTCAGTATGACCCTGCGCCCCGCCCTCATTAGAGGTCCGGACGGCACTCCTATAGAAATGGATGTTGCTACAGGCGCGGTTCTTGTGAAACAAAAATTACCGCCTGATGAAGTAGTCGCCTACATGATTACAGCCCGTCAGGAATCACAATGGGAAAAATTCTTTTTGTACCTTGACATTGAGGCAATGTTAAAGAAGGACGCCCTGCAAGGCAGAAAGTTTAACGCCGAGAACGAGGAAGGAAGAAGGCGGATGCTTAACGCTTACAAGCAGAATCTTCAAAGCGCCGTTATTGACGGAGACATTGTAAATATCCCCAATTCATTTAACATCATGAAAACCCAATATAACAACGATACAGGCTCCGTGGTTGTTCTTCAGCGTTACAGATTCCCGAATTACACTGAATTAAGGGAATACACATACTTTCTTGAAAAGAAAGACAATTTTTGGGTTATTGTCAATTACTCGGTACAGGGTATGGGAACCATAGGCAATAATTGACAGCGTAAAAGGAAATATATAGGATAATACTGTGAGCAAAAAAGCATTAATTATTACAGACGGAACTGAATCAATTAATTCGTTGGCACAACCGATTAAAACAGCTCTTGAGGGGTTTACTGTGCAAATATGCGACGCGGAAAAATTTATCGGCAATGATATTCTTCCCGCCGACATATTTTTACTTGGATGTGAAAATCCCTCGCCTGCTTCGTTTGCTTATCTTGAGGAAATGCTCTCTCATATAAATTTCGCTTCAAGAAAATGCGGCATTTTTTCTACAAGTCAAAAATCTTTAAAATATCTAAGCGATATTTTAAAAGACAGCGAGGCGGCTTTAGGGGAGACAATGCTTTCAAAAGACGGCGGATATCAGCAGTCTGATATAAATAAATGGATAAAAGGGTTATTAAAATAATGGCTGAATTAAATCTTGACGACTACATCAGAAAAATTCCCGATTTCCCCAAGAAAGGTATTCTCTATTATGATATAACAAGCCTTCTTGCCGCTCCTGAGGCGTTTAAATTTTGCATCGACAAAATGACGGAAACCTACAAAAATAAAAAAATAGACGCTGTCGCCGCTATAGAAGCCAGAGGGTTTTTATTTGCCGCCGCTTTCGCCTACAATAACAATCTTCCGTTAATACCTATCCGTAAAAAAGGCAAACTTCCCGGCGTTACCATTTCCAAAAAATACGATCTTGAATACGCCCAAGCTGAAATTGAAGTTCATATTGCCGATGTCCCAAAGGGAAAACGCATTCTTCTTACCGACGATCTTGTCGCTACAGGCGGCACTTTAAACGCCGCCCGCTCTCTGTTAATTGAAGGCGGCGCCCAAGTGCCGGAAATCTTCGGCATAGTGGGACTGCCCTTCCTTAATTTCGCTAAACTTCTTGACCCCACGCCTGTTACCACGTTGATAAATTACAGTGTTGAATAAAATTACAAGTGCCGCTTTATCTGCGTTCAAAATCCACTGCTCCGTGTTTGCATACAGGGCATTTAAAATCATCCGGTAATGTGTCGCCTTCATGTACATATCCGCATATTTTACAGACAAATCCTTTTTTATTTTCCTTAGGCGGCTGAGGTTTTGGCTTGGTTAGGCTTGAGCTAATCGCTTCCGCCATTGATTCAATTTGCGAAAGATGTTCGGTCTTTAAGCCGGATAGAAGGCTTACATTGTTTTCAAGAATATCAATATTTTTACATTTGCTTAAAGCTTCGCGAATTAAGCCGCCGCTTGTGGGAGCCCATGAACCGTTTTCAATTACGGCAACGCATCTGTTTTGAATATTGTGCGCCGCAAGATCATGTATCAGGGCTTCCATTGTTACGAAGATACCTGCGTTGTAAGTTGTGGAAGCGAATACAAGGTGGCTCCATTTGAACGCGGCGCTTACGATTTCCGACGCATGGGTAACCGAAACATCAAACATAACGGTTTTAATTCCTTTGTCGCGCAGGCGGCAGGCGAGAATTTCAGCGGCGTTTTCCGTATTTCCGTAAACGGAAGCGTAAGCTATCATAACGCCTTTTTCTTCAGGTTCGAATTTGCTCCAAGTTTTGTACTTTGAAATAATATCATTTAAGTTTGAACGCCATACAAAACCGTGAAGCGGACATATCATTTCTATTTTGAGAGCGGACATTTTATCCAGCGCCGACACAACCTGCATCCCGTATTTACCGACTATATTTGAATAATAGCGTCTTGTCTCGTCCATGTAATCCTTAGCAAAATCCACTTCATCAGCGAAAAGAGCGCCGTTCAGCGCGCCGAAGCATCCGAATGCGTCGGCTGAAAAAAGTGTTTTGGAAGCGGAATCGTATGTAAACATGACTTCAGGCCAATGTATCATAGGAGCCATAATAAATTGGAGAGTATGTTTTCCGGTGTTCAAGGTGTCGTTTTCTTTGACAACTTGGACATGCGCGTCTATATCAATATCAAAAAATTGTTTGATTATTTTTAATCCTCTTTCACTGCAAACAATTTTTAATTCAGGGTACTGCCGAATCAACTCCGGTATCACGGCGGAATGGTCGGGTTCGACATGTTGTACCACGAGGTAATCCAATTTTCTGCCTTTCAGCGCTTCTTCAATATTTTCCAAAAACCTCTGCCGTACAGCTTTATCCACGGTATCAAACAGCACGGTTTTTTCATCGGTTAAAAGATATGAATTGTACGACACTCCTGTCGGTACTGAATAAACACCTTCGAATAACGCAAGGCGGCGGTCATTAGCGCCTACCCAGACTAAATCATCAGTTATTTTTTTTATACAGTGCATTTTTTTACTCCATGTCGTAAGACTACTAGCCCCTACGGGAATCGAGCTTCCAGTCGGCGGCGTCCTGCCGCCTCCTTCCAGCCCGTCCTCAAGCCCTGACGGCGACATCCTGTCGCCTTTTCCTCCCGTTGGTCGGCGGGCTTTCGGTGTTCGATTCCCAATTATTTATCTTCGTAAATTTCTTACGCTGCATATTAATTTTTATTTTGCGTAAGAACTTCTAGCCCCTACGGGAATCGAACCCGTCTTTTAAGATTGAGAATCTCATGTCCTAACCGATAGACGAAGGGGCCGTCTATTAAAAAATATAGCAATTCAAATTGTACAGTGTCAAGGTTGTGTTATTTGATATTTTCTTTGATTATTGCCGATACTGAATTGTGATTTATCCTTACTATCTTCTGCTCTCTCTCATAGCTCTCAGGGGAGTCGGAAGCGTGAGCGGTGTTTACCATAACATTGCTTCCGAATTCTTTGCGGACAGTTCCGTCGGGGGCTTTTAAGGGGTCTGTCGGACCTAATACATCGCGGATTTTTTTAACGGCGTTCTCGCCTTCGTAAACAAGTATCATACATTTAATATCGCCCTGTTTGTCCATTTCTTCTTTTGAAACATCGCCGGGGCGTTTGCCGGACATGAATTCTACAATACTGTAAAATTGATCCCTTGCGCATTCTTCGCCGAATTTGTTTCCTATAAGTTTTGACAATTCTCCGCTTATTTTAAAACTGAATTCGTTTTCTAAGAGCTCGGTCGCTCTTTTGCCGAAACCGGGAGCAAGTTTTTCTTTAAGCACATCTTCAACAGGACCGTAAAAATCAAGCGCTTGTGAAAGCGAGAAACGGTGAACTTTTATTCCGATTATACGAAGCCCTGTGCGGGAAAACATGTCGATAATCGCGCCGGGACGGGATGAATTATGTTTCCAGTTATCGGGTTTTATTATTACAAGGGTTCTTTCTATTTTTGAAGGATCGGGATGTTTCACGTTTTGTACAATGTTTTCCTGTCCTTCAAGAAAATCGGCGAACATTTTAAGATCGTTATTCGCCTCTTCCTGCGATCTTGGAGTAAGAACGGCGGGTTCAAAATAACGGACTTCTTCGGGATTTTCGGCGGAAAAAATAAGGTCGGAATATGTGTCGCGGATTGTTTCGCCGGCAAGAGCGTCAACTTCAACATGCTGAGTATATAAATGTCCGCATGCGTTTAAAAGTTTTTCGCAGGGGTTCTCTCCCTTAAATAACAATAAAAGCGTTCTGTGCGGTCTTCCGCCGGACGGACCGAAATAGTTTTTTACATAATCCGCCAAAAGAACAAGCTGGTTCTGGGGAGCTCTCGCTTTCAGCGAAAGAGCGTATTTTTCAGCAAACGCCTGATCCGGCGTGAATATTTGGGCGCCTGCTAACTCCAAATCCGTGCGCATTAAAAGGCGTGAAAGTACGCCGCCTGTTCTGCTTTTCGCGACGGTGTAAGGGGTTACAAGAACATAAGATAAACCTTTACTCATATCTGTTTTATTCTACATTATTGAACAATATTTAGCAACTATCCCTTATGTTGAATAAATTCTATTTCTTGTCTAAAATGACCTATGCTTTCAACAATGCGAAACATCGGCATAATGGCGCACATTGATGCCGGTAAGACGACTACCACGGAAAGGATTCTCTTTTATACCGGAAAAAGCCACCGTATCGGCGAGGTTGACGACGGCGAAGCCATCATGGACTGGATGGAACAGGAACAGGAGCGTGGTATAACGATTCAAAGCGCCGCTACCACCACCTACTGGAGAGATCACCAAATCAATATTATCGATACTCCCGGACACGTCGATTTTACCGCAGAAGTCGAGCGCTCTCTTCGTGTTTTGGACGGAGCTATCGCCATTTTTGACGCTGTTCACGGCGTAGAACCGCAAACCGAAACTGTCTGGCGGCAGGCTTGCAGGTATCATGTTCCGTGCGTGGGATATGTGAATAAAATGGATCGCGCGGGAGCGGATTTTTTCAACGCAATGGAAGATGTAAAAAACAAATTAAAGACCAATACCCTCGCCCTGCAAATACCAATCGGAAAAGAAAGCGCATTTGACGGCGTTATCGATTTAATCGAAATGAAAGAAATCCGCTGGGAAAACAACGGCGAAGAAATGACATTCTCACCCATTGCGCTCGAGCGTGAAGAAAAGGCAAAAGAATGGCGTGAAAAATTGATAGATACGCTTTCCGGCTTTTCCGACGCTATAACCGAAAAATATCTTGCCGGCGAGGAAATAGAGGTCTCATTAATAAAGAGCGTAATCCGCAAGGCAGTCATTAAACGCGATATACTTCCCATGTTTGCGGGCGCTTCAAGACGCAATTTAGGCGTTCAGCCGATAATCGACGCGATTGTAGATTACCTTCCCGCGCCCGATGAATGCGAGCCCGAAATAGGACACAACTTAAAAAAAGAGGAAGATGTCAGTATTCCCTGCGACCCGAATGGTCAGCCGCTAGGGCTTGTTTTTAAAATTCAGAACGACCGTGAAGCCGGAAGCCTTTGCTATGTAAGAGTCTACTCGGGGTCTTTTAAATCGGGCAGTTCCGTTTACAATGTCGGTAAGAAAAAACGCGAAAGAGCGAACAGAATTTTAAGAATGCACTCGAATAAATCCGACCCGATAGACAGCCTTAACGCAGGGGACATCGGCGTAATTATCGGGATGAAACTTGCCCAGACAGGCGACACAATAGGAAGCGAGGGCTTGCCTGTAGTACTTGAAAAAATGCAGTTCCCGGAGCCTGTAATTTCCATTTCGATAGAGCCGAAAACAATTTCCGATCAGGACAAATTAAAAGATATACTTGAGATTCTTTCCAAAGAAGACCCGACTTTTACAACAAGAGAAAATGAAGAAACAGGTCAGCTGATAATTTCCGGCATGGGAGAGTTACACCTTGACGTTCTTGTTACGCGCATATTAAGAGAGTATAAACTAGGGGCGAAGGTAGGCAATCCGCAGGTAACATACCGCGAATCAATCAGCGCGGTAAAAGAACACAGCGAGAACTTTTCCAAAGTTGTCGCCGGAAAAGAAAATACTGCCGGAGTTACCCTGCGTGTGGAACCCGCGCAAAGAGGCAGCGGAAACAAATACGTCTACGCGGCAAGGTCTTCCGGCAGGAGCGAAGTTCCGCAGGAAATTACCGACGCCATTGAGAGCGGAATTAACGCCGCTTTTTCTTCAGGTATTATAATGGGCTACCCCTGTATCGATATAACGGCGACAGTTACAAACATTCAGTATTCGGAGCAGACAAGCACCGCTTTTGCTTTTGAAGCCTGCGCCAGCATGGCATTTGACGAAGCGTGCAGAAACGCCGCTCCCATTCTCCTTGAGCCGATAATGGCGGTAGACTTAAACACTCCGCATGATTTTGTCGGCGAGGTAATGAGCCTTGTAACTCAAAGAGGCGGACAGATAATCAGCATGAATTCAAAATCAGATATAGACGAAATAAAAGCGCAAGCCCCCATGGAAAAAATGTTCGGTTTCATGACAAGCCTTAGAAGCGTATCGCAAGGCAGAGCCAGTTTCACTCTTCAATTTTCCCACTTCGAAAAAAAAGCGGATCGTTAAGATCCGCTTTTCAAAATTAATTCTTAAAATTAGCGAGCAAAGAATGTAATAAAGATACCTGAACAGATAGCGGAGCCGATTACGCCTGAAACAAGCGGTCCCATAGCGTGCATTAAAAGGTAATTTTCGGGGTTGTATTTTATACCTATTTTCTGTGAAATACGAGCCGCCATAGGCATGGCTGAAACGCCCGCGTTACCGATAAGCGGATTAACTTTTCCGCCTGTTAATACGTTAAGAATTTTGGCAATAAGAATACCGCCGATTGTTCCAAAGGCAAACGCTATAACGCCGCAGACAAGAATAATCAATGTTTCCGGTGTAAGGAAGATTTCCGCAGAAGCTGAAGAACCGATTGATAATCCTACAAAAAGGGTAATGATACTTAAAAAATCTCCTTCAAGAGCTTTGGCGATACGAGGCACAGCGCCGCTTTCTTTAATAAGGTTTCCAAGACACATCATCGCGATTAACGCGCCGGCGGCGGGAATAAGCAATAATACGACTATAGCAAGTATAATGGGGAACATTATTTTTTGGCTCTGCGTAACCGCTTTGGGTTCCGGCATTACAATTACGCGTTCTTTTTTAGTTGTAAGAAGCCTCATGAAAGGCGGCTGAATAAAAGGAACAAGCGCCATGTAGGAGAATGCCGCTATACTGATAGCCGGTAATAACCTTGGCGCGAGCATCGTTGACGTATATACGGCGGTAGGACCGTCCGCGCCCCCGATAATACCGATAGCGGCGCATTCTTTAAGAGTTAAACTGACATAATCAGGATTAATCAAGTGCAGAATATAATTTCCGCCGAAGAAAGAAACTGCCATCGCTACAAATATACCAAACTGCGCTCCAAGACCGATAAGAAAGCTTTTTGGGGAAGCGATAAGCGGTCCGAAGTCCGTCATACTTCCTATGCAAAGGAAAATCATCGGCGGGAAAACAACAAGTCTGATACCGCTGTATATTATTCTTAAAAGTCCGGGATTACCGTTTACCGGATTCATATAATAAGATGAAAGCGGAGCCGCAAGATTTGCCGGATCAAGATCAGATAATAACTGACCTTCTTTAAGCACTGTAACCGAACTTGGAAGATTGGCTACCAACATTCCAAACGCCAGCCCAAGCAAAAGAAGCGGTTCGATTCTTTTAGCTACAGAAAGGTACAAGAAAAACAACGCAACAATTATCATTATTCCTTGCTGCGGAGTCATATTCAGTATACCAAAACTGTCTACGATACTCTTCAAAAACTTCATAAATTTTGTTCTCCTTAAGGTATTAACAAATTACACAAAAGGAAAATAAATGTCAAGTGGGAGCTCTTTCTGGACACCCCCAAATAATTTGATATATACTGATTTATGAGGTTTTTAGGCGGCGTTTTACTTGTTTTCCTATTATCTTCGTGTGTCGGGCGTGTTTCTGCGCCTGTCAGCGGGAAAAATGCCGTAATTGACCCTTTTCGCGTAAAAGCGCAGGAAATAGCCTCTTCTCTGGACGACAGGCTTCTTGCCGCCCAGATACTCATAAGCGGCATAGACGGAGCGGAAAGCCTGTCCGAGAACATGATTGAGTTATTTACCGCTATCCCCGCAGGCGGAATAATGCTCTTTAAATACAATTTGAACACCGATAACAACGCTATTAAAGCCCGAAATGAGCAAATTAAGGCGTTAATCGCAAATGAATCCAATATTCCCCCGTTTTTCGCCGTGGATCACGAGGGCGGAACAGTGAACCGTTTCAGGAAAGGAGCCGCCGATCTGCCCGCCGTGGCTTCTTATTGGGAAATTGCCCAAAGAAGCGGAAAACAGATTGCGCTTGCGAAAATAGCAGCGGATAGTTTTAAGGCGGGCGAGGAGATACATAATTTAGGGCTTAACATGAATTTCGCCCCGGTAGCGGAGTATCTTTTCGACGGCAACCGCCAATTCTTAGCAAGCCGCTCTTACGGTCCTGACCCGCTCTTTACAGCCCAAGCCGCAACCGCTTTTATTCGCGGAATGGAAAAGGCGGGAGTTTTATGCGTCGTAAAACATTTTCCGGCAAGCGCGGGACCCGATCCGCACCGTTCGCCTTCCGTGCTTGATATTGATAAGACCGAATTGGACAAACTTGTTTCGCCTTTTTCGGCTGTTATAAAAAACGGAGCAAGATCGATAATGGCGGCTCACACTAAAGCTACAGCGATTGACAATAAAATAGCGAGTCTTTCGCCCGCCGCTATGGGAAAATGGCTAAGGGGCGAATTGGGTTTTGACGGACTTATTATAAGCGACGATTTTATAATGGCGGCGGCGGGCAATACCAGTCCGGAAGACGCGGCGGTGCTTTCCGTAATAGCGGGATCGGACATGATACTTGTCTGGCCGGCTCATCTTACAAATACACATAACGCCTTTATTGCCGCTCTTAAAGACGGACGGCTTTCACGGGAAAGATTGCGGGATGCGGCGCAAAGGGTAATTTATGAAAAATTAAAAATGAGGTTGATAATTGCAGACTGAGAATAATACACTGCCCGTTAAATCACGCATTTTTTACCAAAGCTCCGCTTGTATTGTTATAAACAAATTAATAGGCGAAGCCGTAGAAGGAGCGTCGGGCGGCATGGTCGATTTGCCCAAAGAGCTTAAGTCGGTATTAGGTGAAAATATCGAGTTAATCGAGGCAGTCCACCGTCTTGATGTTCCTGTAACCGGCTGCGCTCTTTTCGCCCTGACTAAAACCGCTCTTTCCTTTTTAAACTCAGCTTTTGCCGGAGAAGCCGCCCTTCCCTCCCCCGTGGAAAAAACATACTGGGCTGTGATAGAAAAACCTTCCCGCCCTCTGCCTGAAAGCGGAGAGCTTATCCACTGGATAGAAAATGTTTCCGGTAAAAATAAATCAACCGCCCATAAAAAAGACGGCGCTAACCGTAAAAAAGCAGTACTGCGCTACAGAATAACAGGCGAAGGAAAAAATTATCTTTTTATCGAAGTACAACTGCTTTCAGGCAGACATCATCAGATACGCGCGCAATTTGCCGCCGAGGGGCTTCACATAAAGGGCGACTTAAAATACGGAGCGAAACGCAGTGAGAAGGGCGGCGGGATTCGTCTGCATGCAAGGTCGCTTTCATTCCCGGAGCCGTTGAAGAGGGGCGAGTTAGTCAAAGTAACCGCAGACCCTCCTGTAATTGATAATCTATGGGAAAGCTTTTTAACCACGAATGTTATAAGTTTTGAACAATCATGCAGGAAGTGATAAACAAAAACGCCTGTTTTGCGGAAATATTTTTTATGTCGATATTCAGGATTTCCTCGGCTTTGGTTAAACGGTAAATAAGAGTATTGCGGTGAATATCTATCGCTTCTGCGGCGGAGCTTAAGTTCCTGCCGTTCAAGAAAAAATGATACAGACACTGAACCAGATCCCTCTGCGATTCATTGCCGCTTTCCCAGAGCGAAAGAATGCCGGGATGGCAGAAACAGCGCAGATCATTTCCAAGCGATAAAGTTGTTAGCACATGATCCGACTGATAATCCTCATAAAAACAGATTGCCGAACCCAGCGACGGCTTGCATTGGGATGCGGCAAATTTACTCTGGGTGTAATAATAGCGTAAATGCAGAAAATTATTAAAAACCATGCTGACGCCGCAGCGCAGTATAATGTCTTTTTTTAGAAATTGTTCCAACTGCTGTTTATTTTTTTCGTTTAACCGCTGTTTGTCGTTGCATCGTATAATCATGACAACACACTCATCGTAAACCGATACAAGCGCTTCGGGAAAAAGATCGTTTATCTGCTTAATATCCAAAATAGATATAATCGGAATCTTCATATCGTTGGGAGTGGTAAAGGTGACTATACAGAAATTGTCGTCAACTTTCCATTGATATTTATAAAGATAATTGGAAATTATTTCCGGGGAAATATCAATGCCGTTAAGCAAGCTGTCCAGCCAGTTGGTTTTATCTTCCGCAATCCGCATATAAATACTGTGGTTCTGAAAATACAGCTTTAAAACTTTTGCGATGATAACAAAGGTTTCTTTCTGCCCTTCGGTAAAAGGTTTATTCATGTCCACAGTGCCTATAGCGCCGTAAAGTTTATCGTCTATCCAAATATTTATCCCTAACGTGAAATGTACAGGGTCATTAGCCGGATTAATTTCAATAAATTGATCGTTCTTTTGAGCGACATGCAAAGAAATTTTGCGTATTTCTTCGGGCGTATAAAAATCTTCCAGTACAAATCCGGGCGCGTTGACTTTTTCCCAAATAGTTCCTTCGATAGAACCCAGAATAGAACCGCCGGTTCCCACAATGCCAAAATTATTATTCATAACGAGTATGGGATTGACCATAATCTTCGCCGCAATATTTAAAAAATCACCCATAGGTTTATGGTTTATGACTGCCATAAGAAGCGAGTTATACCATACGTCATAGTAGGCAACCAGTTCATTTCCCGTCTGAATAATCGTCTCAACCGGAATATTTTTATGAATTTGAATAAGCGTATCTGTTTTTTCAGCCAAACCGTCCGGAATAGTACCGGAAATAATAACATGTTTTGGGCAATTATCACAAACATTCTTTCCAAATTTGTCAATATTAATGACATACAAATATTCGGGGTCGGTTTCGGTAAATTCCGGAGAATAATAGTGAAATCCTCGAAATTGCGCCTTTTTATCGTTTATTTTATGCACAATGGGTTTATATCCGGAAAACCCGTCAATAATAACGCCTAAAGTAAGGTTTATTTACAGCCTCCTGATTTCGTCAAAAATGACAAAAAATCAATATATTCTGATTATATAAATATTTATAAATTTTAGTCAATATATTAAAAAAAAACTTTTCATTTTATTAAAAATATGCTAAAATAAATTAAAAGGAAAACAAAAATGAAAATAAAATTGAGACTTAGTATCATTGTTATCGCCATTATAGCGGTTATTTTAACCACAGTTGCGGTAATACTATTAAATCAGGCTTCCAGCATAAGCATAAACCTGAGCAAAAAATCCATTGAAACTCTTGCGGATCAACGCGCCTCATACTGGCAAGGCAGAGAGGACGGTCTTTACAGGGTCGCTCGTACGCTGGCTAATATTTTCGGCGATTTTGAGGATGATCCGGTACTGCAAAGACGGGATATGTACAACAGTATGATGCAGTCCGTTGCAAGGGCGGAAACTACCATATTTCAAGTCTACTGTGTTTGGCTGCCAAACGCGGTTGACGGATTGGACGCGCGTTTCGCCGGCCGTCCCGGTAATACCGCGACAGGACAGTATGCCGCCGCGTACCGTATGGAAAACGGGAATGCGAATATCACGGTTACCACCGATGTAGCTGACGCCATGGCGTATTTAACAGGTCCCGACGCGAAGAAAGACCGGTATGTACATCCTGTTCCAAGAAATATAGACGGGAAAGATACATGGTATTTCAGGCTAATGGTTCCCATCATTAATCATCGTAACGGCAATGTAGTGGGAGGCGTGGGCATTCTTTGTGTAATAGACGCGATACAGCCGACTGTAGAAAATACCATAAAAACCAGAGAAGAAGTCGCCGCTATATCAATTTACTCAAGCAACGGGTTTATTATAGCGAGTTATGTGCCGGAACGCGTAGGAAAGATGATGAAAGAAGTAGATACTATCTACGGCGAGAATCTTGACGCTGCCTTTGCCGCTATTCAAAAAGGCGAAGAATTTGAATGCTCAAGTTGGGCTCCGGTTTTGCATACAAACGTAGAAATTACTATGCAGCCTTTCCCAATGGGCAATTCGGGCGCAACGTGGACCATAATGCTTGCGTCGTCAAGAACATATATTTTAAAAGAAGTAAATTATATGACCAAGTTTACGATTATTATGGCGGCAATAGCCATTGTATTAGCGGCGGTAATTATATACTTTACAGTTCAAAGCACTACAAATCCGATTGTTAAAGTAGCTGATACCTTAAGGGATATTTCAGAAGGCGAAGGCGATCTTACAAGAAGCATTAACATCAATTCTAAAGACGAGGTCGGCGATCTTGCCATGTACTTCAACAAAACGATTGAAAAAATCAAAAATCTTGTCTTTATTATTAAGAAAGAAGCTACAAGCTTAACCGAAATCGGCAACCAGCTTGCCAGCAACATGACGGAAACTGCGGCTGCTGTCAACCAAATTACAGCTAATATACAGAGTATTAAGGGACGTGTAATAAACCAGAGCGCCAGCGTTACTGAAACAAACGCAACTATGGAACAGGTTGTTACGAACATCGACAAACTTAACACCAACATAGAAAACCAGAGCAAGAGCGTGTCTCAGGCATCGTCCGCCATTGAACAAATGGTAGCCAATATACATTCAGTTACCGAAACTCTTATTAAAAACGCTGATAACGTAAAAACCTTGCAGGACGCCTCCGAAGTAGGACGCAACGGCTTGCAGGAAGTATCGGCGGATATTCAGGAAATCGCCCGCGAATCAGAAGGCTTATTGGAAATCAACGCTGTAATGGAAAACATTGCCAGCCAGACCAACCTGCTTTCGATGAACGCCGCTATTGAAGCCGCGCACGCCGGAGAAGCCGGTAAGGGCTTCGCGGTAGTAGCCGATGAAATCCGTAAACTTGCGGAATCATCAAGCGAACAGTCCAAGACAATCGGCAACGTATTAAAGAAGATAAAAGAATCAATCGACAAGATAACCAAATCGACAGAGAACGTTCTTAACAAATTCGAAGCTATTGATTCTAACGTAAAGACGGTAGCCCAGCAGGAAGAAATTATCCGCAACGCTATGGAAGAGCAAGGCGAAGGAAGCAAGCAAATCCTTGAAGGCATCGGCAACGTAAATAACGTTACACGGATGGTAAAAACCAGCTCCGAAGAAATGCGCGACGGCAGTAAGGAAGTTATAACTGAAAGCCAGAACCTTGAAAGGGCGACGCAGGAAATCACGGGCGGTATGAACGAAATGGCATCCGGAGCGGAACAGATAAACATAGCTGTAAACCAAGTCAACGAGATAAGCACAAAGAACCGCGAAGGTATATCTATCTTAATGCAGGAAGTTTCAAAGTTTAAGGTAGAATAAGAGAAGAGACTCTCACGGAGGACACGAAGAAAGATAAGGACACGGAGGAAGAGGAATTCAGGGGTTGTCGTACGAAAGTTATGCGTGAGATTCACGCAAAGATAACGGACAAAAACCCCTCTTCCCTCTTTGTGAGCTTTTCTTCCTTTGTGTCCTTTGTGTGAAATCTTGTGATCTTATTTCTGATATTCACGAAGGAATTTAAGAAGCGGCTGCTCCCAAGAGGACGCCGCTTCTTTTTCTTTTAGGAAACGGTTGTAAAGAGAGAGTATGTGGCTCTTTATCTGCGCCTTGTCTTCTTCCTCAATCTTTGTTGCGGGAGCGGCGCAGGGGTGAACTTTGATTTTCCGCAATATTTCATCGGCTTTAGGCGCAGGAGAGAAAAGCAAATTTGTAAACGCCTCGGCTTCTTTAGGCGGAAAAAGTTCCGGCGTGAAACATGTCATGGCATACATCGCCGCCGGAATACAGTTTACGCTGTGCTGTTTTACAAAAAGAATCGCCTGGCTTATTGCCAACGCTCCCTGTTTTAATTCCAGCGCCTGCTCTTTTAGTTTTTCATAATCGCCCAGTTTCTTGGCTGTTTGTACAAACTGTAGATAAGTATGAATAACCACCATAACATGAAGGCTTGGAACGCACATCAGATGCGGATCCATCATGTGTATAACTAAAAAACGCGGTCTTGCGATATAAAAGGGGCGATCCGTTGTTGACATATTCTTTTTGTAAACAGTCGCCGCAAAAACATAGAGATCCCCAATCGAATAAATAAAATCCTTCATAAGAACATACGCTTTGCGTTTGTAGCGTTTAAGAAAGAACGTTATCATTCTTATCCAAAAATGGACAAAATCAAGGTAAATTGTTACCCATGACGGAACAAACGGCACTTTTTTGTCTAAAGCGTGATCGACTTTTGTAACGGGAATCCTGCCGGGCAGAAACGCCGCTCGGAACTGGCAAAAGAAAAAATTGTAAAATATAGACGGAACGCTCTTTAAAAAGGCAGGTCGCAGAATCGGGAAGAAAAACGAGTTAAAAAAAGCATATAGCCAGTTTTGGCTGTAAACGCTGTCCTTGGGACTCATAATTGTAAAAAATATCATAAAAAAATACCTTTGTCATCTATATCATTGGCACTTCCCTAAAATTTCCTTTTTTGCTACACTTGTTAAATACAATTTTTAAAGAGGATAAATATGATTCGATGCGGAGATATTGTCAAAGGAACCTGTCTTTTACAAAAAGGACAGCCTTTTCTTGTAGTTGAGAGGGAATTTCACACCCCGGGCAAGGGGACGGCGATTGCCAGAATAAAAATGAAAAGTATCAAGGACGGCTCTGTCTTGAGTATTACCGTCCCAACCCAACAGGAAGTTGAGGACGCTCAGGTTGATATTCACACCTGTCAGTATCAATATGCCGATCAGGACAATTTCCATTTTATGAACAACGAAACTTTTGACCAGTACGAAGTTCCTATATCGGAAAACTCCGAAAAAAAATTGTACTTAAAAGAAAACGACAATTACCAGCTTACCATTTGGGAAGGAAAAGTTATCGATATTCAAATTCCCTACAAGGTTGTTTTTACGGTTGCGGAAAGCGAGAACTATGTAAAAGGCGATACTGTATCGGGCGCTACAAAACCTGTTGTTACCGAAACAGGTTTAACGGTGCGCGTTCCCCTCTTTATAAAACAGGGCGAGAAAATTCTTGTTAATACCGAAACCAACGAATATGTAGAACGTGTAAACGAATAGTGTCCTATCTTAAATAAGGAGCGTTTTTCATGGTAATCAAAGTAATTCTTCTGCTTTTGTTTTTTGCAATAACTATTTTTGTCGGTTTTTATTTTAAGAAAAGAACCGCCAGCGTTACTGATTTTGTGCTCGGCGGACGCGCTGTAGGTCCTTGGCTTACGGCTTTCGCTTACGGAACATCGTATTTTTCGGCGGTAATTTTTGTCGGATACGCCGGTCAGTTCGGCTGGAGATTCGGAACCGCCGCCACATGGATAGGTTTAGGCAACGCTTTTATCGGCTCGCTTATGCCTTGGGTAATACTTGGGCGGCGAACACGCATAATGACCCAGCATTTAAAAAGCGCAACCATGCCGGAATTTTTCGGCGCAAGGTTCAATACGGCTTCTTTAAAGATCGGAGCGTCTATTATACTTTTTATTTTCCTTATTCCCTACACCGCTTCGCTATACAACGGTCTTTCACGCTTATTCGAAATGGCGTTCGGCGTTGACTTTATTTACTGCATTATCGGCATGGCTGTTCTTACCGCCGTTTATGTCGTAGTCGGCGGTTATTTTGCCACAGCGGCAAACGATTTTATTCAGGGCATAATAATGCTTTGCGGTATTGTCGCAATTATCGCCGCAGTGCTTCACAGCCACGGCGGTTTTATCAACGCATTGGCAAAAATGGCGGCGGTAGAAGCCAAGAATGTAAACGGCGACGTTGTTCCCGGCATTCTTTCATCGTTTTTCGGTCCCGATCCTTTAAGTTTATTGGGCGTAATAATTCTTACGTCCCTCGGAACATGGGGACTGCCCCAAATGGTTTCCAAGTTTTATTCAATAAAATCCGAAAAAATGATTAGCAAGGGAGCTATTGTATCGACATTTTTCGGTCTTGTCGTTGCCGGCGGCTGTTATTTCCTTGGCAGTTTCGGCAGGCTTTACGCCAACTCGGACAAAATAGCGTTCGGGCCCAACGGCATTGTATTTGACTCCATTGTACCCGCCATGCTTTCGGGCTTCCCCACCGTGATGATCGGCGTAGTTATAGTACTGGTTTTCGCAGCGTCAATATCCACGCTTTCGTCCCTTGTTATGGCATCCTCCTCTACCCTTACGCTGGATTTCCTGAAAGGTCATATTATTAAAAACATGAACGAGAAAAAACAACTGTTTATAATTCGAACTCTTATTGTAGTATTTATAATAATTTCTTCCTGTATAGCGATTATTCAGTACAAAGGCTCTATCTCATTTATCGCCCAGCTTATGGGTATTTCATGGGGAGCGCTTGCAGGCTCCTTCCTTGCCCCCTTCCTTTTCAGCTTGTATTGGAAACGTGTTACAAAACCGGCGGTTTGGTGCAATTTTATTTTCAGCACGGTATTGATGACCCTTAATATCTTTTTCAGACCGAAATTTCCGGCTATTTTACAATCGCCGATTAACGCCGGCGCGTTTACAATGCTTGCCGGTTTTATTATCGTGCCTGTTATAAGCATTCTGACAAAAGCGCCGGATAAAAACGCTGTGGATAACTGCTTTACCTGTTATGAAGAGTTGGTCAGCGTAAAAGTCCGAGACGATCTCGGCGGAAAGTAATGGAGAAATTATGAGTAACGAAAAATTAGCTCTTTTAGGAGACGAGGCTGTCGCTATAGGCGCATTACATGCCGGCATAAGCGCGGCATACGGCTATCCGGGAACTCCGTCAACGGAAATTTTAGAGTATCTTATTGAAGAACATAAAAAAGGCGGACCTGCCGCAAGCTGGTGTTCAAATGAAAAAACCGCCATGGAAGCGGCTATGGGCGTTTCCTTTGCTGGGCGCAGAGCTCTCGTTACCATGAAACATGTCGGGCTTAATGTCGCCGCCGACCCTTTTATTAACGCCGCTCTTTTAAAAATTAAAGGCGGTCTTGTAGTCGCCGTAGCCGACGACCCCGGTATGCACAGTTCCCAGAATGAGCAGGATTCACGCTTTTACGCAAAATTCGCTATGGTTCCGTGTCTTGAGCCGCGCAATCAACAGGAAGCTTACGACATGGTACGCGAAGCGTTTGATGTTTCGGAATGTTTCAGCGTTCCTGTTCTTCTGCGCCTTGTTACACGGTTGTCTCATGCGCGCGCCGCTGTTGAAGTAAAACCGCAAAGAAACCAGAACGCTCTTTCCAAGACAAAGGAAAAAACCGGCTGGATGCTCCTTCCCGCATACGCGCGTCAAAACTATTCCCTCCTTCTTGATAAACAGCAAGTTCTTGAGGAATGGTCGTTTCAGCATGAAATAAATTCATTGGACGGAGTGAAAAGCGACCTTGGAATAATCACAGCGGGAATTGGGCGTAATTATTACGAGGAAAACCTTGCCGATTTTTTAGCCATGCGTAAAAAACAGGGAAAAGGCGCTCCCGTTCATCTGCACATCGGCGCATATCCCCTGCCTGAAAAGAAAATACGCAAATTTTACGAGAGCGTAGATGAGGTATTAATTATTGAAGAAGGTCAGGCTTTTGTCGCGCAGAGGATCTTCGGGCTTATAAACGCCGAGTTAAAACCGATTATTAGAACCGGAGAGCTTGATCCCGACAATGTCCGCAATGTACTCGGTCTTCCGCCGAAGAAAAGCGTCAATATTATCACAGGCGCTCTCCCCGCGCGGCCGCCGCAGTTGTGCCAAGGATGCCCTCACGCCGACAGTTACAACACAATTAACAAAGCCGTCGCCGCCCTTGACCCGCGCGAGAATCATCCCGATGTAGGAATAAACTCCGACATCGGCTGTTATTCATTGGGAGCGACCCCGCCGTTTTCCGCCATTGAGAGCGTAGTCTGCATGGGCGCATGTATCGGTATGGCAAAAGGCGCGTCTGACGCGGGGCTAAAATACGCTCTTGCCGTAATTGGGGACTCCACCTTTATTCATTCGGGTATTACCCCACTCATTGACGCCGCGGAAGCCGATACGCACATGACCCTTATAATTCTTGATAACTCCACCGTAGCTATGACAGGCTGTCAGCCGACCAAAGTGCCGTCCAAGAACCTAAAAAACCTCTTAAAAGGCTGCGGCGTGAAACGCATCCTTGAGCTGGAAGCAAGGTCTGCTCTTGTGGAAAAAAACGCCGCCAAACTGAAAGCGGAAATTGAACACAAGGGCTTTTCTGTCGTCATATTTAAACGTGAGTGCCTAGAGGCGCTGCGAAAAAACAAGAAAAAATAAAATTCCCAAAGATTTCTCACAAAGGACACGGAGAAAGAGAAGGACACTAAGGAAGAGGGGATTAAGGGTTGTCGTACGAAGGTTATGCGTATAGTTTCACTCTAATATAACGGACAAAAACCACTTCTTCCCTCTTTGTGATCTTCTCTTCCTTCGTGTCCTCTGTGTGAGGTTTTATTAAATAACCCCTTGACAATAACGCAATATTTATGTTAACCTGTCTTAAAAAGAGGTTAACGTGATACATAGCAGAGTCCTTAGAAACCGCCTTGTCTTTGCCGCTGTTTTTGCCGCATTAATCGCTGTCTCTAATTTCTTTCAGATCCCTACCCCACTCGGCGTGCCTATCGTGCTTAAAAATATGTTTGTGGTGTTGTCGGGAGCTGTGCTTGGGAGTTTCTACGGCGGGCTTGCGGTGCTGATTTTAATCGGGGCGGGGATTATCGGGATACCGGTGTTCGTTATACCCGGGGGTATCGGGGTCTTTAATACTCCTCTTGGCGGTTATATAATCGGCTACTTTGCAGGAAGTTTGTGCGCCGGTCTTATTTGCGGAACTCCGAAAATCAGCGAAAAAAAACTGCGCCCCTTTACTGTTATCAGAATCTGTATCGGGGTTATTTCGGGGTTTGCCCTTATCCTTGTTTGCGGCTCTCTTTACATGATGTTTTTAAAATCCATGACGCTCAAGGCGGCGTTTTTAGCCGGAACAGTTCCGTTCATTATCGGCGACCTTATTAAAACGGCGCTCGGTATCGCTCTTGCCCTGCCGCTTCGTCCGATAGCGGCTAGGTACTTTAACGAGGGATAATATGCCGGCGGTAGAAGTTCTTAACGTAACAAAAAAATTCTCCATATATGAAGATATACCGGGCAATGAACAGGTGCATGACGGCAGTTTTTACGCCTTGTCCGGCATCTCGTTTTCCATAGAACACGGCGAATGTACAATAATCGCAGGAGCTAACGGATCGGGGAAAAGTTTGTTAATGGCAATTATCGCGGGGCTTGAAGAACCTGCTTCCGGCTCCGTAAAGACATCTTCCAAAGCGGGGCTTGTTTTTCAGGAGCCGGACTCTCAAATACTAGGGGAAACGCCGAGGGAGGATGCCGCCTTCGGTCCGCGCAATATGAAGCTTTCAAAGAACGAAATAAAGGCGAGGGTTTTCGCCGCTCTTTCGCAGACGGGGCTTAATGACCGCGCGGAATTCCCCGCACGTTCTCTTTCAGGAGGGGAAAAACGCCGGCTTGCATGCGCGGGGGTTTTGGCAATGGACGCGCAAATTATCATTTTTGACGAGCCTTACGCCAACTTGGATTTTCCCGGCGTTGTGCAGGTAAACAGGCTTTTTCAAAAACTGATTTCCGAAGGCAAGACTGTAATTATTCTCACCCATGAACTGGAAAAATGTTTAGCCCTTTGCAGGCGTTTTATTGTATTATGTAAGGGAAAGAAAGTTTACGACGGCGGCGCAGCAGACGCGCTTTCCCGTGATCTTGAGGCGTGGGGAATACATCATCCGTTAAAAAATTCCGCCCGCGAATTGGGAGACCTTTTATGGTTATAGGTAACGCTGTTTTTAAGTACAAAACAAAAAAGGGGCTTCTGCATAGAGTCCCTGCGATAATAAAACTGCTTGCGCTCCTGCCGCTTTCCTTCTTCTGCTTATCACTGCCTTTATTCCGGCTGGGCGTAGGCATAGTATCCGCAATTATTATTGCGTTCATCTGCGGCTTGTCGGTGAAAGACCAAATAACGGATTTTAAACCCGTCTTTTTTTACGCTGTTCTTATGTATGCTCTGGCTGTGTTTTCAAATATAATCGATAAACCTGAAAATCAATTTTTTGATCCGTTCATTCCCAACCTTGAATATATTCTGATAACCCTGCGTCTTGTTCTTGTTGTTCAGGTTTCCGCGTTAATATTCCGCACAACAAGCTCCCTTGAAATCAGGGAAGCCGTAAGATTGGAAATACTGTCGTTATTTATATCCTTTATCCCCGAAGTTTTTAAAATATGGAATTCCGTAAACCTTGCGTGGAAGGCGCGCGGAGGCAAGGAAGGGTTTATGAAAATAAAAACGCTTATGTTCATTTTAATTTCGCTCAGTTTTGAAAAAGCGGCGTTAAAGGCAAGGGCGCTTGAGGCAAGGAGTATATGAAAGATACCAAAATTTCCAGTAAGGCACAGCTTCTTACCCTCCTAAGAGAAAAACAGGGTTCTCCTACAAGCGGCAGTGTGCTTGCGAAAGACATGGGTATTTCCCGCGTAGCAGTGTGGAAAGTAGTCCGCTCCCTTACGGCTGCCGGATACTCCATAGACACGGGGGAAGCGGGTTATGCTCTTGACCCAAAAAAAGAAAAGGATTTTCTGTATCCGTGGGAATTCGGCGAGAAAGAAAATTTATTTTTTCACTACAAAAATACGGGAAGCACAATGGACAGGGCGAGGGAGTCGGCAGTAGGCGGCGCGGAAAGCGGAAGCGTCTTTACGGCGGAAAAACAAACCGCAGGCAGGGGACGGAACGGAAGGACATGGGTGTCGCGCCAAGGAGGGCTTTTCTTCTCCGTGCTTGAACGGCCGAAGCTGACAATAGCCGAATACACTCAGCTATCTCTTATTCTGCAAATTGCCGTCGTGCGAAGTATAACTTCAATCTGCGGAAAGAAGGCGTTTTTGCGCTGGCCTAATGATATTTTCATAGACCGAAAAAAAATAGCGGGCGTTACAACCGAAGTCTGCGGCGAAGGTGATTTAATTACTTGGCTGACAGGCGGAATAGGCGTGAATGTGAACAACCCTGTTCCTTCAGGAAGAGCTATAAGCTGTACTGAAATAACAAATCAAAATGTTTCACGCCGTGATGTATTAATTAAAATACTGAACGAAATTGACAATGTAAAAAAATCATTTGAATCAACCGCCGCCTATTCGCAGGGCAACCGTCCCCTCGCTAATGAGTGGAATTCGCTTGCGGACTGCATAGGCGCAAAAGCCGCCGTTTTTGAACCGGTCGCAGGACAGGCTAAGGACGAGGATTCAGTTAATAAGCGTGAAAAAATTCTCGCTCGCGGTGTCTTTCAGGGGATAGACCCTGCCGGCAGATGCATCATAGATACGGATGACGGCTCTTTATACTTTAACCACGGTTCAGTTTCATTGGCATTTTTAAACGGGTAAAAAAAACGCTCCCTGCTGCGGGAGCGCTTTTTTGTAAATGTAAATTTACTTTATCTTGTTAACCCAGTTATTTAAATCAACAGTCATAGTATGGTATCTGTTCATTAAATCTTTAAGTCTGGAAAAATCAGCAATCGGCACTGTTTTACCGGCTCTTTCCATTATTTGAATTTCTTCCATTTTAAAATCAACCAGTTTCTTTTGACGTTCTACCATAGTTTGCATTGCCTTAAAATCATCTCTTTGCTGTTTTGTATTGTTATAAGTTGTTAAGGTTTTAAATTTATTTTGAAATTCATTATAAAAGTCTTCGTTCTTTTGAAGTTTTTCTTTAATTACAGGGTCGTCCGCAATCGACGCTCCCGGACTATCAACATTTAACTGTCCAAGCGCCGGATCCTGTCTATTTGTTATACCTTCCTGATCAACAACGTTTCTTGGAGCTCGATTTTGCTGGCTAAAAGCATAACTTGCGATAAATAAAAGCATTACAACAAATATTGTCTTTTTCATTTTAAACTCCTTTAATTAAAACTGTTATTTTTTGGCTGCCGGGGCGCCTGTCTCGAAGGTACCGTTGGTCCATTCGGCCAAATCTTTATTCATTTGGGCGTATCTGTCCATTAATGTTTGAAGTTTTGAAAATTCAGCATTCGATACCGTTTTACCGCCTTTCTGCCTTGTTTGAATTTCGTCTATTTTAAAATCAATAAGTTTTTTTTGCCTATCTATCATTGTTTGCATTAATTTTAAAGTTTCCTGCGATTGATTGCTTTGATTATATTCTCCTAATGATTTAAATTTCGATTGAAAATCATTAAAATAATCCTGATTTTTTTGCAGTAAAACTTTTGCTTCATCATCTGCCGGATCGGCAAATACCGGGCAAACCGCAAATAAAACAATTACACTAATCAATACTGAAAATATTACTTTTTTCATTTTTATACTCTCCTTCCTAAAGGTATACAAACATAATATCAAAAAATGTAAAAAATGTCAAGGTTTTTGAGCGTATTTTTCCAGTTGATTAATAAGGCTTGCCATGTCCTTTGGGAGCGGAGCTTGCAATTCAAGTCCCCCGGGCAGAGCCAATTCCCGGGCGTGCAGTCCCAGCCTTGAAAGCAGAGGACGCTCCTCGTAGGGGTCGCCCCTCCATGCGCGTTTAAAAGACGACAGTTTTATGGGCGACATTTTCCCGTATAATTCATCGCATACCACGGGATGTCCAAGGGCGGCTAAATGTACCCTTATCTGGTGAATTCTGCCGGTCTGTGGGAAAGCTTGAAGGACGCTGTAGTTGGCGGCGCTTGTTACGCACACAAACTGCGTAAAAGATTTCTTGCCTTTGTATTTATCTATAATAGTCATGTGTTTTTTATTGCCGTTTGGAACAAGCGCCAAATCGCAGGTTGTCTCCTTCCATGACGGTCTGCCGTGAACAACGGCGGTATAAGTTTTTTTCACATCGCGCTGTTCAAAGGCAACGGAGAGCGTTTTGTGCGTCTCGCTGTCCTTAGCGAAAACAACCAGCCCCGAGGTGTCCTTGTCTATCCTGTGAACCGTGTATATTTTTGGAATTTTCAAGTCTTTTTCGATAAGCCTATCAAGCCTTTCCGCAGTTTCGTCCCATCTGTCTCCCCCGATGGATATGCCCGACGCTTTGCTTACTGCGATAATTTTTTCATCTTGAAAAATAACAGTATAAAAACCTTTCTTTACCATTTGTCTCGGATTGAAAGATCGCTTAATTTCGCTATTTTTTTGTCTGTCATGTATTTGTGTATGCCGTCTATGATTTCTACCATCGCGTGGGGGTTAATGAAAGTGGCGGTTCCTACCTGAATGGCGCGGGCTCCTGCCATTAAAAATTCAAGAGCGTCGTTTGTGCAGGAAATGCCGCCTAAGCCTACAATCGGGATGTTGGTTTTATTGTTGTCTTTAAGGGAGCTGTATAATTCCCACACCATGCGGAGAGCTATCGGTTTTATAGCGGGACCGGAAAGACCTGCGATTACATTTTCAAATACGGGTGTGCGGGTTTCGGTGTTAATAGCGGCGGCTTTAATTGTGTTTACAAGGGAAAGAGCGTCAGCGCCGGCGTTAATACAGGCGTTGGCGACGGAGGCAATGGACGGACAGTTAGGCGAAAGTTTTACCATGAGCGGCTTGTGCTTGCAAGCGCGGCGCACTGCGACAACAAGGGCGGCGGCGGTTCCCGGGTCAAGTCCGAAGGTAAGACCGCCGTCTTTTACGTTGGGGCATGAAATATTAAGTTCGATAATATCGACAGATGACTCATTCAGTAAAGCCGCGCCGTCAACGTATTCATCGGATGTGGAGCCTGAAAGATTCGCTATTATAACAGGACCGAGTCTTTTCATGTAATCAAGATCGTCGGCTAAGAACGCTTTTATTCCCGAATTTTCAAGACCGATTGAATTAATTAAACCGCTTGGAGTTTCCCAAAGACGCGCTCCTGTGTTTCCCTTTCTTGGGGTAAGGCTAAGTCCTTTTGTGCATATTCCGCCAAGCAGGGATAGATCAAAAATACTGCTGTACTCTCTTGCCTTGCCGAATGTTCCCGAAGCGGCAATAACGGGGTTCCTGAATTTAACCCCAGCTATTTCAAGGGACATATCGCATTGATTTTCAGGTATATTATTTTCACTCATTAAAACTCACCTCACGGGAAGGAAAAATAGGTCCGTCTTTGCAAACTCTGCGGTTTCCGCTTGCTGTTGAAATTGTACAGCCAAGGCATACGCCGTTACCGCAGGCAAATCGGCTTTCCATGGACAGGAAGCAGGGAACGTTCACCGCCTCGCATTTTTTCTTTAAAGCGTTCATCATCTGCGCGGGTCCGCATCCGAATATCGCGTCAAAACTTTGCGGCTCAAAAATAAAATTAACTATCTTGCCGTTAAGAGCGTTTCCTCCGTCCTCCGCGGAAATGGTAAATTTAGACGCTTTTACGGCGCTGCCTACAATGGCGTTCTCATGTTCTTTCTCTTTAAAACCTTTTTTAAATCCCGCGAAAAAATGAAAATAGTAATTTGGTTTTTCCGCTACCAGCGCGGCAAGAGGAGCTACCCCCGCGCTTCCGCCGACAAGGGCTACTTTTCCGTTTTCAGGCAGAAAGTCCGCCCAGCAATTTCCAAACGGCCCCGTAAGCTGAACCTTGTCTCCTTCTTGCAGAAGCGAAAGTTCTTCAGTACCCTTGCCTTTTATACAAATAAGGAACTTAACTGTTTTAGTCTGGGGATTATATTCAAATACGCTGATAGGCCGCGCTAAAAGCACACTGCTTATAACCGGCTTTAACATAAAGAATTGTCCGGCTCTTATAGCGGGGTTTTCCCAATTAAATTCGAGAATAAAATAATCATCCTCTACATAGGTGTTTTTTTCAAGTTCACATACTACGCTTACACTCATGATTTTTTTCCCGTTTCATTTAAAATTTCATCTCTCATTTTAACTACGGCGCGTTTTGCGGCTTCGGCGGCAAATGAATTATCCGCTTTTTCGCCGCCTGCATCCTTCCATGCCGTTATAATCGATCTTGAAGCGTTTACAACTCCTCCGTTTCCTTCGCGTAACAGCAAGGCGGCGTCCTTAGCCGCTCCGCCTTGAGCGCCGTAACCCGGTATCAGAAAAAAAAGGTCGGAGTAATTTTCGCGTATTTGCGCGGCTTCTTCGGTCTCGGTACAGCCTGTTACCGCTCCGAAAAGCTTGTAGCCTTTTTTTCCCAAGACGTTATCGCCGTGGGCTGTTAATTTATCGCCTACAGTATGGTATACGCGTTTTCCGCCGCCTGTTTCAAGATACTCAAAATCTTTCATTCCCGCGTTGCTTGTCCTCATTAAAACAAAAGCTCCCTTACCGTTATTTTTCGCTTCTTTCAGCCACGGCTCGATTGAGTCCATGCCCATGTAAGGATTAAGCGTTACAAAGTCGGCTTCAAAGTCGCCTGAAAAGTGCGCTTTCGCATAACGTTTGGCGGTATCGGCTATATCCCCGCGTTTAATATCGGCAATAGCGATGCTATCTTTGCTTTTTATGTATTTTAACGTCTCGGAATAGGCGCGAATCCCGTTAATCCCCATTTCTTCGTAATAAGCTACCTGAACTTTAAAACAAGCGCATGAGTCATGAACGGCGTCAATCAGGGCTTTGTTAAACGCAAGAACGGCGGCGGCGTCATTTTCGGCTTTTTTTCTTTCAGAGACGGGAACATAATCAGCGCAGGTATCAAGACCGACGCAAACATGCCCTTTCTGCGCTACTCTCTCGTATAATCTATCTACGTTAAACATCACTAAAATTCCCCTGCGGAGATTATCTCGTCGCAGTATTCACAGCGGTATGTGCGCTGTTCACGGTTTTCCAAGTAGAATATGTGCGGTAAGTATTTTTCCGTCGAGCTTATACAGCGCGGATTCTTGCAAACAAGCACGTTCTCCACTTTCTGGGGAAGCTGTAACTTTATCTTCTTTGTTACATGCTCGTTTTCTATAATACTCACCGTAATATTCGGATCGATCAACCCCAATATATCAAAGTTAATCGAAATAGTATTGTCTATCTTTATTATATCCTTTTTTCCGCATCTTTGTGAATTAGCGTTCGCGACAAACGCGACATTATACGGAACTTTGTCAAGATTAAGCCAATTGTAAATGCGTATACCCAAACCCGCTTTAATATGATCAATAACAATTCCGTTTTTTATCTCATCAATATTTAACATCTTCCGCCCCCAAAACCGAAGCCAGCAACGCCATGCGCACATACATTCCGTACTTCGCCTGTTTAAAATACGCCGCCCTCGGATCCGAGTCAACCTCTACGGAAATTTCGTTGACGCGCGGCAGGGGATGTAAAACAATCATTTCCTTTTTCCCGACCGCCATTTTATCGGCGTTTAAAACATAGGTGTCCTTCAGGCGGATATAATCATCCTCGTTAAAGAATCTTTCCCTTTGCACGCGGGTCATATACAGCACATCCAGCTCGGGCATGGACTCCTCAAGGTTCTCTCTTTCTTCAAATTTTATACATTGTTTTGTTAAAATGTTCCTTATATACTCAGGTAAAATCAATTCCTTGGGAGCGATAAAAATCATCTTGATATCGGGGTAGCGGGCAAGCGCCTTGGCAAGGGAGTGGACGGTGCGCCCGAACTTCAAATCTCCGCAAAAACCTATGGTAAAACCCTGAATTTTGCCCAATAATTGCCTAATTGTGAGCAAATCCGTAAGGGTCTGGGTGGGGTGATGATGCCCCCCGTCCCCCGCGTTTATGACCGGAACTTCCGAATAACGGCTGGCAAGCAGGGCGGCTCCTTCTTTGGGGTTTCTCATTACTATGCCGTCCGCGTAACTTGCAGCCATGCGTATCGTGTCGGCTAAGCTCTCGCCCTTGACCGCGGAACTTGAGCCCGGCTCGGCAAAACCGAGGAAATTTCCGCCCAAACGGAGCATCGCCGCCTCGAAACTAAGGCGGGTTCTTGTGCTCGGCTCAAAGAATAAAGTGGCTAAAAGACGCCCTTTTAGGCTGTTTCTGAGGTATTTTTGGTCTTTTTCAATCATTTCTGCGAGTGAGAATAGGAATTCTGTCTCACTTAGTGAGAAATCCTCAGGTTCAATTAAAGAACGACCTTTTAACATTTTTTCTACCTCGGATTATACCCAAAAAGCGGTTTTTAGGCAAGCAAAATAAAAAAAAAAAATAAAAAAAAATTGAAAATTTTTCCCACTAATTGAAGAATATGTATTATAATATGAAAAGGAATGTTTTAATTAAGGCAAAATAAATCTACTCAAGTTCCGCATACTTTTTTTCTGTTTTAAAAAAAACAGTACAGGGGTGGAAAATGAACAAACGGCTTATTTTTATCTGCTTGTTGTTTATTACTTTTTGCGGGAGTATTTGGGCCGCCGGAAGAAAAGACAATGTCTCTAAATTCGCAGATGATCCTTCAGGGTTCACAGATACTTTTGATATTACCGAGAGACCTCCGGGAAAATATAACTTTTACATAGAGGCGACGGACAGAGCGGGTAACGCTACAAAAGCGGGACCCAGCAATATGTTTATCGATCCTGAATCCGATCTTCCCCGCACCACAATCATTAACCCTCTTCCTAACATGAGCGTTCAGGGAAACATGAACATCGTAGGTATAGCGTTTGACGACGACGGAGTTAAACAAGTTGATATCGTTGTATACAAGGGAACTAACGGCAAGGGTCAGGAAATTGCCCGCGCGAAAGCTTCAGGAACCGATTACTGGTCTTATTTTCTTGATACCTCTGACAGCGAAGTTTGGCTTGACGGCGATTACACCGTAACAGCGTGGGCGACCGACATAAACGATCTTTCAGGCATTGCGGATATTTATCCCACAGGACAGAAAGTACCGCCGAAAAAGAAAAAAATATCGACAGTCTACTGGCGTTTGGATAGAAAAAAACCTGACGCTGTTGTTACGAGCCATACAGTCGGCGCTCTTGTTTCAGGCGGTATCCGCTTAGGCGGCACTCTTTACGACGGCAACGGTATTTCGGCTTTTCTTTATTCGGTTGACGGCGGCAACAAATATCTTCCCGGAAAATTCAGCGTTAATAAAATGGGCAGAGGCACTTGGGATATAAATCTAAATACAAAACAGTTTGACGACGGACCCGTCGTTATCTGGTTTAAAACAATCGACGGAAACAAAAGCGTGGGAACCGCCGCGCATCTGTTGTTTGTAAACAACATAGGTCCCGATGTAAAAGTAGTGTACCCGGAACCGGGCGACACATTAAACGGCGTGTTTAATATTGCCGGTTACGCTAAACATCCGGTAGGCTTAAAATCCATAACTTGGAAGGCGGGAAATTCAAGCGGCGAGTTTGAACTGCTCCCCGGAAACCACTGGTGGTCTGCGCCTGTGGACGCGCGTAATTTTAAGGGCAGCTCTATCGACGTTGAAATTAAAGCGGTTGACGTTTCAGGCAACGTATCTTACGCAAGGCAAAAATATAAATTTGACGCTTCCAAAGATTTACCGACGGTAAAATTAGCATTACCCATAACAGGAGTCGTAACAAGCGATTTAGGCATAGTTGTTAAAGGCGAGGCGACGGACGACGACGGCATCGCGTCAGTCTTCTACTCTCTTGACGGCGGACCCGCGGTTGAGATTCCCTGTAACGGATATTTCCAGTTCTGCATTTCCAATCCGAAAGAAGGAACCCACGGCTTAGACGTTTGGGCTAAAGATACATCGGGAGTTACAGGACCCAAATCATCTGTAAGGGGAATTGTAGTTTCCAACGGCACTATAGAGCCGGGCATAGCGAGTATCACATACCAGGAAGGCAGGAACATGAAAACCGACGTCTTCAACACCGGTATGAAAATAAAACCCGCGCCCAAGATGACAATGCGTTTGGCTTTCAGAGCCGTATCTCTTCCCGCTTCGGCGACGATTACCTTCGGAGATCTTACAACGGCTCCTGTCAGATTAAACGGTATTAAAGACGTGTTTACCGCGGATATTCCCGTTCCGCAGGATCTTCCCGCAGGTCGTGTTGAAATAAAATTACAAGCGACGGACAAACAAAGCAGAGAATATAATTTCAGCGAATATATTTACATGGTTGATCCTTCCGGAGACGAAGCTCCCAATCAGTTCTCTTTTGTAAGAGAACAGAGAACAGGCGACGGACGCATCATACTTAAAACAGGCGATACGTTAGTCGGTATAAGCAATAAAAACATACAAAACGTAACACTGCAAGGATCGGGCGCGAATATTTTAAACGCAACCGTAAACAACGGACAGATTCAACTTACAGCGGTAGACGACGGCGAAGCCGGTCCTCTGTCTCTGCGAATAGAAACCGATTCAGGATCATTTACAAGCAACCAATTCAGAATTTCAGCGATATCGGCAGGACCGTCCGTAACAATACAGAATTTTACAGCTTACAGCTGGGTAAAAAACAGCGTTAACATATCTTTTAACTTGGCAAGCAAGGGCAGAGTAACAAATGTTGAATACTCGCTCGATATGGGAGACACATGGCAGAGGGCAATGAATGCGTCGGATATAGCGAACCTCCGCGCTCCCATAAACACAAATGTTTCAAGGACGCTGGATCTTACAGGCGCTCCGGACGGAGCAATTAACGTCCTGATAAAAGCGTCGGGCGATACAGATTTTACCGTTGTTGATTTTACGGTGTTAAAAGACACTACCCCGCCCTCGGCGCAAACCATAGTGCCGATATCCGAAGCAAAGGTAAACGGAACAATCCGCATGGCGTTCGCCGTACAGGAAATGGGCACCATTCAGTCTGTTACTTACCGCAGAAGCGCGAATGCCGCTCCCAGAGAAGTTTATAACGACAGCCAATGGAACGGAGATTATTCTCCTAAGTTTTTTGAAATATTAATGGACTCGCTTATAATGCCGCTTGATAACGGTATGCGTTTTACCTTTACCGATAAAGCGGGCAACTCAAGCGACGTAAACACATGGCAGTTTGTAATTGATCAGCCTATGGATATTCCGATTGTGCAGGTAATTCTTCCGCAGGATAACGAAGTAATAACCGACGATTTTATTGTCTCGGGCGTAATGTTCGACGACGACGGCATTAAGGGTTATCAGTGGAGAATCGACAATAAGCCGTGGAATACCGAAGAAGCCGCCTACGGTTTCTCAATTCCCGTCGCGTTATCAACATTGACGGATAACGAGCACACGGTAACAATAGTCGCCGAAGACCTTTACGGCGTAAAGAGCGTTCCCACAATCAGAAAATTCCGCGTATCATTAGTGGAACCGACGGGAACAATGACATATCCTCTTTATGACACCGTGTTAAAAGAAGGCGTACAGCTTACCGGAACCGCCTTTGACCGCAACGGCATTAAAGCAATTAAAGTTTCGGTTGACAACGGAAATTCATTTAACCTTGCAAAAGGAAATTTCGGAACGGCGGCTGAAACGGTACAGTGGAATTATCAGTTTAACACAAAAATATTAAAAGACGGCGCGCATGTAGTATTCTTAAGAGTAACGGACAGATACGACGTGCCTGCCACTTACGCGTTTATGATTAACATAGACAATACAAAACCTGAAATTATTATGGACAGCCCCGGGGACGGATCAATTTCCGTAGGAAATATCTCCGTAATGGGACGCATACTTGATCCTAACTTAAAAGACGTAAGCATTGAGTTAAGAAGCCTTGACGGATTTTCTATACCCGCCAACTTAAGGTCAAGAAAACTTGACACAAATTCAATGTTAAAAGAAAACCTTGATATTTCGGCTATGGCGGACGGACAGTACAACGTAGCGGTTATCGCGGTGGACAGAGCCGGAAACACGACACGCCTTGCGCGTAATGTGCAGATGGCGCGCCAGACATACAAAAATTACATTGAGATACTCTACCCGCTTGAAAATGAGGAAACAAGCGGCGAGTTTAACCTTTACGGCTACGCAGGCGGTTCTTCACCCGCTGGAAGCGTAACAATCAGAATAAACGGAGCCGATTCTCAAACCGCGCCTGTAAACGACGCCGGATACTACTCATTTAACTTAAGCGGCGAATACCTTAACGAGGGCAGTAACACGATTACGATAACCAGCAATTTCGGCGGTCCCACTTTGGTAACATCTAGGGCATACAATATCTTTTACAGCAACACAGGTCCTTGGGTAACCATAGACAGCTTTAAGTTCGCCGAGTTCTCTTATGACAGAGCGTACTTAAGCGGAAGAACAGGTTATATAGTCTCGGACGATGATAAAGCTCTTCTTGCCGATAAAACAATGGAAAAAGAAAAAAGGGATTATATACTCGGCAAGGTTCCCGATTTTACCGAGATAAGTTTTGACAACGGAAGATCTTTTGCAAAGACAAGAAAAGCTTTGGCGAAAGACATTGATTACCGTTTCCGTTTGGAAGACAGCGAAATGCCCGAAGGCTACCACTACATCGTTATAAGAACGACAATGAAGAACGGCGAAACAGCGGTAACAAGAATGATTGTTCAAATTGACAAAACATTCCCCGAAGTTCGCCTTATATCTCCCGAAGCCGGAAGCAGATACAACGAAAAAATCACATACTCGGCGTCCGCTACGGATGATATAGAGCTTGTAAGCCTTTCTTACCACCTGCGAAAAGGCGACAAGGCGCTGTACGAAGTGCCGGGATTCTTACAAGGACTCTATTTTGAAGGCATAATACCGCCGTTTATAAAACAAATCGCCCCCAATGCAATACCTAATATCTTTGCGGGCGGAGCGACATATACCGATTTCGGTCTTGGATTAAGCTTCTTTGACGACAACGTAAAGATCCAAGGACAATACGGTATAATGTCTCAATCCCTATGGGAAGCTTTGGGCGGCGTCGGCGAAGTGCGTTACGGCGGAAATGTAGTAGGATTTAAAATCATCGCCAGCATTTACTCGCTTGCGCTCCAGCGTTATTGGGGACCCGATTTTGAATGGCTGTTCTTAACATTAGCGTTCGGCGCGAACTTCTCTTTCTTTGAAATAGCGCAGAGCGGCACTGCATCATGGATGAGCGCGGTTCTGTTCCAGATAGAATTCCCAAAGGTGAAAATTCCAAAACGGAAGAATTTAAGAACCTTCAGTTTATTTACTGAAGGTCAGTTATGGTTTGTACCAACCGACGTTCCGGACGCCAGAGAAAAAGGCATACCGGTTGTCTTGCCGCACATTACAATGGGCTTAAGGATGTATATATTCTAGTAGATTAAAACGGCGCGTTGCGCCGTTTTTAGCGTATTTACGCAGGAGGTTTTTTTATGAATAAACTGAAGTTTTCATGGTTTATTTTAACGGTTTCGTTATTAGCAATATTTTGTGTAACAACATGCGACAGCCCGCTCGGTATGGGCGATCCCATCGACTGGGAACCGCCTGTTTTAACGCTGGATCCTCTTGATAACCCCCTCTATGTGCGTACGGGAACAATAATCACAGGAAGAGCTACAGACAATATTGAAGTTGACCGCATTGTACTTGTAGAAATGAAGGCAGGCGGAAAAGAAGAAGTTATTTTTACGGCAAAAATAAACAAAAAAGACAGCTACTTCAGCATACCCTTAACTTTCCCCGCCTCGTTAAACGGAGAAAAAATAAAAGCGGAGATACGCGCTTACGATAAAATGGGAAACTGCGGAGCGGAATCCATGTACAGCATTACAATGATTATTGATATTGTTCCGCCCTTTACCGAATCCATTGTAATTAAACGCACCGATTCAAGAACGGCGGAACTTCTGCCGCTTAATACTTTAAGAGCTCTTGCGGCTTCCGACCCGAACGGCGATATAAAAAAGGACTTATACAAACGCCAAAACGGCTGGTTCTATATAGACGCCATAGCCAATGACGAAGAAACTACTATCGACAAGATATACCTTGAATTCTACGATTACGAACACCCGAATGATTGTCTGCTTTCAATACAGCAAGACGGGGGTTATTCGACATATTTCCCGCGCTGGACTGTAAAAGAAGAAGATATAATTAACGCAGGCGACGCTAAGTTCCAAAATAATTATAAATATAATTATTACAGCAACAAAGCGCATTACTTTTACAAAGTTATTGTAAAAGCCGTAGATATGGCAAAGAATACAAGCGTTCAGGAAGAACCCGGATATATCTGCTTATTTGCGGAAACCGACAAGCCCAGGGGCAAAATTGATCCCGGCGTAGGAGCTATAGTACCCAAAGGCACTCCGCTTCCCGTTGATTGTTATGACGATGATGCCCTATATTGGGTATTTACCGCTCTTTTTACTAAAGATCAGTGGAACGGAACCGGAACCAGCCCTGACACCGCCCCCTATATTGCGTCGGGCGTTAAAATACCTGCCGGAACTGATGAACAAAAGATTCTCTGGCTGAAACAGAGGCTTACAGGCAATCTAGGAACTGCAAACACCGATGTTTCAGTTGTTGACGGCACTATTCTTGGAAAGCCCTCGTCAAACACATTTAACTGGAGATACAGCAAACACGGTACAACGGATGCCGCTTCGTTAATCACAGAACAAATAGGAACAAGCGATGTAGATGAAAAACTTATTTATGTTCCGACAGGCAATGGTACAAATGATTACGGCGATTTTGTTTTGGTTACTATTGTCGCGGATAAAAAACTGGCTCCGAGTAAAGGCGACGGCCCCGAATGGACAAATAAAGGAATTTGGACAGGAAGCGCGGTTCCGGTTCAGGTAATTGACGAAAACGAACCTTTAATTGTATTTGATACGGATAAAAAATTATCAGGCACGCCAGTATGGCCGGGAAAAGTTTTCTGTCCTGAAGAAAACACCTTCCCCGATCCGCTTATAGATTCAACCGGCGGTAAGACCGGGGAGCAAAAGTATTTTGATATATACGGTTATACCTTAAGAGAAAACACATCAGGGGCTAACAGCGTAACTAAATTCCGCATGGCATGGATACCCTCTGGAATGCCCGGCGGATCCGACAAATATATTCCCGAAGTAAAAAAAGCTTTGAGCGATCCTCCCTTATTTACTTCTAATGACAACCTAAAAGGCGTGCAATACTGGGAGTTTTCGCTAGGAGCATCAGTAGCAGACGGTGTGCTAACCACACAAAAACCCTTAACATTACCGGAAAATCCGAAACCCGGTGAAACGACAACCACGTACGCACAACAGTTTTTTAAATATCGGTTCTCCGTAATGGGCGATAATGATATCAAACAAGGCGGTCTCCAGACCGCCGGTTATAAGAATTTTACTTATAACAATAAACTTGAAAACGAAACAAAACTCTTTATTATTTACGCGCTGGACAATATGGGTCATGAAGTTTACAGACAACTGCGCTTATTGGGATACAAAGAAGAGCCCGACCTTAATATTTACGATATTACGAACAGATTCGTTATAGCTTCAACAGAACTGCCGAATCCGTCACTAGACAAGTATGTTACTGCAGGCACAGGAGCTCCTACCGACCTGTATTATACCGATCTTGATAATTATAATTTATTTACGGCAGAGCCCGACACCTACAAAAATATAAAAAAATATGCGACAGAGGCCCCGGGGCTTACAGACCCGGATATTAAGACATCTGCGTTCCAAATGTATCCGCGCGAAACAGTACTTAAATATTATGTTAAGTCGGATCAATCAGGCAAAATCCCGTTAGATTCCATAACGATGCAGGACATAACATTTAAGAGCACCGCGACCGCGCCTGAGGTAGGAAGCAGGTATCAATCAACAAATGATCTTACTTTCTGTGAGTATTATCCAGACGTAACGCAAAGAACATTCCTGTTTATAGCAAAAGACAAGCTTGGCAATACAAGGCAGATACAGCGCACTATAGCGATTACCAACGCGGCGAGACTTGAAAGAATAACATCGACCACCCAGAACGGCACTTACGGTATAGGCACTGTAATAACTCTAAGAGCCGAATTTTCAAGTTTAATTTATGTTGACGGCACAACTCAGCTTTGCGTGCGCTATAAGGATAAAAACGGAAATTACCTAAGTGAGTTTCTTAATTGTAAAACCCCTACCTCGGCTACAAACCCCGCTACGGCGCTGGAATTTGATTTTACAGTTAAAGAAAACTATACAGGCGATTTGGAAACAGTGTATGACGCTGCTACCTTCAATATCGGTTCCGGTAAAGTGGATGATAACCATCCCCTTAGAATTACAAACGGAAAAGTAATGGATTATAACCGCAAGGATGCCGCCTTTATTCCGGGATACACCTACACCAATGTAAATATGCCTAATTGGACAACCAATAAAGGTTCATTACAGGAAAAGAAAAAAATTGTTCTGGACGGAATACGTCCGACAGTTAAATCTCTTACTTTCGGCGGTAAAACTAAATACACAGGAGACGGTAATTACTACTTTAAAAACGGAGAGACAATCACCTTGGCAATTGAATCGGAGAAGCCTATAAGAGCTTCAGGAGTTTCTACTCTCCAATACTTTATAGATGATCGTCCGGGAGCAGGCAGCGGTACAAGACGCGGACCGTTTACGGCGAATTTTAAATATTCAAAACCGGGCACTAATAATAAAACACTTATATACAGCCTTACGGTAAACGATGAAAACTTTACTATCGACGGCACTCGCTATGACGGCGTGCTTATGGATGTAACCCTGTATACTCCTAATCCAAACGAAGCCGCTAATTATATAGGAATTGTAGACGATGTCGGCAACGCCATTATTACAGCAGGCGGCATTTTAACGGCTACTGACGGAAATCGCGGTCTTATCAATGTTAAACAAACGCTTCCAACCGCTCCCGCCGCGACATTAACCAATCCAAACGCCGGGTGGGGTACTGTTAATGGAACTGCAAATACAACGCTAATCTCTTCTATAACTTATTCTCCGTTGTTTTTAACCGGAGTTACCGAGTTTAATATACCCAATTCCAGCTCCACATTTGCCGCATGGGAAGACATTAAAGAGTACTCGATTAAGGTCGGCGATGAGTGGAAACCTTTCGCTGCTGGAGCAAATTTAAGCACTGCCGGAACTTACACGCTTCAGCTTCGGTATAAAGACAGAGCAGGCAACGAAGGAACCGCAGCAACGAAAACGATACAGATAAGTGACACTTTCCCCAAACTTCTATCGGTAAACACGACACAGCCAAACGGTACTTACAGAAAGGGAAGCACATTAACATTCAATTTGAATTTTGCGGATATTGTTTCCACAAGAGATCCAATAAGCGCAACTTATCCCGTATCAATAACTCTTAAGAACAGAGGCACTGACCAGACAACTAAAACAATTACCTTAAATGCCGCCCAAACAAATACTTCAACCATTTCATTTAACTGGCCTGATATTTCAGACGCGGAAATGCGGGAAGGTTTGTATATTTCCTATATAGACCTAAGAGGTCTTAGGGATAAATACGGAATTATAGGTCCGGGCGCGACGACTGGCACGGCGGCGACCGTAAAAGGCTCAATAACAGGAACCTATACACCCACTAACAATATTACCATAGGTGACGGCTCCAGCGCCGTTGTAAGTTGTTCCAACCTTGCTGCCGGCGTAATAGTAGACTCCGTGAACCCGACCATCAGTTCCAGAACGCCGGAGCATATCGTCACTCCTACAGGCAATGCCCTTGTTAAAGAAATAAAGCTTATATTCAATGAACCTGTAGCGAAAGGAAGCGGAACAATAATAATTAAACCAAGGGGCAATTACGCAATTCCCGCGGTATTTGATAATAACGGATATTATCTGGGATATACAAACAATGGACTTACAGACAATTCAGGAGAACCTACAGGAACTGAAGAGGCTGCTCAACCTGTACCAACCAAGATGAAAAAACCCGGCGCAAACAGAACCTATATTTCGGGTTTCTATGATATTTACAACGCCATACCAAACAACGCAAATCAAAATACATTACGCAATTATCTTACTCAAAGCCCCTCAGGCGCAAGCATGAGTAATCTTACCCTCAGCGCAAGAACAGGACAGCCTGTAGGACCGTACAAAAGATTGACACATGGATTGGTGAACGGAAAAGGATATAGTGGGAATTATTCCGGATCAGACATTCCTAACGGTAACGCTTACGACGCCTTAGTTCCCGATACCGCTACCAAGTGGGTGTTGGACTTCAAATACGGTATTACGGAGGATATTGACGCGGTAAACAATATCCGTAAAGCTCTTACCTACGCAAAATGGCGCTGGCAGGAAATTGACGTTGTAGCGACGAGCATAAGCGGAAATACGGTAACAATACCGCTGACCGAACCTTTATTGAAAGGTCTGCAATACGATGTTATCTATCTTGAAGGAACTTTTACCGACATTGCGGGAAACCTAGCCGTCGGTTCAGGTTATATCACAGCTACTAATGGCGGCGGTGCAACTAACGTGTATACTTTGCCTGCAAGTCCTGGCATTACTTCAAATTCCTATGTTCCTATTATTGTGAACGGCGTTCAATATACAGCATATATTGTAAGTAATTCAGCCGGAACCATCAGAATACATCCTGTCGGAACTAACGGCGGTTCTACTAACGGACTGAATTTAGGCGCCAGTATTTCTCTATGTATAAATCCGGGTGATTACTTCTTTACAACTCCGGGAGTGCAAGCGCCTGTAGTACGCGTAAACCGCAGAAGTTCCGATTCAAGGGAAGGGGGGACAAACAACGTCAATTTTAAAAATTCAAGCACAAATTACACTGACTTAAACTCAGCTACAACAAACTGGAACACGGCAAATATAAAAATTGGCGATGATGACGGATGGAATAAACCGGATTTTAATTATATTCATTACCGCGTAGAATCTGAAAGCCCGGGCGCGACAGTAACAGCGCAATATTATGCTGCCACCGTGGGCGCTACAGGCGATAACCCTACCAACACCATAGCAACCAGAACCGCTGTTAAAGGAGAATTTGCAAGCACTGTTTTTGCAGCAAATTATACCCCGACAGGCGGCACCAATATGAATTGGAACGCGGCGGCGACAAATACTAGCGGTACGTGGGTACTGCCTAACCTTGTACGAAGATCGCAGACCGCAAACGGTCAATCGTATACTGTTACAAAAAAAGAAGGCGTTGATGAGACGCGTACATTCAACGGTGCATTAAGAATGTTCAAATCTTATAACAGGGATTTAACGGGACCAGAATTAGGTTTCCCGACAGGATCCCCTGCCGCAGGTATAACATTGAATACTGCCGGTACCGGCGGCAGATCACCGGCGTTGTCTGACAATGACAATACTAAAGGACAAAGCTACCTTTTATTCGAAGATTTCGAAGCCGCCAAATGTTATATTATAGGGGATGCAACTTTAAACAGCCAAAACGCCAAAGGAATAGAAGGCATCTACAGAACAGTTATTATGCTTAATAACGGTTCCAACCGCACAGCCGACTATGTAGCGGTAGAAGGCTCCAATATTAAAAACGGTATGCCCTCCGTATCGGGTTTCCCGGTAAGGGACGCCGATGAAGCCGACGCGCGGTACTTAAAAGTGTTTTTTAAACAAAGCTCCAATAATACTCAATGGTATTGGGTAAGCACGGAAATTGTCTGTGAATGGTACTTCTTGAGCTGGGGCGGCTCCATACAAGGAGGACGTACGGGCAACGGAACACATGCGGCCAACGGAGAGGCAAGTAACAATTTGATATCAGGTTACGGCGACTTAACCTATAGTTTCAACCCTAGATTTAGCGGTGATGCTGCACCACAAAATTAGGAAAAGGAGAAAAAGATGAAAACAATGAAAACTATTTTTAAGTTTATTTTAACGGCTTTAGCGGTTGTAACCTTCTTCTCCTGCGATATACCCGTAGGATTGGGAGCCAAGCTGGATCTTTTAGGACCGGTTGTTACAATTACCTACCCGCCGAACCGAAAAATTGTTACCGAGGAATTTGACTTAAAAGGAACGGTTTCGGACGCTACAGGCGTTGACAGGATGGAAATAAAAGCCGTCCAAAACAACATAGATTTCCCAAGACAGTGGCGTTATGTATCGGGCGTGTGGGAAGTTTCCGATGATAGCGGAGCGACATGGTCTCCGCTTGCCGGCGCTGAATGGAACGGTACGGAGAAATCCGCCTCATGGAAAATCCACATTAATATGGTAGTAATCGGCTCAACGCCCAATGAAGGACAATATACCTTCTTTGTTCAGGCATGGGATAAGGCAGGTTTTTCCGATGATAATTCCTATAAGACGGTTATTTTAATTATAGATACCGACCCGCCCGCAGTGGATATTTCCTATCCTTTCCTTTACAGAGCAAGAGACTACAACGGCACTTCTCCTCTTGATATTAACCCTTTTAAGAGTTATGTAGCGATAGCTGATAACGGTGCTGAAAAAACAAACCCTTCCTATTTGGGTAAATTCGTTACACAGGGATTTGATCTTAAATGGCAGGCGGACGACCCAAGCGACATTTATGCGGTTGAGATTAGTTTTTATAAGGTTACATCAGGAGTTGCCGCTACCGGCAGCGATTATCTTTACAGATTTACTAAAAACAATTTAGAAACCATCCCTGATAATATGAACCCCGGCGATTTTATAAAGCCTAACGGCACTGTAAAAGTGGATCTTGAAAGCACCGCGCCGTTAACTACTACTAATCTTAAAGGAGATGAGACATACGAGAGAAAAACTTCAATTACCTCAAAAACAACTATTTTAGTGGAAATGGTTGCCAAAGACGCGGCCGGAAATACAACTCAAGACAAACAACTGGGCTATTTTATTTATTGGCCGGCTGCTAATAAACCATGGATTGCCTTTGCCGACGGCATGAAACCTGTCAAAGGACCGCCTTCATCTTACGGTCAATCAATCGCGGCAAACGGCACTTTAGAAAATTCCGTATTTACGGTTTTTCCGAGCAAATATATAAAAGCTACGGCTTATCAGCCGCACGGGGTTTCAAAAGTAACTTTTGCTATATATCAATGCAATACTGAAAACGGTACTCTTAATGATAAACCCCTTACAGATCTAAAATTAATGGGAGAAGTAACAGGAGATGGACTTAAACCCAACACGCCTAACTCACTCGGACAATATCAAACTATATTCCCGCTGGAATTCGACGTTCCTATACATGCTGGTTATTATCTTTTAATAGCGAAAGCGTTCGGAACTAATAATGATGTGCAAAGCGATGAGTATCAAATGCTTTTTAGGGTAAATGACATAACTTTCCCCCAGTTTATTGAAGGTCCGTTCCCGGACGCGTCAGTACCTCTTTTTATGGATATAAAAAACAATAAAATTACAATCAAGGGCAAAGTGGACGATGCTACGGCGGTTAAGAATCTGTGTATGGTATGGATTAACCCGGAATCGGAAGGTTATAAGGCAATGAGCCAGCTCTCCTATTTCCGCGACGCGTCCTACAGAGGATGGACTAAAGCGCTAACGCTTGTCCAGGGAGGCGCCAGCGATCTGGAAAATATCGGTGAAGCCTGGGATAATCAACATCGAAACAGATTATGGAAGCTTAATTTTACCGCGGACACAACGGTCGGAGCCAACGGTATTGACCCCAAAACAAACCGCCATATTTATAATTATTCAAGGGAAATAGATCTTACCAACGATTTAAATATCGGTACGGCGGCGGGACAGTTACCGTTAAAGAGCCAGATATTCCTGTTCAGGCTGGAGAATACGGCAGGCAGAACTACAATAATAACCTACGCTCCGCAGGGCGACACTAGTCTTCCCGAAATTAAAATTACAAACGTAACCATAACGGCAACTGCATCACAAGTTCCAAATCCGGATGGTCCCGGTAATATAACAGCGCCTACCAAAAATATGACCTGTACGCCGGGTGAATTTGTTTTAATTGAAAAGTTTAACGGCAACGAGACAATTACAATTAACGGAACATGGACAGAGGATTCAATAGAAATCCTGGATATGACTACTTACTTTAGAAACAACTTCGCGATTAACGTAAACAGCACTACGTTATTTGATCAACATCCGAAATCCGGGAGCGCGATTGGGAACCCGGCTAACACCGGCAATTTTACTCTTACGCAGGGCACAGGCACGAACAAAAAAACCGGAACATGGAGAATGACTATTCCTGTTACATACAATGCTATAGCCTCCGCAGGGCAAATTTCCACCAGCTCCCTTAAAGACACCCTTGTAATAGACGTAAAAACAAGCGACATAGGCGGAAACGTAGCGCAAATAGGAAATTCATGGTTAATAAAAAGCGATACCCTGCGCCTTATGCGTATTTCCAGCGATAAAGACGACGGTGTTTATAAGGCAGGAGAAGAAATTGACCTTTTCCTGGAATTCAGCAAGCCTGTTAAGCTGTCTTATCCCGGCAGTATACCCGCCAATAACGATATTTGGTTAGAACTAAGCACCGGCGGAAAGGCTAAATTCAAATCGGGACAGACGGAGCAAAACAGCCGTCAGTATTTTACATATACTGTAAGGGCGGGAGAAAATACAACTACCGGGAGTCATTTAAATGTTACCGGTCTTTTTGTCGGCACCTATAACAGCAGCAACAATACTTATACCGGCACTTCTTACGATACCGGTACCGCCTATACAGGAAATTATCTGTTTGCGTGGTCAAGAGGATCGAACACGGAATTTGAAGAAGTAAGATTGACTATGACAGCCAATAAAACAGGAATCGGGGAAGAAGGCATAGGCCAAATTCCCGGACAGCTAAACACCAAAGGTTACTTTGTACGCACCCTGCCTACCGCTACTTCTACTAGTAATAGTGATTATCAGTATACCCTGTATGCGGCAAAGGATATAAAAATAGATACTGCCTATCCCAGAGTAGTAGCCGTCGACGGCGCTTATGTAAAAGCGCTCACAAACCCCGGCTGGTACAATTCAGGCGATATTTATTTTTCAATTACTTTTGATGAACCTGTAATAGTAGGCAGCGGTACTAAATTACCAAAGTTCCCCGTGACATTACGGAGCGGATCGACCGATACGACATCCGCAACAAACGCGGATGTACGGGTAAACGGCAACACTGTTACCTTCAAGTACACTATAAAAACTACTGATTCTTCATACGGAGGTATGATTTATCTGTCCTCCAGCGCCGGTCCCGGCGAAAATACTATTACCGACCTGGCGGGTAACGCGTATCCTAACGATACCAGCGCCGGTACGATTAGAGCTCTTTCTGAAGCCAACAGAACAATTAAAGACAAAGCGGGTAACGGCATATATGTTGAAACCCGAACGCCTCCCACTCCTACAGTAAGGATTCTTACGAGCAATACTACCGCAATTGACACTAATGTGCTTACAAACAATGTAAGCGGCACTCCGCATTACGGAAATTCAACTCAAACAAACAAAACTCTTTCTAACGTATATCAGAAAGATCTATGGCTTGCGATAGAAGGGAAAACAGCCACAGACGGAGGCGGCGCTTTTCAATATAAAGCGTTGGAATATTCAGTAGACAACGGCGTAAATTGGATACGGGCAAAGAATACAGCCAACACACCGGTTGCGTTAGATACCGCAAGAACAGGAACATACAACATAAGAGCGCGGCAGATTGACGAGGCGGGAAATGTTACAGCGGAATCGGATTGGTCTCCTACAGTAAGCTTTAACTGGGATTCAGGCGCGCTTATAGAGCGTATAAGTTCATCAACAGCGAACGGAGAATATACCAATGTTACCGGGCGCAATACAATCGCTCTTACCGTATACTTCAGGAAACCGTTATTTATTTCGGGAACTCCGACGCTTACACTTAACGTAAAAAACAACAATAATCAGAATGTAACTGTAACAACTATCGACTCTTCAACTCCGCTTACAAGCGCCAGAAGCTCGGTTACATTTAACTATGTTGTATCAAAGCCTACCGTATCTGCCACCGGAGATAATATACCTACCGGTGCTGTTGGATATCCATATTTGGACATTACAGGGATATCGGGCTTTACGGCAAGGGACGGAACTTCCGCTAGTAACGGCGTAGATGTAAGCAATTTCGTTACATTGCCCGACGGAACTCCCAAACTTGATTCAAACAAGAAGTTTACGGTAGCGACCGGCGATCTTACATTAGACAGTCTTACATTTGCGGCAGACAGCGGAGCGCAGACAGACAGCAGCTTCCACGGAATAAAAGAGGACGACGGTTCTTATTGGACAACTTTAGAGATAAAGTTTAACCGCAATATAAACAAGGGAACGGGAACTATTACCATAACACAATCCGATACAAATTACCGTTTGCCAGCGGTAATGACGGAAGCGCAGTACAACAGAATTAAGAGCTTAATCAGCAGTAACAATAACGGCACCGTAGCCGCCAACATAAATATTGATACCTATTATACCAAGGGAACAAACGGCTATATTAACGGAACCGGATCGGATACTTCTACAAAATATGTTTTAAATTACAATTATGATCCCGACAGTACGGTAACATCAAACGGCACAGGCGGTTTTACAGGAAATACCTCTATTCCCGCGGTGTTCTATACTGAGTTCCGTAAAGCGGAAGTGGTATCTTATAACATAAACGCGGCGGCTGTTACTGTTGATGGCTCTACGCTTAAAGTACGGCTTGCGGGTTCCAGCGCTCTTCAAGTTCCGGGCGCGACATACACGGTTAACTTAGGAACAAGCAGTATTGTTTCCGATAGTTTGGGGAACAGCATAAAAGATTTCTCGGCAAACGGCAATTATTCCGCAACATTGAGAGGAGTCGCAAAACCGTTTATCAGAATCAGAAAAACACAAGATACCATAACTGCAGGAACAGGTAGCGCGACTGCGCCCAGACTTGCGGCATCTCAGCCGATGCTGGCTTACGCACGTATGGACTGCAGAACACCCGGTTCCACTATTTACTATACCAATAATGAAGGAAGAACCACTTTAACCGGAGCCAACCCCGTCACTGCCAGAGACACCACTTCCACCAGTAACAATAACTGGGCTCCCGGCTATAGACCCCCCGGTTGGACCGGCCAAGCCGACCCTACACCGCCTAATACCAGTGGTGGTAACACCGGTAACAATGATGATTCCATGTTAGCGAGTCATCCGTCCGCTCCGACCGCAACTACGACCACGACTAATTTTCAATATTCCAGTACCGCTAAACAAATAGAATTAGGTAAGAACGCAAACGGTACTACGCCGCATATTGGTAATGTGCAGGGATACCAATGGTGGGCGGCGGCAAGAGCATATGTCGGCACGACAAACAGCTTAGTTTCTGAAGAAGTAGCGTTCCGTACGGTTATTTCGTACTCACTGCGAGGCTCTAACGGCGCCGCTACTGTTGACACCGGCAACGCAATGGCAATTAACATTACCGGTCAAGCCGACAGCAGAACTATACTTGGCAGCGGAGAGCAAGTCTGGATACGCGGAGGAGACGCAATACTTTCTTCTTCCATACCCGGTTTCCCCTTTACATGGTCAGATGATTGGACCGCCCTTTCCGGAAAACGCGCGGGTATAAGATTAATGACCTTGGTTGACAAAAATAACACTGACGCCGGAGCAGCAATTACCTGCGGACGAACCGCTAATACTAATGATACCGCCGGTAACGCTCTAACCTTGAATAACTCGTTATGGAGGTTAGTAACATGGGAAATGACCACCCCCGCCTATATTGACTTTATCAGAGGAATAGATACAGGCAGCACCGCTGATATTGCATGGCAATACGGTCCTTTAAACTGGGCGTATCAGTCCGACGGTTGGACGTCGGCAAAGGAATCATACAAAGTATACGTCGGCAAGCACCGCTGGTGCGATACCGGGTACAACCATAACTTTGCAGGCGGAACGAGAGGAAAAATCAACTTCTCAGGAGTCATCAATGCACGCCCCACCAAATCAACCAACGAAGGCTACAGCGGCACTGCTAATAAATAGCAATAGGAAAAGGGGACACAACGAACAATTAAAAAGCCTGACCGAAGAGGTCAGGCTTTTTTTTGGTTAGATTAACAGTATCCGAAGCGTGAGCCTCTATTTGTTTCGCTCTATTTCTTCCAAAGACAGACCTGTGATACGCTATCTTGGTTCCATTCGGTTAACAGCATATTTAATACCTCCGAAGCTTCTGAAGCTGTTGTCTTATTTCCTCAGCAGACAACCCCTGATCCAGTAACTCAAGAAAATATTGTCGTTCTTTTTCCATGCCTTCTTCGCGTCCTTGAGATAGTCCTTCTTCGCGAGCTTCTTCGCACATGACTTCAACATATTCCTCTTGGTTCCAGTCGTCCAACAGCATATTCAATACCTCCGAAGCGTGTTTTCTTTCTGAAGCCGCTCTTTAATCTTCTCGACAGACAACCCCTGATTTAACAATTCAAGAAAATACTGTCGGTCTTCCTTGCGAGCTTTTTCCATGCCTTCTTCCATAGCTTCCCTGCGATTAACAGCAATATCCATTTCTCTGTCGTATTCGCCAAAAATCATATTTATTACCTCCGAAGCATGGGCTTCCAAATAATCCTTCAGTATGTTGTTCTTTATACAATATTCTATCACGGGAGTTATCGATTCTTCAAGCGTTAATCCTTGCGTTTGGTATTCCCGTATCTTGTTTATGAAAAAACTGTAGCCGTAAAGGCTTTCGCATTTTTTCAGCATTTCGGGATTATGCCCTTGATTTATATTGTATACCGGCACTATTAATTCCAACGGTATTTTATCGGTATTCGCCGTTTTTAACCCTTCAACGTCCATAAATGCGTCTGATAGTTTTAACTCTTTGTGATCGGGATATTCTTCTATCCCGTTGTACAGAACGATAAATTCAGGTCTTGGAATTTTTACAAGGTTCTTTTGATACTTCTTTTCACGATCCGTTATTCTTTCGTATATGTGTGTTACATACTCAAGCAGACGGTACGGTAAGTTCTCGTTTATCGTAGACTGGTGCTCAATGAGCACAACAAGCCGTTTGTCCAGTAAGAATGAAACGTCATTTATCTGCTTCATAAAAAGGACGTTTGAAAGCGTGTTGATATCGATGGGTATATCCGGCGGAATGGGTATCCCCTCGATAGCGGAGTAGAGTTCCCGCAGAACTTCCGGTGTGCTGAACAGCGAAGAAAAGACGCTGTTCTTGTGGTTACGGTTTACATTTTCCATGAAAATGCCTCCAAATAATAGATTTGCAACTTGAACCTTCAAAGGAAGATTCAAAAATTACATACCCTTATATGGGTTCGACCGTGCATGGCGCTTTATCGAAAACGGCAAATTTTGAAAGATTTTTTGATTTTTTTTCGGTGGAATTATTGGGGAAGAACTCTCACAAAGGACACAGAGGAGGAGAAGGACACGGAGAAAGAGGAGAAGTAATTTAAATAGATCCGTTAATAATTCTGAAAATACCATCTTTCATTGTTTCTGCTCCGAAATTTAAAATATAACCAAGTTTCATGTTTGATAGTTTTAAATAAGTTAATAATTGTTTTTTATGAATATCCACTATCACTGAACCAATCTGATTTTCACTCATATTTGCCCCCTCTCCACCCTCTTCCCCTTTGTGTCCTTCTCTTTCTCCGTGTCCTTTGTGTGCTGTATTTTCCATAAAATGCCCCTTAAATAGAATTTGCAACTTTGACCCCCGAGAGGAGTTTTTCAAAATTACATACCCTTATATGGGATCGACCGTGCATGGCGCTTTATCGAAAACGGCAAATTTTGAAAGATTTTTTGATTTTTTTTAAGTGGAATTATTGGGGGTTATTCCTTAAAAGCTTAGGATCGTTTTTCCATCAATCTTCCGGTAACATATTTATGAATAATACTGGCGACCAATGTTTGATACGGTATCCCCTCTTCTACTGCCTTTATTTTAATTCCTTCAAGATCGTTCTTGGTAATTCTGATATTCATTCGCTGATCTTTAGTTAATGTAGAAGCCGCCGCTTTAGATAATGTCGTTTTCCACGACTCAATATCTTTAACCGGCTTCCATCCTTCCGTTTCAAGCGAATTTATTAAATTACGTTCTTCATTGTCCAAAAAATTATTATTATTATTTTTGTTCATTTGTTTTTCCTTTTAAATACTTCTGTGTGTATTTACGGCTTGGATAAATTGTTTTCAAAAAACATTCCTCTCCTGATTCCGAAATAACCGCCGGAACTACAAATATATATTCTTCATAATTAACCATGATATATTTCTCTGTTGCCTTAAAACATTGTTTTTATCTTCATTCCAGTCAAACCGGATGTTTAAAATATATCACATTGTGTGCCTTTTGTCAACAATATTTTTCAAGTGATTTTTTGATTTTTTTTAAGTGGAATTATTGGGGTTTATTCCTTATAATTAAAGAAGGTACATAATGGCGAAAATAGACGAATTTATTAAAAGGGCGGAAAGACTTCTCGATTCAGGCGGGGCGGACTCGCATGAGTTTAAAAAATGGAGAAATGAAGTAGAAAACTATTTAAAAAAACTGTTCGGGAATGAGTCTAATGAACTTGCGCTTTTTGAAAATATCGAGTTTTATAATTATTACCTTACCTACGATTTGTTAACCGGCGGCTGGCGCAAACAAATATTAAAAGAAAAAGACCTTTTTAAAAAGGGTTTAAAAAACGCCATTTTTCATCTGAAAAACTACGAAGAAGAAATTATCGAAAAAGAGGAAAGATCGCACTATCTTGATGAATTTGAAGACGATGAAGAAATTGAAGCGGAAACCGCTGAAATGGCGGAAAGAGCCGGAAGATACGACGGAATAGTTGACGGAGGAGCAAGGAGAAGCAGCAGGGCAGCAAGCGGCGGCGCAGGCGGCGGCAGAAAAGCGGGTAAATCGGGAAGAAACAAAAATATATTTATTGTTCAAGGGAAGAACGACGGGGTTAAAAAACAAGTAGCCAATTTTTTATTAAAAACCGTAAACAAACCGATAGTTTTAAACGTAGACGAACATGGAATAAAAATGTCATCCGAAACAAAAGATGTCTATTTTGAAATCGACCAAGAAGGCAAATGGCAGACAGACATAGCAAAAAAATTAAAAGCCATGAAGCTGGAACTAAAACAAAAAAGCCTTAGAGAGTAGATTACATCACAAATATCTCTAATAATACTGTTGACAAATGTGTGACAATTTGGTACTATATACTAATAGTAATATAGGAGAATATTTATGAAATTTATTACGGTAAGAGATTTTAGGACTTCACCTGCCGCTATTTGGAAGAGATTGCCTAAAGAACAAGAAATGGTTATCACAAACAACGGGAAACCAATAGCGTTGTTAACGCCTTTGAGCGATGAGACATTGGAAGATACGCTTTCCGCCGTAAGAAGCGCAAAGGCAATAAACGCTGTAAGGAAAATGCAGGAGATATCCGTTTCTTTGGGTAACGATAAAATGACAATGGAAGAAATAGACGCAATAATAAAAGAAACAAGAGAAATGAGGAAAAATAAAAAATGCGAATTGTAGTTGATACAAATGTAATTGTATCCGCATTAATGAATACAAACGGAACACCGGCAAAAATATTATCATTGATTTCAAATAAAAAATTAAAAATATTATACGATAACAGAATTATTTTTGAATATATTGATGTATTGTCAAGAAAAGAATTCGGCTTCCCTAATGAAACAATAGATGATTTATTTAATTCTTTTAAACATGACGGTGAATATATAAATTCCGATTTTATAAAAGCAAATTTTTCCGATGAATCAGACAAAAAATTTTATGAAGTTTATAAAACAGGAAATGCGGAATATTTAATAACAGGAAATATTAAACATTTCCCCAAAGAAAAAAACATAGTAACTGTAAGAGAATTTCTTGGTATATATGAAGCAAAATAACTACATCACTTCCAAGAACGGTATGCAAACTAAATTAAAAGCGTCTCTTAATATCATCATTACCGCCCTGCTCAGCTCAAGTCTTGCTTTGGAGAGCGCGGGGTTTTCGCAATTGAGGATGGGGCATTCGTGATAAAAGACGCTGAACGCTTTTGATACTTCGTAAAGGAAACCGGTTAAATTAGATGGGTCAAGTGTTTGCGCGGCTTCGCTCACCTTTGCGGGATACGCGGCGAGAGACTTAATCAGCGCCCATTCGGGATCGGTTACAAGGAGGGAAAAATCTGCGCCGCTGTTTACTGCGCCGGTTACTCCACTGCCCTGCGCTTTGCGTAACATTGAGGAAATACGCGCGCCCATGTATTGCAGATAGGGACCTGTGTTGCCTGTGAATGAAAGAGACTCTTTGGGGTCGAAAAGCATGTCTTTAACGGGGTTGGTCTGCAACAGGAAATAGTGCAGGGCGCCAAGAGCGATTTTTTCCGCTACGGTCTGCGCGTCGCCTACTTCCTCTTCCCTGCCCTTCTCGCGTATTTCCGCAAGAGCCATGTCCCGTAATGAGTCGATTAAATCGTCGGCGTCAACTACAGTGCCCTCTCGGCTTTTCATTTTGCCCTCGGGCAGGTTTACCATGCCGTAGGAAAGGTGATGAAGGTTCTTTGCCCATGAGTAGCCTAATTTTTCAAGCAAAATAAAAAGCACCTTAAAATGGTAGTTTTGCTCGGAGCCCACAACGTAGATCATTTCGTCAAATTGCCAGTCTTTATAACGGTTTATCGCCGTGCCAAAGTCTTGCGTAATGTAAATCGATGTGCCGTCGCTTCGTAATAATATTTTTTTATCGAGTTTTTCTTCGGTTAAATCGACGGCGACAGAGCCGTCATCCTGCCTGAAAAAAATGCCTTTTTCCAAGCCTTTTAAAACTTCGTCTTTGCCCAGCATATAGGTTTCGCTTTCAAAGTAATATTTGTCAAATGAGACGCCGGTTCTGTTATAGGTTTTTTTCATTCCTTCAATCGCCCAGCCGTTCATTTTTTTCCACAGCTCTACAGTTTCGCTGTCGCCGGCTTCCCAATTACGCAATAATTCTTGAGCTTTCTTCATAGACTCTGTTTGCGCCTCGGCTGTTTCTTTATCCGCTCCCGCTTTAATTAATTCATCTGTTTCTTGTTTTAATGTCTTACTGAAACTTACATACCAGTCGCCGACAAAACGGTCGCTTTTAACGCCTTCGCTCTCCGGCGTCTTGCCCTGCCCTTGCTCCTTGTAGGCAAGCATAGATTTGCAAATATGTATCCCTCGGTCGTTTATAATGCAGACTTTTCGCACCCGCGCTCCGCAAGCCGCCAAAATACGGGAGACGCTTTCGCCTAACACGTCGTTTCGCAAGTGCCCAAGGTGCAGGGGTTTATTGGTATTCGGGCTTGAAAACTCAACCATTACCTTCTTGCCCGACAAATTACCCGGTCTCCCGAAGGAAAAATCGTCCTTGCTGTCCTTTGTAACTTGTTCCAGTATCTTCTTTGCCGTTTGCGCTCTATCCATTCTTACATTTAAGTAGGGACCCTGCGCCTGCACTTTCGCGGCGGAACGCTCATCTTCAAGTATCTTAGTTAGTTTTTCACAGACAATTTGCGCTATCTGCGGCGGCCCTTTGCGCAGTATTTTGGAAAAACCAAACATGGGGAAACCAATGTCCCCCAATTCAGGTGCAGGCGGATCTTCCGCTATTATTTGATCGGGAGTCGTTTTTTCGTTTATTCCGGCATCCGCTAAAAGGGTATTTATAACACCAGAGAGCTTTTCTTTCCAGAATAATTTATAATCGTACATCTTGCGTTTATAGTATCATATTGTACAATGATTTTCATGCCTCTTGGAAAGAAATTTTTTAATCAGCCTACCGTAAAGCTTGCCAAAGCGCTCCTTGGCAAATACTTGTGTTTCGGTAAATTAAAGGGAATGATTGTCGAAACTGAAGCGTATTTGTACAAGGACGATCCCGGCTGTCACGCGAGCAGGGGCAAAACTGTCCGCAACGCGCCTATGTTCGGTTCTGCCGGAAACACTTACGTTTACCTGATTTACGGAATGTATCACTGCATTAACATTGTAAGCGGCAAAGAGGGCGAAGGCGAGGCGGTGCTTCTTCGCGCCGCGGAGCCAATCGAAGGAATACCGTTAATGCAAAGAAGGCGTAAAACTAAAAAGATAGAGAACTTATGCAACGGTCCGGGAAAGCTTACTCAGGCGTTCGGCATTACCAAGAAGCACAATAATTTGTCATTGCTTGATGGGCCGATACAAATTTTAGATAACAAAAAAAGTTATAAAATAGCGACAAGTACGCGCATAGGACTGACAGAGGGTAAGGAGCTGGAGCTTCGGTTCTTTATTAAAGATAGTGAATTTGTTTCACGCGTTTCACGGTAATTACAAATAAAGCCCATCAAGGATTGATTTTATGCTGGTTTTGTAGAGACCGTCGGAGGCGGTTGACCAGCGGTCGCAGAGCTGTTCGACTGATTTTACCGTTCCTAAATAGCCTAAATTAACAAGTATATAATAGCGGGGATCCACTATTTGACGGTTGTTCATTGTTGTGCTTGCGTAGCCTTTAATATGCTGTATGTGCGCCCTTACTCCCTCGGTCATACTTGAAAAAGCGCCATTCCATGCGGGGAGTTCCAATAAGCCGCCGTAGTTATTTGACGATACAAATTTGCCGCCTGAAAGAAAACTTGTTGCGTATAACATTTGCGCTATCGCGATATCGTGGTTAATGTTCTCAAAAGCGGACTCTTGAATATATACGCTGATAAGCGAGTCCAAGACTGCCTCATTTACCGATGGGTTTTGCGATTTTACATAGGCTATTATTTTGCTTTTATCCAAAGAACCCCTTCCCTCAAGAAGATTGTTTCTGCCGCCTAAGCTTGTTGTTACGGTCATGTTAGAGACTATCGCCAGCAAAGCGAGTTCTGTGTTTGAATGGAGCGTATACGGTCTTGTATCAATAAGCGCTGAATAAAGCTCATAATTACCTTTTTTGTTTTTCTTGAATTTTAACGCGATATCTTTGCCGTCAACCGGAAAAATGACCTCAAAAATGTCCTTGCTCCCCGAAACAGGGAATCCGTGGAGCTTTCCTTGGTTACTGTAGGTAAAATCAAACGTTTGCCCCTGCCCTTTGTCCGGAGTTATCAGCGTTCCGCCCTGAATATCTACTCTGGGGGGGTCATATTGCTCATTTACGAGCATTTTAAAGGGCATGGAGACGTAAAACGTAAGATCCCTCAGGTTTTTTCCCGAATTTTGTATTATATTGACCAATTCTTCCGTAAGAGGGGTGATATATTGCTGTTCACCTGAGTTTTCTTCCTGACAAAACGCATTAATTGAGGTTAAAAAGATTAACAAAAAACTAACAAAGAGCTGTACCTTTCTCATAAATAGTCCTAAAAACGAAAAATACTGAAATTTATTATAGCTTTTTGGGGGTGTTTTGTCAATAATGTATCACTATTCAAAAAATATTTTTCAATAAATTTAATCAATCGTTTGACAAATTTTGCAAAAAAACATATAATAGCTTAAAATTAATATAAGGAGGAGCAGCATGACTGATGTCTTGTCGATTATACTTGGCGGCGGAAAAGGAACCCGTCTGTTCCCCCTTACACAATTTCGCTCAAAGCCGGCTGTTCCTTTCGGCGGTAAATATCGGCTTATCGATATCCCGATTTCCAACTGTATTAACGCGAATTTAAGGCAAATTTACATAGTTACGCAATTCAACTCGGCTTCCTTACATCTGCACATCGGACAAACCTACATTTTTGACGCATTTACAAGGGGTTTTGTTGAAATTCTCGCCGCAGAGCAAACTCTTGAACATTCGGGCTGGTATGAGGGCACTGCGGACGCTGTACGCAAGAATTTACCCCACTTTAGGACTCAAAACCCCACATATTACATCATTCTTTCAGGCGATCAACTGTACAGAATGGACTTACAGGAGCTTTTAAAGAGCCATATCGAGTCAAAAGCGGCTATTACTATCGCTTGTACCGGTGTTACACGCGAAAACGCGAGCGGTTTAGGCATTCTCAAGGTGGATAGGAGCAACCAAATCACCGAATTCCTTGAAAAACCCGGTCCTACAAAGGATATTTCCGACTTTAAAGCCCCAAGTGAACTGCTTACAGACAAAAATAGGGACGATTGCTACCTTGGATCGATGGGTATTTATGTTTTTAACGCTAAAACGATGGAAGACTGCCTTGCCAACGAGCTTACCGACTTCGGAAAAGAGATAATTCCGGGCGCAATCAGCAAATTGAAAGTAAACGCCTATCTTTTTGACGGTTACTGGGAAGATATCGGAACCATTAAGAACTTTTATGACACCAACTTGGAATTAACATCAGTAAAACCCAGTTTTGACTTTTATGATGAGCGCAAACCTATTTTCACCCACATGCGCAACCTTCCGCCCTCAAAAATGAACTTTTCCAACATGAACCAATCAATCGCCTCCGAGGGTTGTATCATTACCAACGCGAATATTACCAACTCCATTGTCGGTATCCGTACAATTATTGAAACAGGGGCAAGCTTTAACGGCGTAGTTTGTATGGGCGCGGACTTCTATGAAACTGAAAAGCAAAAAATACATAACGCCGAGCAAAGAATTCCCAACGTGGGAATAGGCAGAGGATCAATCATCAAAGGCGCAATTATCGATAAAAACGTCTGCGTAGGCGAAGAATGCCGTATCGGCGTAGACGACATAAAACGCACCGACGGCAATTACGGACACTACTATATCGTTGATGGTATTATCGTGATCCCGAAGAACACTATTCTGTATCCGGGTACTGTAATTTAGATTTTATACAAAAATTTCTATTCGTGGATTAGCGGTAATTTTGATCTTACCGTTCTTTACGCCGGCGGTGAAAATTGTGCCTTCTTCCCAATTTTTTTCAAGCATGAGCTGAGATAACGGCGCTTCTAATTCTTTTTGGATGGTGCGGCGTAACGGTCTGCCGCCGAATTTGGGATCCCATCCCTTCTCTACAAGGACGCGTTTTGCGGCGGAGGTTATCTCTATGCCGTATTTTTGCTCCGCAAGACGAGCGGACAGTTCTTTAAATTCAACGTCAAAGATTGCGTTTATCTGTTTTTGATTAAGCGGAGAAAAGACCGCTATTTCATCAATTCTGTTTAAGAATTCGGGGTTAAATATTTTTCGAAGCTCTGACATTGATGCCGATTCAATTTCCGAGGCGCTCATTATGCCCGTACCTGCCGTAAACCCAAGTCTTGAATCTCTTGAAATCTCTCTTGCGCCTGCGTTACTCGTCATTATTATGACTGTGTTACGGAAATTTACAGTATGTCCTAAATTGTCCCTTAATTCGCCTTCTTCAAGCACTTGCAAAAGAATGTTAAAAATATCGCGATGGGCTTTTTCTATTTCATCAAATAAAATTACACGGTAAGGGTTGCGCCTTACTTTTTCGGTCAGCATTCCGCCCTCTTCATAGCCGATGTATCCCGGAGGAGCGCCGACAAGACGGGAGGCGTTGTGTTTTTCCATGTAGTCGGACATATCGATTCTTACAAGAGCGTCTTCTTTGCCGAATAAATATTTTGCAAGCTGTCTTGCAAGCAAAGTTTTTCCTACGCCTGTGGGACCAAGGAAAATAAAAGAACCCATTGGGCGTTTCGGCGATGAGACTCCGGTCATGGAGCGGCGTATTGCGTTGGCTATGCGGCGTATCGCATCGTCCTGCCCTATTACGCTCTTATGCAGTTCATCTTCAATATAAAGCAGACGCTGTGATTCCTGTTCTTCCATGTGCATTACAGGGATTCCCGTCGCCTCTGTTACCACGCGGCGTACGTCGTTCTCGGTTACTAAAGGCCATTCGTTCATTGAAGCGCGTTCCCATGAAGCGTGGGCTTCTTCAAGCCGCGCTCTTAAATCGCGGACTTTATCGCGTAATTCGGCGGCATGCTCATAGTCCTGCTCGCTTACATAAAGAGTCTTTTCTTCGCACAATTTGGCAATTTCGTCTTCAAGACCGTTAATCTCAGGCGGCTGTTCGCGGTTTTCCAGTTTTCTAAAGGCGGCGGCTTCATCCATAATATCAATTGCCTTATCCGGCATAAATCTGTCCGTGATATAACGCTGAGCCAGTTTTGCGGCAAGTTTAACAGCTTCGCTTGAGTATCTAACCTGATGATGTTCTTCATATTTCTTTTGAATACCGAATAAAATATCTATTGTTTCATCGAATGACGGCTCTTCCACAGTTACCGATTGGAAACGCCTTTCAAGGGCGGCGTCTTTTTCAAAGTGTTTGCGGTATTCCGCAAGCGTTGTCGCTCCTATACAGCGAATCTCACCGCGTGAAAGACCGGGTTTAAGCATATTTGCCGCGTCAAGGGTTCCCTCTGCTCCGCCCGCCCCGATTATCGAGTGAATTTCGTCTATAAAAAGGATAATGTTTCCGGCTTGGCTTACTTCGCGTAAAATCTTTTTAATACGCTCCTCAAATTCGCCGCGGTACTTTGTTCCGGCTACTACAAGCCCCATATCAAGGCATAAAATGCGTTTGCCGGAAAGAGCGTCGGGAACGGCTTCGCTTACAAAAAGCTGGGCAAGTCCTTCCACAATAGCGGTTTTGCCTACGCCCGGTTCTCCTACAAGAATCGGGTTGTTTTTTGTTCTTCTAGCCAAAATACGGACGGCTCTGTTAATTTCCGATTTTCTGCCCACAACAGGGTCGATTTTTCCCGCCCTGGCAAGAGCTGTAAGATCGCGGGAGAATGTATCCAGTACCGGAGTAAGTACGGGAAACGGAACGGGTTTTACTCTGGGCTGGCGTTCCGCTCCAACTCCGGCTCTGTGATGAACGGCGACACGTTCTTTGTTTACATAATACGGTTGGTATCTTTCTACGGGAACATAATCATCACTGCGCGAGGACGGCTGATTAAAGGTAGTTTGAATTATTACCCTCATCATGTCGGTATCAACGGCGCGTTGGTTCAAATAAACTTGTACGCTTGAATCCTGTTCTTTCATGGCGGCAAAAAGCAGATGCTCTGTACCAAGGAATTCACTTCCCATGGCTCTTGCTTCTTCCGTAGCGGTATCAATCATTATTTTTGTGCGTTTTGAAGGAGGAATTTCGCCCTTTACGATAAGCCCCGGAATACGCGGAACAGAGCCTTCAAGAATATGCCTGAATTCGGGTATATCGATCCTAAGGAACATAAGCGCCTTACATGCGGTTCCGCCGCCTTCTTTAAGCATGGCTATGATGATATGTTCCGGCAAGAGCTGATCGGAATTATAACGTTTTGCTTCTTCCTGTGCGTTTATAGAAAGAAGACGCTGCACTCTGTTTGTAAGTCCTTTAAACACAAATGCTCCTTAATTAATTATAATCTTTTTTCACGAATTTTCAACGTAAAGTTTCCGTTTTAATTCTGTCTCCCTCTTTAACGCCTGCCCTTAAAAACCAACCTTGGGGCGTTTCAAGAGCATACCTAACAGAACGGCTTGATAATACGGAATTTGTATCATTGGGGTACATATCCTTTATATCGATAATTTTACCGTTACTTGCAATGAACGCTATAGAAAGCGGAATGTAAGTGTTCTTCATCCAGAATGACATGATTTCATCTTTTTCATAAACAAAAAGCATTCCGTGTCCGTCCTTTAAGCTTTTACGGTACATTAAACCCGCAGATCGTTCTTCCATTGATACCGCTATCTCCGCTTTTATAACCACAATTTCTTTTCCGTCTCTTTCTATCGAAATTTCCTTAACAGGCAGTTTTTTTGACGCGCATGAAATTTGCGAAAAACATAAAATAAAAAGCGTTATGCCGCAAATGAGAAATTTTTTGTTTTTAGAATTCATTAATGAAATCCTGCCTGAGTTTGACGTGTCCCGATTCAATTAATCCTGATTCGTTTACAATGTCGTTAAAGACTGTTCTGTCTATGTATTTAACCGTAAGGGGGCGCTCTATTGCCACTCTTGTATCATCGGTCTCCCAAACAGCGACGCTCGGGTCAAGGTATGTCGGCTGACCGTACTTTTGCACAAATTGGGTAAATATCGAATAATGGTCTATTACTTCAGTATTAAGGGTAAAAGCCATAATAAAAACTTTGCCGTCCCTTAACTGGAAAAACGCGCGTTTGATAAATGACGCGCCTGTTGTCTCCACAAGGCTTTGCTCTCTTGCAGGAAGCATGGAAACATCTCTGTCGCCTCTGAACAGAAAAAGGTCGTCTTTTAAAAGACCATCTTTTAATTCATCAAGCCCCATGCCGAGGGTGAGCTGGCGAAACTGAGTAGGAAGCTTGGTGTCGTCGGCTGCGGGGGCGCCTGAGGCTGCGGCTTTTGGCGCTGCGGCGCTTGCAGCAGCGCTTGCAGCGGGGGGAGTTCTGCCGGCGGCCTGCGCGAAAACCGGAAGTATCGAAAAAACGAGTAAAATCGAGAAAATAGTCAATTTGTTCTTCATTAGTTTAATTATCGGTTATTTTTGTTAAAAAGACTACTTAAGCTATCGGCTTTTTTTCTAGGCGGGCTTTTTCTAATTGCTGCATTTTGCGGTAGTAGGAGTTTTGCTTGGCTATCTCGCCTAATTCCTTGGTGAATAATTTATCGTTTACCTGCTGGAAAGCATGGTTTTCCAACAGTTTTTTGCCGTATGTTGTTGCGTCTCCGGTAGACAGTCCTACCATGTTGCCAAGCTCCTTTACGCCGAAATCAAATGAATAGTTTGTCGTGTTTTCAACATCGACCCTCTTTTTATCGAGTTGAATTTGAAGCATATCAAACATCCTGCCTAAGGGGTCGCTTATTTGGGTATTAAGCAGTTGTTTATAAATGAGCCATATCCTCTCCGAGAGCAATGTTGTAAGGCGGGCGATAAGCTGGGGCTGGGTTTTAATCATCTGCTGGAAATTCGCCCTGTTTACAGCCATGAGCTGGCAGTCCTCATAAGCGACGATTGTGGCGGCTCTGGGCTTTGATTCCAAAAGCGCCATTTCCCCGAAAATATCCCCGGTTTTTAATACCGCAAGCAATATCTCATTGTTATCAATAATTTTAATTATCTTTACGGAGCCTTTTTGAATGATAAAAAGCTCGTCTCCCGGCTCTCCCTCGCAGAAAATAATATGGCCTTTTTTATAAACACGGTTCATCTCGCCGGGCGGGGGCGGCTTTTGGACGTTTTTAACATAGGGGGCTATTTTTTTCATGCGTTCAATGGCGGTTTCTTTGTTCTCGTCCTCAGGACAGCATTTCACAAATTTTTGATATGCGTAAAAAGCCTGATCATACGCGTTATGTTTAGCATAGTATTCGCCAATGTTAAAAATATGGCTTGGGTTTTCATCGGCATTGTTTTTTAAGGTAAGCCTTGTAAGAGCTTCGTCCAAATAGCGCATTCTTTTGGAGAATTGCATAATTATCTTCATGGCAACCGGGGCATTGCTTTGAATTAACTGGCTGAATTGATCTCTTTGGACTGAAATAAGGGTTACATCCGTAACTGCCTGAGCGGTCTCAATATGGCTATGCCCGGACATTGTGGATACAACGCCGAAAAAATCGCCCGGACCGAGCATATCGCCCTGTTCTTCGGCTACAATTTGAACCTCTTTGGAAAGTCTTACCTTCCCAGAGCGGACAATAAAGAACCTGTCGGCGTTTCTTTTACCTTCCACAATTATATATGAGTTTGCGGCAAAATTAACAAAAGTCAGTTGAAGCGGCGCGGACATTTACCCCTCTTTTTTAATCCCCTGAACAGTATTATAGAAAATTTATCGACAAAATGTCAATAGTTCTTGTATATAAAGACTTATTGTAAATTACTGTTTTTTTAATAAATTCTAACCGATAATAATAATAATATCATGAATAAACGCATAAATTTTGAAGATACATTATTCATCTTAAACGTAAGAATCAGAATGATTCGCGATCTTCTGCGTTTAGATACGGATATCTCCGTTTTTTACCGCCAAACCATGACGGATCTTGAATTTATCAACTCTGTACTGGACATTTTGAATAAACAATTCCTTGATAACCTTAAATTTCTGGACAGGGAAGTCGAGGCGGATAACATTCTTGATACGGAATGGCAGTTCAGCCAGATAGTTAATGAAATTTCAGGCAATACCGGCCTTTTTCCTTCTTCAACTTTCCCTGATTTTTCAATAACAATGGCAAAATTAAGGGCGGACACCTTAAGAAGGAAAAAATCAATAGAAGAATCTTATGTTCCCTCAGATAATTCGATAGCCGAGCCCGTCGTAAGCAACGCCGAGTTAAACGGTCTTCTTGGAACCATTTAAGCGATAATATGAGAATTACAGGCGGAAGCCTAAGCGGCAGAAAAATCTCAGTTCCGGGCGGCGCTCTTGAAATAAGACCGGCAATGGATAAAATGCGCGAGTCTGTTTTTGCCTGTCTTGGGGATATTACAGGTCTTTCCTTCCTTGATATTTTTACAGGATCGGGCATTATCGCGCTGGAAGCGGCGTCCCGAGGAGCGGTAGATATCGAGGCGGTGGAACAGGATAAACAAAAACGAAAAACCTTGCTTGAAAATGTGTCTATTTCGCCGTGCCGTATAAATTGCCGTTTTATACCGGCGGAACTCTATGTAAAAAGGGCAAAAAAACCTTTTAATATTATCTTTCTTGACCCGCCTTTTCCGTACAAATTTAAGTGGGAACTTGTCGCCAATATTGCAAATTCTCAACTTGTGTCAAATGGAACAAAAATACTTATCCACAGGCCAAGGCAGGACTATTTAAAGGCGGAAATACCGAATTTACAGAAAACTGATTCAAGAGAATACGGAAGATCTGTTGTTGATTTCTTCTTGTGTTTTTTATAAATACAGGTGATAATTATAAAGATATACAGAGATATAAGAAAAATATTATGGAAAAAGAGTTATTAGAAAAATTTGATGACAAAAACGCGTTTATAAAAGTAACAGAACCTTCGCCTGTCGAGGGTTCCGACAAAGCCGCATTAAACCGCAAAGCAAACCAGAAATTCAATGAAGGCGACATTGAGGGCGCCAGAAGAATATTCATGACTACAGGTTATTCCGACGGACTTTCCAGAACTGGCGATTTTTATAAATCAAAAGACAGACCCCTAGAGGCTTTAAGGATGTATTGGATGGGACATGATAAAAACAAATCCCAGCCGTTAATTGAACAGTTAAGCTTTGTTTTACAGAGTCTTATTCATGAGGAAGAAGACGCCGCCGCAGCGAAAGAAAAAAGGGACGCAAGCGGAAAAACAGCCGGTGATGAAATCGCCGACGACGGGACTGCCGAGGAAAACGCAAATAACACGGCTGTTCAGGGAGAAAAGTAAAATGAACGAAAATAAAAATGAAAACTATGATGAGTCAAATCATGAATCTCATCGGCACCATCATGATCATCATGATCATCATACATCCGCGGAATCGCAGAAAATAGCGGAAATCTCAAAACACGGATATCAGTTATTAAAAGAAAATAAGGCAAGCGAAGCAATTGATTGTTTTTCAAAAATTCTTCTGTTGGACGAAAATAACAATTACGCCCTTGTCGGCATGGGGGATGCGGCGCGTAAAAACGGCTCTATCCGCGACGCTGTTAATTATTACCAAAGATGCTTGAATCATCATCCCGGAAACAATTACGCTCTTTTCGGTCTTGCAGACTGTTACAAGGCAATGAATCAGTTTCAAAAGGCTATTGAAATTTGGGAGCAGTATCTTTTACATGACGATAAAAATATAACCGTGCTTACAAGGATAGCGGACGCTTACAGAAAGGTTAGAGATTTTAAAAATTCAAAAAGCAACTATTTAAAAGTTTTGGATATGGAAGATTCCAACGCTTACGCGATTATCGGGCTTGGCCACTTGCACTATGATTTTAAGGAATATGACACAGCTCTTTCATATTGGGAAAAAATGCTGGAAGCGGCGGATCAGAATGTCGATATCCGCGTTCTTACGTCGATTGGAAACTGCCACAGGAAACTAAAAACATTTAACAAAGGCATACCGTTTTTTGAAACCGTACTGGATAGAGAACCAAGCAACTTTTACGCGCTTTTCGGACTTGCCGACTGTTACCGAGGCATGAACAAGGTGGAAAATTCTTTGACTTACTGGCTGCGTATACTTGAACAAGACCCAAGAAACAAAATGATTCTTACCCGCGCAGGAGACGCATACCGTAATTTAACTGATTTTGATAACGCTAAAACATTTTATGAAAGAGCGTTAAATATCGAGTATGACACTTATGCCGTTATGGGGCTTGCTCTTGTAGCGAAAGAACAGGCTAAATACGACGAGGCAATCATATCATTCAAGCGTTTAATTCAGCAGGACAATAAAAACCACCGTCTTTATTCGGAGCTTGCGGATTGTTATCAAAAAACAGGCGACAAACGTAACGCGATAGAAACACTTGAATCATTCCAAAAACTGGGAATTAAAAACCAAAAGATTGCGGAAACATTGGAATCGCTTACGCAATGATTTCCCTTTCAGGCCTTACTCTTACGGAAATTGAAGAATTACTCTCTCCCCTGCCCCGTTTCCGCGCCGCCCAAATATTTAAATGGATAGCCAAAGGCGTCAACTCCATCGATGAAATGACAAATATTCCCTCGGATCTTCGCGCCGATTTAAAAGAGCGTTTCTGTCTTTATTCAAGCAAGGTTGACGATATTCACAAGGACGGCGAAACAAAAAAATTTGTAATTTCTTTGGAAGACGGCGCAAGGATTGAATCCGTCCTTTTAAATGACGGAAAGAACCGCCTTACCGCATGCATTTCAACGCAAGCAGGATGCCCCGCAGGCTGTATCTTCTGCAAAACAGGCTCTCTGGGCTTTAAACGAAACTTAAACTGCGCGGAAATTATCGAACAGTTTTTACATCTTAGGCTGAATTCGCAGGGTAAAGATTCAGGGCATATCATAGACAATATTGTCGTGATGGGCATGGGCGAGCCTTTATTGAACCTTCCCAATTTAAGAAAAGCAATAGAAATTTTAAACCATAAAAAAGGAATCAATTTTTCCTTGCGAAGGATTACAATTTCCACCTGCGGAATTTGCGATGGGCTTAATGATTTTGCCCAAAACGGACCCTATGTAAGGCTCGCCCTATCGCTTACAACAGCGGACGAGTCCCTGCGCCGAAAACTTATGCCTATAACAAAGGCAAACCCCCTTGATAAAGTAAAGGAACAGCTTCTGCTTTTACGGAAAAAAAGCGGCGACAGGATAACTCTTGAAGTGCCGCTGTTGGGGCGGATAAATACCCGCGAAGAAGACGCTAAATCCATAGCGGATTTCGCTAAGGGGTTAGACTGTATCGTAAACATAATACCTTGGAACCCTGTCGCGGGCTTTGCGTTTGAGGGAAAACCGCTCCAAGAACCGGATAAAAAAGAAACGGAGGATTTTGCGCGCCTGTTGGAAAATTACGGGTTAAAGGTTACCATGCGCCTTCATAAAGGCCGTTCTGTTATGGGCGCGTGCGGACAGTTGGGCGTTGTTTAGTTATCTGGACAGTAATTCCGAAGCGGTTATCGCCTGATTCTCATTATTGTAGATATCCATTACATTTTCTTTAAGCCAGCCCTGCTGTTGACCATCCGTTAAAACCCATGAAATATAGCCGTCTACGGTTTTAACTGTCTGCCGCCTGATAATCTTCACGCGAGAGCCGCGTCTAAGGTAGCCGAGAGAAGGACTTTCTTGCGAAGGATCGGTCGAAATATGGGTAAATGATTCTTTTATTACCCCAAAACCTATATAGTCGCCCGATAAAGGCGAGGTAACAGGAGGAACTACGCTTATTTCTTCTTTTTTAGTACGGCATGAGCAAATTAACAGCGTCAAAAGAATTATTAAAAGAATGGGTGATTTAATGGTTTTCTTCATATATAAATATTATCGGCTAATATTTTCATATTAGGCTAATATTTATCTTACAGAAGCGGTATTTTCCCAAAAACAAAATGCAATAAGGCAACTCCCAATAACGCCAAACCAAGCGGTCTTCTTAACGCTAAAAGGCTTGCACCTATACGCTCCAACTGCCCCTGACTGGTTGCTTCGCCTTTGCGGTAAAGCCCGAAAAGCAGAACAATTCCGGCGGCTATTCCGGCGGCGGCGGGAATAAGGTCTCCTATAATAAACAATCCGCTTTCGGAATTATCAGCCGGAAGCGGCGACAGTAATTTTAAGATTCCGGTAACGGAGCTTAATATACCCAAAACAACGTAAGTAGTAGGGGTATTTATCGTAAGCGGAGACTCATTTTCTCCTTCATTTCCGTAGAGCAATATATACCCTGTTATTCCGTTACACAAGATAGATAAAAAATACAGTTGAATCATATAGTATATATAACACAAAAAGAAATATTAGTCAACGCTTTACGGTTGTTTTAGGATTAACGGCGCTTCTTTTTCTTATCAACAGGAACATCAGAAGGTTTATCAACGTTTATTTTTACTTTTATTTGTTTTTTTTCAGTTTGAAGCACAACAAGCAATTCGGGAGAATCAAACGGAACGGCTATACTGTACCTTTCATGTTTTTCAGACGTGAAATACACCCTGTGAAGAAAAATTGTAGGGGTTTCTATCAGTCCTTGGTCATCGTCCGACACCGCAACCGGGACGGAAATAGCGGCATCCACCGCACCTGTATACGCATTATGGGCTTTTACTCTTTTATTAATTAAAAGAATAGTAGAGTCTTCATAAACGGCCGCAGAAACTTTTACAAGGTTTCCGTCAAGATTAAAGGGCGAATCAATAAAGCCAAAAAACGAAAACAGCCATATAAGCACGCACATAAGAATAATAGTAAAAAACATTATTTTTCGCGGGGTGTCGGCGACAAGGATTCCGACAAAGCCAAGCCAGCCGAAACGGTTCGGTTTTTTTTCTTCGTAAAGTTCTCGAACGTGTTTAGGGGCTTTGGCAAGTCTGTGCTCTCGGTTATAATAAAATACTAATTCTTCTTCAGGGACAACGGCGTTATCCGGTTTGCTTAACTTATAGTTGGCGTTAGGTCTGGTTTTGCCATCCTCTGAATCGCTCACGGCATTACTCCGAGAAGTTTATCTGTGCGCCACCAAACAAGTTTTACGTTAAAGTTATCCGCAAGCATGGCGGTAAGTATTCCGTCTATAGACAGAAAGAAATCGTTATAATGCAATTCTTCCATGGAAAATTGAATATATCCTCTGCGGTGTTCCCGTGAATTTGTATCCAAGAAAAGCAATGAGTACCCTGTTTCAACGGGAAAATATAAAAGCGTCTGTCCGTTTCGCGCCGCTCCAAGCACCGAATAAAAAACTTTAACACCGGCAAACTTGCCGTTTTCTATTACTTCATAAAGAGGAATTTCCACAGAGCTTAAATATGCTCCGTCTTCAACGTTAAGCACCCATAAATAAGAACCTACAGGTTCGCTCCCTGTTCTTGTGCTTGTAGACTGATCGAATATATCGCGCGAATAATCAACTTTTATATAGAGTTTTCTTGCATCGGGAGCGGGAGTAATACTGTCTACCGCGGAAAAGGCGTCCGCCAATGCCGGCAAAGTAGGAATTAAATTTGAAGAAATTTTTACAAGAAAAAGAGGAGCGCCCGAAGAATTAAACCAGAAAATTTCCCAGCCTTCGGGAACACGGCAAATTACAACTAGCTCATCTTTAACAGAGGTGCTCATTCCGATTATTCTTGGGAAAGGGCTTCCTCCGATTCCTTCCTTACCTAGGTAATTAAGAAAGCGCCCGTTTTGATCAAAATGTAAAATTATACCGTCCAATACAACTTTTGTTTCAATATCTATTCGGTGATCCTGCTGGGGCAATCTGTCCTCAACAAATATATGTTTCCGAGAATCTACCGTTATCCATCCCGGCTCCTCAAGCGGATATGTAAACGCCCAGCGTGTTGACTGTTCTTCATCCGTAATATTGGTTTTTAAAGTGGTCGGCGCAGGATTGGTTTCATCGTTATAAATCATAAACAATAAGTTACCGTAAGAGTTATAGCGTACGATTTTTCCGCTGTTACCGTCCGATATAAAAAACAACCCGTCCCGCATTGTAAAGGCGGTGCGTCTTATACCCCTTGTACCGTCCAATTTATAGAGCGCTATTTGATCTTCCATTGGACCTATTTCCAGAGAAAAAAGGTCTTTTCTTTCCACCGCGCCTATTTTATTGTATCTGCATGAGCTTAAAAAAAGCGTAATACCGAGGATTATAAATAAGTAAAAACAAAATCTTTTCATATCCTTTATAAAATCTACTTTTTTTTGCCGTTTGTCAATCAGTCTGTATTACTTCTTGATGTTCCCTATAGTACTCTATATACTGTATTTATGGACAAGGTTATCATAAAAGCCGGCGAATTAGATGATTATTTAACGGCCGAAGACAAAACAAACCTTCAAAATATGAATACCCTTTTTGCCAAAGCTCTTGATATTTTCCCGAATATTCAGGAAGGGAAAAAAGACGCGCAAGAGAGCCTTATTTCCGTTTATAACGAAATGGGCGGTTTATTACAGGAAATCTGCCTAAAAAACCCGAGGATTCACGTTTATTCATTTGTTTCCCCCAAGACAGAGCAATCGGAAGCTTCCCGCGTTACCGCCAAATTGCGCGATGTAAACACGGAAACTCAAGAATTTATTTATTATATCCAGCGAGCTTACGAGATGCTTTTTAAACTTACGTGGATAAGCGAAGACTCGAAGAAAAACCACCTGATTGTTAAAACCCCCGTGAATTTTCCGGCACAAAATTATGCGATTCATAAAGTAGCCGATATAGACGATAAAATTTGCAATACCGTAATGTGCGTAATGCTGAGGGGGGCGCTTCTGCCTTCCATGATTATCAGCAAAGAAATTGAAGATTTTTCGTCTAACGGTTACATAACGCCTTTCGCTTTATTTAAGATTTACCGTAATGATAAAAAACATGAAAACGATATGGAATACAATCTTGATCTTGAAAAATCTTTTTTTAACCCCGATACTCTTAACGGTAAAGACCTTGTTTTTGCCGACCCTATGAACGCTACGGGCGGAAGTCTTATTACAATAGTAAATTATCTGCTTAAAATCGGAATAAAACCGCGCTCGATTATATTCCTTAACGTAATAGCGGCTTTAAAGGGAGTTATCAGAGTTGTAAGAGCTATCGATAACTGTGACGTCTATACATTGTGGATGGACGGAGTTTTAAATAATAACGCATACATTATGCCCGGATTAGGAGATGCGGGAGACAGAATAAACGGCTATGACTCGGAAGCAAACCCCAGAACAATTATCCAGCTTCTTTCAGATTACGGATCGGGTATAGCGAAGCTTTACCGTTCCCAATTCAGCGAGATTGAAAAAACGGTATTTAACAGGTGATTATGAAAAGAAGTATTTTTTATATTTTTATTTTATTTATTTCATTTTTTCCGGTTGTTTTAAACGGCTGCGCTAACAACGCAACTTCAGCGCAGGAATATTATTCTATCGGTATGGCGTATTATGACCTTGGTAAATTTGACGAAGCCGAAAGGTGGCTGAACCGCGCAAAACTTGCGGACAGAACCATGGTTGCGTCCACATACAACCTTGGACGAATAGCCTACGAAACAAAAAGATACGAAGATGCCGCTAAACATTTTGAGTCGGTATTAAAAAGAGACAAAGATAACGTTCTCGCTTTAAAAGCGGCCGCCTATTCAAGAATAAAAGCAGGCGATATTGAAATTGCCGAAAAACATTACGCAAGACTGCTAACCCTTGTTCCTGAAAGCGCCGACGACGGATACAACCATGCGTTAGTATTATTCGCGCTGGAACGCTACGCCAAATCAATGGAAGTGCTGGAAAAGTACCCCGATTCCCTTGAAGAAAATAAAGACATTATGCTGTTATACGCCCGATGTCAGGCAAAATTAAAAAAGACGGAGGCGATTGACAGTTTTTCCGCATGGCTTAGCGTTAATTCCGACGCAAAGGTAAGATATGAATACGCAAGTATTTTGGAAGACAATAATTTTTACGCAAGAGCGATTGAGGAATACCGCAAAGCTTTAACGGAAATTTCCGCAACCGCCGTTAATCCGGCTAAATACGAGATACGCTTCGCCCTCGCTAGAACGTTGATAGTAGCCGACGGCGAAAATACGGAAGGGCTTACGGAGCTTCAAACCGCCGTTAATGACGGGTTTAATGATATTTCGGCCGTTGAAAAAATACTTACTTTAAAAATAAGCGCTTCAAACAGAACCGCCGTTCAAAATATAATCATTAATATGAGAAAAGCAGCGGAAGAAAATAAAAAGCAATCAAAAACTGATTCTTAAAGATGTTCCTAAAATTACGTCAAAAATTAAAATTTCGTTTTCTGTATCTTCGCCGCCTCTTAGTTTTAAATAAGCGGAAAAATTAAGTTTCCCCTGAATTCTGACTATTTCTTCATGACCTGCGATTATACTCCAGCGCAAGTAATCGGTTTGTCTATCAAAAACCAACTCAAGGGTTTCTTTTCTTAACTGTTCGTGCCGCGTTCCGAAATACGATGTTAATTTTAACCATGAATTTTGTTTTTCCGCCGAGGAGATTGTTTTTATGTAAATATTGCCCAATATGCTTTTTTTTACGGGATATTCCCATCCGGACACAAAACTTTCCAACCAGTAGCCTTCGGAGCGTATTGTATATGTGTTTACAAAACTCAATACTCCCCCGCCCGCTCCCTTAAATCCCGCGCCTAAAACGGATTGAATTCTGTAAGAAATGTCTTCGTTCTTTGGAATAAAAACGGATACGTCAATCGAATGTGAATATTCATCGGTTTGGTAAAACTTAAATACCGGACGATACCCTAAATTACCGAACATATTTAACGCGTAAAAACCCAAACCTCCGCCAAGGTTCAGTTTATCGGTTCTTGTGTCCATTTTTTGTTCCAGTGTTCTTTCAATCTGAAAATTTATTTTATTTGGAAGCACAAAAGCTTTAAGAGTGTAAATCATAGGAAAACTTATTTTTGTGCTGAAGTGATCGTTAAAAGACGAATAAACGGCTAAGTCCGCCGAAGGGGAAGCGTCAAGTCCTTTGTACATTATGGTTTCCATTTCAGGCGCGAAAAGCGAATAACCCGGAAAAACTTTCCAAACAGAAGAAAAATCATTTAAGCTTTCAAAAAATTTTACGCTGTCGTCTTTTATATCATCACCGAAATAATATAAATGCCTTTTAAATCCCCGCCCCATGCGGAAATTGACATTTGTTTTTTTAATCGCTACGGGAATATCAAGAAAAGCGGAACTATTCGACTGCGAAACATTATTCACTTTTGTAGAATTTGTATTACCTTCCAGCGAAATGACCGCTCCCACAGGTTTTGTTCTTTGCGTTAAAATAAATAAATTTTTTGTTTTCCTTGCGTCCGCTCCGCTGCCGTTATCCGGTACAAGCGTTCCCCATGTTTCCAGCCAAAAATTACCGTAATTGCCCATTTCCGCTTTAATATCGTTTCTTGTCCACACGGCTTGAGAATTAATCACCGCAGACGGAATATATTCATTTTGCGGAGTGTAGCCAAGCTCCGCGTTCCATTTTTGCCAGAGTCTTGAATAGTCATACAGCGCGTCCGCCTCAAATTTTGCGTGAAAATCCGATGAAAACCCCATATTAAAATTATGACGCGCGTTGCTATCCTGCGGAGAGAGAGAAAATGTCTCTTTTACGGAAAACGGACCGATTGTTCTTGAGAGCGAATGATCCGCGCTCCAAATGTAAGTGTCTTGCGCTGTTGTAAAAGCATAGTTACCTGCGGCTTTTACGCCGAATACGGATATTCCCGCTCCCGTTCGATTTGTCAAACTGCCTGAAAAATCCTGTTCGTCCGTTTCGCTGTTAGCGCGTCCTTCTGATTCAACATTGGTGTATACGTTAAAATCCGCTAATACCGGAATATCGCCTATCGAAACCATTGTTCCCGGTTTTGTATATTCAACGGCTGTTCCGGCGTTCATTCTGTAATACATAATCGAGTCTTCAAGAATTATTTCGTCGATATAGACAGTTCCGTCTTCAAGCTGAACGCCGGAATCGGGATTTAACAAGACAGCGATATAACTTGTTCGTCTGCCTTGATTGTCAACGAAGGTTTTTTTAGGATGATATTCCGGCGGTACAGACGTAACTTTTTGTCCGTCTACGATTATACCCCTATCATTCCCCTGATAGCGTATTGTAACCTTTGACCACTGCCCTGCCTGAAAAACGCTTAACGGTATTTCCGCTTTTAATTGATAATCGGAAAGGGAATTCGGTCCCGCGGCGGCAATAAAAGTTAATGTTTCATTTGCGCGCAGTTTATCCGTTTTTACAAAGAACGATAATTCCCTGTAATCCGTTAACGGTAATTCCGCTGTTCTGCCGTCAACTCCCGCAGAAATTTCGCTCGGCATATCTTTCCACTCAATTTTTAACACTCTCTGCGCGGTGTCATTGGGATGAAGTTTATTTATTATATCGCCGTAAGCAAAATTGAGTGTAATTCCCGAATCAAAAGTTTCAATAGCGGATATGTCATCATTTGGAGTTCCGTTTATAATTCCTGCGCTGTATGTTACAGGTCTAAAAGCCGCTCCCCGCGCGATTGGCGGAGCAAGCATAAATCGTCCTGTTACTTCTTGAATATCGCTGTTTTCAATGATAATACGCAAATATTTAGCGTCTCCAAGTTTTAATCTGTCTTCGTCGTTTAAAGTAAAACGCGCTATTCTGGCGTTATAATCAAAACTTGCAGTTGAGTCGGGAAAAATTGTTTTCTCCCAAATAAAATCGGGGTTTTCCGTGTACGCGAAATCTTTTCCTGAAAGAGAACCTATTTGAACAATTACCTTTAAATTTGCGGGAGAATTTTGATTAAAATCGTAAAATCTAAACGGTATCTCTATTTCCCTTGCGCGCGATAAAATACCGGCATCGTTGTAAATGGGAACTTGAAAACCTGTCCATTCATTTTGTTCCAGATCAAATTCAGCGGCAAGAACTTGCGTGTTGCCTAACTGACGGTCTTTAACGGGATAGGGTCTGTTAATTCCCGAAACGAAAGGGGCGTTCCAATCAAGGTACATGAGGGTATTACCCAGCACAGTGTTGTTATAGTAATTCCTGAAAATTAAATCAGAGCGGTTAGAAAAACTATAGCCGTTGGGCGTGTTTGAAATAAACGACGTTTCGGGCGTGAGCGATATTTTTATTTCATTGCCTTCCATGCCTGCGGCGCGGTAAAGACCTGTTGTATCCGTTTGAATAAATGTAAAACCTGTTGTTATTTTCGCTTTAAGATAATCATAATCCCACGCCGTTTTAGCGCTTATTCCCGCGCTTCCGGGACTCGAGCTATTTTCTTCGGTAAAAGCGTCTTCCGTTATGTTCCAACGTACTCCAACGGCGGCCCCTGCCGAAAACGGACTTGCTCCTTTGCGGTAAATAGCGCCGACGCCTGCCGCAACGCTCCCCAGGCGAGTCCCTTCGCTTCTTTTAAGGTATGTTATGCGAATAGTTTCATTCTGCCCTATAGAGCCGTTGATAGCGACCTCGCCTGAAGACTGGTTGTAGTTAAAATCGGTGTATTGGATACCGCTTCGCCACACCTGCACAGAGCCGGGAATAACGTCAGCGCCGATAAAATAGCCGCTTGAGCCGCTTAAATTTGTAAAGCGTATAACAATGTCGCCTGAAAAAACATTTATAGACGGAAGATAAATTTCAGGGTACTCGGCGGCTAACGGAAAGCAGACGGCTGGAGAACGTAAATTATTTCCGCTTGTGCTTAAAAGCTCATACACGCCCTTTTGACTTACAATATTTGAAAAAAACGTTTCATCTATAACCGCCGTATTATCCAACAATATTAACTCAAAGCCGCTTATCTCCCTGCCTGAAGACGCACGCACAAGAGCGGCTTTTTCGGCGGAGCTTGAAACAGCGTCATAACGGTTTCTTTTTTCAAAGGGCGAAAACGCTCCCGGTTGATAAACAACAAGGGCGTGAACGCTTCCAAAGATAACATCCCCCGGTACTGCCCCGCCGTTTGCGCATTGCGGATAATCTTCCAGTTTTATGACAGTATGAGTAGGATCAAACTGTTTTTGAACTTCCGCTAAAAATCCGTTTGTACCGTAACTGCCCATCGACATATTCCACGGTTTATCATCTGCTCCTTTGGAATAAGAGACGGCTACCATCCCCGAAGGTCTTATACTCAATTCCAAAAGCCCCTTCTCTCTTGAAAAAGCGTATTCACTTTGCGCTGCATAACGCCAACGCCGCCCTGTTGTGTCGCGTATCGTACCTTTATCGTCTTCAATGTAAATTGTTACATCGGGGTTTATATCGGTATCGGGTAAAACAAAAGAAATGCCGCGCAGAGTATTTTGCGGCTGTATATCGCTGTATGTTTTCTCTCTGCCGCCTGAAAATGTTCTTTCCTCTCTGGAAGCGGCGTCATATCTAAAAAGCGTATGTACGCTAAGCTCGTTTGTTCCAAAGCGGCTGTAAAAACCGAACGAGGAAGGAGAATCGCCGCCAAGATCAAGATACGGGAATGAGGGAAAATCCAAGCCTGCGTTGCCGACTACGGCGTATTGCAGGAATTCACCGGGTAGTCCCTGATAGCCTGCCTTATAAGTGTTTTGCTTGGAATCGTCAACAAAATCCGCCTCGACAAACCAGCGGTTATTAATCCAAAGCGACAGGGTTAAATCGACTTCTTGCTTGAATAAAAGCGGCGATTCAGGCGAGGCAAAACCAAACCCCAACGGAGAACGGGAAAAGCCCGAATTTAACTGCAAATCGCCCATCCATGAACCTGCCGCAAAAAGGGAAACATCGGAACTGCCAAGAGAACCTTTCATAAGCGCAGGGCGCGCTTCTCCCGAAATTCTGTATCTTAAATCGTCTATGTCCAATTCCGACTCAGCGGGCTGTTCCTGCCCAAATACGGCAAACGGAATATAAATGAGAATAATGATTATGGCTCTTCGCAAATAATTCATTTTAAGATATAATAACCTATATTTTAATGATTGTTTCGATGATACAGATAATTTTTGAGATTCCCGATACTGCCAATATCAAGGAAAAACGGCGGGTAATCAAATCTATACTGGAAAAGATGAGGAAACGCTATCATTTGAGCGCGGCGGAGGTGGACCTAAACGACTCGCTTTCCTTTGCCCAAGTAGGCGGCGCCATTGTTTCCAATTCCAAAACCTTCGGCGAAACGGTGTTAAGAAAAGCGTTTGATATGATTGAGAAAGAAACCCATGTCCGTATTCAGGATATGAAAATACATTCGGAGGAATTTTAATGAAAACCAAACAAAAGATACGCCTTTCGCTTTTATTAATTATTTTACCGGTTCTTAATTCATGCATCGGGTTATCCTTAAATATTCAAATGAACAATGACGGTTCAGGCAAATTGGCTATGGAATACCGTATTTCAAAAATGCTGGATAGCCTTGGCGGTCTTGACGGCAATGAATCAATGCCGACCATTCCCCTGAGTAAAGCCGATTTTGAAAAATCAATTGAAAGAATACCCGGCGCGAAAATTTCATCTTTTTCCTCGACTGAGGATAAGAAAGATAAAATTATAAATGTTGTAATTGATTTTAAAGACGACAAGACGCTTATTGCTATGCTTGAACCAACCTTGGGAAAAACATCGATAAACAGACAAGGACAAAACGGTAATCTTAATATTACGCTCATTGATAATCCTATGGATTTATCAGACTACAGTGAAGATGTTATGGAACAAGTGCGCGTTTTTTTTGAAGGTTATAATATAGAAGTTAGTTTCAGCGGACAGAGTAATTCTAAATTAACAATTACAGATAAAAACGGCAACGCTATTCCCGTTCATTCAAACGCAAAGACCGTCCTTTCCGGCAAAAAAGTTTCCTACTCTATCGGCGTTATGGATTTTGCGGAAACGAAAAACAGATTTAATCTGCAGTTTTCTTGGTAACTTATTCTAACGGCGGGAAGTATCCGGTATAATCGCGGCCTGATCTTTCAAGCAAATAAACTTCAGCCTCAATCGGCAGCCATGCTCTTCCAAAATCAGTCGGCAGGAGCGAAGTGTATGTAAAGCTGTAAAGACCGGACGGTATGTCCGCAGTACTCTTGATAAGTTCCCCTATGCCGCGCGAACGGTAAAGCGGCATTGCCCTTCCGCCTGTTCCCTTGCACAGATAATCTAATTCGGGAGAAACTTGACCGCCGCCGATTATGATGGCGTTAAACACTATATTGTTATTTGCCAGATAAGCTGTCATTTCAGAAAGACTGTACTGTTCAAACGCCAGATCGCCTAACCCGCCTGTTCCTATATATACAACCGACTTTTTGGGACCGGCGGTTAAAAGATCGCTTGCCGCTAACCGAAGACCTGAATCAAAACGCCACCGCACGGTATAATCGCTCGCGCCCCGTACCGCGTTTTCAAGTGAATTGGCGTGCGGCTCTTTGCGCGGCTGAGCCGAAGCTGAAACAACTGAAACAATTTTAGAATTACCCATATCCTGTAAAGCGCGGTTTATGTCTCGTGCGGCGGCGGTAAAATCATCGCGCATACGGGAAGTTGTTTCGGATCGTTCAACAAGAAGGGAAATGGCGGCTCCTTTTGTAAGGTAGCCGGGAATATACAATATCTGTTCCGCTACAGGTTTGTTCTCTTCCGTGAGAAGGAAATTATGATTATCCAGTCCTAATATCGGGCGGCGAAGCCTGTCCTCTACTGTAAGCTCCACCGTTACTCTGGGGAACTTGCTTGAGTCAACATTGCGTATCTGCACAAATAAGCCGGAAGCGAGATCATCAAAACGGTTCATTACGTTTACATCGCTGGTGTTGAAATTCGTTGTAATTATACTGCCGTTCATGTCTATCTCCGCACAAGTAATACGAACGCGTTCTCCGCCGACAAGCCCCAATTCGCGGACAATGGCGGAATCGGGATCTATCTGCAAAATTCTGTTTGCGTCGGCGACAAGCATTGTTCCGTCGGAAAGTAACCTGATGCTTTCCGGCCCTTTTAATCCATGCGCGCCGAGACGTCCTAAATAATTGCCGTTAGGATCGAACATATAAATTACTTTTGCCGTACTTTCGGCAATATAAATTTTTCCGTTATAGGCGGCAATGCCGGTAGGCGAAAGCAAACCGGGAAAGACCGCGCTTTTTTTCGCAAATGAAAGAATAAAAACGCCGTCAGGATCAAATTTTGAAATTCTGCTGTTGCCGTAGTCTACAACGTACAGGTATCCGTCTTCATCAATCGTTAAATTCTGCGGACCTACAAATTGACCGTCGCCCAAACCTTTTGAACCTATATACGCCTGCCAGTCTCCGTTTGCGTTAAGAATACTTACTCTGCCGCCTCTGTATTCGGACACATACATACGTCCGTCAATACCTCGGGTTAAATCATAAGGACGATCAAAACCGTTAAGGGGACCTCGTTTGCGATCTTTAATTAATCCGTTTACGTCGATTTTTACAAGTTCATTGCTGCCGTAGGCGACTATCCATACAGAGCCGTCGTTATTCGCCAATATCGATGTCGGCTGACGGTAAAGTATTGTTTCTCCGTTTTTGCTGGGGTAACGTCCGGCTCCTACATAACGCACTTCATCATTTCTAACGGGCGACAAAAAACGTCCGTTGGCGACTGTTTCTATTCGCGCGCCGAGTAACATACCGGAACCTGTGTTTCTGCCTTGAAGCTCAAGAGCGGCTCTCCACTGCCTTAGGGCGGTTTCTTCCATGCCTGATCGGTAGTATGCCTTGCCAAGCCAGTCAAGAATCAGCGGCTCATCAGAACGGAAAGCAAGGGATCGTTCAAAAGAATAAATTGCCTCGTTATACGAAAAACGATTGTATGCGTTTACACCTGTCCTGAATTCATCAGCGGCGGATAACGCGGCGGGTCCTGAGCCGCCTGTAACAGGCCCCGGACGAATGGGGGCTTCTTGCGCGTATAAAGCGTAAGCAAAAAGAAAAAACGCTGTAAATACGGCAATTTTTCTCAAAGCTTTTCTCCTGTCGCTAATTTAAAATGTCTTTTTATTTCTTCTTCTTCAGGGGCGACATCTAACGCTCTGCGAAGCCATGTACGCGCTTCTACAGGTTCGCCGCTTTTGTAGTAAGCCCAGCCGAGGGAATCAAGGTAAGCGGCGTTTTGCGGTTTAAAGTCCACGGCTTTTCTGCAAAGACGAAGAGCTCTCATAATATCCATTCCGGTATCGGCAAGAATATAACCCATACAGTTAAGAGCCGTGGGGTTATCGGAGTCAATTTCAAGGGTTTTCTCGTAAAACTCTACAGCGGTTGTATGTTTTTTTTGAAGCCACGCTGTATAAGCAAGAGTATTATAGAGCAAGGGTGATTCCATCCCGCTTGATTCCAATTTTTCAAGCTCGTATTCCGCCATTTTAATACGTTTGGTTACCACATAAATATAGGCAAGCGTCATTCTGCATTGGAACACTCTTAAAATATCATGTTCCGACGTTACTACCTGTTCAAGGAAATTCAACGCTTCCTCGTAATTTTTTAATTTCGTATAACACAGTCCAAGGTAATAGGAATGTTCCATTTTTTCTTCAAAGCTAAAATCAGCGGTATCTTTAGATAAAAGTTCTTTCACCGCTTCTTCATAGTTATTTTCTTTGAAGAGACGCACTCCCTCAAGAATTTTTTCATCACGGACGGTTATTTTTTGTTCTTCTTCAAATACTTCATCAATGCCGCTTTGCTGCGCAGACATGATCCCCCTCCCCTATCCCTCTACTATAGCAGGCTGAGTCTTAACCAGACTGTATGCGGCGTTGCCTTTCATAACTTCCGCCCAGTCGGAACCGGCTTCCGGCTTGTTCTCAACCTTTCCGGATTTTGCAAAACAGTACTTGCTCCCCTCAGGTGAAACAAATGTAATTATCCTATCATTATAATACCTCATAGAAGGAAAAGAAGGAACAAGTAAAGTAGGTTTTTTTTCAATATTTGGAAAATTTACGTTTACGAAAACCCCCTCCTTCCAATATCCTTTCAGCGTTTCAAGCGTCTCCATAATGTAAGAAATGACCATATCCCACTGCCAAGGAAGATCGCTGTCTACCAAGGACAGCGCCACGGACGGGATGCCGAAAAGACTGCCCTGCCTAGCCGCCGCCGCGGTTCCCGAATAGATAATATCCGTCCCCAAATTAGCCCCGGAATTGATTCCGGACAGGATAAGATCGGGGGCTTTTTCCATATTTATCTCTTTTCCATCGGTTGTAATGCATATTTCGGGGATTGCCCCCAAAAGGGCTGTTACAATACAGTCTACCGGAGTCCCTGAGCATGACCATGTATCTTGTTCAATATCTTTTAATTTTAAAGGTGTGTTAAGGAATTCGATGGAATGGGAACAACCCGACCGATTATTGTCCGGCGCTACCGTAAAAACCCTATGCCCTGCGCCTCTTAATGCCTTTGCCAGCAGTCTTATCCCCTGCGAAGCAATGCCGTCGTCATTTGTCAGCAGTATTCGCATAAGCTCTCTTGCGTACCGGGCGGGAACTTGTCGTTGTTGTAACATTGCTTTGGGCTTTTTCTTCCGGTTCGGGGATTATTCCGGCTTTTGACGCCAATTTTATTTCATAAATTACATTGTGGAAACCGAATATCCGTTCATAATCTTCAAGCCGCCTTTTGTATTCATCGACAAGCTCTCGGCGGATAATTGTGTATGTACTGCCGCCAAAACCAAAGCCGATCATTCTGGAACCGGCGACTCCTTCAATTTCCTGCGCTCTTTTTACAAGCCAGTCAACTTCGGGACAGCTGATTTCGTATAAATCCCTAAGGCTTTCATGCGAATGGTATATAATTTTGGCGAATGAAGCCAAATCGGCGCGTTCCAGAGCGTCGGCGGCATCGTTTATCCTGCGTATTTCCTCTACAATATGCATACTTCTGCGGCGCACTTGCTCGGGAAAGGTTCCTACGGCTTCAAGAAGGTCGTTGGAAGCGTAATCTTTATAGCCCGACCCCTCATGTTTCTGCGAAAGAAGCTGTAATCCTTTTAAAACATCGTCTAATCGGGACGCCACTTCTTTTTTTGCGCCAATTCTGGGGACTCGTGAGTCCACAAGTATATAACGGAAATTAGCAAACGGCGATTTTATCAGTTTTATGTCGTTTTTTGACGAATCAAAAAGCAAAAAATGATCCTTGCGGGCAAAAAAACAGACAAGATAATCGGCAAGGGGCGCGGAATGACCGAAAATTTTTTCATGCGCCTCTTTAAGTTTAATCGCAAAATCCATATCATTAACATGAACGTTTAAAAGGCTTCTAATCGCGACAGCCGCCGCTGTTTCTATCGCAACAGAGGAAGCAAGACCGATATGCTGCGGAATATCTCCGCAAAAAGAGAAATTAAGCCCCTTCATAGGGTGGCCAAGATCGATAAAAAGGGAAATTGCGGGTTTTAAATAGTTAGCCCATCGATCTTCACGCCGATATTTAAGACCTGCTACGGTACTTCTCTTGCGTTCATCGATATCTGCGGCATAAAAACGGAAAGAATTGTCTTTTCTGCCGCTTACGGCAAGATTAATGTAGCGATCCACCGCCGCGGAAAGGAATAATCCCGACTCAGGCTCGCCTTGTTCTCCTAAAAAGTGGATTCTGCCGGGGGATTCCGAAAAAACAACGGGAATTGATCGGTCGTTTTCAAGATCATATTCTTTTCGATGAATTTGACCGATATCCGGCATGAAACCCTCCTCTTTTTTGGTAATTTTATCACGGATTAGAGAGTTTTTCAATGTCCAATATTACGAAATTATGTATATTTTTCCGAAATTCGTCGGCGAATTTTATGGGCGGCGACCCTTAATTTTCTTATATTTAATATGTGAGGATATAAAAGAAGGGGGTATATTATGAACATGAATTCAAATTTAGTCACATGGTCTTCTACATATTCTGTAGGAGTGAGGTCTATTGACGCCCAGCATATGGAGCTTATAAATTTGGTCAATGATATGTACAACCACATTGTAGGCGATGAAAAAGCGGAACGGGCTTATTTTAAGAAAGTTATTCATAACGCCGTTGAGTATGTAAAGGTACATTTCGCCACAGAAGAAAAAATCCTGCTTGCTACCAAATTCCCCGGCTATGTTGAGCACAAAAAAGCGCACGATTTATTTATATTGAATATTGTTGAAAATATTCGGGATTATGAGGACGGGAAAAAGATAAATCTTGCGGCATTTACCCATTTCCTTAAAGACTGGATTTTGTCACACATAGCGGTAATGGACAAGCAATACTTTATTTACTTAAAAAGGATCGCCACTCGCAAAGCCAACGGAAAATTGAGCGTTGCAAGGGAAGATATAGCGTGTTAATTGCTTGTACGCTTTGCGATATAGGAAGGAATAACCGACACAACTATTATCGCAATTAATGTACAAATATACGGGAAAGCAAGGATGAAGCCCGCAGGGATTTGCCAAAAGCCTTGGGCGTAGTTTGAAAAACATTCGGCAAGGGCGAAAACGAATGCGGCGGCAAGAATGCCTAAAGGTTTTTTTACGCCGAGGAAAATTACTGCGAGGGCGATCCAGCCTTTGCCGGCGGACATTCCGGGTACAAAAGCGCCGAGATTTAAGCTTAAAAATGAACCGCCTATGCCGCAGAAAAAACCTGATATTAAAAACGCCGTTGTTTGGTAGAATACGGGTTTTATTCCAAGACCAACAAGAGTGGCGGCGTTTTTATCGCAGGCGCGAAGTCTGTAACCGAACGGGGTTTTGTAAATCGCTATATGTGAAATTACCAACAGAAGCAGTCCAACAATTACATACCATACTAACAAGCCGTTTGCGCTGTTCGCCGTAACTACTCCCTTTGTACCGAATATTTTTTCTGAAAGAACTACGCATAAACCGCTTGAAAATAAATTTATCGCCAAACCTGAAATAAATAAATCGGCTTTAAGTTTGAAAACAGCCAATGAATGCAACGCCGACAGGGCGATTGCGGTTAAAATGGCGGATAACACGGCGGCAGTTACGCTGCCTGTAAAATTGAAGACTGTTAAAGAGCAGAATGCGCTTGAAAGGAGCAAGCCTTCAAGGGCGATGTTTAACGTTCCTGCGAGCGTAGGGAAAAGCCCGCCGAAGGCGGCGAAAAATATCGGGATCATTATGGTTAAAGCGCTTTTAAGCAACGGTATAATCGCCATTATCCCTTCCTCTTACGTTCAAAAAGATTTTTAACAACTACGCTTGTTGATAAAAAGAAAATTACAGCTTGAATGATATAGGAAATCTCATAAGTAATTCCCGTATTCTGCATCGCTATTCTTGCGCCTGTTTCCGTCCACGCTAAAAAGAGGGCGCAGGGTATCACGGCGATGGGGGAAAAACTTGCGATTAACGCTACGGTTAAGCCGCTCCAGCCTAATCCTGCGGAAAATTCTTTTATTACTGAATAATGCGTTCCAAGGACAGCGATACTTCCTGCAAATCCGTATAACGCGCCGCTTAATGCCATAGCGATTACCGTGTTTAGTCTTGTGTTTATTCCGCCGTAACGAGCAAACATTTCATTTTTTCCGGCTATTCTGAATTCATAGCCCCTCTTTGTTTTATATAGAAAAAAGTAAACTAAAAAGATAAAAATAAGAGCGATAAAAATTCCTGCGCTTAAACTTGAAGGTTTTAAAATGAGCGGAAGCCGCATATTTTCTGCTATTTTTTTTGTTGAAATAAGCGATGTTTCAGGATCAAGGAACGGTCCTGTAACGAAATAATTGACAATCGGGATAACCGCGCATGAAAGAAGGAAGGTTGTGATAATTTCGGGGGTTTTCCACTTTGCTTTGCATATGCCGCTGAACGCCGAAAGACTCGCGGAAGACAGAACGCCGGCTATTACGGCGATAATCGCTCCTATTACCCCTAAACGAGCAAGGGAGAGGGCGAGCGCGGTTGTTATGAAAGCGCCTAAGTACACCTGCCCTTCCCCGCCTAAGTTAAGGTTACCGGCTTTCATGGCAATTATTATGCCTAACGCTCCGAAAATTAACGGAACAGCGGAGTTAAGCATATTGCCGAAACTGTATAAATTCCTGAACGGTCCTAAAAAGAAGAAGTATAAAGTTTTAATCGGCGTATCGCTTAAAATGAATATTAGCAGGAAAACTGTTAAAAGAGACGCGGCAAATATGAAAATAACATTTTTTCTCATAATGGCGCTCCGATTCCCTGCATACAATTCCCGATTAATTCTTTAATACCTGTATTTTGGTCATTAACAAATTCGCCCGCTATTTTTCCCCTGTACATTACAATTATTCTGTCCGCAAGCTCTATAATTTCGTCCAAATTGGTGGAAATTAATATTATCGCCGCTCCTTTTTTGCGCAGAGCATCTATTTCCCCTTTTATAAAACTTGCCGAGGCGATATCAAGCCCCCATGTGGGCTCCGAGAAAACGACATAATCCTTAAATTGACTTAATTCCCTTGCCAAAATTAATTTTTGCAAATTGCCGCCTGACAAAGTGCCTGTTTTTTGTTTTAAATCATAAGCTTCTATATTATACTTTTTTATCCAAGAATTAATTTTGTCATTAATTTCATTCTTGCGCGTTAAGTTTTTATAATTAAAAGAAAAATATTTATTTCTCATATTAATTATCATATTTTCTTCGATTGTGGCTGTTTCCGCGCTTCCTACCTTTATGCGGTCTGCCGGAACAAAACTAAGCCCCTGATTACGCAATTTTCGTATGTTAAGTTTGGAAATGTCTTTTCCTCTGTGTAAAATTTTGCCTTCGGCAGGGTGCAAAAAGCCGCCCAAGACGGCTTCGATTACTCCAAGTCCGTTGCCGCCGACGCCTGCAAACCCCAGTATTTCATTTGAATTAACCGAGAACGAAACCTTATCGAGTAACGGACGCTTTTGCCCGCGTCTTTTAACGCTCACATTTTCAAACTCTATTACCTTGTCTTTTTTAGCGCCGCTGTTTGCGTATATTGACGGCGGCAATTTTTCGTCGCCCATCATCATTTTTGCTATTTCAAATTCATCGGTCTGGGATACGTCTTTTACGCCGATTAACTGTCCGTTACGCAAAACGGCGACACGGTCGCTTATCTGTTTAATTTCGTTTAATTTATGCGTTATAAGAATTATTGATTTTCCGTTATTAACAAGTGTTTTAAGAGTGTTAAAAAGCGATTTTATTTCATGCTCTGTTAAAATCGACGTAGGCTCATCAAGGATTATTATTTGGGCGTTATGGTATAAGACACGGCAAATTTCCACCTGCTGCATTTCGCCTAAGGTTAAATCTTTTACTCTTGTATTTGCCTTAATTGAAAAATTGTTTTCTGCTATTATTTTTTCACAGATTTTATTCGCTTTTTCTTCGTCAAAAAAAATACCGTATTTGCGGGGTTCAAGCCCCATAACAATATTTTCAGCGGCGGTATATTCGGGAAACAGCATAAAATGCTGATGAACCATGCTGATATTTCCATCCGCATGAATTTCTCCGCCGTCATGTTTTTCCAAACCGCAGAGAATTTTCATCAGCGTTGTTTTGCCCGCTCCGTTTTCTCCGGCAACGCAGAGAATTTCGCCCTTGCGCAAATCAAGACTGATGCTGTCATTTGCTTTTTTACCGCTTCCGGGATATTGTTTTGTTATGTTCCTTAATTCAACAATATTCATTAAAAATCTTTCATAAATTTTTCAAATTTATCACGAATATCCGAGGGAAGGTTTTTATATCCGGGATCATCGTAAATAAAACTAATATATCCCTCTTTTACTCCGATTGTCTCTGAAGTACCGTATTGTATCTTACCGGCTATAACATTTTCCAGTATTTCTTTTATGAGCTTTTTCTGCTCAATAAAACCGCAGCCTACTATAACGCTAGGAGCCATTTTATACGCGTTTGTATTATACCAAACTAAATATGCGTGTTTATCAACCGCTGTTTTAATAAGCCCCTGCGCCGCTCCGCCCGCTATCGAAGTAAAAACATCAACGCCCGCTTCCATCATTGCGAAGGCAAGTTCCGACGCCTTGTTTGCGTCCGCCCATGAGCCTATTACCCTAAAATCAAGTTCTATTGCAGGATCGGCTTTTTTCGCGCCTTCAAGAAAACCGGGAACCATTTGCTTTGTCAATAACGGATATTCTTGCGCCGCAATAAAGCCTATCTTTTTTTGTTTGTTTGCGTAATGCATATTGCTTGTTGTAACAAGCCCGGCAAGGTAACCCAGAAAATACGATTGTTCCCTTTGATTATAATTGTATGTTCTGATTTGCGGATTTCCTTCGTACTCGGCATCCGCTATTATAAATTTTTGATTCGGAAAATTCTGCCCCACGCTAGCGCAAATTTCAGGAAGCGACGGATTGGAGCCGATAACCACATCATAATCGCCGCTTGAAACCATTTCGCCTAACTGCTGACCCCATTGCGATTGATTCATTCCGGCTTCATATATTTTTACGGTAACATTTTTATGGGCTTTTTCAAAATCAAGAGCGCCCTCCGCCATCATTTCATAGGTCGGACTTCCGGCAATTACTCCCGTAATAAAAACTAAAACGGAAAAGCTGTCTTTGTTTTTCTTTGAACAGCCAACCGTAAAAAATAACGAAATAATTAAAAGACCTATTAATAATTTTTTCATAGTTATTTACCCCTTATATTTTTATACTCGTAAAACAAATTATTGTAAAGATCGGTATTAGCCTGATTAGGCTTAAAATTCTTTTCTATACGGTAAAAGACGGACGAAGCTTCGGCGTAAGAGGCGAATTTTCCTAAAAAACAACTGCCGATTACGGCAAGACCTAGAAGTTCCGCTTCTTTATGGCTTCCTTCAACAACTTCTATTCCCGTAATGTCCGCTTTTATCTGGTTAAGATGAGAACAGCCGGCAAGCCCTCCCGTTACCCGTAACTGTTTTGCCTTTACGCCTGTTTCTTCCATAACGGAAAGCACGTCTTTAATAGCAAAACCAATCCCCTCAAGGATTGAATTGGCAAACTCGCGCCTACCGGAGGACAGATTTATTCCGCTCCAAACGGCAGTCGCGGACGGATTCCAAACGGGCGCGCGTTCGCCTGCCAAATACGGAAGAAAAACCAAACCGCCCGATCCGCTTTTGCTCTCCCCCGCAAGCGCAATAAAATCATCGAAGTTGAGTCCGAGTAAATCGCAAGCCCAATCTATCGACTTGCCGGTTGTGTTGATAATCCCGGACAAATTCCAATACGGTTTTATAGGGTGTCCGTAGGACATCAGCCGATTATCAAAAATACGATCTTGCGTGCAAAGATTTATTCCTTCCGAAGAACCTGTACGGTCGCAAGCCTGCCCTGTTTCCGTTACTCCGCTTCCCAAAATGGCGGCGAAAAAATCGGGACCGCCTGAAATTACGGGAATATTTTTTGAGAAACCGAATTGCTGCGCGGCGGAAGGAAGAATTGTCCCAAAGGCGTCGCCGGGACGGATGAAGGTAGGCATTTTATTCGCGTCAAGATCGAGTTTATCAAGAACGTCGTTATTCCAAAACCAGCGATCAAATCCGTCGCAGGGGAAAACATTGCGCGCGATTCCCGTGAGAGCGTAGGCAAGATATTCGGGACAGCCGAGAAAATATTTTGTTTTTTTATACAACTCAACTTCATCATTTTTAATACCCAGTATTTTCGGCAGAAAAAAACCGGCATCCACAAAGCCGCCCATCAAACCGGAAACTTCATCCTGATACTTAACCGCTCTGCGATCCAGCCAAAGCCTAGCGTTTTCAGCCGGAACATCTATACGGTTGTTAAGAGAAATAGGCTCTCCAAGTACGGGAACAAGACTAGGACCGTTTCCGCTTATGATAATTGCTTCGACAGAGGCAAAATTTTCAATCCGCCCATTAGATAATAATTTGCCGCAGCAAGTTTCAAAAGAGCGAAGCCAATTAGAAGGCTCTGTTTCATGTTTATTTTCATTATGAATAACAGAAAGCGGCTCCGACGAAAAGGACAGACGGTTTCCGTCAAGATCCCAAAGCGCGGATTTAAGAGATGAAGTGCCTATATCTACGGTGAGTAACGAGGGTTTACGCATAGGCAGGCGCTTTCTCCGCCGCATGCTCGCTATAGGGAACTATCTCTTTAATAAGATATTCTTTTTTTTCCATTTCGGATTCAATATCGAAATAATTTTGAAGATTAAGCCAGAATTGCGCTGAATTGCCGAAATACCTTGAAAGCCGCAGAGCCATATCAACCGTTATTCTTCGATTGCCATTAATTATTTGGCTGATAGCTGTTTGCTGTACCTTTATTTCCTTACTCAATTTATACGATGTAATTCCAAGCGGTTCCATAAATTCTTCGTGCAATATTGCTCCCGGAGGTATTAAATCAAGTTTCTTTTTCATAACGTTCTCCTAATGATAATCCGTAATAGTAACATCAGCGGCATTCCCTGCCCTCCACTTAAAAATGACTCTCCATTGGTCATTTATCCGAATACTGCACCACCCTTTTTTATTCCCTTTCAATTTTTCAAAATTGTTTCCCGGCGGTATTTTTAAATCGTCCTCGCTTACAGCGGCATGTATAATAAGCAGTTTACTTCTTGCCCGCCGAAACAGAGCAGGATGAAGTTTTTTTATCCTTTCCCTGTTAAATAACGCCTCGGTATCTTTGTCCCCAAAACTTTGTATCACTAAATTATCCGCCTGTTATAATAGTATCATGTTACGATAGTATTGTCAAGAGATAGTATAGGGGTTTTAGGTTTTCTTCATAAAATAAATCTCTCTAATCACATGGTTCTTCGTCAGCCCTTTTTGCTCAAACTTGGTTACAGGACGCCAAGTTTGCGGCGGGGCGAAATTTTCGTAGGCGTTTTTTAAGGCGGCAGTCGCCGTAAGTTCTTCAAGAGCATGAAGGGCGTAGTCTTCCCAGTCTGTTACCATGTATAGGTAGCCGCCTGTTTTTAAGCAATTTGCGAGGGTTTCCGTAAAAGGACGCTGTATAAGGCGGCGTTTGCGGTGTCTTTTCTTGGGCCATGGGTCGGGAAAAAAAATATGAACGGCTTCAAGGGACGACTGCGGGAACATTTTTTCAACTGCGTACACGGCGTCATACTCTATTATTCTTATGTTGGAAAGGGAACGTTTTTCTATTTCCCATAACAGCCGCCCTATGCCCGGGCGGTGGACTTCTATACCGATATAATTTTTATCGGGATTTGCCTGCGCTATTTCTGCGGTTGTTATGCCCATTCCAAAACCTATTTCCAGAGTTACATTGTTTGTATTGCCGAATATTTCTTTATAATCGAGTTTTTCTTCTTTAAACGGAATAATAAATTTATCGGCTAACGAGGCATAGGCTTTTTTTTGCGCTTCCGTAAAATGACCGGCTCTTATCACATAACTTTTAAGCATCAGTTAACGGGAACCACATTTGTAAAAGCGCTGCAAAAATTTTCCGCGTCTTCAGCCCAAAGAGCGGCTGTATTAACAGAAGACGGAAGCCCTAAATCTGAAATCTTTCCCGATTTTGAAGAAAGATTAATTGTAGAAACAAAATTTCCGGCGTTATCGTAACATACTAACCTATTTGCAGGCCACGGCGAATTAACATTGTACTGACCGCCTGTAATTTTTAATTCAGGGAAAGTATAGCGGACATTGCCGTCATAAGTAAAAGTGCGCTCCGAGCTTTCGCCGCCCTTGCTGACCAATACGGCGCGGAACAAACCCCTTGGAAGATTACCTTCTCTCATTGTAAAACTTCTCGTTCCAATCCAGTCTTTTCCGTCCTGTGTGTATTTCTGCCATTCATCGTTTTTGACATTCCAGCGAAGCTGTTCCTTGTCGTGGAAAAGGGATAGTTCTTCAAGATTTTCAATACCGTCTTCATCTTCAGGCATTATAAAAAACGAATAATATTCATGCGGTCCGTCAATTTCCTGATAAAGAACTAACTGTATAAAACCGTATTTTATTTCGGGGGCGGTTTTTGTGCATGAGGCATAAAAAAGAGCCGTTAACGCGGCGCAAAATATAATAAATATCGATCTTTCAATAAATTTTCTCATACTTATCGTTTTAAGTATAGATTGAAATCGGGAAAAAGTCTACAATTTATTATGAATATTTGGTTCGCCACAAATAATACCCATAAAAAAGCGGAACTTTCCGCCATTCTTAATAAGGAATTAAAAATCCCGTCAGAAGAAAACTTGTCTTTTAACCCCGATGAGACGGGAACGACCTTTTGCGAAAACGCCTTGATTAAAGCGAGGGCACTGAAAAAACTCATCGGCGGAAATGAGCCTGTAATAGCCGACGATTCGGGGCTGTGCGTGGACGCTCTCGGCGGCAGACCGGGCGTTCTGTCCGCGCGTTACGGCATGGAAAACGGACAAAAACTTGCGAGCGGTCAGCAGAATATCATGCTTCTTGATGAAGTGGGAGACGCTCCAAACCGAAGCGCAAGGTTTGTCTGCGCCATGGTTCTTCTTTTTAGTAACGACCGTTTTTTTATCGTTCAGGAAACGCTTGAAGGCGAGCTTGTAAAAAAGAGCGATATAAAAGGGGACGGCGGTTTTGGTTATGATCCTATTTTTTGGATACCGTCTCTCGGGCGTACTCTCGCAGAGCTTTCACTCGAAGAAAAAAACACTTTAAGCCACCGCGGAAAAGCGGGGAAACATATTGCAAGATTTTTATAAAACGATTTGGGAGATATTTTGTCAAAACTCAACATTGAAACGGAATTAAATGAACCGCAGTTAAAAGCTGTACGCGCCGTTAACGGACCTGTTTTGATTATTGCCGGAGCGGGTTCGGGGAAAACAAGGGTAATTACATACCGTATCGCTAATATGCTTGAGAGCGGAATTCCGCAATCTGCGATTTTGGCGCTTACATTTACAAATAAAGCGGCGCGTGAAATGGAACAAAGAGTAAAAGAGCTTACAGGGAAGAAACTGCAAAGCCTTACCATAAGCACATTTCACGCTTTCGGGCTTAAAATCATAAAAGAAGAATGCGAAACACTTGGCTACAGAAAGAATTTTTCCGTTTACGATGAAACGGACAAGATATCGCTGATAAAAGAATCGTTACGTGAATGTAAAATGTCTTCCGCAAAAGTAGATTTTTACGCTACAAGTCAGTATTTTTCAAAAATAAAAACGGGGCTTGCCAACTGGACAAAAGACGCTACTATGCAGCCTGTTTATGAGGAATACCAGCAGGCGTTAAAAATTTACAATTCTGTCGATTTTGACGACCTATTAACTATTCCGCTTGAGCTTTTTGAAAAACACAGCGATATTTTGGAAAAGTACCGAAAAAAATACCGCTATATTTTAGTTGATGAGTTTCAGGATACAAGTCTTATTCAATATAAATTGTTAAAGTTTCTGGCGGAAAATGAAAACGCCAATATCTGCGTAGTAGGCGACGATGATCAGTCCATTTATTCATGGAGAGGGGCGAATTACGGAAATATTTTGATGTTCGAGAAAGATTTTCCGGGACGGATAGAAATCAAACTTGAGCAGAATTACCGATCCACTACTACAATTTTGGACGCCGCTAACGGAGTAATTTCACATAACACAGGCAGGAAAGATAAAAATCTTTGGTCGCCTAAAACAGGCGGCAAACCCATAGAATTGTTTTTTCCGCAAAATGAAACCCACGAAGCCGATTTTATCGCCTCTCAAATAAAACCTTTAATGATACGGGAAGATTACAAATACCATGATTTCGGCGTGCTTACAAGAACAAACTCCCTAATGCGTAACATTGAAGAAGCGTTTTTAGCGGAAAATATTCCTTACAAGGTATCGGGCGGAACAAGTTTTTTCCAACGGAAGGAAATAAAGGATATTATTTCCTATATGCGTGTAATCGCCAACCCCGATGACGATGTAAGCCTTTTGCGCATTATCAACACGCCCAGAAGAGGCATAGGAAAAACTACCATTGCGGCGTTAAGCGAAAGCGCAAAGAAAAACCGTTCCAGTATCTGGAGTTCTATTTCTTTTTTTAACAGCCGTTCCAACACACAACAGGCGTTGTTTCAGGATAACAAATCATCATCGGACTTGGAAGAATTTTCCGAGTTAATAGAAAAAATGCGCGCGCTTTTCTTGGAAAAACAGACGGAACAGGGAAATAAATGGTCGCTTTCGCAATGCGCCCGCACATTAGTTGAAAACATTGATTACTGGAGTTACCTTGTTATTGAACACGGAAAAGACGAAAAAAAAGCCCGATGGAAATTCAGCAACATTGAATATTTTATCAGAATGATAGACAACTGGGAAACAGACCCCGACAATTTTGATTCCGGGCTTTATGACTGGCTTAACAGGATCAGTCTTATCACAAGGGATGACGGCGAGGACGACAATAAAGACAAAGTAAACTTGATGACAATTCACGCCGCAAAGGGGCTTGAGTTTCCCGTAGTTTTTATCGCCGGCGCGGAAGAGGGGCTTATGCCTCATGAAAAAAGTATCGGCGAGGACAGCGAAGACGAAGCCGGAAGCATTGAAGAAGAACGCCGTCTTTTTTATGTGGCGATTACAAGGGCGAGGGAAAAATTGTACATTACAAGCTGTCAAAAACGCCGCGCCTTGCAAACCACAAGGGAGTGCTCCCCTTCCCCATTTATAGATGAAATTCCCAATGAACTGATAAATATTCACGAGCCTGAAAAAGAAACAGTTGACGAAGGTTCCGCCGACAGGTTTATGGAGCAATTAAAGTCGATATTAAAAGATTGAAAATTTTATAGAATATTTTTCATAAATAAATTATTATAAGTTTATGATTTTAAGGATTGAGCAAAATCCGGCAAAAGATGACATTGAAGTACTGATTACTTGTCCGGTAAAGAATAAAATCGTAGAAAGAATCGCCTCGTTTATAAAATCGGTTGATATGCAGATAGAATGCTATTCGGACGACATTGTAAAACTGGTAAATGTCTCTGATATTTATTACATTGAAAGCGTTGACGGAAAAACTATCGTCTGCTGCGAGAAAGAAAAGTATATCGTTAAAAGCCGTCTTTATCAGATTTATGAAAAATTAAGAGACAACGGTTTTATACAAATCAGCAAATACTGCGTTTTGAACATTAACAAGCTGGACAGTTTTAAACCGTTGGACAATAATCGGTTGGAAGCGGTATTATCTAACGGGGTTTATTTATGTATTACCAGAAAATATATTTCGGGAATAAAACAGATATTAAAGGAGATGAATAAATGAAAACGATAAAAACTATTATTAATTTTATCATGTTTGTTACAGGCGCGGCTTTGGTAATACTTGCGTTATTTTCATTATTGTTTAAAGTTGAAATTAATTTTGTGCCCACCATTTTTGAAATTTTTGCCGCAAATATCGTTATCATTCTTGGTCTTTTTCTCCGCATGAAATTTGAAATCCGCAGTATAATTCTGGAGTATTTAATTGATATCAGTTATATTATCGCCGTTCTTATTATATTCGGATTTCTTTTTAACTGGTTTTCCGCAATACCGATATGGCTTCTTGTCGCAATGGCGGTTATTATTTACATATTCGCAACGATAATCACCGTTACTATGATAAGAAAAGACGCAATGGAATTGAACAAATTATTACAAAAACACCACGAAAAACAAGCCGATAATGCATCTTAACGCCTAATTTATGCATCTTGTTTAATTTTTTATTTTTTTTCGAAAGCAAATTTCTATACTATTCGCATGGAGGCTTATATGTTTAAGAAATTGCTTTTCTTGTGCGTTTTTCTTTTTGTTTTTGGAAATGTATTTGCGGATAATATTAACGCAACCATAGAGATTAACGGAATTATAGTGAACGGCGGCTCGGTATATGTGGCTGTATACTCAAATGAAAATGATTACAAAGCGGAAAAACCTTTTATAAAATTTATTCTTAGTCCCGTAAACAGCAAGATTTCTCATAGTCTTGAATTACCCAACGGCGAATATGTTGTTTCAGTTTTTCAGGATACCAATTCCAACGGAAACCTTGATACAAATTTTTTCGATATACCGTCGGAGCCTATCGGCAAAACAAATTACAGTCTTAGAGGAGCGCCGGGAGGTTTTAATAAATTGAAAACACCGATAAACAATAATTCTACAAAACTTATTGTCAATTTGGGGAAGGTAAAGGCGTTGGGGGTAATATGAAAAAATATATACATTGTATTTATCCTTTTCTGATTGGAACAATTTTATCCGTATCATTGGGTTTAACAATATGGGTTGGATTTTTCTTTGTTTTTATTCCGATTGGATTAAGCGTATCAATAGGTCTTTTCCTCAGTATTAAATTGAATAATCCTGATTTAGGCAGAAAAATCAGTTTGTCGGTAATTTCGCTTGTTTTCTTGGTTTTCCTTGGGATAATGCAAAGAGAAAACATGCAGATAGAGGAAACTGTAATTTATTTGGCGTATTTTATCACGACAGGGGTTTTTACCCGCGTATTAATTCATTACGCTATAGCAAAAGTTTTCGGACCGCTTATTTGGGGCAGGGGTTATTGCGGCTGGGCTTGTTACACAGCGGCGTTACTCGAATGGCTGCCGATAAAAGAAAATAAACCTATCCCGAAAAAATATACATATATAAGAATACCCGTCTTAATTGTATCGATATTAATTCCTTTTATACTTATTCAAACCGGATATGATTATATGTCAAAGCATATAGATTCTTCCATTACTTCTTTTGTGGAAAGTAAAAAACTCGATCAATTTATCTGGTTCCTTGTAGGATACATATTATATTACATAGTGGGAATAATTTTAGCGTTTGTATTCAAAAAAAGACGGGCTTTCTGTAAAATATTCTGCCCTGTCTCTCTTATTATGAAACTGCCGACCCGTCTTTCGCTTGTTAAAATAAAACCAAGCGGAAAAAAATGTATAAAATGCGGAAAATGCAGCGAAGTATGCCCCATGGATATAGATGTAAGAAAATACATTGAAAACGGTAAAAAAGTAACATCAACGGAATGTATTACTTGTAGGAATTGCATAAATATATGCCCTGCCAAGGCTATTGTATAAAATCTTTTAACGAGGATATATGAAAAAAAATGTTTTTGTTTTTACATTATTTATTTTGTTATTCGCAAGTAACATATACGGACAAACTGTATTGATACGTCCCGGCAGTTCCGTAGGTTATTGCAAAGCCGATGATATAAAAGGATTGTCATATACCTACGGACTTAAAATACTTCTTATGTCCAATGATTTTCAGCGCTACGGAGTTAAGATTGACCACTTAAATATTTTATCAGATGAAAAACATTCATATTTAAGCACGGGGTTATTTATTGAGCAGGTAGTTTTTAAGTATTTTAACATGGGAATAGGAACAGTTGGATATATTAATACCGTTCAAAAAGGCGAAAATCCGTTCGGAATATATTCCCATCTGGGATTTGAATATAATTTTACAAACCGGTTCAGTATGGTTGCGGCGTATCAAAGCGAATTTATTTTCAGAAAATCATTTACTACTAACAGCGCTTTCTTGCTTGAGATTGGGGTTAGGTTTTAAAGCCCAACCTCGCCGAACGGTGAAGCTTGTTCCAGTACTCTGGCAATCACGCGATTGTTTTCCAACAATAGATCGGGATCGTTCTCCAATATAGAAAACACATCGTTTCTGGCTTTTTCAAGTGTTTCCATATCTCGGATTGGGTCGGCTATTCCAAGAACAAGGTAGCCTGATTGTTCCGTCCCCGCGATTTGTCCGGGACCTCGCAATTTTAAATCTTCTTCCGCAATTACAAAGCCGTCGTTATTTTCCAGCATTACTTTCAGGCGGGTTTTGCCTTCTTCCGTAAGATCATCCGAATAGACAAGGAAACAATAGGACTGCTCCTCTCCCCTGCCGACACGCCCGCGTAATTGATGAAGCGCCGATAAACCAAAACGCTCTGCGTGTTCAATTACCATGCAGGCGGCGTTCGGCACGTCTACTCCGACTTCCACAACACTGGTTGCGGCAAGTATTTTTATTTTGCCTTTTCTAAAATCGTCCATTATTTGTTTTTTTTCATCTTCGGGAAGTTTGGAATGAATAAGAGCGGTTTTTTGTTTTGGGAAAATTTCTTTTCCAAGTCTATGCGCCATAGAGACTGCGTCTTTTATTTCATAGCCGCCCTCGATTAACGGATAGACAAAATACGCCTGCCTGCCCTTCTCCAACTCCTTGCGGACAAAATCATAAACTTTTTGCTCGTTTGATTCTTTCGCGAGGTGAGTAATAACGGGTTTTCTTCCAACAGGCATATCTTTTATTACAGTTACGTCCATGTCGCCGAAAACTGTTAACGCCAGAGTGCGGGGAATGGGAGTCGCGCTCATCATTAAAAGACCGGCTGACTGCCCTTTTGCCATGATTAGCGAGCGTTGTGTTACGCCGAAACGATGCTGTTCATCTATGACAACTAACTTTAAGTTTTTATACTCGACATCTTTGGAAAAAAGAGCGTGAGTTCCGGCTATTATATTGATTGTTCCGTCAGCGAGGTTTTTCAGCAGTTCTTTGCGTCCCTGCGCTTTAATGTTTCCGGTAAGAAACGCGATGTTTATTCCAAGCGGCTCTAAAAGACGCGCAGCGTTTTCGGCGTGCTGTCGCGCGAGTAATTCCGTAGGAGCCATGATTGCCGCCTGCCCTTTTTCTTCGACAGCGAGTAACGCCGCCAAAAAAGACACAAGCGTTTTACCGCAGCCGACATCGCCCTGTAAAAGACGCGCCATCGGTATATTAGACGACATATCCCTGTTTATTTCTTTAACAGCGTCCTTTTGCCCTTCTGTCAGCGAAAAAGAAAGCCTTTCTATAAGATTTTGCTGTAATCGCGAAATATTTTCGTTTTTGCTTTCATTGTTCGCAAGTTCAAGCTTTATTTTGCTCTTCCGCTCTATCGCTCTTCGCAGAACCATAACCTCCATGTAAAAAAGTTCTTCGTAAACTAAAGTTTTTTTCGCTTTTTCAAGCATGTCGGCGGAAGCAGGGAAATGTATCTCTTTTACCGCCTGCGTCTTTGATAAAAGGGATTCTTTTTCTATTATTTCATTGGGCAGTTCGTTCTCCAGCTCATTAACATATTTTTTTATAGCGGATGAAATAAAACGGCGCATGTTATTTTGAAGTATTCCCGCCGTAAGCGGATATACAGGCAGTATTTTTCCGAAACTTGCGCCTGAAGCTTCAGGTTCCGCTTCAAAAGCGCTTGACTGCAATTCGCCGTATTTGTAGTAAAAGCGTCCTGAAATCATATACCTTTGACCTGTAACAAGTTGTTTGTCCAGCCAAGGACGGTTAAAACATACAAGAGCGGCTTGCGTATTTTCATCTTCTATGTAAATTTTAAGCGTTTTCATTCTGCCAAAGCCTATCCATTCTCGCGCGAAGACCGTAACAACTGTGCAGATTTTGCCGCTTCTGTAGTCTTTTAGCGGAACAATTTTTTCACGGTCTTCCCAATCGCGCGGATAGTGAAGCAAAAGATCAGCGATTGTGTGTATTCCAAGGCGGGCTAGTTTTTGAGAAGCGGAAGCCCCTATTCCGCTGATTTCGGTTATGGGGACGGACAGAGAACGAAGAAACATTATATCGGCAGCTTATAAATTAATTTAGCAAGAAACGTTACTAATATGTTTCCGCCGACAAGTAATACAATTAATAGTATTAATGATACAATTATTTCTTTTAATATACTTCCTACTTTATCGCCTGTAACTATTCTGTTCACTCTGTATAAAATCGGCTGTGTGACAGAATCAATAAAACTCCAGAAAGGACTGTATACATCGCTGTTATTCAGATAACCTATGGCTCGTATGATAATTACGATAATAAAAAATACTATAATAAAAGAAAAAATAGTCCATATTGATAATACTATTTGCGCAAGCATATATCCAAGCGTTATTTTTTCAGTTGCGGAAAGAATTTGAAATACATTTTGAGCAAACGAAAGAACTACTATGGCGGGAAGCACCGAAAAATCAAAACCCGCGAAATTCAAATGCAATCTTTCTCTCCACCAGTTAAGATACGGGTCTGTAATCGCATTTATAAAATCTACAGGTTTTCCGCTAGCCATATCTCCAAACCATGAAAGTATTATTCGTATAAAAATTAATGCCGAATAAATACCCGTTATTAAAGCCAAAATTCCAAAAATAAAACGCATTATTTCCTCCATGCTTCCGCAACGCATTTACATTGTTTTAAACCTTCCATTACATATCCGTTACCTGACATATCCAAACCTGTCGCCGCGCGCACAACCTTTTCTTCATTGTCAACGGGAATATGAATAAAAATGGTGTTTGAACCTGAATTTTCCGCAAGATAATCACGCAACTCCAACATTCCAACGTTATTCCCAGAAGCGCCTTGATGAAGCCTTATATGCACCTCGTCAAAATGTTTCTCGGTATTTTTTACAAGTTCCGGTTCGGGCATTTTTTCATCGGCGGCGGCTTTTTTTGCCGCGGTACGGCTTAAATACGGCAAGTCAGCCATGCTGGAAACCTTAAAGCTTACTCTGCCCGGTTTTTGTTCGTTCTCAGGGTCGATGCTTCCTTTTAAGGCGATCATTTCATCGAGTTTAAGCAAGTGGCGGCAATCGGCGTAAACTTTTGAGAAAAATACTAAATCAATTTCTCCTTCAAAATCCTGCAATGTTCCGAATGCCATGTCGTTTCCGTTTTTATCCTTAAAATCCCTTAACGATTTTAAATTACCGATAATCGTATAATTTCCTTTTTTCGCCTGCAAAACAAAAGAACTTTTTAAGTCCGCCATATAAAGCCAAGTGTTTTTGTGCAATTTGTTTTTTTCGTCAAGCTCTTTAACTTCTTTTACAACCGCAGGAACTTCCTGTTTGCTTATAACGCCGTCCGCCAAAAAACTATATCTGTCTTTATCTTTTTGATAATCAATTTTTCCCTTTAAGATAACAACCGCGTCTTCATTAATAAGATTCTCGCATCTTTGCCACGGACCTGAAAAAAACGTAACTTCAATCTCTCCGTTGAAATCTTCAAGAACAGCAAAAGCCATTTTCCCGCCTTTCGCCGTTGTTATCTGCTTTATATTTTTAATTATGCCGACAAGAACGCAGTTTCCGGTTTTATAAGTTTCCACTTGCTCAAGATTTACACTGACAACATCCTGCCATATTTCTTTATATTCGTCTAACGGATGACCTGAAAAATAAAAACCTATTAATTTTTTCTCTTGATTTAATTTTTCCGCTCTGCTTACAGGCGGAAATTCCGTGAACTTGAAATCGGGCATATCGGCGTCGCTTGAATCGCCGAATAAGTTTGATTGTCCAAGCTGTTTGTCTTCTTTTCTCTTTTGAGCGTATTCTATTGCGTTTTCCATATTGCCGGCAAGAGTTTCACGAGACACGTTAAAATCGTCAAACGCTCCTGTTTGAATTAACAGTTCTATTACTTTTTTGCTTACGGATTTTATATCTACCCTATCCAAGAAATCCATAAAACTTTTATAATGACCGTCCTTTCTGCCTCGCACGATTTCATCGGCGGGAGCGTCGCCTACGCCTTTAATTCCCAAAAAGCCGTAAACAATTCTGCCGTCCACTACCGTAAAAAGTTTATCTGAATAATTAATGTTAGGCGGATCGACGCTTATTCCCATTTTGCGGGTTTCTACTATTGTGTACAAAAGCCTGTCAGCGCTTTTTATTTCGACTATCAATGTAGCCGCCATATACTCCGCGGGGAAATTCGCTTTTAGGTAGGCTGTTTGGTACGCCAATACCGAATATGCGGCGGCATGGCTTTTATTGAACCCATAACCGGCGAACGGGACAAGCATGTCGTATATCGCACCGGCTCTCTGCGCCGAGAAACCCTGTTTCGCCGCGCCCTCTAAAAACGGGATTTTTTCTTCGTCAAGAATTTCTTTCTTCTTTTTTCCCATCGCGCGGCGAAGGAGATCGGCTTTTCCCATGCTGTAACCCGCTATTATTTTCGCCACTTCCATAACTTGTTCCTGATAAACTATAACGCCGTAAGTTTCTTTCAGGATGCCTTCAAGGCTTGGATCGGGATACGTTATCGGCGCTTTTCCGTTTTTAGATTCCACAAAGCGGGGAATATTCTGCATTGGTCCCGGACGGTACATAGCGTTTAACGCCGTCAAATCTTCTATGGAAGTTGGTTTTGTCTGTCTTAAAATATCCTGCATTCCTTCGGACGCAAACTGAAAAATAGCGTGGCTTTTTCCTTCACCTAACATTTTAAAAGTTTTTTTGTCATCTTCGGGTATATCTTCTATATTAAAATCAGCATATTTGCCGCCCCTCTGGCGGATTAACTCTCTTGAGTACTTTATGATGTCAAGGTTTTTTAATCCCAGAAAATCCATTTTAACAAGACCGCATCCTTCAAGGAAGTTCATGCTGTATTGCGTCGCTATATTGCCGCCTTTTTCTTCTCTTTCCTGAAATAACGGCACTAATTCCATCAGCGGTTTTTTTCCGATTACGATACCCGCGGCATGTATGCTTGAATGTCGGTTAAGCCCTTCCAATTTACCCGCTATGGCAAATAACTCCGTAAAACGGAGATCTTTTTCCATATCTTTAAGACGGGGTTCTTCTTCCTTCGCTTTTTCCAAAGTAATATCAGGATCAGACGAAATAAGTTTTGTTATCATTTCCGATTCGGAAAGCGGTACTCCCAATACTCTCGCTACGTCCTTAATAACCGCCTTCGCTCCCAATGTTCCGAATGTGATTATCTGCGCCACTCTTTCCTTGCCGTATTTGCGCGTAACATAATCTATTACTTCCTCGCGCCCCTCGTTAGCGAAATCAATGTCAAAGTCGGGCATGGAAATACGCTCTGGGTTTAGAAAACGTTCAAATAAAAGTCCGTATTTTAACGGATCGATATCTGTTATACGCAAGGAATAAGCGACAATCGAGCCCGCCCCCGAACCCCGCCCCGGTCCTACCGGAATATCCTGTTCTTTGGCGTAATTTATAAAATCGGCGACAATTAAAAAGTATCCCGTATAACCCATGCTGATTATCGTATCAAGCTCATAATCAGCCCGTTTTTTTATATCTTCCCATTTTTTTGAATCGCTTTCTTTTATTTTTGCGTAACGCTTTTCAAGCCCTTCCGCTGTAAGATGCCGTAAATAATCGCCTGAGTCCTTAAAACCTTCGGGTATCGTAAATTCAGGCAGATACTGCGGTAAATCTTTTACATCTATTTTCGGCACGTCCGGGTTGCACCTCTGCGCTATTTTAACGGTGTTTTCGATAGCTTGCGGATACTCGGAGAAAATTTGAGCCATTTCATCGCCTGTCTTAAAATAAAACTGATCGCCGTAATACTTTTTCCGCTTTTCTTCCGTGCGCACTTTTCCCGTTCCAATGCAAAGAAGAACGTCATGCGAAATATAATCGTCCTTGTTCAAATAATGAACGTCGTTTGTCGCTACAAGCGGAATCCCCGTCTTTTTGGAAATACCCGCTACCGCCTCGTTAATGTCTTTTTGAGACAAGTCGCTGCCCCTCAATCCTCCCGAAGGAATGCCGTGATCCTGTATCTCAAGATAAAAATTGGGGTTTCCCTCGCTGTCCTTGCCGAAAAGGTCTCGGTAATAAACGGCTTTTTTTTCAGCTTCGTCAATTTTACCCGCTTGAATGTAGCGCGGGATTTCCCCCGAAGCGCAGGCGGAAAGGGCGATAAGCCCTTCGCGGTATTTGGATAAAATTTCCTCGTCTATTCGCGGTCTGTAATAAAAACCTTCCGTGTACGCAAGGGAGCATAATTTTACAAGGTTAAAATAACCGTCCCGATTATAGGCAAGCAGGACAAGGTGGTAATATTTATTTTCGTTTTCAGAGCCTTTTTTTTCGTGGCGTGAAGCCGGAGAAACATAGACCTCGCACCCGATTATGGGTTTTAAAGGTCTTTTGCGCTTTTTATGACCGCAGGCGGCGATAAAATCCATAGCTCCAAACATATTGCCGTGATCGGTAAGGGCAAGGTGGCTCATCCCCAACTCCTCCGCCCTGTCCGCCAGCGACATTACAGAAACGGAAGCGTCCGCCAGTGAATAGTCGGAATGAACATGGAGATGTATGAATTCGGTCATTTGTTTGATGATATCTTAAAAAGGTAATAAAAACAAGGTTGAAAAACAGAGCATATTTTTCTAAGTTTGTCATCTATTCGCGTGATTAGTAATAATATTTTTTAGCCATATTTCTGTTATTTCCTACAATTTAACAGTATGTTTTTGTATATTTTGCACAATTATTTGCTCGTTTTTTCTGTATTTTTTAAGAATTTCTTACGGATTTTTTATACGATTTATTTTTGTGCAAATAATACAATAATTATACATTTTTATTATAATTTATGTTGTTAAAAACCTGTTAATATTGTAGAATATTAATATGTCAGCACTTAATGATCTTTTCAGAAAAATTAAGATGGGGCGATCTCTATTCCTACAGCTGCTATTTGTTGCGCTGGCATTTATCCTAATGATTTTATCAAGCAGTCTCTATGTCAACAGAATGCTGCATGATCAAATAAACAGAGATGCCGTAGATGTGCTTAACCAAACCAAACTAAAGATAGAAGCCGAACTTTTTATACATGAAAATACCCTTGCAGTAATCTCGGGAACGATACGCGAAATGATTATACGAGGCAATAGCGAGTACATGGTGCGTGAATATATGAGGGACATCGTTCAAGAAATACAGCAAAAAACCGGCAGAGTAAAGTTTAACGATCTTTCCGGTTATTTTGACGTATTCAACGGCAAATACATTTATGCCCCCGACAGGAAAATACCGGACGGCTATAATCCTACGGAACAACTGTGGTATAAAGCTGCGATTTCATCTGGCGAAAAAATAGTTATTCTGCCGGTATATACGAATTTACATACAAACGATCCCAGTATTTCCTATGCATGCAGAATTTTTGATGAAAAAGGCGCTCCGTTAGCTGCCATACACATGAATATACCTTTTGATTTTATTAAAAGTTTTTCCGCCGATATGCACATTACCAAAAACAGTTACGGGCTTTTTATGGACGAAAACTTAAATGTGCTTTATTATCCTGAACCGAATATAATAGGGAAAAACGCAAAAGAAATAAAAGGCGGATTTTCGCTGTTGGCGGATGAAGTTCTGGCAGGTATCAATATTGTTGAACGCGAGGTTAAAAACTATAAAGATGAATTAATGGTCGCCTTTACATCACGGCTTGGAAACGGATGGTTTTTATGCTTCGCAATACCCAAAGCCGAGTATTACCGAGAACTGCACATAATGACGCTTATGCTCATCATACAGGGAACGATTCTGGCGGCGGTTTTAATTATCATTTTATTGCGAGTTGATAAGACAAAAAACAAATTAGATGATGAAAACAGGCACAAGAATACCTTGCTGGCAACCATAGAAGCGGAACGGGAAGCGGACGAAATTACACAGCTTATGCTTGACGCCATGCCTCTGTGTTGTATGTTATGGGATGATAAATACAATCTTATATCATGCAATAAAGAAACTGTAAATTTATTTCAGTTATCAAGTAAACAAGAATTTATAGACAAATTTTATGATCTTTCTCCGGAATACCAACCCAACGGAAGGTTAACCAAAGAATTAGCGGTTGAGTATCTCAAAAAAGCGTTTGAAATAGGACATCTCCGTTTTGAATGGTCGCATCAAATCTTAACCCATGAACCCATTCCAATGGAGATGACACTGGTACGCATAAAGCATCGGGATAAATTTATCCTTGCAGGCTACGGCAAAGACTTAAGAAAAGACAACGCAATGTTTAACGAAATGCAAAAAGCGCAAGATGATTTGCGTGTGGCGCGTGATGCCGCCGAGGCCGCCAACCTTGCCAAAACAGTTTTCCTTGCCAATATGAGCCATGAAATACGAACGCCTATGAACAGCATCATCGGGTTCTCCGAGCTGGCAATGGACGACGAAATCTCCGCCAACACAAGAGAATACCTGTATAAAATTCTGGAAAGCGCGGAAGGACTTTTACAAATCATAAATGATATTCTTGACATATCAAAAGTTGAATCGGGAAAAATGGAACTTGAACATATTCCGTTTGACTTGAATGAGATACTGGGCTACTGCCAGACGGTTATCGTTTCTAAAGCGGTAAAAAAAGGTATTCATGTGTATTTTTACGCAGAGCCATCAATCGGCAAAAAACTGCTTGGAGACCCGACAAGACTGCGCCAAATACTTATTAATCTGCTCACCAACGCTGTAAAGTTCACGAATACCGGAACCGTCAAACTTTCATCGACTGTCAAAGAATCAACAGAAAACAGCATTACATTGTATTTTGAAGTAAAAGACAGCGGTATCGGAATGACGCAGGAACAAATATCAAAAGTACATGAACCGTTTGTACAAGCAGATTCCACCATGACACGTAAATACGGCGGTACAGGATTGGGGCTTCCCATAACCAAAAACTTGATTGAGATGATGGGCGGCAATATGGATATTGAAAGCTTTCCCGGCATCGGCAGTAAATTCAGTTTTACTTTGACATTCGATACAACAGACGAAAATGAAGAAACACTGGAACAAAAAGCAACGCTTGAAAAAATTAAAAAACCGAATTTTGAAGGCGAAATATTGATTTGCGAAGACAATGCCATGAATCAAAGGGTTATATGCGAATACCTTGCAAGAGTAGGCATTAAAACCGTTATAGCGGGAAACGGCAAACAAGGCGTAGATATGGTTAGAGGACGCATGGAAAGAGGCGAAAAACCTTTTGATTTAATTTTTATGGACATACATATGCCTGTAATGGACGGACTTGAAGCCGCTACAATAATCAACGAATTTAATGTAGGAACTCCTATTGTCGCCATGACCGCGAATATTTTATCTTCCGACAAAGAGCTTTACAAAAGAAACGGCATGCCCGATTATCTTGGGAAACCTTTTTCTTCTCAAGTTTTATGGCGCTGCCTGCTGAAATACTTCACGCCCATAAATAAGGAAGCCGTACAGGAAAATACAATGGACGAAGAAGATTTGGCGGTACTGCGTATATTCCAATTAAGTTTTGTAAAAGAAAATCAACATAGATTTGAAGATATTGTCAATGCCATAAAAACAAACGACTTAATTCTGGCACACAGACTTGCTCACGCCTTAAAAGGCAACGCCGGACAAATCGGAAAAAGCGCTCTGCAAGCCATCGCCGCAGACATTGAACAGACAATTAAAAACGGCGAAAAACCTGTAACAGAAGAACAATTAAATACTCTTGAGTTAGAAATGAGTACAGTTTTAAGGGATCTTGCCCCCCTGCTTGATGAATTTAACCGTAAAAATTAGGCTATAATAACTTAAAAAAAACTTAAAACCCTATTGCATAAATTTTACATTTTTGCTAGAATTGTAATATAAAGACGGGCGGATAGCCTGTCCATCATACAGAGGATAAACCTTGAAAACGGCACAGCGATTTAACAGGCTTTTTAACTCAATTTTCGGCGCTAAAAGCGTCCTTTCCTCTCTTTCTGTCATATCTGTAGTAGTAATTCTCGTAGTAATTATTAGCCGGTAATGGCACGGAGTTCCTTTTTAGGAAAATCTGCAGCCTTTACCGGGTTTCTCAAGTTCTGGAGCGGAAAAAACCGCTTA
>Ga0268262_10000030_pt1 | contig 155352 bp, 126 predicted proteins | sample TergutNc150P3_FD_190354 | JGI IMG/M metagenome (GOLD analysis project Ga0268262, IMG submission 190354) | Nasutitermes corniger P3 segment gut microbial community from laboratory colony in Florida, USA - Nc150 P3 (SPAdes) (version 2) | ecosystem: Host-associated > Arthropoda: Insects >...
ATACCGGAGCTTAATTTCTCCATGTTTTTGGTCAACGATTCCTGGGTTACGCCGAGCTGACGATCGGCGAACATGGCGCTCATGTTGTGATTAATAATCATTTTTTACCCTCCATAGTTTGCTTACCCCGGCTATCCTTGCCGGAGCCGTTCCGCGGAAGCGGAGTAGAGGAGACGGTTTCGCGCCGCCGCTCCAATAAGCCGCAAACAGAACGAAACGATTTATTAACGATTCAAGGCAAGTATGTATACTTGCCTTTTTGTTAGTAGTTAATCGATCGTTTCGAACTGTCCCGCGCAAGTCTAATCAAAATGATTAGGCCTGGCTGGAAGGTTTTTGTCAAATAACCCCGCTCGGCGCTAATATCCCAAGCGCCGGACTTTAAATTACCTTAAGAAGGGGGGCTGAACCTCTTTCCACGGTTAAGTAGATCCAGTTTCCCCCTATAAGGTAATTTTAACACATTATTGCAATAATGACAAGACCGAAGTTGACCTTTGATTGGCCTGTGCCAGCATTGCGGTGCCCGATTGATTCAGAATCTGGTCTCTTACATAGTCAACCATATGTTTGGCCATGTCGGTATCCCTTATTCTGGATTCTGACGCCTGCATGTTCTCGGCTCCTATGTCTAGGCCGCGAACGGCGTGTTCCATACGGTTCTGATAACCGCCGAGATCCGCCCTTTGTTTGTTGACGATTTTGAGGGCCGCATCCATAGTACCGATGGTTTTGTTGGCTTCATCCGGGGTTGATAATGTAATAAAGGTATCGTCCATATTGCGGATTCCAAGACCTTTTGCGGTCATGGTACCGATAAAGACCTGTTCCCTTTGATCCATATTAGCTCCGATATGGAACCACATTGACGCCGTTACGACGTTATCGCTGATTACGCGGGCAAAACGTCCGGTAAGCATGTTCATGCCGTTAAATTGGGCATGGCTCGCGATTCTGTCAACTTCGTCAACAAGCTGTGAAACTTCGACTTGGATGTACATTCTGTCTTCATCCGTGTAGATGCCGTTTGCGGCCTGTACCGCCAATTCTCTGATGCGTTGAAGTATATCTTCGGTTTCTTGGAGATACCCTTCCGATACCTGGATGAACGAAATGCCGTTCTGGGCATTTGTTGAAGCCTGGTTAAGACCTCGAATCTGGCTCCGTAATTTTTCGGAAACCGCCAGTCCGGACGCGTCATCGCCCGCACGGTTGATTCGAAGACCCGAGGAGAGTTTCTCCATGTTCTTGGTGAGGTAAACTTGAGTTACCTTGAGGGACCTGTCCGCAAACATCGCGCTCAGGTTGTGATTGATGATCATAAGATCCTCCTTGAACTGTTACGAAAGCATCCATGCTCCCGTTTGGTTTTACCGTTTCCGGCTTAAACCGTTTAGATGATGTATCAGGCGGAATCCGCGGAAATCCCACGACAAATACATCTTTCCAATTTTATTGTCGGCAGGCGGGTATTTATACTTTAGATAAATTTAAAAATTATTTTGGGAAAACTATTAGAGGGCGGCGGTGGCCTGTTTGTTGTAAGGCGCTTCCTTCCGGGAGGCTCATATCCTGTTGTTGTATATTTATAGGTTTTTCTGTAGGTTTTTCCAACAGTCTTTCAACAGGTTTATCAATAGGTTTTATTATGGGTTTTTCTATCGTAACTATCGGCTTAGGAATTGGTTTCTTTTCTAATTTTTGGGGTGATTTTACTGTCTTTTCGGGAACAGATTTTTTTACAGAGACCGTTTTTTTTTGCGTTTTTGATGAGGTTTTTAAATTAGGTTTGAGCGTCGTTTTTTTTGCGGCAGTTTTAGTTGTTTTTTTTGATGTTTTTAATGATTTTACGGCAACGGAAGCTTTTTTTGATACGGGCTTCTTTACCTGTTTAGCGGGACTCTTTGTATTCTTTTTGGATACATTCTTTTTCATAAATTGTACCTCTAATGCTATGCATTAAATATAACATAAATTGTTAAATTTGTGAACTATTATTGGAATATTTCATAAATAGTGAATATGTTGGGTAGCTAATAGCGGATAGTAGGTAGCAGAAAGTTAATTGCTAATCACTAACCGTTAATTCTTCTTCCCCTATTTATACTCCCCTTCAAAACTCATGTGTTTTTTCAGAATTTCCGTGACTTTTTGCGCCACCGCCCTTGCGTCATGCTCCGGAACTCTTCTTTGCCTGTTAAGGGATTCCGTAAAGAATTCGGCAAGTGATTCATAAATATCCGGTCCTTTATAGAACACTACCGCGAAATTGCTCCCGGTGGGATTAAGGATTGTAAAGGAACCGAAGCTTTCAATGGGCTCTTTCGCTATCATTATCTTTGATTGATTTTTTGCGGTGATAATTTCCAATTCACTAAAATGTTTTGGGATTTTTTCGCCGTCCGCCCTTGAAACAGGTTCCTGAAACTTGAGATGATATGTGTCGGGTTCAACCAAAACATATAATTTTTTTCCGCCCGTTACAAACTGCAAGCCTATTTCAGTCATAAAAATTTCTTTTATACCGGCATAAGATACAATCTCGTAAATGGAATAGTAGGAAGTTTCGCTGAAGAATGAAGAAACGATATACCCCTGGGCAAACGGAAGTTTTCCCTGTTTGTAAGCTTCAAACAGATTACGAAATGGGACGTCGCTTATCTCTTCCTCAGGTATTGTTACCTGTTTTTTAACGGCCGGTTTTTTTTTAGCCTGTTTCTTTGCGGCCTGTTCGTCGGCAGGTTCCCCGCATACGGGACATATTACCATATCATCTTCAAGCTCTTCGCCGCATTTCTTGCATTTTTTCGGCTCAACTTTGACCGGCTGTTGACAGTACGGACAAAATACCCAATGAGGTTTTAAAGGTTTTTCGCAATGTTTGCATTTTAATTCTTCTTCCATGTTTTGCTCCTTATTTGAATAAGCCTAAAATATACATTTAGTCTGTTTTTCTATAATTATACCATGATTGCCGGATTTGTAAAGAAAATTTATTTGGAAAATTTCACACAAAGAGCACAAAGGAAGAGGAGATCGCGAATTTACGTGAGATCTTTTGAATCATTCATCGCTAAGGTAATCTATTTTACCCTCGCCAAGGGCTTTCAGTATACGACGCTTAACGTCGCCCGCTTCTTTTCCGACAAAATTCGCGATTTTGTCCCGTATGTCTCTACGTTTTGAATTCTGTCCGTAGGGGCAGGTGCAGGCGTTTTTTAAAATGTTTTGTTCCTGTGCGCAGGAAATAATTTGCTTTTCCTCCAACAGCGCGAGCGGGCGTATAAGGCTCGCGGGGTATTTTCGGTATTTTAAAATAATCGGCATGGCGAGTAACTCGCCTTTTGAACAGAGGTTCATAAAAAAAGTTTCGATTATATCGTCAAGATGATGACCTAACGCTATTTTATTAAAACCGTTTTCAACAGCGTATTTTAACAGTTCCGTCCGTCTTTGCGTGGAGCACCAGTAGCAGTTCATTTTCTCGCCTTCTTTTAATCTTCCGATAACGGGGACGAATAAATCGGTAAAGGGAATTCCCCATTCCTCCAATTTTTTACATAGAACCGATTTTTTACAGCAGGCGCAAAAGTCCGTTGAAATGTGCAAACCCGCCAATTCATAATTTATTTTTAACGCAGGTTTTATCGCCGAAAGCGCCCAAGACAACACGCTGGAATCCTTCCCGCCCGAAACGGCGATTAATATACGGTCTCCTTCATTTATAAGGGAACGTTCGCAAACGGTTTTTACAACCATTTTTTTTACGATTTCACTAGCGTTAGTTTTTCTGAAAAATCTGCTCATGCCTTACCCGCCTGTTCTTCGTTAAGCACGCCGTTAATTACTAAACTTGCCAACATCAGACCTGCGGTCGCCGTTACCGTTACAATACTGCCGTTTACTTTTTTCCGTCCCTGATAAGGAGTATTCCCACCCGTGTTTACAAATTGCTCTGTGTCCGTTTCGTTGCGCGTCGGCGTTTCCGTACTGTACACCGCCGTAAAATCGCCTGAAAAGCCGCGTTTTCTTAAACCCTGGCGTACAAGCCGCGCCAAAGGGCAATTGCCTGTTTTCCATATCGAGACCGTCTTTATTTGCGACGGGTCCGTTTTAAGAGCCATACCCATCGAAGAAAAGAGAGTTGCATTAGCGTTACACGTAATTTCTATTAAATCGAGTTTGTGGTTTAAACTGTCAATGGCGTCTATCACATAATTTGATTTTTCGATGTGAAAATTACCGGCGTTTTCTCGGCAAAATAGCTCGTCCCATGCGGTAATGTCACATTCGGGATTAATTTCCAAAAGCCGTTTTTTTAAAGATGACGCTTTCGGCTGTCCCAAAGTTAAAGAAGTCGCCTCCACCTGACGATTCACATTTGAGGCGCAAATAATGTCATTGTCGATAATACCGATTTTCCCTATCCCTGAACGGACAAGCGCCTCCGCCGCCCAGCTTCCCACGCCGCCCGCGCCGAAAACTAACACATGAGTGTTATTCAGTTTTTCAAGACCTTCTTTACTCGTGAGCAGAATGAGTCTTTCAAAGATGGGATTAATCATTTACGTTTTCACTACCCAAAAGATTCATCCAGTCTCTGTGTCCATATAAAAAACGATCTATATTTATATATTTTTCTTTAACTTTAAAAAATAACATAAATTTTTTTACCATTGTAAATCTGAATCCTTTAGATGCCAAATATTCATCGGGCACTGCCGGATACATAAAAGGATTTTCTTTTATTTTTTTATATGTTTTTTTTACTTCATCTTTTAATCTTTGAGCGGCAATAGGATTTTTCAAATTATGTCTAATATATTTTATTGCGGACTTTAATTCATCACGATAAAAAAAAGAATATTTTAAAGTGTACATTGACTGCCTACATTGAATCTATTTCTTTGTCCATTTCTTCTTCAGTTAAAAAATTACCGTTTTCTACGTCTCTATCCGCTTCCTCTAATAAATTATACAATCGTTGTTTCCCTGTAATCGCTTCATAAGTCTCAATACTCATTACGGCAAGATCACCCTCTCCATTCTTGGTAATAAATACAGGTTCCATATATTTATGGCAAAACTCGGAAATTTCAGAATATGAATTTCTTAAATCAGCGCTTTTTCTTATTACCGGCATACAAATTCCCCAAAATATAATCTATGACTATATATTATCAATATTTTGATATTAAATCAAGCGAAATTTTTATTACTTTTTTCGATTACTTGCAAATTTTACTATTAAATAATAATATATTCTAAATAAATAAAAAAAGGAGTTTTTGTATGAGGAAAAACGTATTTCTAGCAATGGCGCTTCTCACGTTTATAGTAGCGGTTCTATCCGCGCAGACCGATTCGGGCGGAACTCCCGATCTTAAGTATACCCTTCCTAAAGGCGCTAAGGGGTATAGTGTTGATAAAGGAAAAGTAAAATCGGGTGCTGTAGTTATACCCGACTCATACAATAATATGCCGGTAACGGCCATAGCCAAAAAAGCGTTTAGTACTTCCGCTATTACAAGCATAACCATTCCCAATAGCGTTACCGAAATTGGGGATGAGGCTTTTAAAGGTTGCAAAAACCTTACCAATATAATCATACCGGACAGCGTTATCACAATGGGGAAAAATGTTTTTGACGGTTGCGGTGGTCTAACCGGCGTTATCATAGGGAACAGCGTTATCAAAATTGAAAAACAGGCTTTTAACGATTGCATCGGTCTTACCGAAATAACCATACCGGATAGCGTTACCGTCATTGAGGAGCAGGCTTTTAAAGGTTGTACCGGTCTTACCGGCATAACCATAGGAAACGGCGTTACCGGCATAGGGAAGCAGGCTTTTAAAGGTTGTAAAAGCCTTGTTAGCGTAACAATACCCAACGGCGTTACCGTCATTGATGAAGGAACTTTTGACAGTTGCGCCAGTCTAACAAATGTAACCATTCCAAACGGCGTTACCACCATTAAGGGTAACCCGTTAATTGGGGGTGGGGCTTTTAACGGTTGCAAAAGCCTGACCGGCATAACCATACCGAATAGCGTTACCGTCATCGGGAATGCGGCTTTTTCAGACACCGGCCTTACCAGCGTGACAATACCGAATAGTGTTACAAAAATTGAGTTGAACTCTTTTGCGAACTGCAAGAACCTTACCGCGATAAATTTTGATGCCGGTAATTCCGCATATATTTCAGAAAATGGCGTTTGGTTCAACAAAAATAAAACTGTTTTATTAAGATATCCGGAAGGAAAAACCGGCGCATATACCGTCCCCAATGGCGTTACCAGCATTGGGGATGGGGCTTTTAACGGTTGTAAAGGCCTTACCGATATAACCATACCCAACACCGTCACTAATATCGGCTCGTATGCTTTTCAATATTGTAGCGGCCTTACCAGTATAACCATACCCAACAGCGTTAACAGTTTTGGGCAACATGCTTTTTACTCCCCATTAAACCAAACCTTAACCAGCGTAACGTTTCAAGGACCTATTATTAATGAAAGATACAAATTAGGTGATTATGGTTTTAGTCCGTTCTACGGCGACTTGCGTGAAAAGTTCCTTACATGGGGGCCGGGAACGTATACCAGACCAAGCAACAGTGATGTATGGACAAGAAGGTAGGGGATTGCGCAAAACTGCCTGTCGCCAAAATTTCGTAGCGGGGGCTGTTCAAAAGATAAAAGTTTTTCTGGGACAACTTCTATTGGTAGTGTATTAGCGGTAACTATAAATACCGCTCTTCCTCGCTGAATATGCAGCCGCAGTACTTTTGCATGTACATATTCGCGGCGCGGGCGGCGGACTGCCCTTCGCGGAAGAGCTGACGGAAATCCCTGTATAAAAAATCGACTCCGTATTTTTCCGCCGTCTCTTCACCCACCCGCTTTATCTCCTCATGATCCTGATACGGGCTTATCAACAGAGTCGTACTAAAGGCGGAATATCCTTCCCGTGACGCGAAATCCGCCGTCTTTTCAAGGCGTATGCGATAACATTTTTTACACCGTTGTGGGCGGGAGATTGAATCGCTGTCCGTATGTGAATAAACTTCGTTTAAGAATACCCTAAGCCCGTATTCATCGACGGACGTAAGAGACAAATTTTCACTTTTTGCAAAATCATTCAAGCAGTCTCTTCGCAATTTATATTCCGTGTACGGATGAATATTCGGGTTGTACCAAAACAAAGACGGCTCTATTTTTTCAGCGCGAAGAACGCTAATACAGGAGACTGAACAGGGGGCGCAACAGCAGTGAAGAAGGAGTTTCATATAAATAATTATGCAACATTTGCGCTATTTTTGCATTCAGTTTTGATGGACGCTTTGACGTGGCATTGTAGGAAGCGCGCCAAAGTCGCATCTGCGGCTTTCCGCACTCGCTCGTGTAATTTTATTCATTAATTGATAAATAATTTAACAGTGAAACAATGGGTATTTGATACATTGACAAATTAAACAATAAATGAATAATATTACCCAATGAGTCAAAAAATCCCCATATTCTCGGAAAAACGCCGTCCGTTTTTAGAACGGTTTTTTTAATATGCGCCATGGATGGCGCTGGCTTCCGTGCTTTAGGTGTAGTTTTGCCGTTGGCAAAACTACGAACCTTAAAATTGGCATGGATGACAATTTTAAGGTAAAGGAGTATTCTATGAAAAACAAAAAAATGGTTTTATGGATCGCTTTAATAGTAACGGCGATAATCCCTGTTTACGCACAGCAGTATGACAGCGAAAAAGATTTTCAGATTGATTGGGATGACGGCGGCGGAGTTAAAATTATCAAATATATTGGTTCAAAAAAGGAAGTCAGTATTCCGCCAAGTATACAGAATAATCCGGTTACAAGTATTGTAGGGTTTGAGGACAAAAACATTACCAAAGTAACTATACCGAATGGTGTTATCAGTATTGGTGGTTTTTCTGGCTGCTCCAATCTTACCAATATAACCATACCCAACAGTGTTACCAGTATTGGAAATAGTGCTTTTCGTGGTTGCACCAGTCTTACTAGCATTATCATACCGAACAGTGTTACCGGCGTTGGAAATAGCGCCTTTGAAGATTGTACTAAACTTACCAGCATAACCATACCAAGCAGTGTTACCAGCATTGGGCATTACGCTTTTAAACGGTGTACTAGCCTTATCAGCATAACCATACCGAACAGCGTTTCCAGTATTGGGAATAATGCTTTTGCCGATTGCATCAGTCTTACCAGCATAACCATACCCGATAGCGTTACCAATATGGGTGGAGGTGTTTTTTTTAATTGTAGTAAACTTGCTAAAATAATTATAGGGAATGGTGTTAAAAGTATTGATATTTTTAATGAATTTGGTGGTAGTGTTCGTGGTTGGAGTAATTATGGGTTTTTTGAAAAATGCATCAGTCTTACCAGCATAACCATACCGAACAATGTTACCAACATTGGTGCTAGGGCTTTTTACGGATGCACCAGCCTTACCAGCGTAAACATACCTGATAGCGTTACCGGCATTGAGAATCAGATTTTTGCCGGTTGCACAAGCCTTACCAGCATAACCATACCAAACAGCATTACCGGAATTGGAAATGGTGTATTTCGCAATGAGGCTTTTGTTGGTTGCACCGGTCTTACCAGCGTAACATTTGAAGGTATAATTGATTTTTTTACCGACAGTAGTGGATTTCCCGGCGACTTACGCGCCAAATACCTTGCAAGCGATGGCGGTCCCGGAGTATATAACAGATTTGCCGGCGGCGAAACATGGAGAAAAACGCAATCAATAACCCCACCGCCAAAACCTGCCGCCGCCACATCTGCCGCCGCCACATCTGCTACCGCCGCACCTACCGCCTCCACACCTGCCGTTGCCGCACCTGCCGCATCTGGTACAGGAACTCCCGGACTTCATTATACGATTTACGACGGCAAGGAGGTAGCCGTTAGTGCCGGTACTGTAAATCAAGGCGCGGTGGTAATACCTGCCACGTACAATAACCTGCCGGTAACGAGGATCAAAATGGATGGCTTCATTGGGTCGTCTATTACTGCCATAACCATCCCAAATAGCGTTATCAAAATTCATGATTGCACTTTTGACGATTGCACCAGCCTTACCAGCGTAACATTTCAAGGAACAATTACCGCAATCAATTTTAGTTCCTTTTTTACTTTCCCCGGCGATTTGCGAGCCAAGTACCTTAAAGGAGGTCCGGGAACGTATACGAGACCGGACGGCAAAAGCAAGACATGGACAAAACAGTAATAAATTAGAAAACAGAGTTTAAGAAAATGGGGAGTAGTTTTTAACTGCTCCCTTTTTTTTTATTCCCAATAAAAGTGTGGAGTTTTGCCAAACACAAACCATCACAAAAAGCATAGGCTCTTGTCAAATAAAAAAAATAATAAAAACCGTAGTTCGCTTTTTGGCAAAACTCCAAGCAATCCGGCTACGCCGGATTGCTATAACATACTCAAAGGATCAACATCAATTTCAAGGTAGGCCTTGCTTTCCTTGCCTTTTTCATAAAGAGATACAAGTTCACGAGCCATTGAATGAATCGCGCCGATGGAAGGACTGCGAAGGATTAACTGCCGCCTGTAATTATTGTTTATAACGCCGATGGGGCATTCAGCGGGGCCGAGCATATCTGCGTCTTTGGGAAGCATTTTTTCGGCGATGTTTGCAAGCCTTTTAATAGCGGCGTTCGCTTTGGCTTCCTCTTTGGCGCGGATAGTGAAACGAATAAGTCTTGAATAGGGTGGAAAGCCGAGGGAGCGGCGGTGTTTTAACTCGACGTTAAAAAAGCCTGTTACATCCAACGCGCATGATCTTATGATTACCGGATCGTCGGTGCGAAGCGTCTGAACAATTACTTTGCCGTCGGGGAAATATCTTCCGGCGCGGCCCGCGACTTGGACAATCAGAGAAAAGGTTCTCTCGGCGGCGCGAAAGTCGGGAAGGTGAAGGCCCGTGTCGGCAAACACTACGCCGACAAGCCGCACTCCGGGAAAGTTTAATCCTTTCGCTACCATTTGCGTTCCAAGTAAAATATCAATTTCTCCTTTTTTGAATAGTTTTAAAGTTTCCTCAAGTCCGCCGCCGCCTTTTTTTGACGCGGTGTCGGCGTCAACACGGTGAAGACGGAGTTCGGGAAAGGTGCGGCGTACCTCTTCTTCGATCATTTCAGTGCCGAAACCGCGATAACCGGCTTCCACGCAACCGCACGAGGGGCAGACGGAAGGCGGCGAGGTACTGTAGCCGCAGTAGTGGCATATACAGCGGTTACGGTTTTTATGCCATGTAAGAGATACGGAACAGCGCTTGCAGACAAGTTCCCAGCCGCATTCGGGGCATTTATAAAAATGAGCGAAGCCTCTGCGGTTTAAAAAAAGGATAGTCTGCCTTCCCATTCGCGATGTCAGGCTGATTTCATCTTTTAATTCCTTTGTAAGACAGCCTTCGGTTTTAGCGAGGCTTACGGCTTTTATTTCGGGCATTCCTCCGCCCGAAAGACGGCGGGAAAGGTCAAGCCTTTTTATGCCGCCTTCACGCATAAGTTTCCACGCCTCAGCCGAAGGAGTAGCGGATCCCATAACAAGACGCGCCCCTTCTTTTGAACAGCGGTGAAGAGCGATTTGCCTGGCGTGGTAACGGGGCGTGTTACCCGATTTATATGAGCCGTCGTGTTCTTCATCGATAATAATAAGTCCGAGATTCGGTACGGGGGCGAATACCGCGCTTCGCGGTCCTACGACAATCGGCGCTTTTCCGTTTTTTATCCTGATCCATTCTGAAAGACGAGCGGAAGGGGTCATTCCCGAATGTAAGGTGGCGGCAAGAGAGCCGAAACGGTTTCCAATCATCCGCGACGTTTGATGGGTAAGCGATATTTCAGGCACCAGATAGATAACGGATTTTCCGGCGTTAAGCATAAATTGAGCCGCCCGTAGAAACACTTCCGTTTTGCCCGATCCCGTAACGCCGTAAAGATAGAACATCGGCGGCAGGTTGGAATCGGAATTTTCCGCGGGAGCGGTTATCGCGCTTAAGGCGGCCGCCTGTTCGTCTGATATTAAAAGCGAGGGAAATATTTCCTCGTCGCCTGAGGGCAGGGTAGGGACTTTTTCCCTTCTCCCCGACGGAATCATCGAAGAAATCGCCTGCCCCGTACCGCAAATATAAAAACCGGCTATCCACTTCGCTATTTCTATTTCTCTCTCGTCGAATAACGGTTCGCTATCAACCACACGTCGGATTTTTTTTACGGCTTCTTCTTTAACGCCTTCCGGCGGACTTTCACGCTCTCCTATGATATAACCAAGGCAATCCCTTTTTCCGAATGGAACCATCGCGCGTTTTCCTATAGTCGCCTCGTTTTTATCGTCGATATGATAGGTGAAACCGTTATCCGATGGAATATCAAATACTAAATCGAAAAAGACAGCCAAAAATTTTCTCCGTCAGTTAAAATTTTGAATGAAGAAGTTTTAAATCTTCCCAAGTAGGACGTTTTTTTCCTTCGTCGCGCAAAAGCGCGGCGGGATGGTACGTGGCGATAAGAGGAATTTTCATACCTCCAACTTCAAATTCCATAAATTTCCCGTGTATTTTTATTATAGGTTCGGTTGTTTTTAAAAGCGTCTGCGCCGCGATTCTTCCTACGACAAGAATGAATTTTGGTTTTAATAAGGCAATCTGCCGCTGAAGATAATGCGCGCACGCGGCTGTTTCCTCCGGATAAGGGTCGCGGTTAAAAGGCGGACGGCATTTTACCACATTGGCGATAAAACAGTTTGTCTTGCGCGAAAGACCGATGGAGTCGAGCATTTTATCCAAAAGTTGTCCGGCTCTGCCGACAAAAGGCCGTCCCTGCCTGTCTTCGTCCTCACCGGGACCTTCGCCGATTACCAGTACAAGCGGCTGTAAAACCCCTTCTCCGGGCGCGGCGTTCGTTCTTTTTTCCCAAAGCTGACAATTCCTGCAAATCTTGATTTCCTGAGCGATTTGTTCGATAGTATCAATCTGCTCTTTTGACACATCGTCACAAAATTGATACTCTCTTGCAGAAGTTTGATACCCCGTAGACAGGTGCTCGGAAGCTAAATCAAGAAATTCCGCTATCTTTTGTTTATCATCTTTTGTCATTATAGTAAATAATAAATAAAAAATAACAAATAATAAAGATAAGAAATCTAACTTAGCAAACTGAGCTTTTTGTCAACTTGCGATGCTTGCTAATCAATATCTTCCTTTTTTATTTTTTATTTGTTATTTATTATTTTTTTTCCTCTTGACAATTTTTTTATTTTCCTGTACAATTCCTATTAAACACGTAGGTATTATGTGTTAACTATAGACAGGAGAATAAATATGAAAAATTACAAATTTGAAACGCTCCAGCTTCACGCTGGGCAGGAAAAACCCGATCCAACCACTGACGCGAGGGCCGTGCCGATTTACGCTACAACGTCCTATGTTTTTAAGGACTGCGCTCAGGCGGCGGGGAGATTCGCTTTAACCGAAGGCGGCAACATTTATACGCGGTTGATGAACCCTACATCTGACGTATTTGAACAGCGGATAGCGGCTCTCGAGGGAGGCGTAGGCGCTCTGGCGACATCGTCAGGGGCTGCCGCGGTAACATACGCGATTCAAAATATCGCCACGGCGGGACATAACATCGTATCAGACAAACGTATTTACGGCGGAACCTATAATCTTTTCGCCCACACTTTGCCCGACTTCGGCATAAACACCGTCTTTGTGGACGGCGGTGATCCGAAAAATTTTGAAAAAGCTATTAACGAAAACACAAGGGCGTTGTTTGTGGAGTCTTTGGGAAATCCCCATTCCACCATTGTCGATCTTGACGCTCTTGCGGCTATCGCACATAAAAACGGCATACCGCTCATCGTAGACAATACTTTTTCTCCGCCATGCCTTTTCCGCCCAATCGATCACGGGGCGGATGTTGTTGTCCATTCCGCGACCAAATTTATCGGCGGTCACGGAACGGCTATCGGCGGCGTGATAATTGATTCGGGAAAATTTAATTGGGCGGCGAATGATAAATTTCCGGGACTGTCAAAACCGAATCCGAGTTATCACGGCGTAGTCCTTACACAGGCGGTGGGAAATCTTGCCTACATTATAAAAATTCGCGTTACGCTGATGAGGGACACGGGAGCGACAATAAGCCCGTTCCATTCATTCCTGTTCCTGCAAGGATTGGAAACCCTGTCTCTGCGGACTGAACGCCATGTGGAAAACGCCCTTAAAGTGGTAAGTTACCTGCAAAAAAATTCCAAGGTAGAATCGGTAAACCATCCGTCACTGCCGAATCATCCGGATCACGCCCTGTATAAAAAATATTTCCCGAATGGCGCGGGTTCAATTTTTACTTTTGAAATTAAAGGCGGCGCCGATCAGGCGAGGAGCTTTATCGACAAACTGGAACTGTTTTCTCTTCTCGCGAATGTTGCCGATTCCAAATCGTTGGTTATTCATCCCGCGAGCACGACGCATTCCCAACTTTCAGGCGATGAACTTTTGGATCAGGGAATAAAGCCCAATACCGTAAGGCTTTCCATCGGAACCGAACACATCGACGACATAATCGCCGATCTGGAACAGGCGTTTAAGTGAGAAGTGAATAGTTAGAAGTGAGAAGTGATAAGAGAGAAGTGTCCGCAATCTCAGCGTTGTTTCTCACTCTCCGCTTGTCGCACTTCTAACTTCTCACTTTCTCCCCTCGCTAAACCTTAAACCTTTGCTAATCCCTCACTTCTTACTCTATATATAGTATTCGTCCGCTCCGGCTTCTTTGTAATCGTTTAGAATATTTTGAAGGGTAATGCCGTCAAGATATTTGTTTATCGCTTTTTCAAGTCCCTGCCATAGGGGTAGTGTTTTACAGTACGCCTTTTTCTCGCATTTATTCGGATTATCCGCAAGACATGAAACGGGAAACAGTCCACCCTCGGTAATCCTTAAAATCTGTCCTACCGTGTACTTGTCCGGATCTTTCGCCAGCATATATCCGCCTTTGTTGCCGCGATTGGTTCTTAAAATATCAGGACGGCTCAGCAGGGTAACTATCTGCTCAAGGTACTTCTTGGAAATACCCTGCCTAAGTGAAATATCCTTTAATGAAATAAAACCTTCGTTTTTATGCTCAGCCAAATCCAATAGCATATTGAGCGAATACCGCCCTTTTGTAGATATTTTCATATTCCCTAATATACCATAGATTTACTATGTTTTTCAAGGTTTAAAGTTGCATAAAATAAATATCAAGTCTATATTATACATAACTGAGGTTTGTGATGGCTATTAAAATTCCAAGATTTTTTTCACTACGCCCGCTATATATGCAACTTTTGTTTACTTTTTTCGCGTTTTTATTAATGGTTGTTTTAAGCTATATCTTCGCCAGCAGAATCGTGCGAATCAATCTTGTGCGCCATGTTGAAAGCGTACTTGACTATGTTGAAACCCAAATTTATGCCGATCTATTGGAATCGCAGACGATATTGGACGATTTTGCGCAATCCATACAAAGTTTAGCCGGACGCGGGGATGATTCCGCGAAACTGATCGCTTATAATAGGGATATTTCAAGATATTTACTTTCAAAAAATAATGAAACTTTCAGTTCTAACGGTCCTTTCGGCTATATAGAAAAATCTCCTGAAGGGCCGTTTTTTTTTAACGGTATCGGCTGGCGGCCGCCTGACGGTTGGAACCCGCCGGAGCGCCCCTGGTACAAAGCCGCCGTTGAAGCGGACGGCGCTATAGCGCAAACCGATCCGTTTAGGGATACGGTAACTGGCGAAACTGTTTTTTCATACTCCCGCTGTCTTTTTGACGGCGACGGGAAACGTTTAGGCGTTGTCGCCGTTGACGTGCGCGCCGACCATATCGGGGAAAGAGTCGCTTTTACCGATTTTTCCAAAGACAAAAGTTACGGAGTATTGGCAAGTCAGAATTTAACATTGATCGGCCATCCTAACCCGGATTTTGTCGGAATGAAAATGTACGACCCTAAAATCCCTCTTTCAATAGTAGTTGATGATTTGTTAAAAAACGGGTATGTCTCAGGAATACGATTTAACACATGGAATGGCGATCCCGTCATCGGTTTTTTCAGAAAACTTAAAAACGGCTGGAGTTTAGGTTTATTAACGCCGACGGAGGTGTATTATAAATACGTCTATAATATGGCGTTAATACTCGGTATATTGGGCACGGCGCTTGCTACGGTATTGATCGTTATTCTTATCGGCGTTGACGCGGCGAGAATAAAATCCGATATAGAGAGCAGACATAAGAGCGCGTTTCTTGCGAACATGAGCCACGAGATACGTACGCCGATGAACGCCATAATAGGCATGACCACGATAGGGAAAACGGCTTTAGACTCCGTTCGCAAAGATTACTGCTTTTCAAAAATAGAGGACGCTTCCAACCATCTGCTTGGCGTTATTAACGATATTCTTGATATGTCAAAGATCGAAGCCAATAAATTCGAACTTTCCGAAACTGAATTCGATCTTGAAAAAATGTTGCGGCGGGTAGTGAATGTCGTCAACTTCCGCATAGACGAAAAACGTCAGAAATTTTCCGTGCATATCGATCATTCCATTCCGCGAGTACTAATCGGGGACGATCAACGGATAGCGCAGGTGATTACAAATCTTTTAGGGAACGCCGTTAAATTCACCCCCGAACAAGGGACGGTCACCCTTGCGGTGCGTCTTGCCGGAAAAGGAAGCGACATCTGTACCCTGCAAGTTTCCGTAAGCGACACCGGAATCGGCATAAGCCCCGAACAAAAGGAAAAATTGTTCAAATCCTTTGAACAGGCCGAATCAAGCACGACCCGCAAATACGGCGGCACGGGACTCGGTCTTGCCATTTCCAAAAGCATAGTGGAACTGATGGGCGGCAGTATTTGGGTTGAATCGGAAATCGGAAAAGGCTCCACTTTTTTCTTTACAATTCAGTTAAAGCGTGCTGATAACGAAAAACACAGGCTTTTGTCTTCTGATGTCAATTTAAAAAATGTCCGTATCCTGACGGTTGACGATGATAAGGACGTGTTGACTTATTTTAACGACATAGCGCGGGGTTTTGAACTAATGTGCGATACCGCCATAAGCGGGGAAGACGCTCTTAAACTCATTGAAAAAAAAGGCGGCTACAATATTTATTTTATAGACTGGAAAATGCCGGTTATGGACGGAATACAACTTGTCCGTGAAATAAGGTCGCGTATTACAAAAAATGCCATCGTAATAATGATTTCCGCCGCCGAATGGAGCAAGGTTGCCTCGGAGGCAAAAGCGGCCGGCGTTGATAAATTTCTTTCCAAACCGCTGTTTCCTTCTACTATCGCGGAAATGATTAATGAATGTCTGGGCGTGGACGAACAACAGGCGGAAAAATCGAAGTCCGCCGATATTGCCGGTATTTTTACCGGTAAGAGGTTACTGCTTGTTGAAGATGTGGAAATAAACCGCGAAATTGTCCAAACCCTGCTTGAACCGACAAAGCTTGAGATAGACTGCGCCGAAAACGGCGTAGAAGCGGTAAAAATGTTTACCGAAGCCCCTACCAAGTACGACATGATTTTTATGGATATACAGATGCCCGAAATGGACGGCTATGACGCTACAAAGCGTATCAGAGGGCTAGAAGCGGAATTTAATAAAAATAAAGATGGCAATAATAGAAATTTGCGTCGGCAAATTCCTATTATTGCCATGACCGCCAACGTATTTAAAGAAGATATTGAAAGATGCCTTGCCGCCGGAATGGACAACCATGTAGGCAAACCCCTTGATTTTGACGAGGTTTTAGGTAAACTACGCCAATATTTGAATGTTCCAAAATAATACCCAAGACTCACACAAAATATAGTACTACCTATTGACAAGTACGCTATATATACGGTACTATATATAGCGTAAGGTATTAAGCGGGAGACACTATATGCGTTGCCCCCATTGCGGGACTGTTGAGGACAGGGTAATTGAATCGCGAACTTTGGCAAATGGGGATGCGGTGCGCAGGCGCAGGGAGTGTATCAACTGCAATTACCGTTTTACAAGTTACGAAAAAATTGATGAAAGACAGTTCATGGTAGTCAAGAAGGATTTTAGGAGAGAGCCTTTTGACCGGGAAAAATTGGAACGGGGAGTGGTACGGGCGCTTGAAAAAAGGCCGTTTTCACAGATGCAGATTGAAAACCTTGTGAACGAAATAGAGGATGAAACGGCGATTATCAGCAAGGGAAGCCGTGAAATTTCAAGTTCTGACATCGGGGAGTTGGTATTGAAGAAACTTAGCGCTTTGGACAAGGTCGCGTATATCCGTTTCGCGTCGGTTTATAAGTCATTTAATGATTTGGAGGAGTTTATTGAGGAGATAAAGCAAGTCGGTGAACCTTGAGGTTTGTTGTCGGTTTGGGGGGGCCCGCGAGTAACGGGAAAAACCGGCAGTCCCCTTCGTTTTGAAGGGATTTTTCTTAAGACCGCATAAGGGCATAATGCTTTTATGCGGTCTTTTTTTAACTGACACATTTTAAGATTTGTGATATGATAAAATGACGTTTATTCACATAGAGAGCCCGGAGGAACTGGATGAAAATAGGGTTGGATACTTTTGCCTGTGACGGCGGTAAATCCGGGGTGGGTATGTATTTAACCCAATTTTTAAAACGCATAAAACCATCGGAAGCGCTTTTTGAACTTTTCGGCTGGGAATATGACAGGTATACATACAGTGAAATAGCGCCGAATTTTGAATTTATTCCGCAATGTTCAATTCACGGAAGAACCGCTAATTCCTTGTGGCACTTTTTCAGATACCCTAAATTCGCCTTGCACCGTAAATTTGACGCTTGTTTTTTCGCCGCCGCGCACCGCCACCTTCCGTATAAATCGCCGTGTCCTACTATCGGAGCCGTTCATGATATGGCGACCTATTACGGCGGCCGTAAAACAAGGGTTCATCTAGGCGTGTTTTTAAGGATGATATTTCCGAATTCTTTACGCAGACTGGACAGAATTATCGCGGTTAGCGAATTCGTAAAAAAAGAATTGGTAGAGCTCGCGCATGTAAAAGAAAACAGAATAGAAGTGGTTCCGAACGGAATTGATCACGAATCGTTTTATCCGCGGCAGAGAAACGAGGAGAGCGTGCTTTTAATCCAGCCTTTCAGTTTTAAGCGGCCATACGTGCTTTGCGTGTCGCGGATTGATCATCCTATTAAAAACCATATCCGCCTGATAAACGCTTTTAATATTTTTAAAGAAAAAACAAAATTTCCGCACAGGCTTGTTATGGCGGGCGGCGACAGCAACAACGCCTCTCTCGTAAAGGAAGCCGCTTCCTCTTCCCCGTGGAGAAGCGATATTTTCTTTACGGGGCATTTCCCGCCGAAAAGCCTGCCGGAGCTTTACGCCGGGGCCGACTTCGCCGTTTTTCCGTCCATGTACGAGGGTTTCGGAATGGGAGTGGTGGAGGCGATGGCGTGCGGAGTGCCCGTGTTATGCGCCCGCGCCGCGTCGTTACCTGAAACCGCCGAACACGCCGCGCTTTATTTTGATCCTTTAAGCGTGGAAGACATGGCGGACAGAATGGTTACGGTCAGCACGGACCGCAATATTTACAACGAGTGCAGACGACTCGGACTTGAAAGGGCGCAAACCTTCTCATGGGACAAGTGCGTAGAAAGAACGCTACAGATAATTTACGAAACGGCGGACAAATGATTTTTGCGTATATTTTTTGTAACGCAAACTTCCGCGCAATGGCCGCATCCCGTACATTTTGAATAATCAATCTTAGCGTGATTATCTATGATAACAAGGGCGTTATCCTTGCACTCCCTTACGCATTTACCGCAGGCGATACAGCCCGTTTTACATTTTTTTCTGGTTACGGCGCCTTTCTCGATATTATTGCACGCTAGAATCACCGGTATATTCATGTTTTCTATCCAGATTAATTTATTGGGGCAAGTTTTAACGCAAAGCCCGCAACCGGTGCAAAGGCTTGGAATAACGCGCGCGAGCCTGTCTTCAACGCAAATCGCGTTGCTGGGACACGCGAATTTACAGTCGCCGTAACCGAGGCATCCGAATGTGCAGGCGGTATGTCCGCCAAAAAACTGTTTCGCGGCGACGCAGGTTTGCACGCCCTTATATTCCATCTTTTTAATACGATAAGGTTCCGAGCCTATACAATGAATAACCGCGCTCTTTCTTTCTATGCTTCCGGCCTCAACTCCGAGAATCTCGCTTATTTTTTTTAAAACTCCGGTACCGCCCGGCGTGCAAAGGTTAATGGCCGTTTTTCCGTCCGCAAGAGCCTGAGCGTAGCCTGAACAGCCGGGATAACCGCAAGCGCCGCAGTTGGCGCCCGGTAAAATTTCCTGAAGCTGAATCACGCGCTCGTCGATTTTTACATACATGAGTTTTGACGCGGCGGAGAGAATAACGCCGCAGATTCCGCCTATCGCGGTTACGGAAACTATCGCTAATAAAATCATATTCATACTACAATCCTGTTACTTGAATAAATTTTCTATTACGCCGTTAAACCCGAAAAACGAAAAAGAAAGTATCGCCGCGGATATAAGCGTAAGAGGAAGCCCTTTAAAAGATTCGGGAGGATCGGCGTTTTCGGTATATTCCCGAATGCCGGAGAATATCACCATGCCGAGGAAGAAACCAAGCCCCGTTCCAAGCGCGTTTACAAGAGATTCGAAATATGTGTACCCCTTGTTGATATTTAAAATAGTCACTCCCAATACGGCGCAGTTTGTCGTGATTAGGGGAAGATAAACCCCAAGCGCCTTGTGCAGGGAAGATACGAATTTTTTAAGGGTGATTTCCACAAGCTGTACAAGGGAGGCTATGACAAGTATAAATACGATGGTTTGCAGGTAGCCAAGATCATTCTTGTCAAGAAGATGTTTTTGAATCGGCCACGTTACGGCGGTCGCGAGAAGCATGACAAAGATTACCGCAACGCTCATGCCGATGGCGTTTTTTAGTTCTTTTGAAACTCCTAGAAACGGGCAAATCCCCAAAAATTGGCGCAGGACATAGTTGTTTACAAGAACCGCGCTCATTAAAATCGTAACAAAAATTCTAAAGTCCATTAGTTACTCCCGGATATTAATTTGCCGCAAACCGCCGCGGAAGGACAGCTATCACAGCTAAAATCGCCTTTCTTAATAGCCTTTCCGTTTGAGATTTTATTTACAAAAGCTATTAAAAGCCCGAATACCACAAATCCGCCGGGCGCGATTGAAAAAGCCTCAATGTTGTTTTTAAAAAGCACCGGCAGTTCAATTCCGTACCACGTACCGCTTCCGAATATTTCGCGTATCGACGCCATGGCGAATAACGCCAGGGTAAAGCCGGCTCCCATGCCCAACGCGTCAAGGGTTGAATCTAAAACGCCGTTTTTATTAGCGAACATTTCCGCCCTTCCAAGGACGATGCAGTTAACGGTAATAAGGGGAAGAAAAATCCCCAAAGCCTCATACAGGTTATAAGCGTAGGCTTCCACGACCATTTTTACGATGGTTGTAAAACCGGCGATAAAGACAATGTAGCAGGGGATGCGCACCTTATCGGGAATCGCCTTTCTTAGAACGGAAACGGCGACATTTGAACCAAGAAGAACAAAAGTGGTCGCGAGTCCCATTCCGACGGCGTTTTCAGCCATGGTAGAGACCGCTAGCGTCGGGCATATACCGAGTATAAGCACCAGAACGGGGTTTTCCCTTATTATTCCGTTTACAAGGACGGAGAGTCTTTTATTCATAATTTTTCCCTCATTATAATATCAAACGCGGTGAAAGCGTCTTGAATGCCTCTTTTATAAGCGGTAGACGAAATAGTCGCGCCTGAGATGGCGATAACGCCGTTCAGGTTTTTATCCTTGCCGACATACTGGTTTTGATGCTGGTTTTCAAAAACAGGAGTCGCGATTCCCTTTGTTTCCGTCTGAAAATAAAGCGCGGAAGTTTTTATTATTAATCCCCGTGGATCTATACCGCAAATAAGTTTTATATCGCCGCCGTATCCTTGTGACGTTATCATAAAAATATAACCGATATTGTTCGTGGTTTTATAAATTTCCGTAATCGTCGAAGGTATGCCGTTTTTGCCGCGTAAATCGTCGATATTTAACAGTTCAAATCCGCTCGCCTGCGGGATAACATCCTTCCTTGCCGCAGCCGCTCGTTCTTCCGCGGCCTTTTGAATAACGGGACTTGTCTTGCCGTTTACAATCGACAAAGCGCCTGATACAAAGAGGCAGATAAGAGCGAGAACTATTATCGGTTGAATTAAATTTTTGTTCATGCCTTTAAACCTCCAAGCGCTTTTTTATAGGTGATTTTGTTAATAAACGGGACAAGCGTATTCATAATAAGTATTGAGTAAGACACACCCTCGGGATAGCTGCCGAAAAGACGGATTAATACGGTTAGTATGCCGCATCCTAAACCGAAAATGGCACGCCCTGAATTTGTCTGCGGGGTAGTGACATAATCCGTAGCCATGAATATCGCGCCTAAGAATAATCCGCCTGAAAAAATTTGATGAACAGGATTCGTACCCGCTAAAGCGGTAAGCGCGAATACAACCGCGATGAACGATACGGGCGCGTGCCATGAGATAACGCGGCGGAATAAAAGATATAAACCGCCGAGCAAAAGAGCCGCCTCGCTTACTTCCCCGAAAGAGCCGCCGTGGAATCCCAAAAAAAGATCCAATGTGTTTAAGCCGTCGGCCTGACCTTTAAAAAGAAGTGCCAAAGGAGTGGGTCCCGTGATAATGTCGGCCGAAGTCTTCCACACAAAGGGCTCTATCCATGTCGTCATCGTTACCGGAAACGCCAGAAACATTACGACGCGCGCGGTTATCGCCGGATTCGCGAAATTTTTTCCAAGTCCGCCGTAAAGCTGTTTAACAAGAACAATCGCTATAAAGCTTCCAAATATCGCCTGCCAAACGGGAATTGTTACGGGCAGATTGTAGGCGAGTAACATTCCTGATATTACGGCCGATAAATCGCCTATCGTATTTTTTCTTTTTAATAGTTTTTCAAAAGCCCATTCAAAAAAAACACAGGACAGCACGCAGACCCCGGTTATAAGGGCGGCGCGGGGACCGAATACCCAAACGGCTATAACGAACGCCGGAAGAAGCGCGATGATAACGTCAAGCATTATGCGGTTTGTCGTCGCTTTATAGCGTATATGAGGCGCGGGTGAAACAATCATATTGACAGGTTCCATTACTTTGCCTCCTTTCGCGCTTTTTCATAATTGTAAAGCATGTCTTTGGCGAGTATCATTACCTGCACGAGAGGCCTTTTCGCCGGGCAGGTGTAAGCGCAACAGGCGCACTCGGCGCACATATTAACTTTGAATTTTTTAAGCAGTTCAGGTTTTTTAAGCTCGTAGGCGTTCTCGATATTGGGAGGCATAAGGTTCATAGGGCATTTTGACAGACATCGTCCGCATTTGATACATGGGGTAGGTTCGGGAGGCAACGCGGATTTCGCCGTGTAGGCTAGAACGGCGTTCGTAATTTTCACGATTGGAATATCAATGCTGGGAATCGCGAGACCCATCATCGGGCCGCCCAAGGTTATTTTTTTTACATTGTCGTTGAGTTGTCCGTCTATAAGCAGTTTAAATTTTTCGTCGATAGGCAGTTTAGTTTTTTCATCTATAGGTTGATTATCGCAAAAATTGAGTAAATCGCGGACGGGAGAGCCTATGGGGGCTATTATATTACACGGCATCTTTACCGCGGGTCCGTCAACGGTTACGCATCTTGATACAAGGGGGATTCCGGTTTTTATATACCTTGTAAATACCGCGACCGTCGTACAGTTTACGACGATGCACCCTACGTCGGGAAGCCGTCCGCCTTCCGGGACAATTCGTCCCGTCACGTTATAAACCAGAACTTTTCTTTCACCTTGAGGGTATAAAGTGGGCAGTACTCGTACTGAAACGCCTTCCTTGCCTTCGCAAAGCGATTTAATTTTTTCTATCGGCTCGGATTTATTTTTTTCGATACATATAATGATATTCTTAGGTTTAAGGTATTCTTTCATAAGCAGAACGCCTTCCCAGAGCAAGTCGGTATCGTCTACCATCGTTCTTGTATCCGAAGTGATATAAGGCTCGCATTCCGCGCCGTTAACCAGTATGTAATCAAGCTTAACGCTCTCTTTTAACGTAAACTTTGGCGCGGTAGGATAGCCCGCGCCGCCAAGACCGACTACGCCGCTATTTCTTACGGCTTCCAGAAACTCGGTAAGATTGGTAACCTTAGGCGGCGCGACGCCTTCCCATGGTTCCTGTTTTCCGTCCGAAGTTATCGTTATCGTTACGGATTTCTCGCCCGTAATAATGTCAAGATTATCGATGCTTTTTACGGTTCCTGATACGCTGGCGTGAACGGGCGATGAAACAAATCCGACCGCCTCGCCGATAACCTGTCCTACTTTTACATAGTCTCCCACGGCGACAACCGGTTTTGCCGGCGCTCCCGAGTGCATGGACATCGGCAGTCTGACTTCCGCCGGTACGGGCATAATCTGCGGCGCGTTGTTTGCCGTATATTTACAGTGGGGCGTCCTTACGCCGCCCAGCTTTTTCATAATGTCTCCTTAATATTGAATAGGATAACATTTTTTTAAAATTTGTGAAAGTGGGGGAAATCGGCATTGTTGACGGAGTTAAAATAAAATAGTTATTCTAAGTAATAGAATACATAAAAGGAAATAAAGGAAAGTAAATGGGGCAATATGACAGTTGGGATTATTTAACCAACTTTATAAAAAAGAATATTCTTAACTTTCAGGATGAATTGGCAAAGCCGCCCTTTGCGGTAAAAACCAAACAACATCCGGTTTGTCCTAATCTTTATATGTTCAAATACAGCCAGTTCGAGTCGGATTTTTCCAATCCGATTGTCCGCTGTTGCCGCGGCTCGGTGTACGATATTCGCAAGGACGGAACGATCCGCCCCCTGCTTATGCCGTTTTTTAAATTTGCCAATTACGGCGAACCGGGCGCGGACCCTATCGACTGGAACAACGCTTTGTATGTGCGCGAAAAACTTGACGGTTCTCTCATCAAGCTGATAAAGGTTACGGAGAGCGAGGGATTTTCGCGAGGGGGTTACGATTTGTGGACTACCAACGGTAGTTTTGAAATTGACACCGAGGTACCGGAATTTTATCCGGTTGAGAACGATGAAAACCTTCCGCCGCCCCATACTTTCGCGTCTCTTCGCGATTACGCCTTGCGCGGCCATGGGGACGAAATAAAACGTCTGCCGCGGTTGTGGACTTTTTTATTTGAACTAACGTCCCCCTATAACAAAATAATTGTTCCCTACCGCGAAACAAAACTTACTCTTCTAGGGTGCCGCGATCCGCAGGGGACGGAACATACCCCCGAATGGGCGGTCAATAATTTTAACCTTACTTTTGACACTCCGAAAATTTATCAGTTAAAAAACATTGATGACGTTATCGCGCACTGTAAGGCCATTGATACCAACGACCGCGAAGGCGTAGTGGTACAGGACGGAAATTTTAACAGGATAAAAATTAAATCCGAACATTACAGGGGTCTTTCATCGCTTAAAGGGGAGGATCATTTTTCCGACGAAAAACTGTTTACGGCTATTAAGGAGGAATGGATTGACGACGCACTTGCGGCATGGCCTGAAATTAAGAAGCGTACCGACGAAATTATAGCCGAATGGGTAGATTTTAGGCATAAAGTGACTTCGCTTTGCAGGAAAGCGGAAAACTTTTTTCAAACCTGCAAAAAAGAGTTTACAGACGATCCCAAGGAGGCGAAAAAGCGTTATGCGCTAATTGTCACGGGAAAATACAAGCCGTTTTCCACGTTTCTTTTTGAATCTGTCAAAGAAAACGGCGATATTGAGCCTGTTTTTAAAAAGATTGAGTACAAGGAATTAAGAAGCCACTGGATACCGGCGATGGAGGGCGTAGGGCGGGAGAACAATTTTGAAGGGTAAGGCGCAAAACGGCGGTTCCAACAAGTATGTTTACATCTACACGGACGGCGGCATGGAAAAATGGGCGTATGTGGTTGTTAAGGATAACAAGATAATTTTTGAAGAGTCGGGTTTTTTCGGGATTTCCGCGTCCACCAGCAACGATGACACCGAATCCGAAGGAATATTCCGCGCCGTTCAGTACGCGAAGGAACATCCGGGTAACTATATTCTTATTACCGACTCTCAGGCGATTATCGCTAAAGTTAACGGAAACATGGTAAACGTTACTCGAAATCCCAATATCAACGGAATTCGTACGATACTGAAGGAATTTAAAGAATCGCGGGCTCCCGTCAGTTTTTCAATTAAATGGGAAAAAAGGCTATCGAATGAATTTATGAAAAGAGCGGATTTTCTTTGCCAAAAATAATTTTAAAAATATTTATCAAATCCTATGCCAACAAGCTACGACGCGTCCTGAGATTCTTATGTTTTCCAATTCATGACCCCGATAGCGGCGCGGTTCATAAGCGGGGTTTGCGCTTAAAAGCAGAATTGCCTGTCCTGGACCGTCAAATTCCACACGCTTTACCAAAAGAGTGTTTTCAACGGACACCACGTATATGCCGTTGCCCTGAATCAAGCCGGGGTAAAAAACGGCGACATCGCCGTCATGGATATTTACGCCCGTCATACTGTCGCCTGAAACATAAACGGCTTGCAATTTTTCAGGTTTGTAGGGGGCTATTAATGACAAAGGAAGCCGTAAGGTACGCCTGTTGACATATTCCTCAACCTCACGGCCGGGACCGGCCGCGGCCTCCTGTTCAAGTAATTCTATAGCGGCCTCATCCCCGGCGGTCGGCTCGCCTTGTCCGTAAAGATACCAATTCAGGTTTATTCGATATCTCAAGGCAAGGAGTTGTAATGTACGGCGTGAGGCTTTTGCCCTGTCCGTGGCTATTTGGTAGCCGTATGCCTTTGAAATGCCCAAACTGGCCGCGAAATCGGACTTATTCAAGCCCGATAATTTTTGGACAAAAAGGTATCTTTCCCCTTCATTTCCCATTGACAACCTCTTTACAAAAGTATAGTATATACTATACTAATATAGAATAGCATATAGCGGGGAAATAGTAAATAGCAAATGATAAATAATAAAGGGGAGAATAAGAGAAATTGGGAATTAGGAGAGAGGAATTGGAAATGGAAAAAACGACGGATATTTTGATTGGTACGTCCGGATACTCGTACCATGAGTGGGTGGGGCCTGTTTATCCCGAGGGGACGAAGGCCAAAGATTATTTGGCGTGTTATTCGGAGCTTTTTCCGACCGTGGAACTCAATTTTTCCTATTATAATATGCCAAAGGCCGACAATCTGGCAAAAATGCTCGCCGACGGGGGGGATAAACTCACCTTTTCGATTAAGGCCCATAAAACGCTCACCCACGAAATTAACCCTTCATTATGGGAGGGGGAAGCGAAAACCTACCTGAACGCCATAGAGCCTGTGTTGGAGGCCGGACGGCTTGAGGCGGTTTTGTTCCAGTTTCCGTATTCATTCCACTATACGCCCGATAACAGGCGGTATCTGGATAAGCTTTTGACATTTTTTAAAGGCGTTCCGCTGGCGGTTGAATTCAGAACCGCCGACTGGTTTACGGGGAAGGTAATAGAGGGGATGAAAAGCCGTGATGTGCCGCTTGTTTCCCTGGACTTGCCGGAACTGCCAAAACTGCCGCCGACCATGGACGTGGTTACGTCCCCGTTAGCCTATATCCGCCTGCACGGCCGCAATAAAGAAGCGTGGTGGGGAAGCGACGATCACGCCCGGTACGATTATTTGTATTCCGACAGGGAAATTGAAGCGTGGGCGGACCGCGTTAAAAGAATTACGGAACAGGCGAAACGGATTTTGGTTTACTTTAACAATCACTCGTTCGGAAAAGCCGTGCGAAACGCGCAAACACTGATGAAAATAATAAATGGCAAATAATAAATGAAGGAAAATATTCGCCCTCTTTTATTTGTTATTTGCTATTTATTATGGTTCATATTAACATTATTGGTTTTAAAGCGGCGGTTGCCGCGGTTAAGGATAAAAGTCTTCGTTTTCGTCCTTACGTGATAGCGGGGGCGGCGGGAGGACGGAGTTTCGCGCTTGACTGTTCGCGGGAGGCGGTACGGCAAGGGGTTGTTCCCGGCATGGTTCTGGCCGAGGCGCGGCGGCGTGTAAATGACTTGATTGTGCTTGCCCCCGATATTCCGGCTTATCAGGTTGTGAACGACGAACTGGAGAAGGTCGCGGCGCGATACGCCCCGGTTTGGGAAAATGATAAGGCCGGAAATTTATTTTTGGATATAACGGGAACAACCGGAATTTTCGGCCCTCCCGCCGATTGTTCAAGCCGGATATTGCGCGAGATTTACGAGCAGGCGGGAATAAAACCCGCCGCCGCCGTAGCGTCTAACAAACTTGTTTCCAAAGTGGCGACGCGGACGATACGCCCTACGGGATTGATACAGGTACGCGACGGAACGGAAGCCGAATTTTTATCCCATCAGGATATACGGATTTTGCCGGGCATGGGGACTAAACTTTTACGGACGGCGGCTATTGTCGGCATAAGGGAGATTGGGGAAATCGCCGCTCTTACGGTTACGCAGGCCCTCGCCCTGTTCGGCAAACAGGGACATCTGTTACGGAGTATGGCGCAGGGGATAGACGGCTCCGGTATTGAAAGGCGAAACGGAAACAGGCGGATAACCCGACAGGCCGATTTTGAGAGTGATGTTATAGACGATACCGTTGTCCGCGGGGCGATAGAGGCGCTTGCGGAACATGGCGGATTACAAATGAGGAATGAAAAGTTAGGAATGCAGAATTTGTCGCTGGTCGTCGCGTATGCCGACGGCGTGAGGGCGGAGGGACGGGAAAAATTAAAGCGGCCCCTTATAACCGACGGCGAAATAACAGCGGCGGCCTATAGGGTTTTTAAAAAGACGGCGAACCGCCGTATCAGGATACGTTCTATCGGCGTTAGTTTTGAAGATTTGGTTCCCCTTGGGTTTCAACCAGATTTATTCGAGCCGGAAACGGAAACGGCGAACCGTAAATTACAGGAAGCCGTAGATAAGATTAAAAACAGGTATGGGGCGGGGAAGATTACAAGAGGGATAAATTTGGCAATTAGCAATGAACAATTAGCAATGAGTAATTGGTAATGTAAAGAAGAAAGATTGGGGTTAGGAATGAATATTAGGCTTGGGGTGGTTTCGGCGTATTCGTTTTTGTATGGGACGCGTAAACCGCAGGAATTATTGGATAGGGCGGTCTCTTTCGGCGTAAGGGTCGTTTCAATTTGCGATTTGAATAATCTCTACGGGGTACATACTTTTCTCGAGGCTGCGAAAGAAAGGGGGATACGGCCGATTATCGGCGTAACGTTGACGATTCCTAATTCATCATTGTTAGTTGATAATTATTTATATTGTTTTGTGGAAAATAGGGCGGGGTTCGGTAAATTATGTGAAATATTAACGGAACGGAATAAAGATACCGGGAATTTCAGCCCTCTTCCCATGCTGTTGGAAAATGCGGACGGACTGGTTTTGGCTTCCTCTGACGATAAGGTTTTGGAAACCCTGTTTGGGCGCGTCAAGCGGCTGTATTCTGCGGTTACCCCCACGGATATTCGCGCGGTAAGTATCGGCAAAAGACTCGATATTCCGCTTGCTTTTCTTGACAATTCCGTTTTTCTTGAACAGGAAGATTTCGCCGTCCACAGGGTGTTACGCGCCATCGGGCTTTTAAAAACCGTCGGTAGTTTGGAGTCCGGCGATACGGCGGAGAGGGGGCGCGTTTTTCGCGATTCAAAGGAAATTCACCGTAAGTCGGCTACATGGCCGCAGGCGGTCAGGGGGACCGAGGAAATAGCGGCGTTATGCGGTTTTAACGATTTATTTGACGGCTGGATTTTTCCCGGTTATGAGACGGGAGGGCCGTCCGCCGCCTGTGAATTACGCGGGCGGGTGTATGATGGGAATATTTTGCGTTACGGGGAATTGGCGGACAGGGAAATAGGACGGATTGATTACGAGCTAAAAATTATCGAGGAAAAGGGATTTTCTTCCTATTTTTTAATTATTGACGATATCGCTCGTATGGCGTCGCGAACATGCGGGCGCGGTTCGGGGGCGGCTTCCATCGCATCTTACGGTTTGGGCATTACCAATGTAGACCCGCTTAAGTCTAATCTGTATTTTGAGCGGTTTTTAAACCCCGCGCGTCCCGACCCGCCCGATATCGATATTGATTTCGCGTGGGACGAGAGGGACGAGTTAATTAAAGCCGTAATAGAAAGGTTCGGTTCCGATTATTGCGCCCGCGTCGCTAACCACAATATGTTCCGTTACAGATCGGCAATGCGCGAGACGGCGAAGGCGTACGGTTTTACGGACGCTGAAATTACGCTAAAGGAACGGGAATTGCAAATAACGGATAATAAAGAACAAATAATAAACGCCCCGTTATGGAAGGAAATATTTGGGATAGCTGCAAAGATTGAGGGACTGCCGCGCGGATTGGGTATGCACTGCGGCGGGCTGGTGATTACCCCGAAACCGATACGCCGTTACGCGCCGATAGAAAAATCCGCGGAAGGGTATCCTCTTTTGGCGTGGGAAAAAGAAGGAGCGGAAGCGGCCGGTTTTGTGAAGATAGACCTGCTTGGCAACAGAAGTTTGGCGGTAATAAGGGACGCTGTTACAAATATAAAATATAAAATAACAAATAACAAAGGGGATATCGATATTGAGGAAAGGTTGTCCAGGGCGATAAATGACGGGGAAACGGTTGGGGCGTTGGCGAGGGGGGACAGTATCGGCGTTTTTTACGTTGAAAGCCCGGCTATGCGGCAGTTACAGAAAAAAACAAAACGCGGGGATTTTGAGCATATCGTCATTCACAGTTCGATCATAAGGCCCGCGGCTAATAAATTTATCGCCGAGTATGTCAGGCGGCTTAAGGGCGGGAAATGGAAGCCTCTGCATCCGTTACTTGAAAATATCCTTGACGAGACTTACGGGATACTTTGTTATCAGGAGGACGTTTCAAAAACAGCCGTCGCGTTGGCGGGGTTTAATGAGGCGGACGCCGACAAATTGCGTAAGGTAATCGCTAAAAAAATGGGCGGGGCTAAACTTGCGGCATATAAAAATCAGTTTTATGAAGGCTGTCGGAAAAACGGGGTTAATGATGATACCGTCAATAAGATATGGGAGATGATGTTGTCGTTTGACGGATATAGTTTTTGCAAACCTCATTCCGCGTCTTACGCGACGGTGTCTTTCCAGTCGGCGTATTTAAGGGTTCATTATCCCGCGGAATTCATGGCGGCCGTTTTGTCGAATCAGGGGGGGTATTACCGTCCGCATGCCTATATCGCGGAGGTTAGACGTATGCGGCTTTTTACCGCCGGACCCGACGTTAATTTGTCCGAGTGGCGATATTACGGGGAAAGCGAATGTCAAATAACAAATAACAAAGAACAAATAAATAGGGATACCGTTTATCGCGGTAGGGTGGTTATCGGGTTTATGGCTATCAAAGGATTGTCGGCGGCGGGCGCGCGGACGATTATCGACGAGCGGGAAAGGGGCGGGGATTTTTCCTCTTTGGATGATTTTTCCGCCCGGGTAAGGCTTAACCGCGACGATATTATCGCCCTTTGCCCCGCCGGAGTATTCGATGGTATCGCGGAGGGCGTACCTAGGCATTTGCAGGCGAGGCGACTGCTCGCTAATAACAAAGAACAAATAAAAAATAATAAAGGGAATGGGATAATTAGGAATTTGGATTTGTTCGCCGCGGAGGTTTCTCCTGTTTTTGATAATACGCGAAAAAGCGTAATCGCGCCGCGGGTGAAAAGGGGGATTAAGGGCGATAGTGATTTATGGGAAGAGTATAACGCCCTGGGTTTTCTACGGAATACCCATCCGCTGGCGTTGTGGAAAAACGACATATCGGCGGTAAAGTACAGAGTTAAGGCTTCGCGTATCGGCGATTATATCGGAAGGAACGTAAAAATGATAGGCTGGCCCGTTACCCAAAAAGACGTATGGACCAAAGACGGCCTTACCATGTGTTTTTTAAGTTTGGAAGACGAGACCGCCCTTTATGAAACCGTGATTTTTCCGCAGGCGTATGAGCGTTATAACAAACTGCTTTTTGACCAGCGGCCGTTGCTTGTGTACGGAACGGTTACGAATGACGAGGGGGCGGTGTCGCTTGAAATTGGAAGAATTGAAGTATTAATACGTAATATGCTAAAATAAATCAATGTCAACGGAATACCAAAAAATTATTACTTCCCTTAAACGTCGAAGGAAAGGCGCTACCGCCGCGGATGTTTGCGCCGCTACGGCGTTGTCTCTTTCGTCCGTTAACGAACTTTTGCCGAAAGCGGCGGATGAATATTCAGGGCATTTGCGGGTAACGGAGTCCGGTGAAATTTTATATTATTTTCCGAATGGTTTTACAAGCCGTTACCGCGGATTAAGCGCCTCGCTTAAAAATACGGCGAAAAAAATATTCGCGATTATTAAAACGGCTTCCGCTTATTTATTTAAAATCTGGATTGTCGTGATGCTTGTGGGATATTTTCTTTTTTTTATCGCGCTGGCGCTCGCGACCGTATTTTTATCCGTGGCGGGAAAATCAAGCGGCAGGGGAGGGCGCAGGGGCGGAGGCTCCGTCAACTTCACGTTATTCAATCTTATCTGGCGGCTGTGGTTTTACTCTGAATTGACCCGTCCCAGGACCGGGTACGGAGGCGGAAATGTAAGAAAAAACGGCGACAAACGTCCCTTGCACAAGGCGGTATTTTCATTTGTTTTCGGCGAGGAAGACCCGAATAAAAATTGGGAGGATCAGGAATACAAGGCGATTATATCCTACATTCAGGCGAATAGGGGGGTTATCTCGCTCGCCGAATACATGTCGTTTACCGGAAAGAGCGGTCAGGAAGCGGAGACTGATATTCTTTCTTTCTGTTCAAAGTTTGAAGGAAGCCCCGAGGCGACCGAAGAGGGAACGATTGTTTACCGTTTTGACAAACTGTTGTCGGGTTCCGATACGGAAAAAATCAGCGAACTTATTCCCCCTATTAAAAGGCTTAAAAAGTTTTCTGATAATAAGAAATCGATGAACGGCTGGTTCGCGGTAATTAACGCGGTAAACATAATTTTCGGTTCATATTTTTTATATCAGTCAAGTAACGCGGGATTATTAGTAAGCAAGGAACAATACTATGGCGCGTCCAAACTTTATGCGTATACCCACTTGATATTTTCCAATATAACGAATGAACCGCATAACGTAATAAGGATCGCTTTGGGATTAATACCGTTTGTTTTTTCATTTCTGTTTTGGATTATTCCCGCCGTCCGTTATTTCATGGAAAAAAAGGAAAACAATGAAATAAAACTAACAAACTTTAAACGTTTTAGTTTTAGCAAAATATTTTCTTCCCCGAATAATATTAAAACAAACGCGTTTAACCCTATCGTATCGGAATGCCGTCCCGACGATCTTGAGTCGGCGGCGGACAGGGTAATTAAAGATATGGGCGCGATATCAAGTCCGCGGGTAGAGATAAGGGACGATAAAACATTTTATACGTTCAATGAACTAGAAAGAGAAAAGGAAGCGTTGGAAAAATACCGCTCGTCGGTTGACATTTCCCGTCAAAAGCTAGGTGAAACCGTCTTTGACACCGACGGTTGACATTTGCCGTTCAAAAATATAGATTAAAACCAAGACAGACTAGCTCACTTGGATAGAGCGTCAGCCTCCGGAGCTGAAGGCAGTGGGTTCAAATCCCGCGTCTGTCAATCGTTAATTCTTTATGTAGTAAGGAATTAGTTAACTATTGATCTTCCGGACAAATGCGTTTTTACTTCTACTCATTACGACCATATCACTGATGACCGGGAAAGTATTTACGGAGGGCGGTACATACAAAGATTCTACCGTTTATCCCTAAGATACCGTGAACCTGAGAGTTGATATATTCCATATAAATATTAAATATATGATGGCGGTTTATTTGAATTATATCGTTCAACTTATCTCAATAAATCCGAATTGTCCCTGCGGTTCCATCTGACCGCTATATCATTGGGGCTCTCGGAGGCGATGTTTTTTATGCTTCTGTTCGCGCCCAATTCAAGAAGAATGGTAATCATTTCAGGACCGCCTAACCTCGCCGCGTAATGTAAAATCGTATTGCCGGAATTGTCCTTAGCGCCTATCGCCCTTCCCGAAAAAACCGCCCTGATGCCTGTTTCACCTTTGGAAAACGCTATTTCCGCCGGAGACCTGTTGTCGGCGGCTACAAAGAACGGATCGGCCCCCGAATCGGCGATTGTTTTTACCGGTCCCCATAATTCCAAATCAAGCGCCAAACGTAAAGGGGTTTTACCGTTATTATCAACGGCGTTTATTCTCGCGCCCTGTTTTATTATCACCTTTACTATTTCATCCGACGTTCTTTCCAGTAAAGCGACGTGAAGAACCGAATTGCCGTAATCGTCCGGTATGAAAATTCTGTTGTTCTCCAATAACGCCGATACCATCTTAGGAGATACGCTTAACGCGGTTTGAAAGGGCGTTCTGTTTCTTGTATTTCTCGCGTGAATGGAAACGCCCGTTTTTAATAAGGTATTAACCATGTCTAACCGTTCCATAGCGACGGCGATATGCAGGGGAGTATCTCCCCTTGTGTTTCTGCTTGAAGTGTCCGCTCCGCCGGAGGCGAGTTTATCTACGGAGGATGAATATCCGCATCTTATGGCTTCCATTAAGGGAGTGTTGCCTTCCATATTTCTACATTCAAGATTGGCGCCCTGTTTAATAAGTAACGCTTCAATTTCAGGCAAATTAAGAATAATAGCGTCATGAAGCGGGGTATTGCCGTTTAACGAACCGATGTTAATGTCGATACCCGATGAAATCAGGTATGAAATTGAATTTATAGCGTTCCAGCGTACCGCCGCGTGAAGCGCGGAATTCCCCTGACTGTCGCGTATGTTTAAATTTGCGTTGTTATCTATAAATATTTTTAAAGTGGACGGACTGTCGCTTTTTGTCGCCATAAACAGGGGAGTTTGACCCGTGGCGTTTTGGGTGTCAACGGGGATGCCGCTTCTTATTATTAAGGAAATAGCGTTGTTTAAGCCCCATTCGGCCGCGTAATGGAGCATATTATTCCCTAAACCGTCCTTTGAGGTAATTGTCGTGGAATTAATTATCCATTCCCGTATAGTGTCTGTTTTTAAAGCCAAAGAAAGGGGGCTTTCACCCGCGCTGTTAAGTGAAAAAATATTCGCGCCCCTAACAATTAAATATTCGCCTATTTCCCTCTGATTGGTCCTTACGGCGATATGAAGCGCGGTATCTCCTTCCCTGTTTCTTGAATCAACAAGCGCCCGCTGGTCAAGTATGCGTCCTATCTGTTCGGATTTTGCCCGGTTAATTACCGCGGAATGAAGCATCGTATTTCCGGAACTGTCCCTCTGATTAACCGTCTCTTTTGTAATCAATAAATTATACGTGCCGTCATTCGCCTTCGCTGATATATCAAAAGGCGTTACTCCGTTATTGTCAAACGCGAATATTTCTGAACCGAATTCTATTAAAAGGGGAATTAATAAAACACGGCGTTCCTGAACGGCGATATACAACGGCGTTTTACCGTTTATATTCCTGATATGCACGTCTCCCCCGGAAGTTAATAATAATTTGAAGGCTTCAGGGGGACGATTTAACATAACGGCTATATGAAGAGGCGTATCGCCGTGTTCGTCGCGGAGATTAACGTCGGCTCCCCTGGAAACCAATAGGGCTAAGATATTCAAATACGCGTCAGGCGGAATTCCGACATGAAGCGGGGTGTTTCCCCCCGCGTCTTTCGCGTTGACATCGGCTCCCGAGTTAACAAGCATGGAAATAATATCGATATTTCCGATTCTTACCGCCTCATGAAGCGCGGTCGCTCCCGATGTGGTTTTTATATTAAGGTCTATGTTTTTCTCAAGAAGGAATACGACAAGACCGGTGTGGTTATCCATTACCGCGTAATGAATAGGCGCGAGTCCTTCATTTCTGCGGATATTATAATTCGCGCTTCTGACGGCAGGACCAAAGTAGGCAAATATAGGATTATCGCAGTAACCGCCCGCCAATATCAAATGTTCGGCTATCGCGATATGGGTTCTTGAATCTGCTCTTTCAAGGGCGTAATCAAGCGCGTTTTTATTATTATTATCTTTTTTATTGATTAAGGCGGTTGAAGACGAGGCGGCCGACAATATTTCCGTTACGGCGTTCATGTTGCCTACGATAACGGCCTTATGAAGAATAGTTTTTCCCGTACCGTCTACGGAATTTATCGTCGCGGGATTTAATATCGCCGTAAAAATCATCGGGTTTGTTTCAAGCGCTAAAATCGCGGGCGAAGCGTTATCAGCCAACGGTATGGCCTTGTGAATATCCGCGCCGTTTGAGGCTAAAACGCCCGCTATTTTGGAATCATTATTTTTAAAGCAAAGCCCAAGAGGGGTTTGCCCCGCATTATCGACAACATCGGGATTGGCCCCGCGCGAGAGGAAGAAATTTATAAGCTCCATGTCTTTTTTTTCAACGGCGTAAAAAAGAGGAGTCCTTCCGTCAGGGTCTACGGCGTTAACGTCAAGTTCACCCTGGAAAAATGATTTGGCGCTGTCGTCTCCTTTTTTTAATAATCCCCAAGCCGGGGATATTTCGCCTTCTGAAGTACTTTTACCGGCAGTTAAACAGCTGATTACAAGCGGAAAAATTACCGTAAAAACGCATAAAAAAACGGGAAAAGAAAATGCCTTTTTCATATTTATATCATCGGCATAAAAATTTTATCAATAAATCCTTATCAAAATAAGGAATTAACAACTTATGCGGCCTAGAAGACTTGAACTTCCATGGCTCTCGCCACTAGCACCTCAAGCTAGCGTGTCTACCAGTTCCACCAAGGCCGCAGTTTTCTCTTTTTATCAAAACTAAATGATTTTGTCAATGCTATAATAGACAGATTGCCGTTAAGATACTAAAATTATCTACGGAGATAAAATGAAAAAAAGAGCTCTTTTAAGCGTGTTTAATAAGGACGGTCTGCTTGATTTAGCCTCAACTTTGAACGGCGACGGCTGGGAAATACTTTCTACCGGCGGCACTTTTAAATTTTTACAGGAAAATAATATCCCTGTAACCGATGTTTCCTCGGTTACGGGATTTCCCGAATGTCTGGACGGGCGCGTAAAAACCCTGCACCCGGCGATTCACGCGGGTATTCTGGCGAGGCGTAACGAGCAAAGCCATATCGATACGTTGAAAAGTCTGAATATCGAGACTATTGACCTTGTGTGCGTCAACCTTTATCCGTTTTTCGAGAAGGTACAGGCGGGACTTTCCGGAGAAGAAACAATCGAATTTATCGATATTGGCGGACCTAGTATGCTTCGATCCGCGGCCAAAAATTTTAACGATGTAATTGTTCTGACCGATCCTGCGGATTATGCCGAGGTTATCGAATGTTTGAAAGCCGCTAATGTCCCGCTTGAATTAAAAAAACGTCTCGCGGGCAAGGTTTTTATTTTAACGTCAGCTTACGACGCGGCTATCGCCCGTTTCCTTCTAGATGAAGAATATCCCCGATATTTGCCGCTGTCTTTAAAAAAAGGACAACTTCTTCGTTACGGTGAAAACAGCCACCAGCAGGCGGCTCTGTATTTAAATACCGACCGTCCCGGGGTTTTTGGAGATATGGAACAACTTCACGGCAAGGAACTTGGCTACAATAACATGAGAGACTTTGATATCGCATGGAAAGCCGTCTGCGCTTTCGGGCTTGAAAGCGACGGAACCGAACCTTTTGGAGAAGCCGATGTTAAACGCCTTATTCCTTCCACGGCAACAGGTAAAAAAATCTGCTGTGTCGCCATTAAGCATAACACTCCCTGCGGTATCGCTCTTGGAGAAACATTACTTGACGCTTACAACAAGGTTTTCGCCTGCGATCCCGTATCGATATTCGGCGGAATAATCGCCTGTAACGTGAAAGTAAACGCCGCGGTCGCTTTAAGGCTTAACCGACTATTTCTGGAAATTATCGCGGCTCCGGACTTTGACAAGGACGCGCTTAATATTTTAAAAATGAAAAAAAATCTGCGCATTATAAAATTAAAAAAAGCGCCGAAAGAAAGTTATGAATACGTTACCGTTGACGGCGGCGTTTTGGTCCAACAGAAAGATAATACCCTGCTTGAAAAATGGGAAACGGTTACATGTGCCTCACCGCAGGAAAGCGATATAAAAGATATGATTTTCGGAATGAGGGCCGTAACCTTTGTAAAATCAAACGCTATCTTAATTGTTAAGGAACAGTCCGCTACGGGCATCGGTTGCGGACAAGTAAACCGCATCTGGCCTACAAAGCAAGCTCTTGAAAGAAGCGCCGCCATTTTAAAGGCGGGGTCTGAAGAATCGGCGGACACCGGCGGCAGTCCCTGGGAAGACGATCATCCCGCAAGAGTTCTGGCCTCCGACGCCTACATCCCATTCGCCGATGTCGTCGAAGAGGCGGCGCGGGCGGGAATAAAAGTAATAATACAACCCGGCGGCTCCATAAACGACAAACTTTCAATAGAAGCCTGTAATAAACACGGAATAGCGATGGTCTTTACCGGTATTAGGCATTTTAAACATTAATCGTCAGTAAAATTTATTTGAAAATTTTATCTCGCAGAGACGCAGAGGCGCAAAGTTCTTGTCCGATAAATTATCTATACATACAAGATATATATATCAATAATCTTGAAGATATTACGATAATACCACAAACAACAACTCTGCGCCTTTGCGTGAGGTCTTCTCGAATTATTTAAAGTATTTAACAGCGCCTGAGAATATGTCCATTTTTCTTATGCCGGGAATATTTTTGTAGAGGCCGTCCTCGAAACGTTCGTTATGGGCCATGCGTCCGAAGACGCGGCCGTCCGGGGATGTGATCCCCTCAACCGCAAAATCGGAATTGTTGGGATTAAAACGTATGTCTTGCGAGGCGTTGCCGCTAAAATCAACATATTGGGTAGCGATTTGACCGTTAGCCGCAAGAGAGCGGATAATGCTTTCACGGGCTATGAAACGTCCTTCGCCGTGCGAGATTGGCACTATGTATTGTTCCCCCGGTTCAAGATGGGAAAGCCACGGCGATTTATTTGAGACAATTTTTGTGTTTACCAGTGTGGACTGGTGCCTTCCTATCGTATTAAAAGTGAGAGTGGGGGAGTGTTCCGTCATATCGCGGATTTCGCCGTAAGGCACAAGTCCAAGTTTTATAAGGGCTTGAAACCCGTTGCATATTCCGCAAATAAGGCCGTCGCGCTTTTGCAACAATTCGGTAACCGCGTCATAAATCGCCGGATTTCGCATAAACGCCGTAATAAACTTCCCCGATCCGTCAGGCTCATCTCCGCCTGAAAATCCTCCCGGAATAAAAATTACCTGCGTTTTACGCGCGGCTTTTTCAAACCCTTCTACGCTTTGCGCGATGCGGGCGGATGATAAATTGCGTATAACAAAAATTTTCGCTTTTCCTCCCGCTTTTTCAACGGCCCTCGCGCTGTCGTATTCGCTATTAGTTCCCGGAAAAACAGGTATAAGAAAATTCGGCTTTGAAAATGAACCGCCCCCCCTTTTTTTATTCTTTTTTATTGTTTCATGCGATGATTTAACATTATTCCAAATGAAATTTTCAACTTTACCCTCCTGTTTAATCAGGTACGGATAAACAGGCTCAAGGGTTTTTTCCCATGCGTCCTGTAATTTATCCATGGGAATTTCATAAGTTTTTGTTTTAAGTATATAATCGCTTGTCGTTCGTCCCAAAAGTACCGCATCCGTCTTTAATGGCGCGTCCGTTTCAACCACAAAACCGCAAAAACCGGTTCCCGTAAAAAGTTCGTTTTCCGCCGTAAAACCAATCTTGTTGCCTATGCACATTTTTACTACGGCCTCCGCCGTACCGCCGCCGCCGACAGCCCATGCGGAAAGTATTTTTCCGTCTTTTATTAATTTTTCTACAGCGTCAAAATATCCGCGAAGGGCGGCAAAATCACGCTTTTCGTAAACGGAAAACGGCGGTTTTAACAAATAGACATGGCTATCCGTCTTTTTAAACTCAGGCGTGATAATGTTTTCTATTTTTGCCGCGGAAACGGCGAATGAGACCAGTGTAGGCGGCACGTCTATTTGCCCGCCATTTGCATGACCGCCATTGGCATGACCGCCATCGGCAAGGGAAAAACTTCCCGACATTGAATCTTTTCCCCCGATTGCGGCGGTCTCAAGCCCGATTTGAGCGTCAAGAGCGCCTAACAGGGCTGAAGCGGGTTTTCCCCAGCGGACGGGATCGTCGCGTAACTTTTCAAAATATTCCTGAAATGTCAGCCAACATTTTTTTCTGCTTCCGCCCGACGCTATTATCTTCGCTACCGAATGAACAACGGCGAATACCGCCCCGTGATACGGACTAACGGAAGAGAGAAAGGGATCAAAGCCCCATGACATTAGGGAACAGGTTTTTGTTTCGCCGTTTAAAACGGGTATTTTCGCGGACATTACCTGCGTCGGCGTATTAAGGTATTTTCCGCCAAACGGGGCGATAACCGTAGCGGCTCCTATACATGAATCGAAACGGTCAACAAGCCCTTTTTGGGAACAAATCTCAAGGCCGCTTAAAAGTGTTTCAAGCCCTTTCGCGTCTATTTCATGGTTTTCCGTTTTTGTTAACTCAATTTTTTTTACGCTAACTTTAGCGTGTTTTTTCGCTCCGTTGGAATTTAAAAATTCCCTTGAAATGTCAACAATTTTTTTCCCGTTCCAATTCATTACAAGACGGGGACTTTTTGTAACTTCCGCGATTATTACGGCTTCCAGATTCTCGCCTTCCGCAAGATCGATAAAAGTTCGAGCGTCTTTTTTTGAAGTGACAACCGACATTCTCTCCTGACTTTCGCTTATCGCAAGCTCCGTTCCGTCAAGACCTTCGTATTTTTTTAATATCTTGTTTAAATCAACAGTTAGTCCGTCGGCGAGTTCCCCTACGGAGACGCTTACCCCTCCCGCGCCGAAATCGTTACAACGTTTGATAAGACGCGCCGCTTTCGGATTACGGAAAAGACGCTGTAATTTCCGTTCCTCCGGCGCGTTACCCTTCTGCACGTCCGCGCCGCAGGTTTCCAATGAGGAAGAAGTATGCGATTTGGAAGAACCCGTAGCGCCGCCGATACCGTCGCGTCCCGTTCTGCCTCCTAAGAGGATTACAACGTCACCTTGAGACGGGGTAGTTCTAACCACATTCCCTAAGGGAGCGGCTCCGATAACCGCCCCTATTTCCATGCGTTTCGCCTCGTAACCGGGATGGTATATTTCATGCACAAGGCCCGTAGCGAGTCCTATCTGGTTCCCGTAGGAACTGTAACCCGCGGCCGCCGTTCTGCAAATTTTTCGCTGAGGCAGTTTGCCGGGCAGGGTTTCGCGGGCGTTCTTTAGCGGATTTGCAGATCCCGTTACGCGCATCGCCTGATAGACAAAAGCGCGTCCCGATAGCGGATCGCGTATCGCGCCCCCGAGGCATGTGGCTGCTCCTCCGAACGGCTCAATTTCGGTGGGATGGTTGTGGGTTTCGTTCTTGAACATTAAAAGCCAATCCCGTTCTTTGCCGTCAACGTCAACCTTAATCTTTACGGAACAGGCGTTTATTTCCTCGGATTCGTCCAAATCGGGAAGAAGTCCTTTCAGTTTAAGCGCCTTCGCCCCGATTGTCGCCATGTCCATAAGGGTAACCGGTTTGTCGGCGCGACCGCAATAGGAGCGAAGGGCAAGGTAATTTTTATAGCTTTCATTTACCGCCTCGTCGTCAATTTGTAATTCATCAAGTTCCGTTAAAAATGTCGTGTGACGGCAGTGATCGGACCAGTATGTGTCAAGAAGGCGAATCTCGGTTACGGTCGGGTCTCTTTTTTCTTCATCGCAAAAATATTTCCGGCAGAATAATAAATCCTGCAAATCCATCGCGAGATTTAAGTTTTCGCATAACTTCTTAAGTTCCGAAATTTCAAAGGATATAAAGCCTTCAATAACGGGAACATCGCAAGGAGCGGATAAATTTCGCGTAAGAGTTAACGGAATATCCAATAGAGCCTCGCGGCTTTCAACAGGGTTTATCAGCCATGACTTTATACGTTTAAAATCCTCATCGGAAATATTTCCGTATATGGCGAATACTTTCGCCGATTGAATGTCCGGTCTTTCTTTGCCCGTGGCAAGAGAGATACATTGGGCGCAGGAATCGGCTCTCTGGTCAAACTGTCCCGGCAGGTATTCTACGGCGAAAACGCGCGCCGTTTCAAAATCCGGGAGTTCTTCATAAACTATATCGACCGGCGGCTCAGAAAAAATAGTGTTTTTCGCCGATTGGAAATCCTGCGCGGAAATTCCTTCCGCGAAATAGCGGTTTATGACCCTGACTTTTGTTATACCGTCAATTTGAAGCCCCAAATGCAAATCCGCCGCGACCGAGGCCGCTTCTTGCGCGAAATCACCTTTTTTTTCAACATAAATAACGTATACGCCCATATTTTTCTCCGTTTTTTATTATACTTATTATTACAAAAATACGTAAGAGCGGTAACTATTATACAAAAAGCTTGTCATGGGGTGTAAAATATTGTAAATTTAGGATTGGAGTTTATATTGAAAAAAACGTTTTTAAGAATAATTTTATTGTTTGTCATAGGATTTTTCACCCTTCATGGCGCTTTTCCGCAGGTAAAAAATGAGATGATACGCGTATATGGGGGTACGTTTCTTATGGGTAGCCCTGAAACGGAGCAGGGTAGAAACGTGACGGACGAAAGTCCCCAACATAAGGTTACCGTAAGTTCGTTTTATATCGCGAAATATCCGATAACACAGCCCGAATACGAAACTATAATGGGAGAAAATCCAAGCCATCATATAGGAATAGATAATCCCGTTGAAAAAGTGACATGGTTAAACGCCGTCGATTATTGTAATAAAAGAAGCGAAAGAGAGGGATTAACTCCCGTATATACAATCAATGGGAACAACGTGAAGTGGAATCGTGAAGCGAACGGATACCGTCTGCCCACGGAAGCCGAATGGGAATACGCCTGCCGCGCCGGAACTCAAACGCCGTTTTACACGGGAGACAAACTTGAAGAAGCGGGTTGGTACAGGGGTAATACGCGCGATCCTGTTACCCTGCAACGTTCTCCTTTTCCGGTAGGATTAAAAAAGCCCAACGCTTTCGGTCTTTATGACATGCACGGAAACGTACTTGAATGGTGCTGGGATTTCTTTGCCCCATATACGCCTGAAGCCCAAGTTGACCCGACAGGACCCGCCACCGGCGACAGACGAGTCTATCGAGGCGGCTGTTGGGACTTTGAAGAACTAAACTGCCGAAGCGCCTACAGATTCAGACAGCACGTTAATTTTAAGTTCTTTTACAACGGCTTCCGGGTAGCAAGGTCTTTATAAAGAAATGAGAAGTGAATAGTGAGAAGTGTTTTTGTTAGCAAGTACAGCGTATAGCTTCACGCGCAGATAACAAACAACAACCATTTCTAACTTCTCACTTCTCACTTCTAACAAACTTTTAACAAATTAAAAACAAATCCTTAGCATACATAAACCATCCTCCATATCATAAAAAGCTTTTGCTTAGCGAAAGTTAATTTTCAGGAGGGTTTATGAAAAAGTCAATTTTTATCGCGTTATGTATAATGGCGTTCGCCTTTCAATCATTGTTCGCAGGCGGCATACAACAGGAGGAACGAAATACCGGTCTTGTTCAGGGGAAGGGACAGGCGAAATATGTGTTTCTTTTTATAGGGGACGGTATGTCAATGTCGCAGATCAGCGCGGCGGAGGTTTTTTCTACGGCGCGTTCTTCCGGCGACATAACGATTACTAAGCTTGAGTTCACGCGATTTCCGGTATCGGGACTCGCGACAACCTATGACGCTGGAACATTTATCACGGACTCGGCGTCCGCGGGGACGGCTATCGCGACCGGCAATAAAACCTTAAGCGGCGTTATCAATATGGACGCGGGAAAAACCGTTAAATTTAAGCCTATTACGGATTACATCCGCGACGCGAAAATGAAAGTGGGAATCGTGTCAACCGTAACCTTGAATCACGCGACTCCGGCGTCGTTTTACGCGGCGGCTCCCTCGCGTAGTAATTACTATGATATAGCCGTCCAACTTGCCTCAAGCGATCTCGATTATTACGGGGGCGGCTCGATTTTACAAAGGAAAGGAAAAAACAACGATCAAAAGGACGTTATTGAAACGGCGAAAGCTAACGGTTTTACCTATGTCGATACTATCGAAGGTTTTAATAAACTAAAGCAGGGTATGGGCAAGGTAATCGCCATAAGCCCGAGGCTTCAGGATGACGGAGCCATGCCGTACAATCTTGATCTTAAAAAAGGAGACCTTACAATCGCCGATTTCACGAAAAAGGGAATTGAATTATTGGATAACCCCAACGGTTTCTTCTTTATGGTCGAAAGCGGCAAAGTTGACTGGGCATGCCACGCCAACGACGCGGGAGCGGCAATTAACGACGTACTTGCGATGGACGACGCGATACGTGTCGCGCTTGAATTTTCGCTGAGACATCCGAGGGAAACCCTTATTATTGTTACGGGCGATCATGAGACCGGCGGCATGACGATTGGTTTCGCGGGAACACAGTATGACACCTTCTTTAACAAGGTCGCGCTGCAAAAAAAATCCTATGTCGCTTTTGACGATGAAGTTCTAAAACCGTATAAGGCGAAAACACAGGCGGCTAACGCGAAACTTTCCGACCTTCTTCCCGCTATTAGGGAATCTTTCGGTATTGATTACAATTCGCTTTCCGATTTCCAGAAACAGCAGATTGAATTTTCTTTCCAGCGCTCAATGGGGAACGAACAGATTCGCTCCTTTGCCGAGGACAGATATTTACTGTACGGAGGTTATGAACCTCTGACCGTAAAACTTACCCAAATAATGAATCAGACCGCTGGTATCGGCTGGACAAGTTATTCCCATACCGGCGTTCCCGTTCCCGTTTTCGCGAAAGGCGTACATCAGGAGATTTTCGGCGGCTACTACGACAACACCGATCTGTTTTTCAAACTTGCAAGCGTGATGAATCTTAACATACCGGCCAAAAGATAAATAAAAAATTGAAAATAAAAAATAATAAATTAAAAAATTTATTAATGCGGTTTTCCTTCCTGGGCAATTATAAGGAGTCCGGGAGGGATACCGTTTTTATTGTTGTCGCGAGTTTTTTGACAATTCTTGTATTGTTAATACCCACGGGCTTTGAGGGAAGCGGAGTTTACTCTAACGCCATACGGGCGAAAGTAAAAATAGTGGAAGTTAATAACGAAAGGCTTAAAATAATAGGTCCCGTCAGGCAGGGGGAACAACAACTTGAAGTGGAAATACTTTCAAAGCCTTTCAGGGGACGGATTCACTCCGGCTCAAATAACATGATCGGTAAAATGGAACTTGACAAGGCTTTTGTCAAAGGCAATATAGCGTTTGCGGTAATTAATTTGACTGAAGACGGCGAAATAGCGAATGTCCAGATAATCGATCATTACCGTACGGACAAGACAATTATTCTTGGAGCGCTTTTCATCATCGCCATGATTATCATTATGGGCTGGATGGGGTTCAAAATACTGATAACCTTTGTCTTTTCCGCCGCCATGCTTGTAAGGGTTCTGTATCCGATGATTCTTAAGAGCTGGGATCCTATCATCGGAGCGTTAATAATTACGATGTTGATTACGGCGCTAATTATGTTCCTTGTAGGCGGACTTACCCGGCGCGCACTTACGGCGTTTTTGGGCGCGACAGGCGGGGTAATTTTCACGACAATACTTGCGTTTGTATTTACATTTTGGTTTAAGATTCACGGAGCTGTGCGCCCATTTACAGAGACCTTGCTTTTTACCGGTTACGGACATCTCAACCTTGCCCATCTTTTTATAGCTGGGATTTTCATCGCGGCCTCCGGCGCTATGATGGATCTTTCAATGGATGTAGCAGCCGCTATGGATGAAATAAAAAACCAACAGCCCGCCATTACTCGCCTTGGGCTTATGCGTTCGGGTTTTACGGTCGCTCGTCAGGCCGCCGGAACAATGTCCACAACTTTGCTTCTTGCCTATTCAGCCGAATATACCGCCATGATTATGACTTTCCTGGCGCAGGGAGTCCCGCTTGAAAATGTGATTAACATGGTTTGGGTCTCCTCAGAAGTTGTACATACATTGGTCGGCTGTTTCGGTCTTACACTTGTCGCCCCTCTGACAGTCTTCGCCGGAGGTATGCTACTTGGCAAGAAAAATGTATAATTAATTTCATGGAGTCAAAGAAAGATAGGATAAAAACTCTTGAGACTCTGATACGGCGTTATCAGGCTTCCTACTACAACGGGGAAGCGGAAATTTCCGACGGGGAATTCGATCTTCTTTGGGATGAGTTAAAAAATCTTGCCCCTGAAAGTGATGTATTAAAAAAAGTAGGGACGGGGATGGATACGGACGGTTTCCCGAAAGCTCGTCATCTTATCCCGATGGGCAGTCAGGACAAAGCGTCAAATCCCCAGGAATTCATTGAATGGGCTCAAAAAATGGGTTTGGAAACGCAATCGGATATTTCGTTAACCAAAAATAAAAATAAGTTAACAAAAAAATTTATAGTTCAGTATAAATTGGACGGCGCGAGTCTTGAATTACAGTACGAAAAAGGAAAACTCATAAGGGCGGTCACCAGAGGAGACGGAGTTATAGGCGATGACATTACCGGCAACGCGCGGCGCATGACCGGCGTAGTTCAAAAAATGGAAGTCTCTTTTACAGGCGGCGTAAGGGGCGAGGTCGTCATGACCCACGATGTCTGGAATAGTAAATATCCGTCCAAGGCGAATTGCAGAAACGCCGCCAACGGGCTTATGCGCAGAAAGGACGGCGAAGGCTGTGAGGATTTGCAGGTCATTGTCTATGATGCGGCCGCTTCGGATGACGACCGATTTTTTAAGGACGAACTTCAAAAACTCAAATGGTTGAAGGATTGCGGATTTAAAACCACGGAAACAAAGTCCTTTACCGCGGCGAAGGAGATTATCGCCTATCGTGAAAAAATCGCGGCCGAAAGGGAAAAACTTCCCTTTGATATAGACGGTCTTGTGGTAAAGGACATAGAGACTGATATGTCGGATCTTCGCAAGGCGCGTCCTGAAAAGCAGATTGCGTTTAAGTTTGAATTGGAGACGGCGTTCAGTGTTTTGCGCGAGGTTATATGGAGCGAGTCGGGGGCGACATACACGCCAATCGGAGTTGTCGATCCCGTGCGCCTCGCCGGAACCACGGTAAAAAGGGCGAACCTTAACAACCCGGACATGATTCGTTCCATGGGGTTAAAAATAGGCTCGACTGTTTCCGTCGTAAAACGGGGGGAAATAATCCCGAAGATCGAAGGTCTTGCGCCTGTTCAAACGAAGGAAAAGACGCGTGAGATTGACTTTCCGAAAATCTGCGGCGTGTGTAATACGGAGCTTGTTGACGCGGGGACAAGACTGTACTGTCCGAACACGGCATGTCCAAAGAGGCTTCTGCATCGTTTGGAAAAATGGGTATCGGTACTGGATATACGCGAGTTGGGCGAAAAACTGCTTCGTCAATTATTTGAAAAAAACAGGGTATCTCATATTCATGAATTGTACACATTAACGACACAGGAGCTTGCCGAATACGACAGAATGGGAGAACTTTCAGCCGCGAAAGTAATCCGCCATATACAAACAAAACGGGAACTTTCCCTTGCCGTCTTTGTCGCGGGTTTTGACTTTGAAGGAATCGCCGAGACCACGATGGAAAAAATCGCCGCCGCAGGTTTTGACACTTTGGAAAAAATCCGCTCCGCGTCCGTGGCGGATCTTGCCTCCGTATACGGTCTTGGGGAAATAACCGCATCCGTAATTATAGACGGTCTTAAAGAATGCGCCGCCGAAATTGACTCGGTCTTAAAGACCGGAATTATAACGATAGCGCCTCCGCCCTCGGAGGAATCCCAACCCCTGCGCGGTCAATCTTTCTGCTTCACCGGTGAATTAAAGTCAATGAAAAGGGGAGAGGCGGAGGAGAAAATTAAATCGCTGGGCGCGCAGTCAAAGTCCTCGGTAGTGAAAGGGCTTTCCTATCTTGTTACCAACGACCCCGCCTCAGGCTCTTCAAAAAACAAAAAAGCGCGGGAACTGGGAATCCCCGTTATTGACGAAGAGCAGTTTCTCGCGTTATTATCTGAACCTAAGAAGCAATCCGCCCCAAAGCAGGGTGAATTGTTTTAAGAATTTTTAACAGCGAACCAACATGAACAACGACAAGATACGCGCAAAAGTTCGCGGTGTTCGAGGTAAAATATTATAAGATATGAAGAAGGAAAATAAATATAAGAATTAAAATGTAAAAACATGCGCATAACGGAATTTTAAACGTCAGACAATTTTACTTGATCATCCGCGTTTTCCGTTACGACTTCGCTAAAACGGCGGTCTAAATCCTCTTTAATTATGTTTTTTAAATTCTGCAATATATCGGCGGGAACTTTCACAGGAAATAGCTTATCGGATTCGGCTTGCGGCAAAAACAGTTGGTAGACTTCAATATTAAGGGCGTAGGCGATTTTTATGATGGTTTTATCGCTAACCCATGTTCTACATCCCTCTATATCATTGATGGTTTGATCCGAAAGCCCCACGGTTTCGGCAAGTTTTTCCTGTGAAAAGCCCAATTTTGCCCGGTAGCGCTTAATATTTGCAGATAGCGATTTTCTTAATTTCGCCTCATTATCAGTCATAAGCCACCTTATATGTAATTTTAACGGTAAAAAACTACTTTACAACTAATTAATATCTAGTTATACTTGTAGATACTTGTATTTATTCCGATAATTTGGTATTTAAAACCAATAATTTGATACCTTGCCATTGGAAAGTACGGGTAAAACAGTTCGTATGAGCTGTTTAAACAATGTAACGGGTTTGTTTAATAATTTCCGGTTAAATGGCACAACCTGTACAATTAGGAGTATTAAATGAAAAAAAGATTAATTGGCGCGGCTCTTGTCGCGGTAGTTATTATGGCTGTGTTCGCATCTTGCAGTGATGAACCCCAAGATGTCAATGTTGTTAATGATTATATCAATATTGTTAACGATTATTTTACAAGGTCAAATGCCGTGTCTTCCGTTTCCGCGGCGCAAACAACTGACAATAATTATGTCATAGTATCATGGGACGCTATTGAAGGTGGAGTAAGCTATAATGTTTATATACAACAGCAAGGTAAAAATACTATAAATGCAAATGGCTATGGACAAAATAACTATACGTATTCCGTTGTTGATGGGTCTTCTTCGGTAAATACTGATATTGATAAATGGTCTGTTAATATAACCGTTAGATCATATTATGGCTATATTAATTTACCTGCCGGTAATTACCGTTTTGGCGTAACTGCGCAAGACATTACTCATAATACGCAGTCGGATATTACGTGGTCGGGATATATTACTGTTCAGTAAGACATAATGGATAAAAACGGTATTAAGATAACCGGATAATTAATACCATACCGTAGCATACCTACCTTAAGTGGGTATGCTATAGTTTCTTAATAATTTCAAGATTCCTTTTACTATAATATATTTTTCATAAAAAATTTAACGGATGGAAACTTTGCGGCTCCGCAAGATGTCTTTTGTAAAATTCTTTTTACTTCAACGAATCCTGTATCGTGTAATATTTTTCCATCGACTTAAATTTCTCGCGTACTTTTTGCAATAAATCAAGCTCGCGGTTAATCGTTCTCGCGTAGTTCAACGTGCCGTTTTCTATCCTATATGCCTCATCCTGCCAGAATTGAACTTTGGGAAGGTCAGTCCATCTGAAACGTCTGTCGTTGGCTTTTTTCCACCATACAAGGGCTTCATCCCAGTAATGGAGAGCGGTACGGTAACAGGTCTCCGCCGTTTCAAGGCTTTCAAGGTTTTGATCCCTCCAGGGGGCGTTGTAAAAATAGGCGTTACGTTTGTTCCATTTGTTGCCCAATAATAAGTATTGTTCTATCAATTTTATGTTTATGTGCATTAAAAAAAGATAACGGTATTTTTCCCATTGGGTTTCATTTTCGATTAACGCGAGAGCGTATAACGGATTACAAAAATCGGCTTTTACGGCGTGTTCAAGCCAGTAGATATTTTCCATGGTGTCGTCGGGATATTGGATATAATGCAGATGGAAAAGCCTGTAATACTGTTCCTTGTATGTGACAAAATATCCGTTTACCGGAATCGCGGCGGCGAGCAAAACGAAGACGGCTGTTATTTTAAAGAACGTTTTCACTATATATTGAATATCGGCATTACTGAGAGTATGCTCCATACCCGATCCGCGACTTCCGCGGCGGTTTTTGAAGCGTCGATTATTTCGACCTTTGCCCCGTTTTCACGGTATAGGGCAATAGCGGATTTGTATTTTTGCCGTACTTTTTCCTGAAACTCCACGTATTCGTAAATTTCAAGAGAATCGCGGTTTTTCATTCTTTCTATGGCGATTTCAGGCTCTATATCCAAAAAAATCGTTAATTCCGGAGCGGGGAAGCGCGAATTAAGAAGCGTCGGCAATTCATCGCCGCATTCGATGCCCTGATATACAAGTGAAGACAGAACGTACCTGTCGCTTACGGCTAATTCTCCGAGATTTATACGTGCCAAAATGCCGTCTTGACCGTTTAAATGTTCATTACGATCCGCAGAAAAGAGCATGGCGAGGGTTTCGGGCCTTAAAAATATTTCTTTTTTTAACGCCGAGCGTATTAATTTGCCGATTTTACCGTCCGTAGGTTCAAAAGTCGGAAAAATTATCGGCCTCTCGATATTTTTAAGGCGATTTGACAAAATTGTTAATTGTGTAGTGGTTCCGCTCCCGTCCCCGCCCTCCAGAACCACAAAATTAGGAATAATTTCCATCATGAAAAGTTATCACATAAACTAAATTCTGTCACTATATAAAATAAACCCCAATTTATTGTTAAAAAATGATACTTTTAGCCGTAAAATGTGTTATAATATAGTAAAATAATGTCAATATTTATCGTAAAGGACGGGAAAAAGACGCTCCCCGGTTCGATTTATATAAAAATTCTCATTTTTCTGTGGTTAATAGCCGTTTCGGTCTTTTTTATGCAGCCCTTACAGTACGCTTTAAGCCAGGAAATGTTAAAAATAAAAACAAATCTCTTTAAAAAAATAGAGGATATTACGGGTTTTGCCGTTCGTTATTCCTCGATACGGCCTTCAATTTTCGGTTCTTTTAACGTTAATAATTTAGGTTTATTTAAAGAAGATACGGCTTTTTTTAAGGTATCACAGATAAAAATTCGTTATTCCTTAACGGAATTATTGTTTCATAAAAGAACATTTATCCATACCGTTCAAATTGACAGGCCCGAACTTATCATAGATACGGTTAAAGACGCGGACACTTTTGATTTAATTAAATCGATAAGCGAGAACAAAAATAACGACTATGATTTTAATTTTAAGCAAATAACGGAATATTTACAGCATAACACCGAATATCAAATAAGACATTTAAATTTTAATTTAACGGACGGAAAGACCTCCTATAAAATTGAAAACATGAATCTTAACATAAAAGAAAACGAAGGGGAGATAACGTTTTTCGCTAGATTTTACTCGGAATTTAAAAGGTCGGGTCTTTTTGACAAAATTATTATTTTAGGCTCCGACGCGGGAATTAGCGGAAAATGTTCCAAAGATTTGGATAAGGGAAACGCCGAACTATCAATTTATTATTTGAATTGCTCGGAACAGGACGATGTAAAAAAAACGGCTTCTTTCTTCAGACTGCTTTCAAATAACAGCGGAACCCAAAGAAGACTCTTTAATCTGCTTCCTTTTAAAACCGAGCTTTCCTATGATAATCACTCGGTAAATATAAAACCGCAAATAGAAGACGAACGGAATAATTATTACTTTAACTTAGATACCGAATCAGGCGGTATTCACGCGGGAATAAACCTTGATGATTTCAGTATTGAAAATCTGATTAATTTTTCAGAATACTTAAAAAATGCTTCCGATTTACTTTTTTTGAAGATAAAGGGAAATTCGTCGTTTGTTTATGAAAAAGGTTTTTATGATTACAATGTAAATTTTACGGGATACGATAACGACGAACCGTCGCTTCGCAAGGATTTTTTTAATATTGATATTTACGGAAATGAAAAGAAAATAATTGTAAATGATTTTCTTTTAAAGTCGGAGAATCCGAAAAAAGATGTTTTTTCCGGCAGTTTGGAAATTACGGGTAATTTTGAATTTTCCCCGCTTGTATCTCGGGGAAACGCGTATTTTGAAAATTTCAGCTTAACGGGAGTAGATAATATAAACGCCGAATTTATTATATCAAACCGTAAAAACGGTATTTTTATTTCAAGCGATAAAGTGAAAATCGCCCAAACGGTGATTAACGATTTTGATATATTATTGTTTTCCGCCGAAAAAGAAATAGGCGTTAATGTTTCAGGCTATTTTATCGAAGGAGGCAACGTTTACCTTGACGCGGTTTATAACGAAGATCCCGGAGAAATAGAAGTGTCCGTCTCGCTGGATTCCCTGTCTTTATTTTCAATAACTGAGATTTTACGCCCGTTTTCCGAGGATTTAAGAGTTCCCGACGTAATCAGGGAAATATTTAAGGATTCGTCAATAAAAACCGATATTTTCTTTTCTACGGATTTTAACAATATGGTATATAACGCTCCGAGTATCGCTTTTTATCTGGGAAAAACATACGGATTATTGTCGTTATCGGGTACGGACCGTCAAGTTACATTAAGCGAAGGGACATTATATCAGAACGAACATGATGAAAACGAAATAAAGTTTTCATCTAATTTAAATTTTTCAAACACGATGGATTTGTTGTTTACGTTAAACGCCGGTTATCAGGACCTCGCTTGGAATATAGAAGGGCAGATATTGGACAGAACAACCTTGATTATTAGGGACAAAAGCGGGTTTCACGGCTATGGAACCCTGTCAAATAACGGCGCTTTATCTGGCTATATCGAAGGGGTTAATTATCCGATTGTGGCGAATTCACAGACGATATATCTTAATTTTTACCTGTCTTTGCGTTATGATTCTTATGATTTTTGGCGTCTTGACATGAATAATTTTTCCGCCCGTTACGCGTCTTCCAATGACGGCTTGGATTTTTTTAGAATTTCCGGGTTGGCGGATCAAAACGGCGCGAATATCAAAGATATATTTTATTCGGACTCTATAGGCGTACTTTTGGGAAACGCTAATTTTTTCTGGGACGCCGGTTTTTCATTTTGTAATTTTACTTTAAATATAACGGACGGACAGGAGGCGGGCGAATATTATTACGCCGAAGGAAAGTTAAAAAAGGACGATTTTAACGTCAATGTTTCATTTTCCGATATGCATGTTAACCGTTTTATCAAATTAAATTATCCTATATTAGCCAGCGCTGAAACGGAAATCTCATGGAGTTCCATGGATTCATATAACGCTAAAATCAATCTTTCTTCATTAAGTACAAAAATAAGCGGTAACGCGCTTAATACTTCCGTTAATATTAATTTTTCCAATGATGAATTATACGTAAGCGATTTAAAACTGGATTATGAGGAATTTAGCGCTAATTTATATGAATTAAGATGTAATATAAAGGAAGGTAACGTTAACGCGAAAGCCGATATTAGCGGTATTGTTACCGATAAAATAGTGGGAGGAGATATTGAAATTAACGCGGATTTCGTCAAAATAAAATCATGGTTTGATATAAAACGCGTTATAGAAAATATCAGCGGGATATTGTCGGTTGAAAATTTTACTTTTGGAAAAATTAATAACGAAAATTTTAAATTTGAATATTCATTCAACAAAGGCGCCGTTTCCGTTAAAGGCGGCCCAAGAGATATGATAAGGCTTGAAATGGACGGCGATGGAATGTTTTTCCTGGGAATGTCGGCCCCGATGTTCGTAAGCGGCAATGTCGTAGGGACGTATAAAAACGGAATAGTGGACGCTAAAACGAATGACTTTTTTATCGATATAACGACGATATTCAACATATTTAACACCCAGAATGATTTTTTTATTACGGGCGGTTACGCCACGGGGAAAGCCGGCTTTACGGGCCCGTTTTGGAATCCTGAATTTCACGGCTATGCCAAAGCCGAAAGCATGCGTTTCAAGGCTCCGAACTTTATAACGGAAGAGATAAGAGTCGCCCCCTTTGACGTTCTTGCCGAAGGATATGAAATGACTTATGGCCCCGTAACAATACTGTCGGGAAGCGGAAAGGGGATTATAAACGGCTGGTTCCATTTTGAAAATTGGGTTCCCGTAAACATCGGCGTTGACATTTCAATTCCGAGTGAGACTCCGATTCCGTACGGTCTTAAAATTATCGGTTTTGTCGCGAAAGGAACCGCGTACGGAAATCTCAATATGGCTATAAGCCTTACCAATAAATTATTGGAATTAAAGGGCGAGATTGCCACAAATGAATCGGATTTAGGCCTAAATATGGAAGAACTCACGTCAAATATGGAGAAAGAAAATAATAATGAAAATTATATCGATACTATCGTAGATTTAAAACTATCCGCCGGGTCGATGGTGGAATTTATCTGGCCGTCCACAAACCCGATTTTAAGGGCGACTCCGGAAATGGGGACCGTTGTTTATGTTACAGCGGATACGCAAAACTCACAGTATTCCTTGAACGGTAATATAAAAATTCGTTCGGGAGAATTGAATTATTTTGATCGGAGTTTCTTTATCCGTCAGGGGAATATGCTCCTTAAGGAAAACGAAACTAAATTCAATCCCAGAATAAGCGTCAGGGCTGAAATCCGCGACAGATCCGACACGGGTCCCGTGACAATAACAATGATTATAGAAAATCAGCCTTTATTCAGTTTTGAACCGCGTTTTGAAGCAAGTCCGAGCATGACACAGCTTGAAATTTATTCTATTTTAGGGCAGAATTTCAACAACATCCAGGGGGAGGAAAACCCGGAACTCGCGCAACGTTTTTTATGGGGTTCCACCGCCGATCTTATGACGCAATTTATCGCGAGTTCGGATATTTTTTCCCAATTTGCGTTTTTACGTCAATTTGAAAGGCAGGTAAGAAACTTTATGAAGATGGATGTGTTTAGTTTAAGAACGCGTCTTATTCAAAACGCGGTTGTAACGGGCGCTATGGGTCTGGGGGGGATGGCGCAAAACACGGGGCAGGACTATTCCGCAAGGAGCAACAAAGTAGGTAACTATTTTGATAATACGACTGTTTTTATGGGTAAGTACATAAGTCAGGATATGTTTTTTCAGGGTATGCTTACTATGAAATACGATGAAAATGACACCATTCTTGGCGGTTTAAGGATAGAACCGGATATCGGAATAGAATTGCAGAGTCCTTTTATTAATATCCGGTGGGATTTTTCCCCTGACCTATACAGCTATCGTCTGGAAAACTGGTTGGTGGGTAATTCAATTACTCTAAGTTGGAGTAAGACATATTAGGAGTTTTGATGAGAGCCAGAGTATTTGTTTTACTTTTATTAACAACGGCAGTTTTAGGTTTTTCCCAACAATCGTCCGATGAATGGTATCAGGGTAAGCCGATAAGGGACATTGTTTTTAGCGGTTTAAAAAACATATCGCAATCGGAACTTGACGCGCTGATGAACCCCTACAAAGGACGTAATTTTAGCGATAACATATTTTTGGAAATACAGGGCAAATTATACGCCCTTGAATATTTTGAGCAGTTGGAACCAAGCACTCTGCGCTATAACGCCGCGGGAAGCGAGGTGGTTATCAGATTTACGGTGGTTGAACGGCCCGTTATAGGACGCGTTAATTTTACCGGAAATTCGGGTCTGCGGCGCAATGAATTACTTGACATAATTACCACAAAAACAGGCGATGTTTTTAATCAGGCCAAAGTCAGGGCCGATATCGAGGCGATTAGGAATAAATACATAGAAAAAGGCTATCCAAACGTAATCGTCACGTCTTCACAAAACCAATCGGGCGATTCGGCCATATCGCTTATCTTTCATATAACTGAAAACGAAAAAATTTCAATATCAAAAATTGAATTTCAGGGCAACACCAGATTTTCAAGAATCGCGTTAAGAGGCCAGCTTTCGTTAAAGCCGAAGTCCCTGTTAAACGACGGCGCTTTTCAGGAGTCAAAACTGCTCGCGGACAGGGAAGCCGTTACAAAGTATTATCACGATCGCGGATACATAGAAATGGTCGTAAAGGACGTTACCCGTACCGTAATCGTAGATAAAAAAGGCAATAGTATAATTCTTACCTTTATGATAGAGGAAGGCGAAGAATTCAGATTCGGCGGCGTAACATTTCAAGGCAATGTGATTTTTACCACGGAACAGTTGGACAAACTTGTGCGTTCTAAAAAAGGCGAAATTGTAAACATGACAAGACTGGAAAATGATTTACAGCGCGTCGCGGATCTTTATTATGAAAACGGATATATTTTCAATTCAATAATAAGAAATCCGACCCGTAATTACCAGACAAATACTATTTCATACCATGTAACGATTGTCGAAAGGGACAGGGCTTATATCGAAAACATCGTCATTATAGGAAATATCAAAACAAAAACCAACGTAATTTTAAGGGAAATACCCATGGAAAGCGGCGATATTTTTTCCAAAGTAAAAATAATGGACGCCATGCGTAATCTTTATAACCTCCAGTATTTTTCCGCTATTATTCCGGACACGCTTCCGGGCAGTACTGAAAATTTAATGGATTTGATTTTTACTTTGGAAGAACAGCCGACCACGGAAATTCAATTCGGTTTTACTTTTTCGGGCAGCGCGGATCCCGACACTTTCCCCATATCGGGTCTTTTAAAATGGAATGATCGTAATATTTTTGGAAGCGGCAATGAATTGGGAATTGAATTAAATTCATCCGTAATTGATTCAAGTACCTTGTCCGTTAATTATGTGCATAGATGGGTACTGGGGCTTCCTCTTTCGCTTGGAACTGATTTATCGGCAAGTTATTTAAAAAAATACGCTACTATGGATAACCAGCCTCCTTTCTTTAACGGCAACGAACCTTACGCTTACCCCGACGGTTTTTCTTCCTATAACGATTATTATAGTAAAAGTAAAACGCCCACAAGGGACTTCCTGATGGAATATCAACAGTGGTATATTTCATTGGGTTTCTCGACAGGTTACCGCTGGACTACTTTTATGGGTATTCTAGGCGTAAACGGGGGGATGCGCTTCGGTATAATTAACAATTCATACGACTCCGATTTGTACAGGCCTTTTGATCCCGCCCTTAGGGAAGGCAATAACGAATGGAACCCGAAAAATTCAATGTGGTTTTCATTATCTCTTGATCAGCGCGACATTTATTACGATCCGTCCAAGGGTTATTACCTGTACGACAGAATGGGTTTTTACGGAATTTTTGATATTGAAAGGGAACATTATATACGCAATGACATAAAAGTGGAGTATTTCTTTACTTTACTTAATATTCCCGTCACGGAAAAGTGGAGTTTTAAAACCATCGTAGGTCTTCATACCGGTCTGTCAACAATATTACAACAGCCGGGATATGATTCGCCCGTAGTCGAAGATACGAATAAGCTTGCCGTTGACGGTATGTTTATCGGAAGAGGCTGGAGTAGCGAATACCGCAACAAGGGGTATTTGCTTTTAGACAGTTGGTTTGAATTACGGTTCCCTATTGTTCCCGGCATTCTGGCGTTTGATATATTCTTTGATTCGGCCGCTATTGACAGTACCCCCGGCGATTATTTTGATAATTTCACTATAGAAAATATGAGATTCAGTTACGGCTTCGGATTTCGGTTTACATTGCCGCAATTCCCAATCCGTATAAGCCTGGTTAAGTGTTTTCAAATAGAGGACGGGGAAGTTAAATGGAAACCGGGGGCTATTTTCGGAGATCCGGATAAGCCGGAATTGGGTATGGACATTGTAATGTCTTTTGTATTATCATATTAAGATATTCAAGTTTAAACCATATTAGGAGTATCTATGCTTAAACGCGTTATTCTTTTATTATCATTGGGCGTACTGTGCCTGTCATACGTTTTCGGCCAACAAATTACCCGTTTCGCGGTGGTGGATCTGTCAAAAGTTTATACGGCTATTTCACGCGATTCAAAGGCGGTAAAGGAATTTGAAGAAAAAAGCGCCAAGATTCAGGCGGAGATTGACAAATTTACCAAGGAAATTCAAACTCTAAAATCCAAGCATGCCGAAGCTGTTTTGGCTAATAACGAAACTGAAGCGCTTAGACTGGAAAGCCAAATCGCCAGAAGGTCTGAGTATTTAAAGGTATATTATCAGACAAAAACGACGGAACTTGAAGAGCAAAGAAGTAAACTGATGCAATCGGACGCGTTCGTTAATCAAGTGTATGATGAAATACGTTATATCGCGGAAAGTGAAGGGTATACGATGGTCTTAAACATGAAAAATAACCCGAACATTATCTGGTACAGCCCTATGATTGATATAACGGAAAAATTAATTCAGAATTTAAAGACAAGAACAAGACGTTAACGAAACAATGGACGAGTCAAAAACCAGTCCTATGCTCGAACAGTACAGGCGTATAAAGAAACAACAGGAAGGGAATATACTTTTCTTCAGACTGGGCGATTTCTATGAAATGTTCGCCCAGGACGCGATAGAGGTTTCAGCCTTATTAAATCTGACCTTAACAAGCCGTAACGGACTTCCCATGTGCGGAGTGCCGTATCATGCCGCGAGAACATATATCGCAAGGCTTTTAAAACTCGGAAAAAAAATCGCAATTTGCGAACAGTTGACGGCCCCGGGAAAGCAGAAGGTAATTGAAAGGGACGTTATAGAAATCATAACCCCCGGAACGACCGTTGATGATGATTTTCTTGATAAAGGCAGTTCAAATTACCTTTGCTGTCTCGCGTCCTGCGGACTGTCCAAAGGCCAGGCCTTCGGACTTGGCAAAGGGGAAAGCGGCGTTACGCGGGAGTTTTCTTTTTCGTATATAGATCTTTCAACGGGGGATTTTTTTTCAACCTGTTTCTCAGGCGGGGGAGAAATACTCCGCCAGGAACTGGAACGGCTGTCGATAAAGGAACTGCTTGTCCAGGAATCGCTTTTAGAAGAAAACAAAGAAGTGGCGCAGGCTATTTATGACCGCCCTTCAATTGTTTTAAACCGCTGGGCGGACTGGCTTTTCGATCCCGCCGCGGCTAAAACAAGACTGGAAAAACAATTCGGTCTTACAAACTTAAAAAGTTTCGGCATAGAGGAGAACTCGGGCGAAATTATTTCCGCCGGAGCGTTACTTGACTACCTTGAAATAACTTCAAAAAGCCTTTTACCGCACATAAGAACGATTAAGGTTTATCGTGACAGCGAATATATGGGTATTGACGAATCAAGCCAGAGAAATCTCGAACTTTTACGCAACCAAAGGGACGGGGACGTAAGGTTCTCGCTTTTGGAAGTAATGGATGAAACCCGCTGTTCGATGGGTCGAAGGCTTTTAAAAAGGCGTATCCTTCACCCGCTTCACGACGTGGAAAAAATTAACAAACGTCTTGACATGGTGGAAGATTTATACCGCGATCAGGGGCGGCTAAGCAAGTTACGCGAACTTTTGGGAAGAACCCCCGACCTTGAGCGTCTTTGTTCAAGGCTTGCGATGGATAAAGCGCACGCCAGGGATATGCTCGCGGTTAAAAACGCTATTTCCTCTTTTTTTTCCGTAACTGAACTTTTTAACATGGAGTTCAATAACGGCAGGCTTTGTTTTGAGTGTGATGAAGGCGATAATAAGGGTAACTTTGACAGCCTGATAAAAGTACGGGATTTGCTTGAAAAGGGAATTATCGAAGAGCCTTCGGTATTGCTTAACGAAGGGAACATTATTAAAGACGGTTTTAATAAAGAACTGGACGATTTACGTTCGATGAGGGACAACAGCAGGCAGATTCTAGAACAATATCTGGAAGAGGAAAAAAAAGAAACGGGAATATCAAGCTTAAAAATCCGTTACAACCGGCTAATAGGCTATTTCTTTGAAGTTAAAAAAAACAACCTTGATAAAGTACCGAAACATTTTATAAGACGGCAGGGGATGGCGGACGGAGAGCGTTATACGACGGACCGTCTTGCCGCCGTTGAATCCGATATTAACGGCGCTTCGGACAAGGTAATCGAACTGGAAAAAAAACTCTTTCTGGAAATACGGGAAGAATCGAAGAAAAGCCTCGAGCTTTTGTCCGTCGCGGGTCGTCGTCTAGCTGAAATTGACGTAGCGCAGTCTTTGGCAAAAGCCGCCTCGGTAAGGGGTTGGACCCGTCCCATACTTGATGAAAGCTCCCGCCTTGAAATTTACGAAGGACGGCACCCGGTAGTGGAGGCCCATCTTGGACGCGGCGAATATATCCCTAACGATATACTGTTAAATACGCCCTCAAAGGAAATATCTTTCGCCATGATAACCGGCCCCAATATGGCGGGAAAATCAACTTATCTGCGCTCCGCAGCCCTTATAACGATAATGGCGCAGGCGGGCGGTTTTGTACCCGCCTCACAGGCGCGCATAGGGCTTTGCGACCGTATTTATTGCAGGGTAGGAGCCTCCGACAACCTCGCTCGGGGAGAGTCAACATTCCTTGTGGAAATGAATGAAACCGCTTTTATCCTGAATACCGCGACTGTTAAAAGCCTTGTAATAATGGACGAAGTGGGCAGGGGAACCGGCACGAACGACGGGCTGTCAATCGCATGGGCCGTAAGCGAGGAACTGTTAAATAAAATAGGATGCAGAACGCTTTTCGCCACACATTTTCACGAGCTTTCACTTTTATCACATCCGCGCCTCGCAAACTACTCGATGGAGGTTCTTGAACAGGGGGAAAAAATCGTCTTTTTAAGAAAACTAAAAAACGGACCCGCAACCGAATCCTACGGTCTTTTTGTCGCCATGCTCGCCGGGCTTTCACGGAATGTTCTTGAAAGGGCGGGACAAATCATGAAACTTCTAAAACATCGCGACGCCGATTTAAGCGATACTTTCGGGGAAAATATCGTTAACCAAAATAAAATTAAAGTTAACGAAGAAAAACAAAATGAGCAAAACATGTTTGAGAAAATGTTACGGGAGATAGAGCCTGATAAAATGACCCCTCTTGAGGCGTTAAATACATTGTGTCAATGGAAAAAAATTACAAATTCAGGAATTTCATTTCTTACTGAAAAACAGACAAAACCGCGTCAATCAAACAGGAAAGAAGACTCATCTCCATCCCTGTTTGATTAGATTGTTTTTCCGTATGTACAATTCCCGATTTTTGTTATATAATGACTTTTAATTATAATAATTCCCGGAGGAACATATGACAAATCAAGAAATACTGCGTCCGCAGGATAAACCTAATGTGGCAAGATGGATTCCCTTATCACTCCAGCATGTTTTTGCCATGTTCGGAGCTACTATTTTGGTCCCTATTTTAACAGGGTTACAGCCGTCAGCCGCGTTATTTACGGCCGGTACCGGCACTTTAATTTTCATTCTTTGTACCGGAGCGAAAGTTCCGGCTTTTCTCGGCTCTTCCTTCGCTTTCATTCCGGCATTAATCGCGATTGGTCAAAGCTCGCAATACGGTATTCAATACGCCCTTGGCGGGGCGATTGCCGCCGGTTTGTTCTATTCTTTGGTATCGTTTATTATACGGTTCGTCGGAACAAAATGGCTTGATAAGGCGCTTCCGCCGGTCGTTATCGGTTCCGTTATCATAGTAATCGGACTCTGCCTCGCGCCTACGGCGATAAGTATGGCGATGAATGACGGAAGCGGAAATTACAGTCTTGTATATCTGTCAATAGCCGCTTTTACGCTGGTTACTATAATAACCGCGAATGTTTTATTAAAGGGTTTTTTCAGCACTATTCCGATTTTGATAGGTCTTGTTTTTGGATATTTATTTACATATTTTATGGGATTAATTTTTCCGGCTTACGCTATTATTAATTTTCAAATCGTAAAAGAAGCGCACTGGTTCGGGTTTCCGACTTTCTATGTTCCAAAATTCAGTTTAGTGCCCGTTTTAACATTTATAATTATCTCACTCGCCACAATCTGCGAACACTTAGGCGACGTTCTTGTTACAAGTAAAATTGTCGGTCAGGATTTTTATAAAAACCCCGGACTCCACCGCACCTTATTGGGCGACGGTCTTGCGACCGCATGGGCTTCCCTTTTCGGCGGTCCCCCCAATACGACTTACGGTGAGAATATCGGCGTTATGGCGATTACCCGCGTTTACTCCGTCTGGGTTATAGGGGGTGCGGCTGTAATTGCGATACTTCTTTCATTCTTTACAAAGATAGGAGCCTTAATTCAGACAATTCCCACTCCAGTTCTCGGCGGAATTTGCATGTTGCTCTTCGGAATAATCGCTTCAAGCGGCTTACGCACGATTGTGGAAAGCGGCGTGGATTTTAAGGACAAACGAAATTTAACGATTAATTCGGTAATTTTAGTAATCGGAATAGGCGGCGGACGGCTTGCCTTTAATATTACCAATGATCTCCATTTCGTACTTTCAGGCGTAGCCCTTGCCACGGTTGTGGGGATTATCCTTAATCTGGTAATACCCAAGACACAGCAGGAGAAAACGGAGTAGTTTTTTTCGAAAACAGTCAAGCAAAACCCATAGTTCGCGCCCATATAGGGGTATGAATACTTTTAAGAAAATAGTTTTGCGGGCGAAAAACTTTCTCTTTCCGGAAAACTGCGCCCTTTGTGAAAGCGCGTTAATTGAAGGCGATGAAATTCGGTTGGGACTGTGCCGGGACTGCGTTTTAGCGATTAATTCCGTCCCGGCCGACAACGGCAAATGTTTAATATGCGGAAAGCCGTTGATCAGCGAGGCGGAAACCTGCCTGTCTTGCCGTAACTCGCGATACTCCTATGACCGATTATGGACGCTTTTTCCCTATACCGGAAAATACCGCAAGCTTCTTACGGCGTATAAATTCGAAAAAAAACTGTCTGTCGCTGACTTCTTCGCTGAAAAGATTGCGGAAATTATTAAAAATGAACCTCCGTTGGAAAATGTGGTAATCGTTCCCGTTCCGCCAAGACCCGGCAAAATTAAAGAGACCGGCTGGGATCAGGTTGATTATCTTGTAAGAAGACTTAAAAAATATTCGCCGGAAGCTTCCGTTAGCCGTCTTTTAAAACGCGGTAAATCCAAAGTACAAAAACAGCTAAACCGCTCACAGCGCCTCGGGAATTTAAAAGGACGTATAAAAACAATCGGTAACGTTCCTAATACCGTCCTTGTAATTGACGACGTAATAACAACCGGCTCTACGATGGAGGTTTGTTCTAACGTATTAAAAGAGAGCGGGGCGCGAATAGTATATGGGATTTGCCTGTTTTATGATTAGCGCAAGCCGTATGGTTTAACTTGGATCCCATGTCCTTTTACGCCCGTGAGCTTTCCGTCCTTCATTACAAATTTTCCCCTTACTATTGTCGAGACGGGACAGCCTTGCACTTCAATTCCCTCATAAGGGGTTGTTTTGCTTTTTGAATGAAGTTCGCTTGCGGTGATTGTCTTTTTCATGTTCATGTCAACAATGGTAATATCGGCGTCCGCGCCGTCTCGAAGGTTTCCCTTTTGGGGGTACATATCCCAAATTCTTGCGGGCGCTTCGCTTGAAAGACGCGCATAATCGTTAAGGGTAAGACGACCCTTGTTTACTTCGTTCAGCATAAGGGGAACGGAAGTTTCAACTCCGCAAAGACCCGCCGGAGCGTCCCAAAGGGGAAGAGCCTTTTCCTCAGCCGTATGCGGGGCGTGATCGCTCGCTATAAAATTAATTTCGCCTTTTTTTAAGGCCTGCCAAAGTGCCTTATTGTGTTCCATGCCGCGAATCGGCGGGTATACCTTATGCGCGTTTTGAGTTTCATCAAACAAAAGATAGTGGGGGCAGGTTTCCGTTGAAATATCCATTTTTTTTCGTTTGGCTTCCGACGTAAGCAAAAGCCCCTCGTCTGACGTAATGTGATGTATATGTATTTTTGCCTTGGTATACTCGGCGTAATAAATAACGGTCCTAATCGCCAACGCCTCGGACATTACGGGCCTCGCCTGTGACAGCAAGATGCCGTCGCTTAAATTTGTTTTGTTTTTACAGACGCTTGTAAAGTACGAATTTATTTCGCTTGTCTCGCAATGAAACCCTATACGCGAATTAAGTTTTACGCTTTTTTCCATCTGTTGAATCAGAACCGCGGCCGACGGGGAGGCGATATCGCCGGTTGAAGTCCCGAAGAAAACCTTAAAACCCAAGGCCCCCAATCTTTTTAATTTAACCATTTCTTCCAGGTTATCGTTTGTAAGAAGAGCGAAAAGGGCGAAATCAACATAGGATTTTTTTTGCGCGATTTTTATTTTTTCCTTGAACCTTTCCGGCGTTGACGTAACGGGAATTACATTCGGCATATCAACGACCGTGGTTACGCCGCCGAAAGCCGCGGCTATACTGCCTGTTTCAAAATCTTCTTTTTCGGTAAGTCCCGGGTCTCGAAAATGAACATGGGCGTCGATAATACCGGGTAGTATATGTTTTCCCTCCGCGTCATAAATATCATCGGCGGTATCATTACGGTGTAATTCTCCGGTTTTGAAAATTATTCCGTTCCTTATGGCGATATCGGCCTTGAAAGTCCTTAAAGAGGTAACAAAAATCCCGTTTCTTATAATCAGATCGAAATGCAAATTGTCAACCCGGCACCTTTACGGACATAAGCATACGGTTCAACGCGACAAGAGGATCTTCATACATTTCAAACCTCAAACGCATCTCGTAATTTTTATCTGAAATTATTCTTATTGTTTTGTTTATACAGTCCTTTACCTCATTCGAGCCTATATCGGGGAAATATTTCGGTTTTTTCGGAGTAAAAATAAGCGTACTGCCGTCTCTATGTATTTCACCTATACGCGCGGGAATCGGAACAAGGAAAATAAGAAAATCGTCCGACTTTCCGCCGCCGACAGACAGGCCGTAACCTGATTTTAACGAATGGATATTCCTTTTTCCTATTACGGTATTTTGATCATCTACGACAAAATTCAAAAGAAGCGGTCCTGAGGCGTTGATTACCGGCTGTTTGTTTTTATCAAGTTTTACGGGCCTGTTTTCATAGGGTGTGGTCCGCCTGCTTTGACCGGCGGCGTAACTCGCGAGATCCTTGCTGTGATCCTTGAATCTGGTTTTGTCTCCTGATTCCGAAGAAGAAACTTCCGCCATCACGCGGTTGGGGCTTGAGCCGAGCCTGCGCGAGGCGAAATAAATAATAAGACCCAAAATTACAAGGGCGATAAAAATTAATAAAAGAATAAACGGCAATGAGGCGGAAAATGATTCTCTTTTTCCTTTCTCTTTATTTGTAACATCGGAAACATCGCGCGATGTGTCAACGTTTTCGGAAACGGAAGCGCCGTTATCGCCGTCCGAAGTCTTTGACGTTTGTGAAACGCCCGAGTCCGCGGAAACCCGCTCCGTATCGCTTAAGCCCGTTTCTACCGCGGGGGATGTACCGTCCGTGGAAGGCGTACCCGATACCGCGGCGGAATTTGCACCGGAGGACGTATTTGTTTCGGAAGTCGCGCCTGTCCCTGTGGCGCTTGTTCCCGAAGCCGCGTTTGTTCCCGTCGAACCCGTACCGGATGACGCTGTACCTGTTGTACCGCTACTTGAGGGTTTACCCGCCTGAGAAGTTGTTTCAGTTTGTGAAGAAGAAGGACGCGACGGCGTCCCCGTTGACGATGTCGGTTTGTTATCCGTCGCGGTTGTTTTTATTTCAGGACGGCCCGATTTCGGCAAATTGGAAAGAGGGCGGCCCGGAGTCACCTGGATAAAATCCAGCGTGGTATTTCTGGAATTAAGACGCTGTTTTGAGGCGTTTACAAGGTTGTTAGTATCGGAGCCGCCGGTTGTAACAAGGACGATTTTTTTCGCCCGCGAGGGCAGGGAAGTAACGTATCGTTCCGCGAAATTTAACGCGTTTGAAACGCTATTACCGTTTTCTACCGGATATTGAATGAGCATTCGCCCTATTATTGTTTCAATGTCGCCGATTCCCAAAATGATTCTGGCGGAATCAAGTCTTGGATTGGCGGAGAAAGTGATTAAATGAAAAGTGTCGCCTACCCGCAGGTATTCGTTAAGGAAGGGGCCCGTGATATAGTCATTTACATTATCATAAGAAGAACTCATTCCTTGCGAAGTGTCCAAAAGAAGTACAAGATCGATAGGGTATTTATTTTGTCCGTAAGCGTAAAAAACAGCGCTTAGAATCAATAAAAATATAAAAATGTTTTTTTTCATAAATTCACCTCGTCAATAAAACAAATATTAAATTTCCGCCGCCGATATTTTTTCGATTAAATAGGAAATTTTGTCTTTGTTAATGGCAAATTCAAATTTCTCGCCCTCCGTCCTATTAAGTATAGCATTGCCGAACGGAGAAAGATAGGAAATAATAAATTTATTCGGATCTGATTCCCACGGTCCCAGAATGGTAAATTCTTCTTTTTTGTTCTCCGTTTCGTTGAAAAGAACAACTTTTGTACCGAAAGATACCTTTGCCGTACTTACTGAATTCGGGTCGAAAAGCTGAGCCCTCTCGATTTCTTCCTTGAGTTTCGCAATCTGTGAATTGAGCTGTTCCTGTTTCTCCCTCGCGGCCTTGTATTCGGCGTTCTCGCGCAGGTCCCCCAAGGAAAGAGCGTATTCGATTTCCTTGGAATTGGCGGGAACTTCCACCTCCATGATATGCGCGAGGACTTTCTTTTTCTCCTCGTACATAACCTGGGTAACCATAAGTCCCCTTGAAACCTTCTTTTCCGTACCGCCGAAGAATTTAAAGTTGGGATATTTATCAAGGATTCTTGAACGCAGATTGAGTTTATCCTGCGGGTCAAGGTCTTTTACGTCGTTAATAAACGTGAAAATCCTAATAATAGCGTCTTCGTCGGAATTGTCGATAAATAATTTCAATTCGCCGTCTTTGAAGAGTATATTATGAACCAGTTTGTTAATCTTTCTGTTTTCTACGGTGTCCTTTGAATTTTCTATATCGCGGAAGGTAACGTCTAAAATGTGAATAAGCGTTATAAGTTGTTTTTCTATACCGATATTCGCAGTCTTAAACCAGGGTTTTTCCATCGCGTTTTTATAAATCCATACGACCGCCTCTCTGCATTCACGGTAGCGGTCAAAACAATCTATGCACAATGCGGAAAGTTTATCTTCAAAACCAGCTTCCTCAAGTTGTTCCGTAATAGAGACAAGTTGTGAATAGGGGAACAGTTTTATATAGATGTCAGGCCAATTACTTAGATAAAGTTTTACATTGGCAAGAAGTTCCGTTTTTAATTTGGTGTCTTTTAAATTTTTAAATAACGCCGGAACATCTTTAATATTTGAAAAGATTTCAGCGAAATCCGAGGAAAAAGACGATTTAAGATGTGAATAATTTTTATTCGCGACTAATTCATTCAGCACAAGAAAGGAGGCTACGGCATATTCGGCGTTTTGAGTCACGGTATCGGCGGACCTGCGGGAATCTTCCGCCTCGGAGCGGGAAGGAAGACGCAGAAAAGCGGTAAAGTAGGAGAACATCTCCATAAACAATTCCGAATCGGCGGAGGCGTTTTTATTATTGACATAATCGCGAATCGCGGACACTTTGTCGTAAAAATTTTTCTGGGCGCAGAATTCGTTGTAGAGTTTTTCCGTAACGCTTACGGGCCTGTCGCGCACGATGAAAATATCGCTGTTTTCGGGGCTTACCCCGAAATCGGGATTTGATTTTAAAATGTCGCGCGCCTTGGAACTCCATGTCGCCCACTCGCCAGCGGAAAGCAGGGCGGGGGAGAGTTCCGCTTTGATCCTCTTCATGTCGCAGGCGTTGCCGAAACTTTTAATTATTATTTTTAAAGTCTGTATAATATTCTCGTCTTTATCTTTAATTTTTTCGCGAATCTCTTCTTTTTTCTTTGTGGCTTTTAACACCCATATATGCTCTTTTGAAAGCGTTTGAAGCGCGTCCACCGCCATTTTAAGCGACATGGAATGTCCGCGTTTTTTGGAGAAATCAATTTTTATCTCATCGCCTACAATGCCCGCAATCTTCCCGACCCCCCACGTGCGGTGGTACACGAAATTGCCCTTGTCAAATGCGATGTGTTTTTCAAAATCCGCGATAGCCTGATGAACGGCTCGGTAATTTTGTGAAAGATTTGAAATACGCACGTATTCCTCAAGCTGGCTGTGGGACGCGTATTTTTTCCTGTAACACTCGATTATTTCCCGCCTTCCGTGAACGTCTTTTTCGTCGTATTCAAGAATAATTTTTAAAATGTTAATCGCGATGTCTATGTCAATGTTTTTGTATTTCGCGTAAAGTTCATTTAACAAACTTACGGTCTTGTCCTCGCTTATCGCCTTCGCTATCTTTTTCTGGATGTGAAGGAAGAAATCAATGTCTTCATAAGATATGTTGATTAGTTTTTCCCAGATTTCCTTTACGCTCGCGAAGTTCCCTTTATTAATATAACGGTGAAGGGCTTTTTTGTAATAATCGATTGTCTCTTCTTTCTTGCCCTGTTTTTCATAATGCTCGGCGAGGGATTTTGTAATGTCGGCTTCTTCAAAATCCACTTTTACAAGCCTTTCCCAAACGCCCAATATCTTGTCTTCCTCGTTGTCATTCTTGTAACATTCAGCTAACGTCCGAAGAGCGTACTTTGATTCGCCGTGATCGAGAATTCTGTCGCACAGGTATTTGACGATTCCCCATTTGTGGTTATCCAAAAAAATAGATACAAGATTGATCATAGCGGAGTCGTCGATAATCTGGCGGGATAAGGCGATCATACCTGACAGGTAGAGGGCGATTAAACTGTTTCTTGTGTGGACCAAGTGTTCGTCGCAGTCTTTTTTAAGTTCGTCAATCGCCTTTTCTTCCCGCGCGGTTTTAAGAATCGCGTCAAGTTCCTTAAATTGGTTGGTCGAGTAATTGCTTAAGCTCGCCCTTGTCCATTTTTCTTCATTTAACGTTTCATGTAAATTTTTCAACAGAGTTTGCGCTTTTTCCGACAATGTTACAGCAGTATCAGCATTATTCATACAATTTTTCTCCTGTCCTACCGGGCATACATACCGTAAATATCCGGATCGGTTACTTTTATTTTTAATAAGGTCTCTTCAATCAACGAAGGATCCTCATGGCTGTTTTCATAATAATCAATTAGCCAAAAATAATGATTTAAAAGCCGGGGCTTTAAAATTGGCCGTCTTGCGGGATTTGAATCATATTCGGCTTCCAGCGCAAAAATCGACTGTTTAAGCCTTCCCGCTTCTGTTTGTTTTAATTCGCGTTTTACGGAAAATACCCCCCATAAATATCCGTAAACAGGTATCCATTCGCTTAATTCCTCGTTTTTGTAACCAAGCTGTGAAACGCTGTCGCGAAGTTTTAAAATAAAAGCCGATTCCATAAACCTCATGTCAATTTTTAACGGGTCTATGAAATAAGCTTCCCTGAACAACGCTTTGGCGGTTTTTGTCTGCGCCAATAAAGCGTTAATGTCGGCTACTTCCGCGAGAGTTTCGGCGTCGTCCCTTTTTATTCTGACGGCCTGCTCAAGGTAATTAAGCGCCTCGTCATAATCGCCGATTCCCTTATAACAACGGCCCGCCAAAAGCAATAAACCGCCGTCATGCTGATTTGCCGGGTTTGAAAGTAATCCTTCAAAAAAAAAGAGCGCTTTTGAATAGACGAAGTACCGTATCGAGTATTGGCACTGTTCAAAGTTTTGATTCAACTGCTCCAGAAAAACATAGTATTGCTTTAACATTGAAATTAAGGCGGCTCCTTTTTCGTAAAGGTTTTTTATCTCGTCAATCCTCCTGATGTGTTGAAGCCACCAGTTAACGCATTTAAGCGCGTGTTTGATTTCTTCGTTTTCATAGTCAAAATCCATAGCCTGTTCTAAAAAAGCGCAAGCCGCCGCAGGATCAGAGGCCTTCAGTTTTTCATAGGCTTTTTTCAACAGCCCCACAGCCTGCCCATTTTCCATTTTTTCCTATTTTCAGTATAACATTTTTTAAATATTTGACAATAGTGCAATCCGACTGCGTCGGATTGCAAGGGAGTTTTGCCAAAGGGCAAAATACGGTTTTTAGAGCTGTTTTTTGCTTTGGAAGGACACTTTACATATTTATGATGGCTTGTATTTGGCAATATTCCAGTTATTAAAAATAGGTGACATTATGCGTTAACCTGTCACTTTTACCCTACTTCTATTCCCACCCTCCGGCCCTGCCCGATATACGGCTGTCCAGATTTACCGACGGCCCTGCGGCGCTGTTGCGTTCTCGGTTATCAAAACCGCACACTACATTGCCCCCTTTTATTATTGCCTTTGCTCTGTTATCTGCCGTTATGGTTCCACCAGTTTTGATAAAGGTAGCATTTTTTCCATTTCTAACGTACACGCCTCCTCCATAATCAGCGATATTACCACTAATGGTTCCACCGCTCATGGTAAAGGTTCCTCCACTGCCAACAGACACGCCGCCGCCGATGTACTCGGTGATATTACCGCTGATGGTTCCGCCGTTCATGGTAAAGATTCCGTAAACAGACACGCCGCCCTTATGATTGTCGCTAATTATCCCACTGTTCATGGTAAAGGTTCCTTCTAAAACAGACACGCCGCAATCACGATTACCGCTGATAGTCCCGCCATTCATTGTAAAGATTCCTCCTAAAACAGACACGCCACTAAAGAAGCAATTGACAACCGTTGTCTTGCTTTCCATTCGGAGGGTCCCGCCTGGTTGAACCGATATGCCGACATCAGCGGAGCTGAGCCGTAGGTTCCCTTTTAGAATCAAGGTAATTCCGGAGGAGACTAACAACAGAGGCTCATTCGGCTTGCTGATGGAAAGAGAACGTTCCCTATCGTCCCCCTGAATGGTAATAGTTTTCAGTGCGTTTTCGGTAAACAGGATTCCTTTGTCGTTAAAGCCGATAGCGATATTTTCGGTAAGGGTAATTATGTAATCCCCCTCCTTCTGTCTGTTGATGGTGTCTACTGCTTTTAATAACGCCTGTAGATTGTATATGCGGAAATCCGATTCAAAGGTTAGCTTTTTCGCCAACTTCTGCATAGCCTCAATACCGTCTTCGATAACCTGATACTCTACCCAGTCACCTGTGATCTGCACCCCGCTTTCCACATTGATTATTGCGGCGTTGAACATTCTGTCCTGATCCAGTCTCCTTGCCGCACCGGAAAGAACTAGCATAGGATTATCCCCACTTCCGACTGCGGCAAGGCTGTATTCGTCCGTTATACCGCTTGACTGCGTATTGTACTCTGTCTGCACCTGCTCAAGCGTCTTCGTGCGTGGGAAAACGGCGTAGGTACCTGTCCGGATAATCTCAATGGCAAGGATCTGTGCTAGTGCGTCCGCCTCTCGGTCGCCGGATTGTGTCTGGAAAGGAAGTACCGCCAGTTTTTGTAAGCGTGAAGTGTTGTTGCGAGAGGCGGCGACTATCTTTTTCGCCATTTCAGGTAACTTGCTCCGCACCTCACTGATGTTGTTATATGTCAGCCAATCCCCGGAAATCTGCTGTAGATTTTCAATCTGCATGATTGCGATAACTACAAGCTGTTGGCTACCAAGCCTTGTTATACTCCCTGCCACGATGTACCGCGCTCCAAGCTGTTTTCCGATACGGGAGATTGTTTCCGGGTCGGTCATGCCGGATGCCATCTGGAAGTTCTGCTCCTTCTGGATTGCCGTGTTAATGCTGGTGCGTGGAATAGGTGTAAATGCGTCGTTGATGGTTTTATCGAAAGAAAAGAGTTCGGCTAAGGTATCTCCTTCACCGCTTCTTCCTCCGGTAAATGGTAGGATTGCAAGGGTGGGTTTCGACTGCCCAAATGCTGTTGTGGCAACAAGGCACAACACGATAACGATTATCAGTTTTTTCATAAATTTAACTCCTTATTGTAATGAATATGTAAAAAGCCATTACTGATAGTGGACGGCGTTTTTTCCGAGAGTTGCAATTTGCTTCGCAAACTAAACGTGAGAAAACAACGTAAAAAAGCGATGTTTCTTTGTTTGTTTTGCTGTCTATTTTTCGGGGGGGGGGGGGGACGTATATTGTATTAAGGCAAAAGTGGTTTGAAATAGGGAATTAAGCGGTTTTTTGCCATCAATAGCGACTTTTTGTCTCATATTTAAAAATATATCGCAATAGTGAGTATTTGTCATGCTTATTGAGAGTAAATTACCACATTTAAATGAAATTTACAATATGGAAAAAGACATTTTTTTGATAAAAAGCGAAAAACGGTCGGGGGCGTTATGGGGTGTCCCTCGCTGAGGGGAGCGGAAAAGTCGTAGGTTCTGGAGTGAGGGGAGATTTCCCCCTCTTTATTATTCTTCTATTTCTTACATGATGGTAATAAACACAGCCAGAGCTAATCCTAAAACGCCTGTAATTGTTCCTATTGCACCTATAATATTTTCTATATCTGTCTCCCGCCTGTAAGGGTGATTTTGATTATAGCATATCGAGGGGCGGTTGTTAATTGCAATTCGGTATAGCCGAATTGTCATTTGACACAAGTGTCTTTAAAGTGTATGATGTTAAAAATGAACAATATTATCGTTTCACCATCAATTTTAGCGGCGGATTATGCCAATTTCGGCAATGCGGTTTCAGAGATTGAGGATTCGGGAGCGCCGTGGGTGCATTTGGACGTTATGGACGGCTCTTTCGTGCCGAATTTAACCTTCGGACCGCAACTTGTCCGCGCTTTGCGCATAAAATCAAAGGCTTTTTTTGACGTTCACTTGATGGTGGTAAACCCGGAGCATTTTTTAAAGGAATTTGCCTACGCCGGAGCCGACGCTATCACGTTCCATTATGAAGCCGCGGTTCATTGCCATAAGTTTTTGACGGAATTGCATGAACTTAGGGTGCTTGCCGGCATCGCGATTACCCCTTCAACACCCTGTTCCGTGTTGGAGGAGGTTCTACCCTTTATCGATATCGCGCTGATTATGACCGTAAATCCCGGGTTTGGCGGTCAGGAGTTGATTCCCGAGTGTCTTAAGAAGGTTGAAAAATTGGCTAAAATTAGGGATGAGGCGGGGTATAAATTTAGGATTTCCGTGGATGGGGGTATAAATGAGAAAACCGCCAAAAACGCCATAGAAGCGGGAGCCGACACGCTGGTAATGGGATCGGCGTTTTTTTCAAATACTGACAAAAAAAGCCTTATAGAGAAATTTCAAAAATAAGAATTTTAACCACGAACCACAAGGATTCAAGAAAAGGGGGGCAAGATTTATGCCTAAAGATTTTATTAGGCATAAATTTTAATCGCATTTAAGAAATGGTGTCATATACTTTGCATTATTTATAAATATATGAAATAATAATATGATTAATATTAAGGAGTAAAAATGAGCGTCAATATTAACGATTATTCTATATCTGAAGGTAAATCCATAAAACTTGATTCTTTTCCCACTAAATATAACGGGGATATCGAAAAAGAAGAAGGGGGAAAACTTCTCAATGAATTATTAACAAAACTGCAAAAGTTACAGTCTCTTCTTTACGCGGACGGTTCCAAAGCGCTTCTTGTCGTACTCCAGGCGATGGATGCGGCGGGAAAAGATTCTACAATAAGAAATGTATTCGGACCGATAAACCCTCAAGGGTGTAAAGTCGTCTCTTTTAAAACCCCGAACTCGGTGGAAGTCATGCACGATTTTTTATGGCGTATCCATCAAAATGTTCCGCGGAAAGGGCATATCGGGGTATTCAACCGCTCCTATTATGAAGCCGTGCTTATTGAAAAAGTAAAAAATATCGCGCCTAAGGAAATAATAAAACAACGTTATACCCATATAAACGCTTTTGAATCATTGCTAAACGATTCAGGAACAAGGATCGTGAAATTCTTTTTGCACATATCAAAGGAATACCAAAAAGAGCGGCTTCAGGAAAGATTAGACACTCCCGAGAAATTATGGAAATTCAGTCCGTCGGATATTCCGGAACGGATGCTTTGGGAAGATTACCAAAAGGCGTATGCGGCCGCGTTGGAAAATTGTTCTTCCCAAATAGCCCCGTGGTATATCGTGCCCGCTGAAAAAAGATGGTTTCGGAATTTGCTTATCGCGAAGGTACTGGTGGAAACTCTGGAATCAATGGATCTTCATTATCCTGAAGCCCAATTTGACCCTAAAACGATTGTAATTCCTTAAATCCGTACCTGAATTTTGCTCAGGACAATACAGGAATTTGTCAAAAAGAGGGAAAAATGCCTTTTTTAGCGCATAGTCCTGAGTATTGCCGATTTTAACTTGTCATTGTCGGTGTTGGTTCGCATGGTTCATGGTAAAAAATTCTTCTTAGATACCCCAAGATTATTTGAAATTTCAGCCGAAATTCAATATAATATGATTATGAAACAAAAAAGATGCGTTATTTTACCGTTTGTTTTGTTATTACTGCTGATTTGCGCGAATTTTCTGGGAGCGCAGGAAAACGCTCAGGCGCAGTTTACGCGCAGGTATCAAAACGGAACACAACTTTATAAGTTGTCTCGTTATCAGGAAGCGGCCATCGAATTCCGCAGAGCGCAGGAAATCGCCCAAAACCTCATTGACAAATCCGCGGCTCTTTATTGGGTCATTTTAAGCCAAATGGCATATTCCGATTTCGGATCGGCGGTAAGGGATATGGAGGATCTTACAAAAGCCGCTCCTAATTCGCCTTATACAAGAGATATGCTGTACCACCGCGGCAGGGTTTATTATAACCAGGGTTATTTTGAGGAAGCGCTGTTTTATTTAAACCGTTACAACCAATCCACAACGGACGCCGATCGCCTATCCGCGGACAGAAGAGCCGCGTCCTTTTTCTGGATGGGCGAATGTTTATACGCGATGGGGCAGTATGAGGAAGCCGAAAAATTTTACGCGTGGGTAATCGCGAGATATACGGACAGCCCCAAGGTGGAGGCCGCCGCTTACCGCATAGATTTGATTAAACAAAAGAAAATAGAATCCGAACTTTTGGCCCTTTTACAGTGGAGCCATGAAGAAGCGTTGCGCACGAGCGAAGATTACCAAAGAACTATAAGAACTTATGAATATACGCTTAATATGTATCAAAGGCGAATAGCCGAACTTTCAAATAATGAAAATATTATTTTAAATATGAACAATCAGGAATTCAGGCCGAACGGCATAATAATCGAAGACGTTACAACGCCCGAAAAAAAAATACAGGAACCTGAAAGCCCTGAGTATACCTATAATGATTATTTAATAGAAAGGGCTAGGCAGTTGGGAAACGACGTTCAGGAAATTTTAAATAAAGAAAGCGGAGGGCAATGATGTTTTCCCGTAAGGTTATAGCTTTTGCCTTGGTTTTATTTATTCTCATATTTAGCGGTTGTTTAACTTTAACCCGGTTGGAAGAAGACGATGAACAAAATAAAAGCGGCGAGCCGGCGAAGGTTCCCGATGACGGATATATAAGACTGGTTCTTAATAATAAGACGGGCAGTTTCTCGCTTTATTATCTTTCAGATCCGCAAAAAACGCGTTATGAGCCGTTATTTAACGTTGAAGAACCTTTAGCCAGTTTTTTATCGATTAATATAGACGGCAAGGTTTACCGTCTCGGCAATAACAAACAATTTCAAACCAAAATTGATAGGCTTAACGGAGACCCCGCATTGGTATTTGAGTCGCAATTTGTAAAAGTAACGCAACTTTTTACGCCGGTTAAAACCTCAGGTTCCTCGGTCGCTAACGGGGTTATGATAACGATTAAAGTCCAGAATACTTCACCCGTGAAATCCGCTATAGGGGTGCGAATGTTGCTTGATACCACTCTGGGAGAGGGGCGAAGAAAAGTTCCGTTTATTACAAATACGCAGGTTGTAACGTCGGAAATGATTTTAGAAGGCCATTCAAGCGAATTGTTTTGGATTTCACGCGGCAGTAAGGTTTCTTTAATGGGAAGCATAGTTAATCCCGTAAACGGTTTTGGAAAAGGCCCCGATCTTGTCCATATAGCGAACTGGAAAAGATTAAATGACGCGCCGTGGAAACTTGCCTTCTCGGAAGGACGGTCTTTTAATAATCTGCCTCATTCCGTCGGCGATTCCGCCGTATGCTATTTCTTTGGTCCTGAAATACTTGATCGCGAAAAAACATTAACTTATACGGTATTCCTTACAACGGAAGATTTGGCATGGTATAAATTGTCATCTCCGCTTTCCCAAATAACGGATACAAAAACGGTATCGGCGACGTCAAAGACGGCGACGGCGGACGCCTCAAAGACGGCCGTTGCGGTAACAACCAAGCCTGCCGCTACTGAAGCCTCAAAACCGGCGACGACGGTAACCGCAACGACCAATCCCGCGACATCGGCTTCAAAACCCGCCGAAGCCGCCGCGCGACCGGCCGAAGCCGCAAAAACCACGGTTATCCCGGAGTCTATTTACACGGTAGAATCGACAATTAATATACAGGCTATAGAGACTCAAGCGCAATATGAGGCGACGGCAAAAAATGAAAGCGCCGATACGCTTACATTGATAAAATTGCAGGAAATTCTTAATTTATTTATTAACGGTCAAATATTTCTTAGCGAAAAGGATCTGACGGAAATCGAGCAAACCATAGAAAGACATAGAATCAGGAATTAAACGCGTTTACGATGAAATTTGATTCTTTTTTGAACAAGGTAGCGATTCTTGCGAAAAAACGCGATTACGATGGCGCGTTAAACGCCCTAAAAGATGAAGAAGAAAGATATTACGGCTCCTTTAAATACTATTACCTGTACGGCATTATATGCCTTTATTCCGGCAATTACGCCGAGGCGCATGAAAATTTTAATCTGGCGAGAAAAATAAAATTAAATGACCCTAACCTAATGCTTTGTTTCGCGGTTCTTTACCTGAAACGCATGGATACGGTTCAGGCCGTACATTATTATCTCGAAGTGCAGGAACTTGACCAAAAAAACAAAATCGCGAAAAAGGCGCTTGCGGTTATCAGAAAATATTCCGCGGGCGAAGCCCTGTCAGACTGGATGACGGAAAATCTGTCAAAATTATTTCCTTCCATTCCCGCTCCTTCCGTTACGCCAAAAACAATTTTAAATATTTCCTTAATATTTTCCGCGGCCCTTATTTTTATCTTTGTAATTCTGATTAACGTAAAAGTACTGCCAAACCCGTTTAAATCGAAAAATCAGCGTCCTACGGCGGATTTTAGCCTGTCAGATCAGGATAAACGCGAGAGTGTTCAAACCGGAGATTATTACAGGTACATTCTGACGCGTAATCAGGCGATAGATTATTACAATAAAGCTTTATCTCTCTATACGTCATACCGCGACGAGGAGGCGAAAAAAAGCCTTAACCGTATTCTTGAATCAAACGCGCCCGAGGGAATTAAAAGACACGCGCGTTCCATGTTTGAAACTATGGTAGTTCCGGGATTCGACAATTTTAAAAGGACTGATAACCCTTCGTTTGCCGACGTAAAAAACGAAAGCGCCATTTACAGAAACGTATATGTTATCTGGAAGGGCATGGCTACAAATGTCACAGTAACGGACGAAGGAACGACTTTTGATTTTCTTGTAGGCTATGATACCCGCAAAACCCTTGAGGGAATTATCCCCGTAATTTTTTCCATCCCCGTCGCTATAAACATGGAACGCCCCCTTGAAGTATTGGGAAAGATAACTCTGGGGTCTTCGTATTCCGACATTAAATTGGAAGGCGTGGCGATACATCAATCGGGGAAACTGGAAAATTAAGGGAATAATTTGAAAGCCGTAGTTCAAAGGGTTCAGGACGCTTCCGTCAGCGTTGACGGAGTCGTAAAGGGGAGCATTAAGAGCGGCCTGCTTGTTTACCTTGGAGTCGCGCATAACGATACCGAGGCCGACGCCGACCGGCTTTCCGAGAAAATAGCGTATCTAAGGATTTTTAACGATAAAGACGGAAAGATGAACCTGTCCCTGAAAGACTTGGCCTCCGTTGACAATCAAGTAGGCGTTCTTGCGGTTTCGCAGTTTACATTGTTGGCTGACGCGCGAAAGGGAAGACGCCCCTCATGGAACGGGGCGGCTCCGCCTGAGAAAGCGAAACAACTCTACGAGTATTTTATTAACGCTATAAAAAGAACGGGGCTTATCTGTGAATGCGGGGAGTTTCAGGCGCACATGATGGTTACATATACTAACGACGGACCTGTTACGATTGTTTTGGATACCGATTTATTAAAAAATGACTGAGAAACGGCGTTTTACATTTTTTACTAACATTTTATCTTGACAAATTATTATAAAAAAAGAAAAATATTTCCAATGAGTCAAAAAATTGATTTGTTAAGCTAAAAATCCCCTTAATATTTATACAAAGGAATCACTAAAATAACTATTCCAAATACCGTGAAATAGATAGGAGATTACGGGCGGAAATATTCTCATACTTCCTACCCAAATGGGGTCTTCACTATGTACTTAAAACAAATGCTCCCCAAACAGCAGGCGATTGGGCTATGATTCAAGGGTCCTCCGCTTATCGCCGGGGCGGCACATGGGTAGGCGCATATAAAGGCACAAAAAACGCGGCCGGGCAGAATCATTATGCCGCATTTGCCTAAATATCGAATAACGTTAACGGCAGTCTTTTTCAGGGAACCGATGAAGCCATTGAAGAAATGTTCGATGAAGAGACATCAGCTTATACGCTGTGCGGCATTATTTACACGCACGGCTACGCCGCGCGTTCATTTAGCGTCTTTGTGATCTTTTTGTGAAATCTTTCCGACTAAACCCGTAAATTAATATTCATCTTTCCCGCCAACTCCCGTAGAGTGTCAAGCGCATAATCTATTTGTTTTTTATTATGACAGCTTGTCAGACAAAAACGCATTCGCGACATATTCACGGGGACGGCGGGGTAAACCGCGGGAGGAACAAAAATCCCCTTTTCAAACATGGCCTGCGATAGATCAAAAGCGTCGGAATCCCTGCCGACAAGAATAGGTGCGATCGCGCTCTCTCCGGCTTTACAGAGGTTAAAGCCTTTTTCTTTCGCTTTGGAAACAAAATAACGGATATTTTCCTGTAAATTCCTGACAAGCGAATTATCTTTTCTGATAATCCGTATGGATTCAAGGGTGGCGGCGGTAAGCGCGGGACTCAGTCCGACCGAAAATATAAAACCCGGCAGTGAATAGCGAAGGTATTCAATCAGCTCTTTTTTTCCGGCAAGATAACCGCCGCATGTTCCAAGTCCCTTAGAAAGCGTTCCCATTTTTATGTCAATGTCGTCTGGATTAAGGTTAAAATACTCGTCAACGCCCTCGCCGTTTTTTCCGATAACGCAGCTTGAATGCGCCTCATCGACCATAAGAAACAATCCGAATTCTTTTTTTAATTTTATAAATTCAGGGACGGGCGCGATATCGCCGTCCATACTGTACACGCCTTCAATGATAAGCAGAACTTTCTCAAATTTGTCGCGTAACGCCGTCAATATCGCCTTTGCCGCTTTGTAATCATTGTGGGGGAAAAGCCTGCTTGTGGCGCGGCTTAACTTAATTCCCTGCGCGATGGAGTTATGTGATAAAACATCGTATAAAATAAGGTCTTTGTCATTGCAGAAATTGCCTACAAATGTAACGTTTGTGGAGTGGCCGCCGACAAGCACCAGAGCCGCTTCCGTATGTTTCCATTCGGCGAATTCCTTTTCCAGTTCACGGTGAAGCGTCTTTTCACCGGCAAGCAGGCGGCTTCCGCTTGCGGAAGTGCCAAGTTTGTTAACGGCTTCTATCGCCGCCGCAGACACCTGCGGATGTCCGCTAAGCCCCAAATAATTGTAAGAACCGAAATTAATTACTTCCTTACCCATTACAACGGACGTATCGCGAAGCGCGCTGTCATGGGGAATATAATACGGATTTTTTGACTTTTTCAATGATTCAAGACGCGTTTCAAAAGATTTATACTCGGGTGTATCAACAAATTTTGTTATAGGGATTACCTTTCCGGTACGCCGCTCGGCCGCTTTACCCGCATGGGAATGGAGCCGCGCTCCGCCGTGTGATTCCTGTTCCGGTAACGAACCGGTTATTTTTTCATATATGAGACGGCTTACGTCGTTAACCGTTCCGCATCCTAAATAATCCGATTCATCAATCATCATGCCGAATCGCGCTTCGGCCATCGCCAGTAATTCAAGACTGTCAAGACTGTCTCCTCCGAGGTCTTCAACAAAATTCATATCAACGCCTATTTTATCGGGCGTTGTATCCAGGACTTCGACAAAGCATTGTATTACCTGTTCCCTTATATTTATAAACCGGGCGTCCTTCGATTCCGCGAGTCCGGCGGTTTTACCGTATTCAGCCGCCGCTTTTGTATTTACGGTCGTAGAAGGTGCTTGCAATGAACTTACGTTCATTTGAATTTCCGTTACCGGAAATTTATTATTCTCAATCATTTCCTTAAGTTTTTGGCGGCGCACCTTCATTCCGTTGGCGAGAGGCATAGGCTCTTTGGCGGCAAAAATAAGTTTTATCCTTTTCAGGAACGGAAGCCGCCCGTTAACGGCGTTAACGATACGTGAAATTTCCTCAAAACCTTTTTCATTGTCGGCGTTGTCCTGAACCTCGACAACAATGGCTATCTTTTCATTACCGTTGTTATTAATACCGAGTATGCAGTATCTTTTTACGAGGTTTGAAAGATCGTCAAAATAATCTTCAAGCTCGTCGGGATATATATTTTCTCCCGATTCGTTCAATATTACTTCCTTCAATCGGCCCTCAATAACAAGGGAACCGTTTACAAAACGCGCGATGTCCCCAGTGTGCAGCCAGCCGTCATCATCGACATCGGAAGAGATCATCTCTCCATTCCGCATTCTGCCCGAGTGCATTGACGTTCCCTTAATAAGAAGTTCCCCGGTACTTGCTTCATTACCGTTAGTGTCAATAATTTTACTTGTAAAGCCGTGCATGAGAGGCCCTGTAGTGCCGTCAATCCGTTTCTTAAAATTAGTACCCGGCTCGAACGCTATGATGCCGCATTCCGTCATTCCGTAGCCGATTGTCGCGATGTGGCCAAGACCGTTAATAAATTTAAGCGAATCGGTCGGAACATGCGTTCCCCCCACGCAAATCCACGCGAATGTATCGCCAAACAGTTTTTTAATAATTGACTTAGTAATATGTTTCCTGACAAAATAGTCCCCTGTTTTAGGCGCTATCTTTTGAATAAAAAGACCGATCTTTATTAAAGAATTTAACAGTTTTTCTTTCTTGGGTTCTTCGTTGCGTATTTTCCGCAGTACTCCGTTTTTCAGGTTGTTTATGAGTAATGGAACCGACACCATGTGCGTTACTCCGATTCGCTGGCATGCGGCCTGTATTGAGGTAGGGGATCTGTCTTTTAAATAAACTATAGTTATACTTAAAAACGGATACGCTATACATGACGTTATAAAACCCAGAACATGGTGCATCGGTAGGAATGCCAAACATTTTAACGGAGTCGGAGCCGAAGCGATACGCGGATTTTCCATATATGTTCTGTAAAAACCTTCAAGCTGGCTTGTAATTGCCGCCCCGTCAAAAACCAAAACCTTAGCGGTCGCGGTCGTTCCCGACGTACACAGGGCGAGGTTGTCGGCCCATTGCGGCGTAAATTCAGGTTTTTCATTTATCGAATTTAATTCATTAATGGAAATTTTTATAACCTGACTATTTAAATCAAGCGTATCATTACCTAAAATCGCCGCGGCTCCCGAGCTTTTAATAATATAGTTAACCATTTCTTCCTTGTGGTTAACGTCAATAAGCACCGGTTTATAACCCGCCATGAGCAATGCCCAGAAACAAACCTGCCATAAATGGGAATTTTCCATCGAAAGACCGACAAAACTGCCTTTTTGAGATTTACCAATCCTTTTTGATAAAAAGACCGCCATGCTTTTAACATTTTCATCCAATGCGCGAAAAGATACTGAAACTATATCTCCCGCATCATTAAGCCATTGAGCGGCGTATGAATCAAGGTGATCGCCCATCATCACTTCATATATATTATTCATTTTTCTTGATTTTTCAAATAAATTAATAAAGCGGGAACTAAAAAAGTTACTTTTCATATAAACCTCTTATTATGAATAACGGATACTATTATATCAAAGAAAAATAGGATATACTACCGATAATGGGCGATAAAAAAGTAGTTGTCATTACGGGCGGTTCAAAGGGTATTGGACGCGCGACAGCCGAATTGTTTTACAAAAAAGGGTACACCGTATATTCGATATCCAGAAGCGCCTGCGATCTGAAGGGCGTCAATTCCGTTATTTGCGAAATAACGGACGGAGCATGGTTTAAAGAGGCCATTGACGATATTTTTAACGCGGAAAAACGCATCGATGTATTGGTTAACAATGCCGGCGGCGGCATTTCCGGCTCGATTGAAAAAACGGATCCCGCGGACGCGAGAAAATTATTTGAAATTAATTTTTTCGCCCAATTTGAAGCCGTCAAATACACCGTACCCTATATGCGAAGCCGCAATAGCGGAAAAATTATTTTTATAGGTTCCGTAGCGGGAGCCTTACACGTTCCGTTTCAGGCCTTTTATTCGGCGAGCAAGGCCGCCGTTGAGGCCCTATCAAACTGTCTTCGCGGAGAGCTTGCCCCGTTTAATATAAAGGTTACGACAATACAACCGGGAGACACCCGTACCAACTTTACGGAAAAAAGAGAAAAAAAATTTAAAGAAAACGACGAGGATTACGGGGATCGTATTTCCCGTTCGATTAAGATCATGGAAGAAGACGAACGTAAAGGAATGTCCCCCGTGAAAACGGCGCAAGTAATATACAAAGCGGTAAAAAGCGATAATCCCAAACCGGTTTATACGGTCGGCGTATCGTATATTATCTTTGTTATACTTAACAAGATATTGCCAAAACGTCTTGTACTGTATATACTCAATACCATATACGCGAAATGATGTATTTTTTATTATTAACTTTTAAAATTGTAAAACAGAAGGAGAAATACAAATGTTTACAAAAAAACGCTCTGACGGGACATACCTAAAAAATTTACATTTTTTTACCCAGATTCTTCCTTACCTTATGCCGACCCGGACCGAAGCGGCAATTTATTTTGAACAGGATTTTGACGTTACCAAAACGCTGGATTATGTCAACGGGAAAAAAAATGATTTTAACGGATTTAAAATCACCTTATTTTACATTATTCTCTATGCAGCCTTAAGGGTTATAGCGCTAAGACCGAAAATGAACCGTTTTATTTCCGGTTTCCGGTATTATCAACGGAACCGCATTTCATTTAACTTTGTAGCGAAAAGGGATTTAAGCGATGAAGGCGAAGAAGTTAATGTAACCATGTCTTTTTCGCCCTTATTGTCACTTGAAGAATTCTGTAAAAAAATACATGATAACGTTTCATCAGTTAAAAAAGGTTCCGGAACAGGCGCGGAAAAAGCTAATTCTCTGGTCGCCGGTTTACCGCGTATTTTAATTAAATTATTTTTCAAGGTTTACAAGTATCTTGATTATCACAACGCTTTTACAAAATCAATAATCGATTCTTTACCTTTTTACAGCACCGTATTTTTTACAAATACCGGAAGCGTAGGCATTGACGCGCCCTTTCATCATAATTTTGAAATAGGCAACTGCGGTATTTTTTGCGCGATAGGAAAAATCAAAAAAGAAAACAGCGTAAATCCCGACGGGACGGTTGAAACGAAGGATAAATTAAAAATTACAATGACTTTTGACGACAGAATCACGGACGGTATTTACTGCGCCCGCGCCGTTGATATGGTACGCGATTTTGTCGAGAACCCCGAAAAACTTGAGGTTCCGCTGGAACTAACCGAGGAACAGTTATCAAAGCTCGGGCTTGCCAAAGGTGAATTATAAAAAATCGCGAGGTAATAAATCATGTATGAAAAGCAACCGTGGTTAAGTCAATATGGTGAAACGCCCGTCAGTGTGGAATACCCGGAACTTTCAATCTACGGGTTATTCAAAAAAAATTACGAAGGGTTCTCCGATACGGACGCCATTATTTTTTTCGGGAAGAAAACAAAATGGCCGGTTCTTGATCAAAAGATAATAAACATGAGCCGTAAATTCTCGCGGATAGGGATTAAAAAAGGCGATATTATTATCGTCTGTCTGCCGAATATTCCGCAGGCGGTAATATCAATTTACGCCCTTAACAGGCTCGGCGCTATTCCCGCCCCCATTCACCCGCTTTCCGCGGCGGGAGAAATAGAGGAATTCTCAAAACTTGTTTCGGCGAAAGCGGCCATTACCATTGACGGGTTTTATCCGCGCTTTGAAGGAATAAACGCGGGCTTTGAAAAAATTATCGTATGTTCGTTAAAAACCGAGATGGATTTATTGACAAAAATAGGATTCTCACTTGGAATGGGACGTAAGATAAAACCCGTCCCGTATTCCTCCACGGTGCTGGACTGGGCTAAATTAGAAGCTGAAAAAGAGTCTGTCGAACTTGAAAAGCCTGACCCGATCGGTGCCGATGAAATGGCGCTCATACTCTTTTCGGGCGGCAGTACCGCTCTGCCCAAAGCAATCATGCTGTCGAACAGAAACTGTAACGCCCTCGCGATGCAGATGCAGGCCCACGGCGGCCCTCTCACGCCCGGCGATAAAATGCTCTCAATCCTTCCTGTATTTCACGGTTTCGGTTTCGCCGTCGGCATTCACGCGATGATGATAACAGGCGGAGCATGCATACTTGTTCCCAAATTCAAGGCGGATACTTTGGCTCCTTTGATAAAAAAACACAAGCCGCAGTTTATGGCGGGCGTTCCAACCTTATACGACGCGCTTGCCGCCAGCAAAAATTTCAAAAAAGTTCCTCTCGGCTCTTTTAAGGGACTTTTTTGCGGCGGGGATTCATTAAGCCCGGAGATAAAGCGGCGCTTTGATGAAGTATTAAAAAACAGCGGCGCGAAGATTTTTTTGCGCGAGGGATACGGGCTTACCGAAACCGTAACCGCAAGCGCCATTATGCCCCGCGACCAATACCGCGAAAATTCATTCGGAATTCCTTGCCCTGACAACTGGTTTAAAGTGATAAAACCGGGTACGGAAGACGAATGTCCGCTTATGGAGGACGGTGAAATCTGCGTATCCGGTCCGACCGTCATGATCGGGTATTATAAAGATACCGAAGCGACGGCGCAGGTGTTAAAGAAACACAAAGACGGCAAACTCTGGGTACATACGGGCGATATCGGCTGTATGGATAAAGACGGATTCTTTTATTTCAAACAACGCGCCAAACGAATCATTAAAACATCCGGCATCGCCGTTTATCCTTCCCATATTGAAGATATACTTAACAAACATCCCGCCGTACGTTTGTCCTGCGTGATTGGCGTTCCTCATGAAAGCCGCGGCGAGGAACCCAAGGCGTTTATCATGCTCAAAGAAGGATACAAAAAGTCAGAGGAACTGACGCGGGATATTCTTAAAAACTGTGAAAGCCGACTTATGACCTATTCCCGTCCGCGTTATATAGAGTTTGTAGATGAAATGCCCATGACCCGCGTCGGAAAAATCGCCTTTAGGGAATTGGAGGAAAGGGAACGAGGCAAAAGCCTATAACACCGCCACGAACAACGGCAAGATATGCGTTAATTATTTTGTACATACAAATATCATTTCTTCGCCGTCTTTTATCGCTCTTTTATCATAATACCCATATTCTTCTTTTATTTTAAATTTCAGCTCTTTTAATATGTCAACAATGTCATTATATTCATAATATTTTATTGTCAATAAATCTTCTTTTACCCTTTCCTCGCCATTTTCCAATATACGTATTTTATTTTTATATTGAATATATTTTTTTTCGGTATCCGCGTAATGGTTTATTGTTGAACGAATAACGCGTTTGTCCCCGTCAATAATATCATAGGATATATCTTCTTTACCAAGCCATTTTTCATCATAGGTTCTTGGTTTGAATATATCAAATATAAAAATACCGTTATCCGTCAGATGCTTATACACGCAATTTAAACATTCTATGGTTTTTTCTTTTACGGGCAGCCACTGTAATGCCCGCCAAGGTATCATTATATATTCAAACTTTTGATCAAGATTAAAATTTGACATATCCCCGTTACGGATATGTATATTTTCCTGCGATTGTTTATTGGATTTTTTTAATTTATCCCGAAATCTTTCCAGCATTTGTTCCGAAAGTTCAATACATTCAAGTATTCTGCCTGTTTTTTCGGCTACATAAAATGAGACCCTTCCGGTTCCGCTTGCCAGTTCAAGAATAGGACCTTTTGTTTTATTCGCGTACTCCACATAAAAGTCTAAATCATCTTTTATGATCTCCCGATTGTCATAATCATAAAAATCAGCCGTATTGCGGTATAAATTACCGGATAAATAATTTTCCATTTGTCATAATCTCCAAAATATTAACTTACTCGATGCTAAACACAATAGGTATTATCCAATTTCTTTAATTCATTGAAAGTGTCAATTTCAATAATATCGTCAAAGGTACATTCCCTAACCTCTACGGCATAATCTTTAATAAAATACTCCAACGCGACCTGATCCCAATAACGCTCTTTGCCGCCGGGCATTTCATACACCTGCTTGATATGCTCCGCAAGTTTCGCTCCGTCGCTTTGCGTCCAGTAGGAAACGCCGAACATATGATGACAATTCCGTCCGCCGACTCTTATCCGTGTAATAACTCCATTACAGGTTTCAAAGCACCAATCGTCGGTACGCTCAACCGGAACGCCAAGATAATTACTCGCGTATTGATACTTTTTTATAAGCGCCGGATTATTTAGCAGCAGATCGGATTCCAATACATAAGTATTTTGCAGCATATAGCGGACACACATGATCGAAGAAATGTTATTTGATTCATTATAAATGGGATTTTCCAAAAACTGAATCTTCGGGTACTTGTATTTCAACTGATCAAATTGCTCGCCAAGATAACCCCGGACAATGATAATTTCGTCAATGCCGGCGGCGCATACCGCGTCAAGCAATGTGTCAATAATACGGATACCTTTAACGCGTACCAGCGGCTTTGGAGTATTAAGCGTAATGGGAACAAGGCGGGAACCAAAACCGGCGGCGATAAAAATCGCCCTTTTTACGCGATACGGTTCAAGGGCTTCAAAACCGGCGGCCGTCAGGTTTTTGCTTTCAAACAGACCGTTTTCACACAGATAAGTCATAACTTTATTTACAGTACCTAGTGAAAGACCTGTCATGTGGGCAATATTCCGCTGTGTCAGTTTTTCTTCGTCCTTCTCATGTTCCAAAAAGGCGAGTATGTTAAATTGGGTTCGTGTTAAATCCATTTTCAGCCTTTCTTCTTTATTATTTTTGTAATAACATATACGGCGCATTTTATAATCAAATTACTACCAAGAATAAGAATGGAAACAAAAGCCGCCCCTTCAAGGAAAAGCTGGGCTTCAAACTGGTTAATCATAAGGGAAACCGGTCGGCTTCTCACCGTACTTAAGAATGATACGGCTGAAATTGTCATCATTGAATTTACAAAAAAGTAAGAAAACATTTCCAAAATTGTCAGTTTTGTTTGCGGAATTAACACATCGCGGATAACGCGAAAACGTCCAACGCCCAATGTTCTGCCGACATCTTCAAGATTAACATTGATCTTTCCCAAAGAGTTATACGCCATAAGGTACGGAGAAGCGAAAAAATGAATCGTATTGACAAGGATCAGCATGGCAAGGCTTCCGTAAATAAAAGTACCCTTGAAAAAAAGCACATATGAAAGTCCCATTACCAATCCGGGAATCGCCAGCGATGTAATGGAAATAAGATGAAGCATCCGCGATGATTTACCGCCGGTACGGGCGGTAAAATAGGCCGTGACCCATGAAAGGACTGTTCCTAAAACTGAAACACAAACGGCGATGACAAGCGAGTTCCCCAAGTACCGTCCTGCGCCCATGTTCATGGTTTTAGCGATGTTACGGAATGACAGACTCATGTCCACGGGATAACTGTTAATAAATGTAAGAAAAGCAAATACCGATACAGGAAGGGCGATAATCACGCATATAAGTATCACATAACATGCGGCGGCGACATCCCGCATTTTATTCTCAGCTTTCGCTTTTTCATGAATGATAAAATTCTGATTCGCCCTGTCCCTGTTCAGCATGTCAAACATAAAAGCGACTATCGCCGGAATGAGGAGAAAAGAGCCTATTACGCTGCCGCGGCTGAAATTTAAAAGACCGATTACTTCCTGATACATCATTACAGGCAGGGTAATATACCTGCCGCCTATCATAAGGGGAACGCCGTAATCCGTAAAAATAAGGGTAAATACCGCAAAAACCACCGAGATAAGAGGTTTGCGTAAATAGGGGAAGGTTATAGAGAAAAACTGATTCGCGCGCGGAATCCCCAGTACTTCGGCGGCTTCGTAGGGAGAACCGTCCTCGTATTTAATTATGTCCGCCAACATTAGAAACGCGACAGGAAACGCGTAAAAAACCGACCCAAGCACAATGCCCTGAAAACCATAGATTGTACCGTTAAGATTGAAGAGCCGGGTAATTATACCGTTTGCGCCTAACAACAGTATCAGTCCCATGCCGTGGGAAATAGAAGGAATAAGCATGGGCAGGGTAACAAAAACTGAAAACACTTCGCGAAAACGCAGGTTACTGCGGACTACACAGTAAGCGAATCCCCACGCGAAAACAATGGAAATTACCGTGGCGGTTGCTGCGGCGTATATTGAATTTAACAGCGCTTCCCTGAAACGGGGAAGCCGCAAAACACCTGAAATATCCGAACCGGTCATATTAAGCAACATTTTTACAAGCGGACAGATAACGGTAATAACAAGAAAAATTCCAATCAACAGTTTGACAAAATCAGATCGACGCGGGGAACCGAGGCGAAAGACGTAAGGACGAATGGCGTTTACACCGACGCTCATTAAGTCTTCCCCGGTTGAACATATTTAACAAGGGAATTTATTTTAAGGCGCAGATTGTTAATAACGAATTCGCGAATATAATCATTGGCGGGATTTGATACTATAGATTCAGGAGAGTCCAATTGCTGAATAGTCCCGTTATCCATCACCATAATGCGATCCGAAAGAGCGAAAGCCTCTTCCTGATCATGCGTAATGTAGATCATGGTAGTACGGAACCGCCGTTGTATTTTTTTGATTTCGTCGCGTAACGACAGCCGGGTAGCCGCGTCCAGCGCCGACATAGGTTCGTCAAAGAGAATAACCTCAGGATTGCAGGCCAGTGTTCGTGCGATGGCGACCCGCTGTTGCTGGCCGCCTGAAAGTTTCCAAGGTTTTTTACGGATGTGTTCCGTAAGCCCAACCTGTTCTATGATATTCTCGGCAATCGCACGTGAACGGGATTTTTGTTCTTTATTGAATTTCAACGCGTACTCAACATTGCCAAGAACGGTCATATTCTGAAACAGGGCGTAATTCTGGAACACGATGCCCATACCGCGTTTTGAAGCGGGCGCGGCTGTAATATCGTTTCCGTCTTTGATAATCCGCCCGGATGTAGGAGGCAAAAGACCGATGAGGATTCGCAGTATCGTGGTTTTGCCGCAACCGGAAGGACCAAGAATCGAGAGAAACTCCCCGTCATTTACTGTAAAATTCAACCCGTGAAGCACTTCATGGCGATTAAAAACATGCTTTAAATTTTTTACCTCAAGTTTTACCGCCACCGCCGCGCTCCATGATTAATATTTCCACTTTTCCAATAGCCGTTCTTTTTCGGGAAGACTTTCTATTCCCCGCATATCGGCTACTTTTACATTTGTGGGATAATTGGGAATGTTATTTACCTGAGTTTTGAATATTTGCTCAGGTACAAAAAGTTCCTTGTCTTCGCGGGTTAATGTATATACATAAAACTTAAATACATCCTGAACCGCTTTTCTTGAATCTTTTCCCTTTATCATACCCATTCCATATACCGTGTACGGGGAACCTTCCTCGAAATAAACAATTTTTAGAGGCACGCCTTTGGTATTTATAACTGTTACCGCCTGAAATGTCATTCCAAGACCGATACCTGCTTCACCTTGAATCAGAGCGTTTACAGGACCTGAGCCTGACGACGTAAATTGTAGTACATTATCCGCGAACTTATCAAAATACGCGAAAGCCGCGTTTTCACCCCACGCGTTTACGAGATTTTTAAGGAAGAAGTATCCGGTTCCCGAAGATTTAGGGTTAGGCATGGAAATAACGCCTTTATATTCCGGTTTAATTAAATCCTGATACGATGTAGGAATGGGAAGTTTTTTATTCGCCAGGAATTGTTCACTGATGATGATACAGCCCGCGCTTTTTATAAAAGGCAGATATTTATGATGAGAGGGAACCAGTTCATCCAAAAAAATTGAACTATCGTAAGATGAAAGATCGGCAAGATTATCCAAAATACCTTCAAGATATGCGGCGTCCATTTCACCGATAATATCACAGTCAGTATCCGTTCCCTCCGCTTTCAGTTTAGCCGCCAAGTTACCCGTTGTCGTATAATTGATTTTGACCGTGTACTGCGGAAATTGTTCATCAAGCCGTTTTTGAAGGTGTTCGATTCTAAAATCCTCGGATGAGGTAAAAATTTGAACTTCTTTGGATTCATTGGATTCCTTTTTACACGAGATCACGATTCCAGCCAGAAACAGTACTATCACAAAACAAAAAATTTTTTTCATATTGTTCTCCTTAATTTATTTAACAATATTTTCCTGCCGATTAGCGGGAAATGGTTTTCCCTTAATAGCGGTTGATTGTTCATTTTCTCTATTTTATCATACAAAAATGAACATCGTCAATGTATTTATCACCTATTTCCAAGATACTCCCCGGCGCTGAAGGGCTTTAAAAGATTGCCTAATGATTCATTATTAATAATCGCCCTTAAAATACCGGACGCGAGTTCCGCGGATTGTACTACTTCAAAATTCGGAATTTTTTCCTTGTAACCGGAACAGCATACGGTGTCGGTTACGATCATGCGGTTTAACAGGCCGTCTTTAATGAGCGCGTCAAGTTTTTGGACGGCGGGCGGCGAGAAAAGCGCGTGTACGGAAATTATATTTATGTCTTTCGGTTTTAGCAGGGAAAGGGCGCGGATCAATTTCTCCACGGAGCCCGCCGTATCAATCATATCGTCCACAATCCAAAGGCTTTTATTTTCCAAAGGATCGGCGCTAAGAATGTTAATCGATTCCACGGTATTCGGTTTTGAATAATCCCTCTGTTTGTGGGCAACAACCAAAGGCGCGCCAAATGAATTCGCGAAACCCCGCGCGATCTTTTCCCCGCCCGCGTCTACCGAACAAAAAGCCCAGTTGCTTCTTACCTCTTTTTCAAGATTATCAAGCGTTTTTATATAATTGTCGCAAAGATATTTTTTTAACAGCGTTAAGGCGGGTATATCGTCAATGGCGCAGACGGAAGGATCCAGCATGGTTTTTGACTTGTCGGAATGAAGCTGGAAAGTGATAATGTGCCTTGTGCCAAGACTTGATAAAATTTTAAAGTGAAGCCATAAACCTACGGAACTTCTGTGCGTAGTACGGTCGGAACGCGAACAGGAAATAAAAGGTTCAAAAACGATAACCCTGTTCGCCTGACAGCGTACCAGCGCGTCTATAGCGTGGTACAATTCAATTTTTGTTTCTCCCACATTAATACCGGCCTCATTCCGCGCGCATGATGAAAAGAGTATAACGTCCCTTCCCCGAATCGAATATTTGACGGTAACTTCCATTTCGCCGTTGGCAAAAATATCGGTATTCAATAAATCAAGACCGTTAATTTGCTCAGTCATTTTGGAGAAACTCAAGTATTTGGATAAATATCCGATTACCTGGGAAGCGTAATTTCGCATGGAACGCGTCGCGCAAACTATGAATGGATTCATAGTTCATTATCATATATTTTTAAGAAATATTAAATATTAAATAAAAATTAAAAATACTTGACAAATATGTAGTTGTTTATTGACAATAATTTAAAAATAAGATAAAATATTTCATGTTTCGGTAAAGCGCCGTGAATCCGCGCGCCATATATAGGGGAGGAGATTTTATGGCAAAATCAAATGACACAGAAAAAACCAGGGTTAATCCTAACGCGTCAAGCGAGGAAAAAGCAAAAGCCCTGGAAGCGGCCCGGCTTCAGATTGAAAAGCAATTTGGCGCTGGATCATTAATTAAACTGGGGACGCATGACGCCGCCCAAGGCATCGAGGTAATACCTTCGGGCTCGATCCTTTTGGATGAGGCGCTTGGAATAGGCGGTTACCCCAGGGGCAGAATCATCGAGATTTTCGGTCCCGAATCGTCAGGTAAGACGACTCTCGCCCTGCACGCTATCGCCGAAGCCCAAAAATTGGGCGGAAACGCCGCATTTATCGACGCTGAACACGCGCTCGACCCCGTTTACGCCAAAAACTTGGGCGTAAATATCGACGAACTGTGGGTTTCCCAGCCCGACAACGGCGAACAGGCGATGGAAATCACCGAAAGCCTTGTCCGCTCAGGCGCGGTAGACGTAATCGTAGTGGATTCGGTCGCGGCGCTTACCCCGCAATCGGAAATCGAGGGCGAAATGGGAGACGCGCAGATGGGGGCGCAGGCGCGATTAATGAGCCAGGCTCTGCGTAAACTTACGGCTACCATCGGCAAATCGCGCACGATTCTTATTTTCATCAACCAAATCCGCATGAAAATCGGCGTTTTTTTCGGCAATCCGGAAACCACCACGGGCGGAAACGCACTAAAGTTCTATTCGTCACTACGCCTTGAGGTCCGTAAAACGGAAACAATCGAAGTCAGCAAAGACGCCGACGCGATTGGCAACAGGGTGCGCGTCAAAGTAGTAAAGAACAAAGTCGCGCCCCCGTTCAGGAAAACGGAAATAGAACTGATGTTCGGCAAGGGCATTTCCGCCACAGGCAGTCTTTTGGACTGCGCTGTAAAGTACGACATTATCAAAAAGAGCGGCGCATGGTATTCCTATAACGATGAAAAAATAGGGCAGGGCAGGGACAACACAAGAGACTACCTTGAACAGCACCCCGACTTTATGAAAGAACTGGATACGAAATTAAGAGCGCAAATTTTCCCCGGCAGGGAATTCTCAAAACCCGCCGCCTCACAAAAGAGCGGCAAGTCGAAGAAGAGTGAGGGGGATAAGGAAGAAAGCAAGGTGGAGTAAGAATTTTTTACCACGAACACTCAAGAATTTTTAGTTCATATCTTGTCGCTGTTCGTGGTTAAATTCTTGTAATAAAAACTTAGAGGAGATAAAGCATGGAAGCAAAACAAACAGCAAGGCATCCGCAGGATGCCAATCCTCCCAGTTTTGAGTCCTTGTGTGAAGATAATCTTAAGGAAGAAATCGCTAAAGAGCAAAAGAGGCTTTGGGATAAATGGATTGGGGAAGACCTTTATTTTGGTGATGTTCCCGACTATATGCTTTTAAAATTTCTAATGAAAAAATTTGTTAAAATAGGGCTTGATTTTTCAGAGGGTGGGCGTAATTATCGTATTTTTGATGACTTTGATAGAACAGTCATTAGCTCTGATTTTGTGATGCGAAATAACGACAAAGAGATGTTAGTCATAATGGAAAAAGAACCTTCTACCGAAGACGTGCAGGATCATATCAAATGCCTTGAAAAAATGCGTGTATATGCGGATCTTCACGGCGATAAACGCACATTTTTAGGTGCTGTTGCAGGGTCGGTAATTACGGATAATGTGAAAAAGTATGCGTTAAAACAAGGCTTTTTTGTTATAGAACCTTCCGGTGAAACTTTTAAAATTATTCCGCCAGATAATAAACCTAAAGAATGGTGACTAAAAAAAACGCCTTAACTTTGTAACGCATTTTTTCTTGGTAATAAAGTATCAAGCAGGTAATTTATCTCTTGTTTAGTTCTTGTTTCAGCCTTATAAATATTAATCTAATTTTGAATACTCGCTTTTCACAAATATTCCTTCTTTAAAAGTACCGTCGTCATAAGTCATTTTCCCCTGACCGTTTTGTTCGCCATTAGCCCATTCGCCCTCGTATACGTCGCCGAATATATATTTTAATGTTCCTTTGCCGTGAAATTTTCCGTTTACAAAATCGCCTACATACACTGAACCGTCCCTATATGTCAGCGTTCCTTTGCCCTGTGGGACGCCGTTGAGCAGTTCGCCCTCGTACACCGAACCATTATCAAACGTCAACTTTCCTTTGACCGACATAATAATAAAACTCCTTTAAATTCTGATGTCAATCACTATTGCGCTTCTATTTTTAACTTATAACATAAAAATTAACCATATTCAAGTTGGTTAGCCTAGCGTTCATGCGCTATTTCTGCTATAATTCCTCCAATGGAACTAAAATCCGAACCTGCGCGCAGTTTCAAATTAAGCGAATTCGAAGGTCCCCTGGACCTTCTGCTGTACATGATCCGTAAAAATGAGATAAATATTTACGATATACCCATCGCGCAGATTACCGAACAATACATAGAGTACCTTTACGGCGCGCAAACGATGGATATAGAGGACCTTACGAGTTTCCATGCTATGGCGACTACTTTGCTCTATATTAAAAGCCGTACCCTTCTTCCCGTGGAAATAACCGAGGATTCGGGCGAAGACCCTCGCACGGAACTTGTTGAAAGGTTGATTGAGTATCAAAAATATAAAAAACTTTCAGAACTCATGGAGGAAAAGGAAAGTGAAAACGAATGGTTGATAGAACGCAAAAGGCTCCAACACAACCTGCCGTTCTCCGACGACGATATGTGGGAGAAAGCGGATATTTGGGATTTACTAAAAAGTTTTTCATCATTGGCGATTAACCTTCCCGCGGAGCGTATTATCGATCTTTACGAGGAAGTTACCGTAAACGAAAAAACCGCCTTGCTTAACGAATTTTTGGAAAACAAAGGGGAGTGCAGGTTTACGGAACTGATTACAAGAGCCGGAACGCTTGATGTCGTATGCGCCTTTTTGGCGGTACTTGAAGCCGCGAAAATGCGCTTGATTATGATCTATCAAAACCGTCTTTTTGGTGATATTCTTATCAGACCGAACAGGCGGGAAAATATATCCCCTAATTCATAAAGTTTGCGGACGGAGTTTTTTGTGATTGAAAATATTGAAAAAGAAACGGCGCTTGTCGAAGCGATTCTATTCATGGAAGGAGACCCTCTTGACGAAGGGACGGTCGCCCGTATTTGCGGCCTTTCAAAAGATTTTGTAACAAACGCCCTTGATAATTTAAGCGAGCGTTACGCGAACGCCGACTGCGCTTTGGAACTTACCCGCGTCGGAGGCGGTATAAAAATTTCCGTAAAGCGCGAATATTGGGATAATTTAAAAGAAAGGTACGGCAGAAAAAACGAAGGAAAAATTTCCCGCGCCGCGATGGAAACGCTCGCCATTGTAGCATATTCACAGCCGATTACAAGGGCGGAAATAGAAAAAATCCGCGGGGTGTCGGCGGACAATATGATCCGCCTGCTTCTTGAAAAAAGTTTTATCCGCGAGGTGGGAAAAAAGGATATTCCCGGCCGGCCTGTTTTGTACGGAACCACGAAAGAGTTTTTAAAACAATTCCGCCTTAATTCAATCTCCGAACTTCCGAAACTCGGCGAAAGCGATATTGAAAAATTTGAACTTGAGGGGGAAAAGGATTAGACTTCAGGTTTATCTTTCCCATGCCGGTATCGCATCAAGAAGGGCGGCGGAAGACATAATAGCGCGGGGCAGGGTTTCCGTAAACGGGATTATAATTACTTCACAGGGAAGTAAAGTACAAGACGGCGATATCGTCCTATTGGACGGAAAACCCGTCCGCTTGGAAACGCGCTTACTGTACCTAGCGCTTAATAAACCCCCCGGTTATATTTGCAGTTCAAGCGATCCGCAGGGACGCCCTTTGGCCCTCAGCCTCCTTCCAAAAACACTGGAACGGCTGTACAATGTGGGGCGGCTTGATTATCAGTCCAGCGGTCTTATTATTTTTACAAACGACGGCGATTTCGCAAGCCGTCTTGGACACCCCAGTTCCGAACTTGAAAAAGAGTACATCGTAGAAGCGACGGGAGTCATTTCCGATGAAGTCGCGGATGCCTTTAATTCGGGTATTACGATTGACGATGAACATTACAAGGCGAAAAAGTGCGAAAAGACGGGGAGAAAAACAATGCGTATCGTCCTTGTCGAGGGCAAAAACAGGGAGATTCGCAGGGTTTTTTCGCACTTTCATTTACATCCGGTCCTACTGCGAAGGGTAAGAATCGGCCCCGTTTTACTTGGGGAATTGCCGGAAGGAAGTTCCAGACCTCTATCAGACATTGAAATTAACGCCCTGCGCGGCGGCGGCTTCGACGGGCCCAGCCGCCAAAAAAGGAGAAATACATGGTAATAGCGATTGACGGTCCTGCCGGTTCCGGTAAAAGCACCATAGCCAAACTATTGGCTGAAAAGCTTACGGACAAAGACGGAAAAGAGTTTACCTATATTAATTCGGGAAATCTGTATAGGGCTTTTTCCTTAGGCTGTATACGGGCAAAAATTGATCTGAATGATATTGAAAAAGTGCTTGAATTTGCCAAAAACGCCCGAATTTCCTATCAAAAAACGGATGTTTTTCTTAACGACGAAAATGTTACCGACCTTCTCCATACCGATGAAATCGACCGTTATTCCGCGCCTCTTTCCGCGATTGTCCCCATCAGGCACATAGTAAACGACCTTATCCGCGGTCTTTCACAAGGACGAAATATCGTCGTAGAGGGCAGGGATATGACAACGGTCGTATTTCCCGACTCAAAATACCGTTTTTATCTTGACGCGTCGCCCGATTCAAGGGCAAAACGCCGCTTTGAGCAGGGGGTGTCAAATTTAACTCTCGATGAAATAAAAAACGCTATTTTACGGCGGGATGAGATTGACAGGAATAAGATTGAAGGTAGTTTGAAAATAGCCGAAGGCGTTAAATATTTGGATACCGATAGCTTGACCATTATTCAAGTTTATGAGAAATTAATAGGAGAAATATATAATAACCAATAATTAAGGGAAGAAACAAAAATGGCTGATAGGGAAGTGGGCGCGGACACGAGTCCGGCAAAAGACGGAGAAAACATTCAAACTCAATTACAGGAAGAATACTTAAAAACACTCGAACAGCTTGAAGAGGGTCAGTTGGTCGAAGGCAAGGTAATACAGGTTACCTCGGATCAGGTATTCGTTGACGTAGGTTACAAATCGGAAGGAAAAATTCCCATTACTGAATTTTCCGAGATTCCGAATATCGGTGACCAGGTGTCTGTTATCCTTATAACGAAGGAAAACAAATACGGAGAAGTTATCGTTTCAAAACAAAAAGCCGACGCGAAACTTTTCTGGAAAAATTTACACCAGGCTTTCAAGGATAAAAAAGCCGTAGAAGGGACTGTTGAAAAACAGGTAAAAGGCGGCTTTGACGTTAATCTTGGAACCGGCGTACACGCGTTTCTCCCGGTAAGCCAGGCCGACGTGCAAAAGCTTGATAAACCTGAAAAGCTTTTAAATACAAAAATTAAAGTTTTTGTCGAACGTCTTTATTCAGACGGAAAAATTAATATCGTCGTTAACAGGCGCAAGTTCATGGAAGACGATCTTGACCGCAAACGCAACGACTTCTTCGAGAAAACCCCAATCGGAGCGGACATAACGGGCATCGTAAAAAGTTTCACCTCATTCGGCGCGTTCATCGATCTCGGCGGGTTTGACGGACTTCTTCACATTAACGATATGAGCTGGGGACACGTCACGCGACCTAAGGACTTTGTAAAAAAAGGCCAGGAAATAAAACTAAAAGTTATACGTATTGACCGTAATGAAAAAAGAATAAATCTTTCTCTTAAACATTATACGGACGACCCGTGGGTTCACTTTGAGGAAAAATACCATGTCAATGACATCGTAAAAGGCAAAGTTACAAAACTTACCGACTTTGGCGCGTTTATCGAGCTTGAAGAAGGCATCGAAGGACTCGCGCATATTTCGGAGTTTTCATGGCTGAAGAAAGTCCAAAAACCGCAGGACTTGGTAAAAGCCGGCGACGTTGTCGAATGTATGATCTTAGGTTACGACCTTCAGGCGGGTAGGGTATCTTTGGGACTCAAACAGGTTAAGGATAATCCCTGGGTCACTATCGAAGAAAAATACCCCGTAGGAACAAGGATCGGCAGAAAAGTCGTTAAGGTAACGAACGCCGGAGCGTTCATAGAGCTTGAAGAGGGCATCGACGGATTCCTGCATACCGATGATATGTCGTGGACGAAAAAAAGCAAAAATTCCGGGCTATCGGCGGGTCAGGAAATCGAGGTTATGGTTTTGTCCGTAGACGCGGAAAACAGAAACATCAAACTTGGGGTTAAGCAGTTATCAGAGGACCCCTGGAAGGATTTTAGCGATAATTACAAACCCGGTTCCCCCGTCGAAGGTGAAGTTGTTTCCGTGACGGATTTCGGCTTGTTTTTAAAGGTTCCCGGCGGCATCGAAGGGCTTATACATAAAACAAATCTTGTTGAAAACCGCGACGATGACCCGGAAGAAGCGTTAAAAAAATACAAAGTAGGAGATAAAATAAAAGCTATCGTTCTTGAAATTCAAAGCGACAAGCAAAAAGCGGCTTTTTCAATACGCGATTATCAGAAAAAGATGCAGCGTGATGAATTATCCCGTTATATGGCAAAGGAGGAATCGTCGGATTCCACTTATACCCTGGGCGCGGTTTTAAAATCAAAAAATAACGGCTCAGGCGATTCAAAGGACAATGGCTAAAGACGGCTATGCTGTCAAAGATCGACGCTGAAAAATTTCATACTCTTATAGAGATAAACTCTCTTATAAATTCAAATTATAAGGATATCCATAGCCTGTTATCCAGAATTATGGAATCGGCCACCCGTCTTTCGGAGGCAGGAGCGTCAAGTCTTCTGCTTATGGACAAGGAAAAAAACGAGCTCTATTTTGAAGTCGCGCTGGGTTCAAAGGGACACGAGGTTCAAAAGTATACCGTTAAAATGGGGGAAGGAATCGCGGGCTGGGTGGCGCAGAATAACAAATCTCTGATTGTTAACGACGTTGAAAACGACAAACGGCATTTGCATAATATCGGGGAAGAAATTAATTACAAATCAAAAACAATTATGGCCGTTCCCATGAGGATTAAAGACGATTGTATCGGCGTTCTTGAGGTTATAAACAAAATAAATGATGCGGGTTTTACGCAGGATGATATTGAATGGCTTGAGATTTTCGCGAATCAGGCGGCGTTGGCCGTTATTAACGCTAAAATGATGGAAGAGGCCCGCAGTGAAATTCAAGATTTACAGGACAGACTGCAAAACGATCAATTTAAGACGATTATTACAAAAAATCCTGATGTCCTTAAAAAATTGGAAATCATTGACAGGGTGGCGAAGACCGATTCTTCAGTTTTACTTTTGGGGGAGAGCGGGGTAGGCAAGGAATTATTCGCGGAGAGAGTACATTTAAACAGCTCCAGAAAAAACGCGCCGTTTATAAAGGTAAATTGCGCCGCCATCCCCGAGGGCTTGCTGGAAAGCGAGCTTTTCGGCCACGTTAAGGGCGCGTTTACAAACGCAATCGCCTCCAGAAAAGGCCGTTTTGAAATGGCGGACACGGGTTCTATCTTTCTTGACGAAATAGGCGATTTGCCGCTGTCGTTACAGGCGAAAATATTGCGCGTAATACAGGAAAGAAAATTTGAAAAAGTCGGGTCCGATATTACGGTAACCGTAAACGTGCGCATTATAGCCGCGACCAACAAAGAACTTGAGGAACAGGTAAAGAATAACGCGTTTAGAAGCGATTTATACTACCGCCTGAACGTACTGCCTATTTATATTCCGCCTCTTCGCCAGCGTCCCGAAGATATAGGGGAGTTGGCGCATTTTTTCCTTAAAAATTTCATGCGGGAAACAAAAAAACATTTTAACGGGTTTTCACAGGAGGCGTTACAGGCGATGCTTTCCTATTCATGGCCGGGAAATGTCAGGGAATTGCAAAATTGCATAGAAAGGGCGTGCGTAATCGGCAAGAATAAATGGATAGAACCCGAAGATTTATTTTTAAAATCAATGTCGCGCGAAGGCGAAGAGGAAATAACGGAACGTAATTTAAAAACCGCGATTAACGTATTTAAATCCAACTTTATACGCAAAGTACTGGATGAAAATAACTGGAATCAGACGGAAACCGCGAAAGCGCTTGTTATACAGCGTACTTACTTGTCAAGATTGATTAAAGAGCTTAAAATAAGTAATCCCAAGGAGTTATAATGCAAAACAACGAGATTGGAAACATCACTGAAAAAATTAACGATTTTATTAAAATTAACAGAAAAGCGATATTTATAACCATCGGCATCCTTTTTTTACTTTTTATCGGATTGATTACCTATCTTTCGATAAACGACGTTCTTAACAAGAAAGCGACCGCCGCGATTGACGAATTATGCGGCCGTTATGATGAATTAACTTTAATAAGCGATGAAGATTTTTATGCCGAGGATTTGGAAAACCTTCTTGCCGATTTTAAAACTTTTGCGGAAAAAAACAACGGATTCGCCGGAAGCAAAGCATGGTCCGTTATCGGACAGATTTATTCCGGCAAAAAAAACTGGCATCTAGCGCAAGAAGCGTGGCTTACCGCGGCAAAAATCGGAAATAACACCTACCTTGCCCCGATAGCGTTATTTAACGCCGCGGCCGCCGCGGAGGAACAGGGTAATCTTAAACAGGCGATTGATCTTTTAAAACAGTGTATAGCCCACAAGTTTGAGTTTCCGGCGGCCCCGCGCGCCCAATTTTCAATCGGAAGACTTTATGAAACCCTTGGCGATCCTACAACCGCCGTTGAAGCGTATCGGGACGTATTGATTAAATGGCCCGAAATGCCCGTCTGGCATAACCTCGCCCGAAGCAGACTCGCGTTTCTTGAGGTTAAATGAACCTCCTTAAAACGCCTGTAATATTTATACTTTGTTTGTTTTTTTTAACCTGCGGAATTGACGAATACTATTATCTTCCCCAACTGTCTGAAAACAGTATTTTATCCCAGAATAATACCAGAGCGGAAATAAACATTCCGTCTAATTCTCTTAACCAGGCTTATTACGCTACCGGATATATTATTTTTTATAAAATATATATCAGCAACCTTGAAATCAATTCGGTTAATGACATAATAAGTTCTTCAAGTTCAACTATAACAAATTCAAGTATATATAGAGATTACAAGTATTTAGAGCCGTATACGGATCCGTCAAATACGACGTCAATTACATTATTAAATACCTTCAGCGGCAGAGGATTTTATGAACTTGATCTTGAAGGGATAAATATCAGAGATACGGTGCTTTCAAAAAACGGCGGAACTTTTGATATTACGTTTCCTACAAGACCGGGTGAAGAACCGTTTATTAATTATAACGGAAATGATTATTTTCTATTACGCTCAAACGGTTCAAAAGAGGGAGGAACCCCTTTTAACCCTATACCGGAAGACAGATATTTTTTCAATTCAGATGATCTTAAAAATTATACAAATGCGACTTCGACAATTAACGCCGATGTCTCGGGGATACCGCAAACCGAGGTTAACGCGCAGACCGACGCGTACGCTTCAATGTATATTGTCGCCGTAGGGCAGAATCCGACTACTTTTGCCAGGCTTTACGGTAAGCCGACATTTATCAGTATTTTTAAATTAACACCTTTATATTAAACGTAACATTTTTTACCATGTAACAACGAACATCACGAACTTTGTACTTCGATGTCATGTCGTTATTTTTTACCCGTATACGTTACTATTCATAACGTGTATTCTGTCTACCAGCGTATATCTGCCGTTGAATATGTCATTTTAAATATGCCATTTTAATGGTATTAATCGGGGTATAAAAATCGATATGTATTAAAATATGATGACCATTGATTTGTATTATCATCGTCTGTAATATTTCGTGAAAGGACGGCGCTTCGTTTCATTGAAAATAACGATTCGCCGTTGTTTAAGCGGTTTTGTCTGTAATGTTTTTCTTCTTTTTGGTTAACATAATCAATTCCCCCCTCTTTTGTCGCGTATGCGAAGCCCCATAGCAACGACGATAATGAATGTTTTTTCATGCCGCTTTTTATTAAATAAATTTCAGCGTTTTTAACGGTAAAACCATAAGGTAAGTTTTTATTTAAATCCGTTACAAAACTTTCCGTCGATATTTCCTCTGAAAAATCCACGGATGCGATTTCACAATCCGCGGTTATGCCTAATGATAACGGGGATGCGAATTCCATTTTTATAAGGGGGTTAAAGCCTTTTGTAAACATAACTGAAATTCCGGCTCTCCTGAACGACATGGAAAAAATCTCTATAAGGCTTAAATGTCCGTGAAATACGGCGCTTCCTTCCTTGCTGAAACCGAATAATACCCTATATATTGACGGATCGGTTTTATGCTGGGAATTATCGTTAACTTCTTTTTCCTTGTAGTTAACGGATGAAACTAATTTATTTAAATGGGTATCTAACTTTTTTGGCGGACATGGTGTTATTTCGGACATTACCCCGCAATTATTACATTTTTCCTTACATGAAGAAGTACCTATACTGTTTTCCGATTTTTCAAATTCCCGCATAAGGTATTCAGTCGTTATATGGGAATCAATATTTTCCCAGGGTAACCGTTTATTCTTTCCCGATAAAATTGAATCTACCACAATGCGGTTATCTTCCAGTATTCTCCGCCATTCCGGTTTGTTAATAAATTCGCTCCAGGGATCAAGCCTGCTTCCCGCCGACCACGCTTTTTCACATAATAATCCCGCTCTTTCATCCCCCCTGCTTAACAGGCCTTCTATTTGTGAAATAAGAGGGTCTGAAATACTTACCTTGTGCCCCATAGGTTTTAGTTTTGAGCGGATAAAGTTAAGTTTTTTTTCAGCGATTTCGCTGTCAAGCTGGGACGACCATTGGTAGGGGGTATGGGGTTTTGGAATAAAAACTCCCACGTTAATATTAAAATGCATTTTTGTTCCGCGTCCGATATCGGCTATAAATGAAACAATTTCCTCTTCTTCATTTTGGTCAAAAACAGGCACGGGAAGCCCTATCATAAAATAAAACTTCGCTCCTTTCCAACCGTTTTTCCTCGCCTCCTGAATTATTGATACGACTGAATCCCTTACCACTTCCTTGTTGATTGACATTTGCCAGGCTTCTTTGGGCGTTTCAACGGCAAATGTTAACCCGCTTTTCCTTGTTACGGCGATCTGTTCCAAAATCGAGAGTGAAAAACCGGAAACCTTAAGCGAGGGCAGTTGGAATGAAATGTGTAAACCGCTGAAACGGGCGTTAAGGTTTTCAACTAATTCCGTAATTCCCGTGTAATCGCCCGAAGAAAGGGAAGACAGGCTAATCTCCTGCCAGCCGCCTTTCGTTACCATCTCGTTTACCTGATAGGCGATAAGTTCCTCTTCTTTTTGCCTGCAAGGCCTGTACCAGTAACCGGCGTGGCAAAACCGGCATCCGTTGGGACAGCCGCGCATGATTTCTACGGTACCGTGATGATGCGTTATTTTCATGCTTGGAACCGGGAACACGCATGCGGTTTGCGGAAAACCGGCCGCAATAGCGCGCAGCGCCTTGGTTTTTCCCTTAACCCATACATTGGGATGCGACGCAATTTTTTCAAGGAGCTCTACCCTTCCCTTCCCTCTTTTTTTTAATATAGATAATTCGGAGGCAAGTTCAAAAAAATTATCTTCCGCCTCCCCTATCCAAAAAGCGTCTATAAAAGGAGAGTATGGCAGGGGATTGGAAACAGCGGGTCCTCCGGCGATTACAATCGGATGTTCGCTATTCCTTTCTTCACGGTGAAGCGGAATACTTGAAACGTCAAGCATTGTAAGTATGCCGTTTAAACCGAGTTCGTAACCGAGGGTAAACATAAGTAAATCTACGGACGCGGCGCTTATTCCGGTATCAAGTCCGTAAATGGGAATATTATTTTCACGTAACAATTTTTCATAATCCGGGGCCGGGGCGAACGCGCGGTCGCAAAAAAGATTTTTTTCGCCGTTCATGCGGTTGTAAATAATTCGCACGGCCTGGTTTCCCATCCCTATTTCATAAAGGTCGGGGAACGCTATTATCGAGCTTAAGTCGTTATCTGAAAGTTTTTTATTTACGGTAAGACGACCTACCTCTCCGCCCGTATAACGCGCAGGTTTGTCCACGTTTAAAAGAAGGCCGCCTAATTCCTTTATCGGATCCACATACCTTACGGCGGGCATTAACGGTTAAACCTTCTTATATAAATGCTTAAAACGATTCCAATGCCTATCATGGAAGTCATAACGGAAGAACCTCCGTACGACATAAACAGGAGCGGAAGACCGGTAATCGGCATAATTCCCATCGTCATTCCTACGTTAATAATGAAATGAAAGCTTATCATACCGGCAAGCCCCGCGCAAAAATATTTCGCGAAAGGATCGATAACCGTCTTCATCGTTAATAATAACCTGTAGCATATAAACAGGAAAAGCGCGAAAACAAATATTCCCCCGATAAAACCGGCTTCCTCGGAAAAAATGGAAAAAATAAAATCCGTGCTTTGTTCGGGCAAAAAGCGGTAATGGCTTTGCGTACCCTGTAAAAAGCCCCTGCCGGTCACTCCTCCGGAGCCGATTGCCGTAACGGATTGGATTATATTCCAACCCGCGCCGCGCGGATCGACATTCGGATCAAGAAATACGATAAGGCGCATTATCTGGTAATTTTTTAATACTTTGCGCGCGCCGTATGAGGCGAAAAGCGAGAAAACAATAATTGCCGATATATAAACAAGCCAGAAAAAGTATTTTTTCTTGTATTTTAAATATCCAAAAAGCGATATTGAAGCTATTAAAACAAAAAATATTATTGTTATAATAACTATTTTTAAATTTGTCAACGCCGTAAGAAACGCCAGCGTTTTACGTAATATATAAGTCTGCCAAAAAGGCAGAACAAGCAGAACCCCCGTTAAAGCGATACACGAAATCATAAATGCCACATAACGCATCGGCACTCCGGCCATGAATATCATCGTTATAAGAATCATTATATATACCAATGCGGTTCCAAGATCGGGCTGAAGCAGTACTATTCCCATCGGAATAAAAGCTATAATACAGCAGACAATGAATCGGGAAAATGATTCCTTGTTGCGGTCGGTATCGGCTAGAAAACGCGAGAGCATTATGATAACGGAAATTTTTACGAATTCCGACATCTGTATTCCGTAAGAGCCTATTCTAAGCCAACGGGACGTATTATAAATATCATGTCCGAACAATAACGTATAGACAAGCGGCAGAAGGGATAATAAATATATATAAATCGATAAATTATAAAGTCTGCGGTAATTTACCAATGACAGTAAAACAGCCGTTACCAAACCGGCGGATGCCCATATAATCTGCTTGTAATACTCGCTTGAAACCTGCACACCCGCCGATGTTATTCCGGATGAATAAATAAAAAGAACGCCTAACACCATTAGAATAATGACGGGAAGCAATAAAAAATAATCAATTTCAAGAATATTGCGTAATCTCAATTTTTACCCCTGTGTCGTAGTGAGCATATACTGGAATCCCAGCGTACGTATCGCCGTCTCATAGTCCTGATTCGCGAAATACCCCTGAAAAATAATCGCGCTTACGGCGGAAGCCATCCAAACCTGATATATTGACGCTTCAATAATTACCGTAACGACTATTTGCTCATCCGGATTAACGCTGTTATAAGGGGCGAAAGCCGTAAACCACGAATGCCATCTGTCTACAAGCCCCATTTCCGCCGTTCCTGATTTCCCGGCGATCTGCACCGTTCTCATATTTAAAGGATATTGAGCGGTCCCCTGGCTTACGACATACCTCATATTCTGGCGTACGGTTTCATAAACGGCGGGGCTTATGTTTTTAGTTTCGTGAAGCACTTCCGGCAGGAATACTTTTTCTATCGTATTTGTAGCCGGGTCGCGCACTTCTTTTAAAATGAAAGGTTTGTATGATTTTCCGTTATTTATAATCATACTGACCAAATTGCACATTTGAAGCGGCGTTACCAGGGTATACCCCTGCCCGATTGACATGTTCATCGTGTCGCCTAACACCCATTTTTCATGGTAACGGCGTTCCTTCCACTGCGGCGTAGGTATAAATCCGGCGAATTCTCCGGGTATATCTATGCCCGTTATTTCACCGTAACCAAAATCCCTCGCGTAGGACACGATTCTTTCCGCGCCGACATAATCCCTTCCAACCGTCATGAAGTAAATGTTACATGACTGGCTTAAAGCCGTCGCTAAATTCATTCTGCCGTGCCCTGTGCGTAAATGGCAATGCCAATCGCGGTTTCCGTACTTCATTACTCCGCGGCACATTACGGTTTGATCCGGCGAATACAGATTTTCATTGAGAACCGCGGAAGTCATTATTATTTTAAAAGTAGAAGCGGGAGGATAACCCGATTGAATCGCGCGGTTAATGAACGGTTTCGCGGGATCGTCAACTAACGCGCGGTAATCGGAACTAAGCCCGGTCGTAAAAACATTCGGATCATACCACGGGTAGGAAACCATCGCGAGAATTTCTCCCGTAGACGGTTTCATTACGACGGCGGCCCCTATTTGGGTACCTATCGCTTTCTCAACAAGAGTCTGTAATGACGCGTCAATCGTTAAAACAAGGTTTTTTCCCATTTCGGGGGGAATACGGTTAATATTCTCATTGCCGGTAATCAGCCTTCCCCTTGAATCTACGGTTCTTGTTTCCATGCCGGGCTTGCCTTTTAAAAGCGGGTCATATTGCTTTTCTATTCCCGATTTTCCTATTACATCCCCCTGTTGATACCCTTGGTTATAAAGGGACGTAAGTTCGTCGCGGGTAATATCGCCCACATAACCTAGGATATGCGAAAGACTTCCGACATCCACATAATTTCTTACGGATTTGATATTCCATGAAATTCCCGGTAAGGTGTTTTTTCTTTCCGCGATAGCGGCAATCGTAGAAAATGGGACGTTAGACGCTATTTCCACGGGCTGGTAAAGCTGTAAATACTGGTTTGGAAGCCTTGATTTTATTTCATCGGAGGGCAGTTTTAATATTTTTGAAATTGAATTTATAACCTCGTCCATTTTGCCTCGCGGAACTTCCGCGGGCGTAATGTTTACGGCGAAAGTATCCCTGTTTACGACAAGAGGTCGGGTATAATTACGGTCGTAAATTTCCCCCCTCTGGGTCGGGATGGAATACGTCCTTCGCGAAATATCCTGCGCTCTCGTGCGGTACACTTCACCGGAAAGAATCTGCATTCCGAAAAGCCTTACGGAGTAAATGCAGAAAACCGCTATAAGCAGAATTCTAAAAGCGTTTATCCTGTTTCCCTGGTCCTCATGCATTTTACTGCCCCCGGCCTATCAACATAAACTTGAAATTCCTTAATATTAAGAATAGTAAAGGCGCGCTAAGGGAGTTAAATCCTAATTCTATCCAGAAATCCGAATTGACAAATGAATAGGCGGGAATCGCCGATCCCATAATCAAATGAAGCACGAACATCATCAACGCTTTTAAAATAGTCGCTATCGCGCAAAGAATAATCGGCATAATTACATAACCGAGAAATAACGAATCTTTAAAAAGCCCCGTTAACGCTCCAATCAGCGTGCGGATAAGGGAACTCATGCCAATCGGGGCGGCGGATAAAAAATCTATTAATAATCCCGACAGGAATCCCGAAACCTGCCCCGTCATGGTTCCGTTTACATAGGAGGAAAAAACCAAAGCGCATAGCGCCAGATCGGGAACAACGTTTAAAATAGCTATTTTCGCAAGCAAGGTTGATTGTAAAATAGCGGTCGCGACGCAAATAATAACGGTCCAAATAATACTTCTAATCATCGAGTGTTCCCGTCGTATCAAAATCATGACTTTCGGCTTCAATAACAAAAACATACTCAAGCCTTGAAAAATCGATCATAGGAATAATATCCACTTCCAAAGTAGTTTCATATTCTAGAATATTTATACTGCTGACGCGCCCCAAATTAATGCCCGACGGATATATCCCGCCCATGCCGCTTGTAACGACTATATCACCGATATTTATTTCATCCCTCGCCCTGCGGGGGACAAACCTCATCGTTAAGGAATTTTCGGAACTTCCCTGCCCTTCTACGATTCCTTCAAAACGAGATACCGAGAAACGGCACGATACAAGCGAATTAACGTCAAATACGGGCATTACAAGACTTTCAAGAGCGCCTGTTTGTATTATTTTTCCTACTAAAGCCTGAGTGCCGTTTTGCCACGCTACGACGGTCATGTCGTTTGAAACTCCCGAAGCTCTGCCTTTGTTAATTACAAGCGCCGAGAAAAGGTTATGCGGATCCCTTCCCGATATTTGCGCGGGAATCCGACGATACCTCAACGTTTTTGAAAAATCAAGCTGTTCTTTTAACCTGAGATTTTCCTGATAAATTTCCGCGTTACTTCGTTCCAGTTCCTGATAACGGTCAAGCTGTTTTAACAAATCGGCGTGTTCTTTTCTTAAATTTGTAAGCTCCTTGATTGACAGCACCGTCCTTGAAACAAGCGACGACAATTCATAAATCCCGTTCCTGACACCTGAAAAGAATGACAATCCCGCGTTTTTAACGCCGAAAATAAAGTTTCTGCTTGAAACCAAAAGTAATAATGTTGAAATAATAACTAAAATTACAAACACAAAAACAGAAGAATTGACCTGCGCTCTTGGTAATTTGCCGCCCCTTCTCGAAGAATTACCAAAGGATTCACGATTCATACCGTTATCCGTTTAATCTGTCATAAATATTCTTGGTAAGGTCCGCGCCTTTAATATAATCAAAATACTTGCCTGCGCCGAGGGCTACGCAAAGTTCGGGGTTTTCCGCTATTATCGCGGGAACGCCCGTTTCCTTTTGAATAAGTTTATCTAGCCCCTTAAGAAGCGAACCGCCTCCCGTCATTACAATTCCGCGATCGACTATATCCGCGGCAAGCTCCGGCGGAGTTTTTCCAAGCACTATTTTTATCTCGTCAATAATTTGATTGATGGGGTCTTTAAGCGATTCCCTTACTTCAACGGAATCTATTTCAAGCCTGCGTGGAAGACCGGTAATCGCGTCATTGCCCTTAACTTCCATTTTATCTATCATTTTTTCAGGCGACGCGTTTCCAATCTCTATTTTTAGCTTTTCGGCCATCTGTTCCCCGATTATCAGGTTATGCACGCTACGTATATGTTTTATTATAGACTCGTCAAATTCATCGCCGCCTATGCGAATCGCGCTTGTAACGACCATCCCCCCTAACGAAATGACCGATATTTCCGTAGTTCCGCCGCCGATATCCAAAATCATGTGTCCGGCGGGCTCCCTTATCGGTATATCCGCGCCTATCGCGGCTGCAAGGCTTTCCTCTATTACGCGAACCTCTTTCGCGCCGGATTTATACGCGCTTTCTTCCACGGCGCGCCTTTCCACTTCGGTAATGCAGGAAGGAACCCCTATTACCATTCTTGGTTTAAAAAAGCGGTAGCGCGGAAAAACGCGGTCAATAAAACAGCGGATCATTTTTTCAGTTGACTCGATATCCGCTATTACGCCGTCCCTCATCGGCCTTATGGCTATAATATTTTCCGGAGTTTTCCAAAGCATCCTTTTCGCGTCGGCGCCCACCGCCACTATTTTTTTCGTGCCGCGTTCTACCGCGACTACGGAAGGTTCATTCAATACTATACCTTTACCTTTAATGTAAATAAGAGTATTACAAGTTCCCAAATCAATGCCGAAATCTGATGATATGCCGCCTAACATGGCTACCTCCGTTATATATTGAGCCGCGCTCTCGCCTTGGCGTGAGCCGGATCCTGCCTAATAGTCGTTCTCCATTCCGAACGCGCCCTGGTCGTATCGCCCTTCTGGTTATAAAGTTCACCTAACTGATAATGTACTTCCGCGTTCTCGCCAAAGTCATTTATAATGCTTAAGTATTGTTTTTCCGCCCTTTCATATTCATCGCGGTTTTTGGAAATTTCAGCTAACATAAAGCGCGACGCGATAACGGATTTTGAATCGGCGGAAAATTCATTGCAGCGCGTAAGATAACCGACGGCCATATTATAATCTTCCATCGCGATATAAGACCGCGAGATTGACAATAAAAGATTATCGGAAGGCTGTTTGCCGGGGACAAAAGCCTGGGTAAAAGCTTTTACGCTGCCCCTGTAATCGCCGTAAGAGGCGTACGCGAGACCGAGATATTCATGTATATCATAAGCCTCATAAGAGAGGTTGTCGGCTTTTTCAAGATACTTTACGGCGAGATCGGCGTATTCACCGCCCTTATAGGCGTACGCTTTTCCAAGAACATAAAAAAGCCTGCCGTCTTTGTGTGATTCTTTTTGAAGAAGCGCTTTTCTAAGCGAGAATATACATTCGTTAATAAAGATAAGCGTATTCTGGCTGTTGATTTGCGCTATTCCCATTTGATACGCGGAAAAACCGTTAATGGTAAGTAAAAAATAATCCAACGGTTTCTCTTCTAACGCTAATTTACTGAGTTTATACGCCTGTTCATAATCGCCTTCATTCCATATATGTAAAAATTCTTTTCTTTCATTCTTTGTGCTGTTTTTAAATTGTAAAATCGCAAATACGGAGATAATTATAACCGCTACAGATAAAAAAACTATTCCAAACGAACGAATTCTTTTGAGCCTGTATATATGCCTTCCATAATTGGACCAAGTATTACTGTCTAACATTGTTCTATTATCGGGAATTCTACAGAAATTTCGATATAGTGTCAATGAAATTTATAAAAACTGATAAATTTAGCTTGAAATCAAGTCAAAAAAGGTATATATTTTAACCGGCGATGAACCAGGCCGCCGCCTGACCGCCTGACCACTTAAAATACTAAGAAAATGACGGTTATTTTATTACAATAAATCATCATTACTTTAATATTTTCAGTTTATTGAATTTTTTGTATTTTAAGTGGTCAGGTTAGTCGGGAGGAAAGTCCGGGCTCCGCAGGGCATGATGCCGGGTAATTCCCGGGCCTGACCACCTAAAATGCTAAGGAAATGATGGTGAATAAATTAGAAAAAATCATCATTACTTTAATAATTTTCAATATTTTGAGTTTTTAGCATTTTAAGTGGTCAGGACAGATAGCGCCACAGAAAATATACCGCCTGACCACTTAAAATGCTAAGGAAATGATTGTGAACAAATTAGAAAAATCATCATTACTTTAATAATTTTCAATTTTTTGGGTTTTTAGCATTTTAAGTGGTCAGGTAAGGGTGAAAAGGCGGGGTAAGAGCCCACCTCGGCGTTGGTAACAACGTCGGAAAGATTCCGGTTTTTGTTGGATTTTGGCAGAAGTTTTGCCGCAGGCAAATCTTCCTTGCCGTTTTCCGGCGAAGCCGGAAAACGGCAAGCCTCATCAGGAGCAAAGTCGAATATGCGCGACGGCGGCCCGCCGATCAAGCGCGGGTAGACTGCAAAAAAGCGCCGAAAACGGCTCTTTTAGACAGATGGCGATCTCAAAAATTACGCTTTTGAGCACAGAACCCGGCTTATGGTTCATCGCTTATTTTTTTCTGCTCATTCCTCGGAATCGATGTTAATTATCTCTTCCTCTTCCTCGTCCTCTTCTTCGTCCTCTTCTTCCACTTCGTCAAGATCGGAAAGCGCGCCGGTATCTTCCGTGTTAAAGTAATCTTCCTCGCCTTCCGCCGATTCTTCGTAATAAAGAATACGCGAACAATAGGGGCAGAAAACATATTCCTCGCCTATCCTGACTTCATTCGCGAACTGGACCGGAAGAATCATATGACAGCCCATGCAGACATTTCCCTTTATCGCCACGATACCGATTCCCATTTTATTTTTTATAATACGCTCAAATTTAAACACGACTTCGGAATCAAGGTTTTCAGTCAGTTTGCTTTCTTTTTTACGCAGATTTTCAATTTGCTTCTTTTTGTCGCTTATTTCCGCCTCAATTTTTTTTCTGCGCTCCTCAAGTTCTTTTTCCTGCTGTTCAATTAAGGCCGTCTGCTGTTTAATCTGCTCGTCAAGTTCGGAAAGGATATTTCCCCTTTGCTGTAATTCCTTGCGGTATTGCTGTTCTTTTTCCGACGCGTCCTTTATTTCCTTATCAAGAGCCTCGTATTCTCTTTGGGTGCTTACCATGTCCATGTTTTTTTCCGATTTTTCCCTTGTCGATTCAACTTCCGCAAGCCTGTTTCTAAAGTCGGCTTCTTCCGCCTTAACCTTTTCAAAATTAGTATTTTTCTCGATAAATGTTTTCTTTAACCTGTTTAAAAGTTCTTCCTGGGTATCCAATAACTTTGGAATTTCCTGGATATTCTTTTCCAGTCCGATTTTCTCATAGATAATTTCCTGTAATGATCTAAGTTTGTCAAGGTCGTTTTCAGTTACCATATTCCCTCCTTTAATGGTCCAAATAATCTTTTAATTTTCGGCTTCTCTTCGGATGCCTTAACCGGCGCAGGGCTTTTGCCTCTATCTGCCTTATCCTCTCCCTGGTCACGTTAAAATATAAACCTACTTCTTCCAAAGTAAGCGAATATCCGTCGTCAAGACCGAAACGCATTTTTAACACTTCCTGTTCGCGCGCCGGCAGCGTTTGAAGAACGCTTCCCATCTGTTCCTGCAAAACCTTAAACGCCGTCTGATTAGCGGGATTTTCCACGTCCTTGTCCTCGATAAAATCACCTAACAGTGAATCTTCTTCTTCGCCGATCGGCGTTTCAAGACTGATTGGCTCCCGCGCGACATTTTTTACGGATTTAACTTTTATAGCCGGCCAACCCAATTTTTCCGCTATTTCCTCGTCGGTGGGTTCCCTGCCGAGCGTCTGTAAAAGCTGTCTTGATTCGCGCACGACTTTATTGATTTGCTCTATCATATGCACCGGCACGCGGATTGTTCTCGCCTGATCGGAGATGGAACGCGTGATGGCCTGCCTGATCCACCATGTCGCATAAGTGGAAAATTTAAAGCCTTTTTGGTATTCAAATTTTTCTACGGCTTTGATAAGGCCGATATTCCCCTCCTGCACAAGATCAAAGAACGGCAGTCCCCTATTCGTGTATTTCTTCGCGATTGAAACAACCAGCCTTAAATTTGCCTTAATCAGCCTGTCCTTGGCGTTTTTCATCATTATCCGCCCGTGATAAATTTCAGAGGCCATCTGGTTGATATTCTCAATCGGCTCTTCAAATTCCGCCTCCAAAGTCCTTAATTTCTTATCCGTTACCTGTATAAGCCTGATTTTTTCCTTTATTTCATCAGAAGAAAGACCTAAATCCTTTTCAAGCTTTTCACGTTCTTCTTTAATGGTAAGATACCTTCCCATCGTCCTAAGCTCTTTTAACGAGTTAACTTTAAGGTGTTTTTCCAGCCGTTCCTGTTCTTTTATATAACGCTTTATTTTTTTTGACGCTGCGATAAATTTATCGGAAAACGCCTGAATCTCTTCCTGATGCAAATGGGTGTTTTTTACCACCTTCATTATCTTTTTACGCAGACTTGAGCAATCCTTGTCTTCTTTGTAATCTATATCTTTTACGATTAACTGTTTTTTTAAGTCGATATAGTTTCTTAATTCAACCTGAATCGCGCGTAACGTATCCTTGTAGAATTGGTTCAGTCTGCGGTATTCCGTCATGTGTTCCGTTATTTCTTTTTTGGAAAGGTTAAGCTCCCTTAAATCCCTTTTTAAAAACGCCTTTTGGGCGATATTGTAAAATTCGGGAATTATCATGCCGGATCTTTTAATTACGTTCTTTACGATATTTTCGCCTTCTTCCATTTTTTTTGAAAGCTCGATTTCCTGTTCGGCCGTCAGCAGATGCTCTCTTCCGATTTCCCGCAGATATAGCCTTATGGGATCGTCAACAAGCGTAGAATCCTTATTATTTCCGCCGGCCGCTTTTTTCTTGCCCGATTCCTGATTTTTGGCGTTTTCGCCGTCGTCTTCGTCAGACGCGCTGTCTTCTTCCACCAACTGAACATTATTCGCCTCAAGAAGGGCGAGAACCTGCTCTATTTTATCCGAGTTGGTTATGTGTTCAGGAAGGAAATCGGAAAGCTCCTCATAAGAAAGTGTCTTTTTTACTTTCGCGTATTCCAATAATTTAATAATCGACGGATCCGAAATCGTCTGTTCCGTTACAAGCCACGCGCCCTGTTGGTTTGTTTCTTTAATCTCCGGTTTTTTTAAAAAATGAGCCTTACGCGCGGGTTTTTTTAAAAAATGTTTTTCTATCGGCGATACCCTTTTAAAATTTAAATTTAATTTATTTATCATCAGTTTCTTCCCTCAAGTTTTCTAATTTGCGAATCAATGTCTTTTTTCTCCGCAAGTAAAGTGTCAATGTCCGCGTCTACCGAAGACCTTTCGTCCTCGCGCAACCGCGCGTTTATTTCCGTAATTCTTTTCTCAAGTAATTTTTTTCTGATTTGTTTTATGCCGTCCTCCATAAATTTGCGCGAATCGCCTTTAAATTCGCCTGAAGTTCCCCTGTCCGCGACAAAATCACGTAACGCTTCGTCGTTAATTCTAGCGAGCAAAAAATCAATGCCGCTTTCATCATGTTTAAAACATTCCTCTAACGAGATGAAAAGCTCTTTTGCCGCAGGATCGTTTACATCTTTAATCTCCAGTCCCGCGCGAAATTCAGGATATAGTTCCTGATTCAACGCGACATTCGTTAAAAGCCTAAGTTCGTCATTTACCTGTATCTGAAGTTTTTGCTTCACTTCAGCCGTCTTTTCAGAAAAGTCTCTGCGACCCGTCGATTTCCAATTTGAATATTCCTTCAGTACCGCGCTCCGCTCAATCTTAAAAATATCGGCAATCCGGGTGATACTGTCATCGCGATCGATTTCGGAATCCAAAGCCTCCAAATAAGGAAACATAAATTCCACCGCGCGATTAACATCACCGCCGGCCGCAATGTATTGAAGCCTGCCGCGGAAAATTAGGTATTCAAAGTCATTTATAATGAATTTAACAATTTTTTTCAATATCTGCCAGCCAAATTTTTGCAAAATATCCGCCGGATCTTTAATTTTTTCATTTTCCTTTACGTCAATTTCGTTCTCCAACCCTTCCTGTAAATTGACAAGGGAACAGGAAAGCCCGTTCTTACGGCAGGTGATAATCGCCTTGTAAGCAGCTTTTTGCCCCGCTTCGTCACTGTCAAAAATGAGGATTACCTTTTCCACCCATCGGCTAAGCCAGAGGGCCTGTTCGTCCGTAAAAGCCGTTCCAAGAGGGGCTACGGAATTGACGATTCCCGCCTGATGAAGGGCTATTACGTCCATGTACCCCTCCGCAAGGTATACGGTCTTTGTTTTCCTCATCTCAGGTTTAGCGTGATCAACGGCAAAAAGGGTCTGTCCTTTTTTATAAATCTCAGTTTCCGGGGAATTTATGTATTTTGGCGGTTCATTCCCGTCGTTTTGCGTTGTTCCCGGTAACGCGCGTCCGCCAAATGCGACTATTTTTCCCTGTCGATCGGTAATAGGGAACATAAGTCTCCCTGAAAATAGCGGAATTGTCCTGTATTTCGCTGAAAATAGTCCCGATTTAGCGAGAAATTCTTCCGAATAGCCTTTTTGTTTTAAAAATTTATGCAAAAAATCCCGATCCGTGGGCGCGTATCCAAGTTTAAACCGCTCGATTATCTCTTCGCTTATACTTCTGTCCAAAATATACTTCAACGCGGCTTTCCCTTCCTCTTTTTCATGAAGAAAATGCGTAAAGGTTACCGTAGTTCTTTTGTATAATTCATACAGTTCTTCTTTGATTGAACTATCTTCGCCGTTTTCGGCGTTTCCGCCTTTTTCATAGATAAGCTCTATGTTCATCTTCCGCGCGAGGCTTTTTATCGCCTCCGGATAGGTCAGCTTGTCCATCTCCATGACAAAACCGATAACGCTGCCGCCTTTGCCGCAACCGAAACAGTGGTACATTTTTAAATCGGGGTCCACCTTAAAAGAGGGGGTTTTCTCCTGTCCGCCGCCGTGAAAGGGGCATCTTCCCCACCAGCGTCCGCTTTTTTTATCCAGACGGACATAATCGCCGACTATGGCGACGGCGTCCAGCCTGTTATTAACTTCGTCAATGGAAGCTTTAGATATTAAGGCCATGACGGTTTTGTTATTAACTGTCCGGCCTTCATGTGTTCGTCATAAGTCCGGGAAAAATAATGTCTTCCGCTCGCCACGTCTTCAAGTCGGAAATACAGATAATTCGTGTTATCCGGGTAAAAAGCCGCCCGTAAGGCCGTTATTCCCGGAGCGGAAATCGGTCCCGGGGGCAGACCCGGCTTTATGTATGTATTATAAGGGTGATTAATTTCTATGTCTGAAAATAACAAAACAGACGGATGAGGGCGGTTTTGTATCTCCGTTATAATGTATTCTACGGTAGCGCAGGATTGCAACGCCATGTTTATTTTTAGTCTGTTATAAAAAACCCCCGCCATAAGCGGCGCTTCTTTCTCTATTCTGTATTCACGCTCGACAATGGAGGCTATTATTATTTTTTCATTTAAATCTTTCGGGCTCATCGAAAGGATAGAAGGATTAATTTTTTGCAGATTACTAAATAAATTATCCGCCATAGTTATAACAACCTTTTCGCCGGGATATTCAGCGGGGAACAAATATGTATCGGGAAAAAGATACCCTTCCATGGATTCATTCGGTATTCGGTACTTGTCTATTACCGACTTGTCCGTCGCGGCGGAAAGAAAATCCCGCGCGGAACAAATTCCCGCTTCCTCGATTAATCTCGCCGTTTTACCGAGCGTAACGCCTTCCGGTATGGTCACTTTATATAAAACTTCATGCCCTGAAATTAAAATTCTATAAATGGCTATCTGTGTCGTCGGCATTGTAATTTTGTATGTCCCTGTCTTTAAATAAGATTTATCAAGGCGGCAGATAATATTCCAAAAATACCTGTTTTTTATAAGTCCCGTTCTTTCAAGCCGTAATCCCACCGACTGAGAGCTTTCGCCTTTTCGTATATCAACAAGAAAACTGCCGTCTTCATTCCGCTTTATAGCGTCATTTTGCGAGAAAACGGCGCTTCTTTTATTCTGCGGAACAGGGGCGTTAAAGTACATAATAACGCCGATAAATACGGGAACCATTATAAGAATCAGCCCTATGATTACGGAAAATAATCTAACGAGGAGTGAAATTATTTTTATTTTTCGTTTAGCCAATAAAGTACCCTGCTTTAACCGAGCGTCCTTTCGGGAAATTAAATGGAAATTTCCAACCCTTCGTACGCGAGGGTTAACTCGATATCTTTTAAATTCATCCTTTCCAGATACCATTTCGCGGATTGCAATATTCCGTAAAGTTTATGATCGTCATAAGTGGGATCATGATGGAATAACACCATTCGCTTGATATTCCAGTTAGCTGAAAAATCCACCGCCAGACTGAAGGCGCTGTGCCCCCAGTTGTATTTATCGATAGCTTCGCCTAGGGTATATTGGCAGTCGATAACTATCATGTCCGCGTCTTTGAAGAACGCGGTATTTTCATCGTTCTTTATAAAATCGCCGGATGTCAGTTCCGTATCCGTAGCGTAAATAAAGCGCTTTCCCCTTTCCGTCACGCGATACGCGTAAGAATCTCCCGGATGGTTCATTTTTTTCATGCCTACGGTACAGCCGGGAATTTCAATGTCTTTATCCATATAATGAAACGTTTTTTTTGAGCCCATCGCGTCCAGAGTTACGGGAAAATACGGATTTACCATTTGTCCGCCCAATATTTTTTCCAAATTGCCCGTAGGGGAATAAAAATCCATTTTTACCGCGGGGTTGTAACCGGGACCGAAAAAAGGAAGCCCCTGTATATGATCCCAATGAAAATGCGAAAGGAAGATATGATATTGGCTTATCTTTTTATTCGTTCCCGCCTGCGTCATTCCCAACTCGCGCAGTCCCGAGCCGCAGTCAAAAACAATACATTCGTCGCTATTATCAAGCGATACGCTGACGCACGGACTGTTTCCGCCCACGGTGCCGAATAGCCAAGGCGGAAGCCCGGCTAAAAATCTTTCCCTGCTTTCGTCGTCGTCTAAATCTTCTACGGTGATCTGTTCAACAATCGCGGATATTTTGCTTTTAATACATGAGGGAGACGTAGGAGTCGGAATCGAGCCGCGTACTCCCCAAAAATGTATTTTCATTAATACCCCCCTGTTTTACCGATTATCGTCTGACAAGAACGCTCCGCGCGTAATTTATCTATTTCTTCTTTTGTGTGCAGTTCTCCCGAATTCATTCCCGGACAACCGCTAGAGGCGATATCCCAACATTGCCCCGAAGTTATTATCGAATCCCAAAACGGAAAAGTAACGCATTGTACGGGCCGCGCCTGATAAACAGTACAGCCGTTATCCCATAAAATACAGTCGTTATTTGACTTTTCCTTTAAGGAAAGGACTTCATCGCCATTTATATCCGTAACCCACCTGCAATATACGCTTATTATGCCGTTTACCTCGATTTTTAACGCAGAACTCAATTTTTTAATGTCTTTTTGTGAAAGAAACACGAATCCGGAATCGTATCGACAGCATGAAGAACAGCGTTTACACGAAAATCTAAGACCGTCAGCGTAAAATAGCTCTTTTTCCATATCCATACCGCCGGGGGTTATATAATTAATATCACAATTTTTAACATTTGTCCACGGAAGACAAGCCTAATTATTCTGCTGTTTCATGGCAAGTTCAATATTATATCTGGCTTCTTCCAAATTGGGATTAATCCTTACCGCCGCCTGCCAGTCCGATATCGCTCTTTTATAATCGCCCTTTTTTCCGTATGAGTTACCGCGAATATTATAAGCCGTGGCGTTATTTTTATCAAGTTTAATAGCCTGACCGCAATCGGCGATTGCCCTGTCCAGATCCCCCAATTCATAATACGCTCGCGCCCTGATGGTGTATGAAACAACCGAATTAGGATCCGCCTTAATAACATTATTACAGCTAATAATGGCATTGGCGTAATCGCCCGCCATAATGTATTCTAAACTATTTTTAAAATGCGCGAGAACAACAGGATGATATTCTTTGGTCTGTTGGGAATATAGGTTGTGAATCGATATAAAAATAAATAAACATAAAAAACCGGAAAAAACACCCTGTTTTTTAATTTTCATAAAGCCTCCCTAAAAAACTATTTTTATATAAAAATTATCGGAAAACCTAAGTTCCCTAACAACTCTATTATAACACTATTCTTAATAAGTGCCAATGTCTTTACGGTAATGTTTCCCGTTAAAATTGATATTTTCAACAATTCTATATGCCGATTCAAGCGCCGATTTATTGTTTTTTCCGGTCGCCGTAACGCCCAGCACCCTGCCCCCGGCGGTAAGAAACTTCCCGTCCTTATACTCCGTTCCGGCGTGGTAAATAACAACCCCGCTTTTCGCTCCGCCCGCGGCGTCCAAACCGCTTATTTCAAATCCTGTTTTGTACGATACCGGGTAACCCCCGCTCGCTAACACAACGCAGGCGGAACATTCATCCGACCAGTCAATTTTAACGCTATCAAGCCTTTCATCCGTGACGGCTTCCATTATATCGAATAGGCCGGTTTTTAAAAGCGGAAGTACCGCCTGAGCTTCCGGGTCTCCAAAACGGCAGTTATATTCGATAACCATAGGACCCCTAGCGGTTAACATAAGTCCGAAATACAGGCAACCCTTAAACGGACAGCCTTCCTCCCTCATGGCGTTGATTGTCGGTATAAAGATAGTCTTTTCGCAAATGGCGGCGATTTCCTTTGTATAGTGCGGATTCGGCGCGATTACCCCCATGCCGCCCGTATTGGGACCCGTATTTCCGTCAAAAGCGCGTTTATGGTCCATCGATGAAACCATAGGGACCAGTGTTCTTCCGTCGGTAAACGCAAGCACCGAAACCTCCGGTCCCGATAGAAATTCCTCTATAACGATATTACAGCCCGAATCGCCGAACTTTTTTTCAACCATGATAGAGGTCACCGCCTCAACCGCCTGTTCTTTGGTTTCGGCGATTATTACCCCTTTTCCAAGCGCGAGCCCGTCGGCTTTGACAACCAGCGGAAAAGAGACCGACCTCGAACCGACATAATCCAACGCGCTTTTTGAATCGGAGAAAGATTCATACGCCGCCGTAGGAATACCGTATTTTTTCATAAGATTTTTTGAAAAAACCTTACTGCTCTCGATTCTTGCCGCGGCTTTATTCGGTCCGAAACAGCGTATTCCCTTCGCCTCCAAAGCGTCTACCATTCCGATAGCCAGCGGATCATCGGGAGCGACGACAACGTAGTCGATCCTTTGTTGAACGGCAAAATCGGTAACCGCGGAAATATCGACCGCTTTTATTTTGACGCATTCAGCGTCAAAGCCGATGCCCCCGTTCCCCGGGGCGGCATAAATCTGGGTGATTCTTTCACTCTTCTTTAACGCCTTGATTATAGAATGCTCTCTGCCGCCTGAACCAATAACTAATACTTTCATTTTCTTTCCTTTACTTTATTTCAAAAACATTATTTCCAAAATTTATCTCGCAGAGGCGCATCGAACCTTTGGTTCGCAGGCGCAGAGGACGCAAAGCTCCTGTCCGATAGATTTTCTTTTTACAAGATATATTATACTTAGAACCATAATCTTTATAGTATAACGATAATACTTCAAACAACAACTCTGCGTCCTCTGCGCCTCCGCGTGAGGTCTTTTCGTATTAATTTATCTCTCCTTTACAGAACATTTCTACCGCTTTGGGCAGAATAACCCACTCTGCCTCGCGCATTACTCTTTGTTGCAGAGACTCGGGCGTGTCATCGGGGAGAACGTCTACCGCTTTTTGCAGGATAATTTTACCGCCGTCTATTACTTCGTTTACAAGATGGACTGTCGCGCCCGTTATCTTTACCCCTTTTCCAAGGACGGCTTCATGAACATGAAGACCGTAAAAGCCTTTGCCGCAAAACGACGGGATAAGGGCGGGGTGAACGTTGATTATCCTGTCTCCATACTTTTTAAGAACCCGCGTACCCAGGACCGATAAAAATCCGGCAAGGACTACAAGAGAGATATTTTCCTCGGATAACGCATCGCAAATAGCCGCGTCAAAGTCATCGGCTTTATCGAACTTTTTTCTTTCGATTGTGACGGCTTTTATTCCCGCTTTTTTCGCCCGTTCAAGGGCGTACACTTCCGGTTTGGATGAAACGACAAGGGATAATTCCCCCCCTCCGAGACCGCCGCTCTTCCGCGCGTCTATCAACGCCTGAAGATTCGTTCCGCCGCCGCTTACCAGTACCGCTATCTTAGTCAAGTAATACTCCGCTTACGCCTTCTTTTATTTCGCCGATAACGTACGCTTTTTCGCCGCGGGAGCGTAAAACGCCAACCGCCTCGTCCGCGTTCGCCGCGGGGGTGATTACGCACATTCCAACGCCCATATTGTAAGTGTTAAACATATCCCTTTCAGGTATGTTTCCTCGCGCGGCGATTAACCTGAAGACGGGCGGGATTTCTACCGCGCTTTTTTTAATTACGGCGCCTACGTTTTCCCCGAAAGCGCGGGGGATGTTCTCGTGGAAACCGCCGCCTGTTATGTGGCATATCGAGCGGACGGGCGTTTTTTCAAGGAGAGTCAGAATCGATTTTACATAAATTTTCGTGGGTATTAAAAGTTCCTCGCCCAACGTTTTTCCAAGCTCCGGGAAATGTTTTTGCAGAATATCGGGATTTTCGTCTATTCCAAAAACCTTGCGCGTCAGTGAAAAAGCGTTTGAGTGTACCCCCGATGACGCGATAGCGATAATAGCGTCGCCGTTTTTAACGCTGTTTTTATCGGGGATTCTTGATTTCTCCACAATGCCTACGGAAAAACCGGCGATGTCGTATTCGTCAATCTCCATCAACCCCGGGTGTTCCGCCGTTTCGCCGCCGACAAGGGCGCAACCAGCCTGTACGCAACCGTCCGCCACGCCGCTTACGATTTGTTCGATTTTTTCGGGAATGTTTTTTCCGCAGGCGATATAGTCAAGAAAAAACAAAGGTTTGGCGGCGGCGCAGATTATGTCGTTGACGCACATCGCCACGCAGTCAACGCCCACGGTATCGTGTTTATCCATGAGCATCGCTATTTTTAATTTAGTGCCCACTCCGTCGGTTCCCGATACAAGTACCGGCTGCGAGCTTCCCTGTTTGGGAAGGGCGAAAAGTCCGCCGAAACCGCCGATGCCTTCCAGCGCTCCTTCTATCTTTGTGCGATCAACGTGCTTTTTCATCAACTCTACGGCATGATAACCTGCCGTTACGTCAACGCCCGCGGCCTTATAACTTTCGCTATGGCTGTTTTTCATTTAAATTGTTCCTGAAGCTGTTTATCTTTCTCTATCACTTTATTTTCCATGTCGATCTTCAACGTCGCGAGTTTTTCCGCAAGAGCGTCGTCTCCCGTCGCGAGTATTTGGGCGGCTAAAATCGCGGCGTTATCAGCTCCGTCAACGGCTACCGTAGCGACGGGTATCCCCGAAGGCATCTGTACCGTGGCAAGGAGCGCGTCTAATCCGTCCAATGTCGATTTTATTGGGATACCGATAACAGGAAGCGTGGTATGCGCCGCAAGCACTCCCCCAAGATGCGCCGCCATTCCCGCCGCCGCGATAATTACCCCGAAGCCGTTTTTTTTGGCGTTTTTGGCGAAATCAGCCGCCCGCTGTGGCGTTCTATGGGCGCTCATTACATGCGCCTCAAACGGAATACCGAAATCCTTTAGTTTTTTAAAAGCTTTTTCAATTACAGGCAGATCGCTGTCGCTTCCCATTACAACCGCAACTTTTTTCATATCCCCCCCGATAGAAATTGATAATAGACTATATCATTTTTTGGTTTTTTTGAATACCGATTTACCAAACTCGCGGTTCTGTTTCCGGTTTTGTAACTTTGACATCCTCACCGCTTGGTTCTATAACAAAAAGTCCTTTTTTTAAGGCGTAATTTTTGGTGGATTCGTCCGTGATAGTAGCGGCCATAGCGCCCATGAATTGCCTTTTATCGCCGTGTTCGTCGGCATATTTGCGTATTTTTTCCATGCGCGCAAGGTGGTCGTCTATGTCCATTTGCCTTAACGTAGTTTTTACTTCTACCGCGACCGCCTGCGTGCCGTTTTCAAGCATTCCGTCAATTTGGGCGTAGACACCTTCCGCAAATTTATAAGTGGCTATGCGGTTAAAAGAATAGCCTAATTTTTTGAATTTTTGAGGGAGATTGGGGGTTAATAAATGCTCAACCATAGAGCCTAATGTGTTGTTAAGACCGCCGATGTTTTTTTGGGTTTCTTTTACGGCTTTTTGAGCTTCCCTTATGGCCGCCCATGCCTCATTTTGGGATTTTAATAAATCTTCCAATGTAAGTTTTTTGGACGTTTTTTTGACCGTCTTTTTGACGGGCTTTTTAGAGGATTTTTTTGTTTTCTTTACAAGCGTTTTTGTCGGCATAAGTTTCTATCAATAAATAATATAACAGACATTTGGATTTTCAACAAGGTAAATTGGTAGCGGCTATTTGTTAACTTGACAAAATACCCTAAAAAGTGAAAAATATTCCTAATGAGCAAAATAACGGCGCGCATGATTGAGCGCCGCGGCGCGGAACGGCTGGATAAATCTCACCTCATTTTATTCAGCGTGGGAGAACTGTTCGGCGCTGGGGCGTTTGGATTTGGTTCATCCACACGCCTTAGGCGGCGTGCAATATATTGCCCCCCCCCCCCCCGGAAACTTTAACCAATCGTTTCAATTACCAATATCTCATTTCCTCGAAAAAACGCCGTCCGCTGTTAGCAATGGCTTTTTTAATACAAATCAAACAAGCAAGGAGTCTTTAACATGAAAAACAAAAAATTGCTTTTATGGATCGCTTTATTGGTAATGGCGATAATTCCCATTTACGCCCAGCAGTATGACAGTGAAAAAGATTTTCAGATTGATTGGGATACAAAGGTAGAAGGAGGCGTAATAATTACCAGATATATTGGTTCAAAAAAAGAAGTCCGTATTCCTCCAAGTATACAAAATAATCCGGTTACCGGTATTAGGGAAAGCGCTTTTTGGCACAACAGTAACATTACCAGAGTAATCATACCCAACAGCGTTACCAGTATCGGGAATCGCGCTTTTAGTAATTGCGAAAGCCTTACCAGTGTAACCATAGGAAACGGCGTTACCAGCATTGGGAATGGCGCTTTTTACAGTTGTAAAAGTCTTACCAGCGTAACCATAGGGAACAGCGTCACCAGCATTGGGGATGAGGCTTTTAGTAATTGCGGGAGTCTTACTAACATAACCATACCGAACGGTGTTACCAGTATTGGAAATATGGTTTTTTCCAATTGTACTGGACTTACTGGCATAATTATACCGGACAGCGTTACAAGCATGGGTGGAGGTGCTTTTTCCTATTGTAACAAACTTACAAGCGTAATCATAGGGAAAGGTATTACTAGCCTTAATCTATTTATTACATGGAATGGTCATTATGGTTCTTTTCAAAATTGCACCAGCCTTACCAGCGTAACCATAGGGAACGGCGTTACCATCATTGGGGATAATGCTTTTTTCAATTGTACCAACCTAACCAATGTAATTATACCGGACAGCGTTACCAGCATTTGGTCTGAGGCTTTTGCCAGTTCTGGCCTTACCAGCATAACTATACCGGACAGCGTTACCAGCGTTGGGTCGTCTGCTTTTAAATGCGGCCTTACCAGTGTAACATTTCAGGGTACGATTGCTCAACGTGGTTATTGGAGTAGTGAAGGTATATCTAGCGAAGCATTTCCCGGTGACTTGGGGGAAAAGTACTATGCGGCCGACGGTGGTCCCGGAACATATACAAGATTTCCCGGCGGCGAAGTATGGAAAAAAACGCAATCCGTTTCACAACCTGCCGCGTCACAACAAACAACAACACAAACCGCGTCTGCTACGTCATCGCAGGGAACCACACAAAAACTTGTTGCCGGAACTTCAGGGCTTTGGTATGAGTTAATAGAAACTAATAATGAAAAGTACTACGCCGTGGTTAAAGGAACTGTAGGAATAGGCGATGTAGTTATACCCGCTTCATATAATAATCTGCCGGTGAGGTTAATTGATAATAGCGCTTTTTCCGGTCGTAGCGACCTTACCAGTATAACCATACCGGACAGTGTTACAAGCATTGGGAGTAGCGCTTTTTCTGGTTGCTATAATTTAAATATAACTTGGTATTACAATCCGGCTTTAACAAACCATAACTTCAGAAATTATTTAAAAAACGTTATTATATCTGCCAGCGTTACCAGCATTGAGAATAGTGCTTTTGCATATTGCACTAACCTTACAAGCGTAACCATACCTGCCAGCGTTACCAGCATTGGGGATTACGCTTTTGCCAGTTCTGGCCTTACCGGCGTAACCATACCTGCCAGCGTTACCAGCATTGGGAGTAGCGCTTTTTCTGGTTGCAATAATTTAAATATAACTTGGTATTACAATCCGGCTTTAACAAACCATAACTTCAGAAATTATTTAAAAAACGTTATTATATCTGCCAGCGTTACCAGCATTGAGAATAGTGCTTTTGCATATTGCACTAACCTTACAAGCGTAACCATACCTGCCAGCGTTACCAGCATTGGGGATTACGCTTTTGCCAGTTCTGGCCTTACCGGCGTAACCATACCTGCCAGCGTTACCAGCATTGGGGATTACGCTTTTGCCAGTTCTGGCCTTACCGGCGTAACCATACCTGCCAACGTTACCAGCATTGGGGATAGTGCTTTTGCATATTGCACAAGTCTTACCAGCGTAACGTTTCAAGGGAATATTGATTCGGATAAATTTAATAATAAAGCGTTTAACGAACTCGGCGACTTGCGTGCCAAGTACCTTAAAGGAGGCATAGGAACATATACAAGACCAAAAGGAAAAACCACATGGACTAGACAAAAGGGGTAAAACGCGCCCGTAGGCGAAATTCGGTAGCGTCGTTAAAAAATCGGCGGCGCTACATCTAGCGTAATAATATATATAAAAAGAGCGGTTTACGCAAATAAAGTTCTAAGCTACAATAAACCCATGAAGCACGTTTCTTTAATCCTTTGTTTCATATTCTTCTTTTTCGCGTCTTGTACAAAACAGGAAGAAATATCCCTTGAAGAACATGAGGCGCTTAACGCCGAAGGGCTTGCGGAACTTCTCGCTAAAACGGTAAATAAACCGTGGAGGGGCGAGGAATTCATTCCCGGAAAAGTGGGCGGAACATGGTTTACGGTAATGAATGAGGACCCGAAAAGTTTTAACCACCTTATCGCGGAACAGGACGCGTCTACTTCCTCGGTAGTCAATTGTATGACGGACTATCTGCTTGATTATAATGTCGTTTCAAGGGAATGGGAACCTCGCGCGGCCTCAGCCCAAATATCAATTGACGAAAAAAACGGTACTATGCGGGTTATCTTCACATTAAAGGATAATGTTTACTGGAGTTACTATAATTCGGATAAAAAAGTAAAAGTAACAAGCGATGACGTTATCTTTTGGTACGATGAAATAGAGGGCGATTCTGATTTTCAAAGTTCCGGTTATTACGGTCAATTTTTAACTATGCCTGACGGTAGCGACGCCCATATCGATATTGAAAAAATCGACGACCGGCGTTTTGTTTTTAATTTTCCGCGAATAATAGCTGAGCCTTATTTAATGACCAATATGCATTTCGGCCCGCGCCATGTTTATGAACCCGCGAAAACACGGGGCGGCGTAGAAGGGGTAAGAAGTCTTTTCAGCGTCGATGTAAACCCGCAGACGATTCCTTCAATGGGCGAATGGTTTTTAATTGAATACACTCCCGGGCAGAGGCTTGTTTATAAACGCAATACCGATTACTGGAGGAAGGACGCAAAAGGCGCTACGCTCCCCTACCTTGAGGAAATGGTTATGCGTATTATTCCCGATGAAAACACGAAGCTTTTGCTTTTTAAAAACGGGGAAATCGAAGGTTACAGCCTTCGCCCGGAAGACATTGACGGTCTGATAAACAACAAAAGCGACGTAAACTACACCGTTTTCAACAGCGAAGGAGCTCTAAGCGCGGCTTTTTGGACATTCAATCAAAATTCTATAAACGAAAAAAAGCCCCAATACGATTGGTTTACAAAAAAAGAATTCCGTCAGGCCATGAGTTGTCTTCTTAACCGCGACAGAATAAGCGCGCAGGTGTACCGCGGCCTCGCCCAGCCGAAGCTCAATGTTTTTCCGGAGCCTAATCCGTACTACAACCCCTCTCTTGTTTTACAATACCTTTATAACACCGAACGCGCCGTTGAGCTTCTCGCCTCCGCGGGCATTAAAAAAGACAAAAAAGGAATTATGCGGGACTGGAAAAACCGCAAAATAGAATTCGATCTAACCATCAGATCTGAAAGTTCCGTCTATCAGGATATAGCGTCCATAATAAGGGACGAGCTTTCAAAAATCGGCATCAAGGTTAACATCCGCGTTTTGGATTTTCAAAAACAGGTACAGCAGTTATTTTCCACATTTGATTGGGATTCCATGCTGATGGGGCTTACGGGCGCGAATATATTCCCAAGCCAGGGAAGCAACGTATGGCCGTCGTCTGCGAATCTTCACATGTGGTATCCCAATCAGACGACCCCGGCTACGGAATGGGAAGCGCGGATAGATTATCTTTACAACGAGGGAAAATTTACATTGGACGCGGGAAAGGCGCGGGAGATTTGGGATGAGTTTCAATCCATAATGCTGGAGCAATGCCCCATGATCTACCTGATGCGCTCCCGCGGTTTTTGGGCGTTAAATAACCGTTGGGATTTTTCAAATGTTTATTTTGATAACTTAAACGGCGCTGAAACAAATTATATTTTTATTAAATAAGGAGTAAAAATTATGAAATCACCCAGAGAAGTGAATATCGACATTAAGCTTATTGATTTTGTTGATTCGTTCAAATTTCCCGATTATGTGATGAAGTGTTTAAAACTGCTTCTTGCCAACGAGGAACTTCAATTTTCACAGGAATACGCCAATACGGTTTCCATCATTAGGCTTGGATATAACGATCACGGCCCCGTCCACATGCGTACGGTGACATATAACGCGGTGATAATGCTTGATCTGCTAAAAAAAGCGGGAATAAAAACCAGTCTTGAATCGGACGGATGCGGCACTTATGAAGACAGCTTTATCGGCGTAATGATCGCGTCGATGTTTCACGATCTCGGCATGGCGATGGGAAGGCAGAATCACGAATCGCACAGTCTGGTTCTTTCCATGCCCATTATAGACAGGGTTTTAGCCCAAGTTTATCCGGATGATTTGAAAAAAAGAGTCATGATCCGCGCCCTAGCGCTCGAGGGAATCGCGGGACACATGGGCACCTTAAACATTTCATCTCTGGAAGCGGGACTAATCCAGGTGGCGGACGGTTGCGACATGACCAAGGGAAGGGCGCGTGTTCCTATTGCCATTACGCATAACGCTAAAGTGGGGCAAATCCACCAATATTCCGCGAATTCCATAGAAGACGTGGATATTATCGCGGGCGGCGAAAAACCCATCCGCATCGACGTAAATATGTCGAGCGAGGTGGGGCTTTTTCAGGTTGAAGAAGTACTCATGCATAAAATAGCCCAAAGTACCGCCAAACAGTATATTGAGTTATACGCCAAGGTCGGAGAAGACGCGGCAAAAAGGTATTTATAATAAATGTCAGGTAACACATTCGGCGAATTATTTAAAATAACCACTTTCGGAGAATCTCACGGACATGCCATGGGTTGCGTGATAGACGGATGCCCCGCGGGTTTGGAACTTTCAGTAAGCGACATTGAAAAAGAACTCTCCCGCAGACGACCCGGAAAAGTCTACGGTTCCAGAGATGAAAAAGATACTCCCGAGATTTTATCCGGCGTTTTTGAAGGAAAGACTCTTGGAAGCCCTATAGCGATTATTGTCCGCAATGCGAACCAGAACAGCCGCGATTATGACGGATTAAAAGACGTTTACAGGCCCGGACACGCCGATTTATCGTGGGAAGCGAAATACGGTATTCGCGACCATCGCGGCGGAGGCAGAAGTTCGGGAAGGGAAACCCTTTGCAGAGTCGCGGCGGGCGCGGTAGCAAAAAAAATTCTCGCCCTACATGGAATTACAATCGTGGCTTGGTCGTCATCTATCGCCGGAATAAACCAACCTTCCCCAGGTGAGGACGGTTTTGACTTTGAAGAAATAGAACGCAATCCTTTTCGCGTCCCAAGTAAAAACGGCGCGGAAAAAACGGCCGCCAAAATGGAAGAACTTAGCGCCGAAGGTGAAAGCGCGGGCGGCGTTATAGCCTGCCTTGTAACGGGAGTAAAATCCGGTTTGGGAGAGCCGGTCTTTGACAAACTTGACGCGCGCCTTGCCTCGGCGGTTGTTTCTATCGGCGCGTGCAAGGGCGTTGAGTTCGGCGCTGGTTTCGCCGCCGCCGATTTTAAAGGCGGTGAAAACAACGATTTACCGTGCGATGACGTTAAAGGCAAATTCGCCACAAATAACTGCGGCGGCATATTGGGAGGCATTTCCTCGGGTCAGGATATTGTTTTTAAAGCGGCGTTCAAACCGACGCCCTCAATAAGTAGGCCGCAAAAAGCTTTTGATAAAAACGGCGACGTTAAAGAAATAACGATAAAAGGCAGACACGATGTCTGCATCGTCCCGAGAGCCGTCCCCGTCGTGGAAGCCATGACCGCCCTGGTACTCGCCGACTTTTTACTTTTATCGCGTTGCGCTAAAATTCCCTATTAACCTTTTCTTACATAAAGAGGGATTGAATTTACTTCTTTGTCGTCTATGAAAAGGACGAAATTTATCAAGCCGGGATTTTTAAAGTGAAGGTTTGATATGCTAAAAACAAGATGTGAAACCGCCGACGCGTTTCCCACTCCCCTTACTTCGATATTCCCGTTAATCGTTTCCATGCTCATCTCTCCCTCCAAATCGCGGGTTTCAATTCTAAAAGCATGGTTACCAAATTCCCAAAGATCAAAGCGCAGGCGGATAACGACCGAAAGCTGGGGATGAACGCACGGAAAATTACGCGAGATAATAGTGTCGAATGTTCCTACGATTGTAAGTTTTCCGCCGTTTTCCTGCGCGAAATCGCAAAATGTAAAAAGTTCTATTTTAATAATACCACCTCGCTTATTTGATAATATATTTTAATATATATTATCAAATGGGGCAACGCTTCATTTTTCGGCGCTCATCTCTTTAATACAGTCAAGAAAAGCCCTCTCCAAATCAGAGGTCGCCTCCGTTATCGCCGCTTTTTTATCCTCTTTATACCGGCCAAGACGTTCGCTTAAATTTATAACCGGAGCCGCTTTTATTATTACTTTTTTTACGGGAATATTGACCCTGCCGGAAAGAGCGCCGCCCATTGAGCGGTTGGCGAAATCCCAAAGATTTTGAACATACTCGATCTTTTGATGAAGGGCCGTCTCCTCGGTAGGAAGCGGATGATGGAAATACCACCCGAAATCAGCGAGTTCCTGATGACGGGAAATATGCCATGCCTCCCCCGCCCCAAGGTCCATCACGGAGCGTCTGACCCGCGGGACTTTTTTAAGACTGTCGGTTCCCGGCAGGAATATCCTGTCCCAGCAATCATGGCGTACCTTATACAGTCTCTGGAAAAAATCGCCTCCGCTCTTAAGTCCGAGAAGCCGCTCGGATGTTTCCAGCGCCGCGTTGACTACCCCCTGGAGACGCTGATCAAAAGTAAGAGACGCGTCATTTTTTATATGATAACGCGTTTCATTAACTTGAAGAATAAAGTCCCTGCACCCGCGAAGCCTTTCGGTAAAGGAAAGAGACCCGCTCTCGCGCTTTGGAAAACCGCAAAATTTTTCAAGTCTTTTTAAAAGTTTTTCCATTGCCGCTTTACCGCCGCGTCCGTATCGGTAATGAATCGACAAAGGAAGAATCTCAAGCGGGCAATCCTTGTCTTTACTTTCAAGCTGGCTCGCCGCCTGAAAACCTATACGGATTGAACCATGTTCAAGCCGCGGAAGGGAATCCATGGAATAGGAGACCTGCCCCTCAGGCGCGAGAGCTATCGGGTATTGACCGTCCAGAATAACGTCGTAAATCCTCGCCATCCCCTTGGAGTCAATTTTTGTATGATGTATCGGTATCGCCCCTAAATTGGGCATAAATATACGGGCCAAAGCGCCGCCCCAGCGGACTACCTCGTAGCCGTATACGAAAATGGCGTGCGGCCTATGATCAAAACGGATTTTACCTTTCGCCGCCAGAGCCTTCAGCTTGAAAAGGAAAAACCACGCCAATAACTGAGGTTCCCTTCCGTCAGGATGGCGGAAGGCGATAATACAACGGCTCTTTTTGGACAACGCCCTTTTAAAAGCGTCAAAAACAACCGCCTCGCCGCGAAGCAGAATTTTCGCCATTCCGAATAACATATAAAGATACGGTCCGCTTAAAATAGATACGATAAAAATAAAAAATTTAGAAACCGCGGGCGGCGGTATTTTCACGTCGGGAAAAGCCGTTTCAATAGGCTTCATGTAAGGCTTGTACATATCTACATCCCTTAGGAGAGTTTAATTTCACATAACGTATATTTTCTTCTATAAAGCAATATACCGTATCCGTCGATATTTGTCAATAGTTCTCAATTACGCGAAAATTTGGAAACATTCTTTAAATTTTAGAAAGTATAATCTAATAACTGTCACTAATGCGTAGCCCTTTCTTTATCTTCCAAATCACTTAATCTTTTCATTAAATCAAATAAATTAAACGGTATTGCGGCGCCTTTTTGGTTATTTCCATTTTTATCGCAAGAAAAAAACATCGGAACATTGTTTTTTTCATATAAATATACGCAGTTATCGTCATATTCATAAAAAGCCAATAATCGGCAATCTTTAATGTTTTTTACACGGAAAAAGAAATCCCTTTTTTCTTTTTGTATTTCAGTCATATTTTTGATCTCCTTTAAGTGTAAGTCGTTATTTTTCACGTTTTTTTCGGTCGTGGGGTTATTTTATCATAAAGCCGGAAAAGTGATAATAAAGAATTATTTGAATTACGATTAAAACCCTATTTTCATCCCCTAGGAGAGTCGAACTCCTGTTGCCGGGATGAAAACCCGGTGTCCTAACCACTAGACGAAGGGGACTTTCTAAGTCTTGGACGAATATATATAAATTAATAAAAAATGTCAAGATATTGATACTTTTAGATTATTAGTCTATTATATAAAAATAATAGGGAGATTATTAAAAATGAACAAATTCAGAATACTGTTTTTCTTCATACTTGTTTTGATTATTTTCTCAAACTGTAAAAAACCAATTAAAAATCAACCTATATCGATAGATTACGCTTCTTTCCGGGATATACCGGGAGTAACCCGGGAAGAAATAAACGCCATTGAGGACATCCAAAAAAAATACGGTTCTTTTGTTTATGGAATGGGCGCGTCTACCGAGGCCTTCATAGGAAAAGACGGAGAAGTTCACGGGTTTACCGCCCTATTTTGCGGCTGGCTGACAAAGATGTTCGGAATACCGATAAAAATCAAGTTATCTGAATGGGGCGATATGCTGAAAGGGATGGAAACCGGCGATGTCGATTTTACGGGAGAGCTGATGAGCGAGTCCGAACTGCGGAGTTCTTTTTTTATGACCAGCCCCATCGCGGAACGCTCATTAAAAATCTACCGCATCAGGGACAGCAAAACTTTTGAGGAGATTTTAAAATCGCGTCCGCCGAGATTCGCTTTTTTTAGAAATTCGGTATTGAGCGCCAATGTTAAGGAAAGCGCCGGATACAAGTTTGAAACTGTTTTTGTTGACGGTTATAAGACCGCCTACGGTATGCTGGAAAGCGGCGAGGTAGACGCGTATTTCGGTTTGAATACGTCGGAAGCCGCCTTCGATGAATATAACGACGTGGTTACCGAAGATTTTTACCCGTTGATTTTTAAATCAACCTGCCTGTCGGCGCGGAGGGCGGAACTCGCGCCGCTTATCAATGTCGTAGAAAAAGCGTTGAACGATCAAACTCTCATATATTTCGCGGAACTGTACAAAGAGGGGCATCAGCAATATCAGGAAAACAAATTATATAATCTTCTTACGGAAGAAGAGAAAGCGTATATACAAAACACCCCTTCCGTCCCGTTCGCCGCGGAGTTCAATAATTATCCGATCTGTTTTTACGATACAAACACAAGAAAATGGCATGGAATATATTTTGACACGTTAGATGAAATTACAAAACTGACGGGGCTTAAATTTGAACGCGTTAACGATCAGAACGCGACGTATCAGGATATGATAAAAATGCTTGAAAACGGCGACGCCTTAATCGTGCCGGAATTGTTCCGTCTGGAAGAAAATGAAGAGCGTTTTTTATGGGCCGATGTTCCGCTGTTATGGGATAATTACGCGTTTCTTTCCAAATCGGATTTTAAAAATGTTGAAATAAGCCAGGTTCCCTATTTAAAAATAGGGGTACGCGGAAACAGATATTCCGAATTTTTCAGGAAAATGTTTCCGAACCACCGTAATCTTAACGTATATAACACCCAGGAAGAAGTCTGGAACGCGTTAAAACACGGAGATGTCGATCTTATTTTCGCATGTAACAGAAAATTGATTACTTATACCAATTTTTATGAGGAAGCGGGTTATAAATTAAATTTAATACTCAATTATACATTTGACTCGTCATTCGGCTATAACAAAGATTCGGTAATTCTAAAATCAATTATCGATAAAGCTCTCGGCGTTATCAACGTAAATAATATTACAAACCAGTGGATGCATAAAACCTACGATTACCGGTATAAATTGGCTGAGACCCAGCGTCCCTGGCTGACGGGACTTTCAATTATGTTCTTTTTCATAATTGTTACGGTTTCATTTTCCCTGTTAAGAAGCAGAAATACCGGCAAACGGCTTGAAGCTCTTGTAAATGAGCGCACAAGCGAACTCTCATATAAGACTTCACAGCTTCAAATGATGATAGATTCAATTCCCGATCTGATGTTCTGCAAGGATATTAATTTAAAATATACGCAATGCAATAAACACTTTGAAGATTTTTCCGGCCTGCGTGAAGCGGATATAATCGGCAAGACGGACGCGGAAGGCTCATGGCTGTCGGTCAATACGGTGGAAAATATCGCCAGTACGGAACAGTCCGTGATAAAAGACGTTAAAACGTATAAATTCGAAGAATTTATTTCATCGCCTAATTCCGGAAAAGCGAGTTACTTTGAAACCGTTAAAGCCCCTCTTATACGGAACGGCGTTATCGTCGGAATGATGGTTATCGCGCGAGACATATCCGAGCGCAAAAACATGGAAAAAGAAATAGCGTATCAGACAACTTTGCTTGAAACCATGATTGATTCCATTCCCGACGGCATATTCTGCAAGGATTTGGATTTTAAATATACCATGTGCAACAAATACATAGCGGAGTTATTCGGCAAAAAAACGGAAGAAATTATCGGAAGGAATGATATGGACGCTTTGGGAATGGACGCCAAAGCCGCCGAGTTAACCAATAAAACCGACAAAAAAGTTATATACGAATACGAGAAGGTTACGTATGAGGAATGGCTTCTCTGCGCTGACGGGGTTACACGGCTTTTTGAAACGGTAAAATTACCGCTCGTAATGTACGGTGAAATAATAGGTATTCTTGGCATAGGGCGCGATATAACCAAACACAAGATGATGGAAGATGAAATACGCGCGGCTTCACAGGCAAAGACGGATTTTCTCGCCAACATGAGCCATGAAATCCGCACCCCCCTTAACGTTATCATCGGCCTTACCGATTTAATCCTGGAAGACGAACATCTGGGAAAGAGCGTTACGGAAAATCTGACAAAGATAAGCAGCGCGGGCACTACGCTCTTAAGCATTGTCAACGACATTCTGGATTTATCCAAGATTGAATCGGGCAAGCTTAAAATATCCCCGATTGAATACTACATTTCAAGTCTTTTGAACGATATAATCACCCTTGTTATCGCGCGTCTCGGGGAAAAACCGGTAATATTCCGCCTTAATATCAGCGACGATCTTCCCGCAAAACTGTACGGCGACGATCTGCGGATTAAACAGGTATTAATCAACCTGCTTACCAATTCCGTAAAATATACGCACCATGGGAAAATAGAGTTAACCGTAAACTGTACGCGCGAAGACGATACCGTCTGGATGGAAATTACCGTCAGCGACACGGGCATCGGCATAAAGGAAGAAGACTTGAAAAAGCTGTTCCTTGATTATTTCCAGGTTGACGCGAAAGCCAATCGCAATATTGAAGGTACGGGACTGGGCTTGCCGATTACCAAAAGGCTTGTAGATATGATGGGCGGGGAAATCCACGCCGAAAGCGAGTACGGCAAAGGTTCTACGTTTAAATTGCGTATAAGGCAGGGTTATGTCGATGGCGAGACTATCGACAAGGAACTTGCCGAAAAGCTTCGCAATTTCAGTTATGCCGAAAACAAACGCGTTATCAACAAAAAGCTTTTAAGGGTAAATTTAGATTATGCCAAAGTGCTGGTCGTTGACGATATGCAGACCAACCTGGACGTGGCGTTAGGACTGTTAAGCAAATACAAAATGCAGGTTGACTGTATGAACAACGGTCAGGACGCGATTGACCGTATACGTACCGGAAATCCCGTTTACAACGCCATTTTTATGGATCACATGATGCCCGGAATGGACGGCGTGGAAACGGCGGACAGGATACGCGCCCTGGGCACCGAATACGCGCGGAAGATACCGATTATAGCGTTGACGGCGAACGCCATACACGGAACGGAAGAAATGTTTTATAAACACGGTTTTCAGGGATTTATCAGCAAACCGATTGACATAATGGAAATGGATTCCATTTTAAGAAAATGGGTTCGAGATGAATCTATCGAGAAGGCGCGGTCGGCGAAAGAATCTGAAGTATTCACGTCAAATGGATCCGATTCCGATTCCGTAGATGAGGACATTGAAATAAACATACAGGGAGTGGATACAAAAAAAGGAATATCCCTTTACGCCGGCGAGATGGATATTTATCTGCCTCTTCTGCGTTCCTATGTTTCCAACACTCCGAATGTCCTTAATAAACTAAGGAATGTTTCAAAAGAGACATTGCCCGATTATGTTATTTCCGTTCACGGGTTAAAGGGAACCAGCGCCGGCATAGGGGCGCAGGAGGTACGTGAAGCGGCATTTGAATTGGAAAATTTATCCAGAGCCGGAAATTTGGAAGAGGTACTGGCTAAAAACGATAAACTCATTAATAAAGCCGAAATTATCGTGGCGAATGTAAAAGCATGGCTTGGGCAATACGACGCCGATAACGCCAAACCGCGTCAAAAATCCCCCGACAGGGAGATTCTGTCCGGTTTACTGCAATCCTGTAAAAATTTCGATATGTCGGGTATAGACAAAGCCATGTCAGAACTTGAAAAATACGATTACGATGAAGGGGCCGATTTAGTCGCGTGGATAAAGGATAAAATAAATATATCCGAAATAACTGAAGTGGCGGCGCGTCTTTCACAGGAGGGATTTGATTGATGTCAGAGCATAAAAGAATTATCGTGGTAGACGACAATATTGAAAACCTGACAGCCATAAAAAACACGTTAAAAGAAATATATGAGGTATTCCCCTGCCCTTCCGCGGTAAATATGTTTGATCTTTTGGAGCATATTAAACCGGATTTAATTCTGTTGGACGTGGAAATGCCGGATATAAACGGCTATGAAGCCGCAAATAAACTGAAAAGCAGTGAAGTATTCAAGGATATACCCATCGTATTTTTAACCTCCATGAACGACGCGGAAAGCGAAATAGCGGGGTTAAACCTCGGCGCGGTCGATTATATACATAAACCGTTCGCGGCCCCCCTGCTCCTTCGGCGCATAAAAACCCATTTATCTCTGATTGATCATCAGTTGGAAGCGCAGAACGCGTCCCGCGCCAAAGGCGAATTTCTGTCCCACATGAGCCATGAAATACGTACCCCATTAAACGCCATTATCGGCATGATAAACATATCGTTAAACACTGAGGATATCGATAAAATTAAGAACTGCCTCCAGCGGGCGCATAACGCGTCAAAGCACCTTTTACACATTCTTAACGACATTCTCGACATGTCAAAAATTGAAGCGCAAAAGTTTGAACTTTCCTACGGTGAATTTGATTTTGAAAAAACCCTGACGAATATTTTCAACGTAACCAATGTCCGCGCCGAGGAAAAAGATATTAATTTATCCGTAAATATAAATAAAAACGTTCCTCCGTACATAATAAGCGACGAATTGAGATTATCGCAGGTTATAATAAATTTAGTTAACAACGCCATTAAATTCACGCCGGAAAAAGGAAAGGTAGCGTTAAGCGCGGAAAAAACGGATGAATCAAATGGCGAAATAACCCTTAAAATCGAGGTCGCGGACAGCGGAATAGGGATTACGGAAGAACAGCAAAAAAAACTTTTCACGTCTTACAACCAGGCCGACAGCAATATCTCTAAAAACTACGGAGGGACCGGGCTTGGTTTGGCGATTTCCAAAGAGATTGTCGAACTAATGCAGGGCAAAATTTGGATTGAGTCCGAAATTAACAGGGGATCCAAATTTATATTCACGATAAAAGTCCAAAAAGGAACGGGCGATTCAATAAAAAAAGATTCTCTTTCTTCCGATTCAAAGATTGACTTTAAAGATCATACGATATTGATAGCGGAAGACGTTGAAATCAACAGGGATATTTTGGCGGCGCTCCTTGAAAAGACCGAAATTTCCATTGATTTCGCGGAAAACGGAGTTGTCGCGGCGTCAATGTTTAAGGCGAATCCCGGCAAATACGGGCTCATTTTAATGGATGTTAACATGCCCGAAATGAATGGCTATGAAGCCACAAAAGAAATACGCATTTTTGAAGAAGAACTGGACAAAAACGCCGCCGAAAACAAAGCCACGACTGAAAATAACGGCCGTGAAAAAAATGAAAGCATGAGTTTTGCCGAAGGCAAAACTCAAAGCGATTATAGGAATTTGCGTAAGCAAATTCCTATAATCGCAATGACCGCCAATGTTTTTAAGGAAGATATCGAAAAATGTTTAAAATCAGGTATGAACAGCCATATAGGCAAACCAATCGATCCTGAGGCATTGTACGAAACTTTAAGAAGAAATCTGCCGACATTATAAAAAAGGAATAATGTAAATGGCAAATGAACTGAAAAAAATCTTCGCAGTAGACGATAATCCTGAAAACCTGACCGTCATTAAGGACACACTAAAAGGTTTATACGAGGTTTATCCAAGCCAAACGGCATTAAATATGTTTGAATTACTGGAACATATTATACCGGACTTAATTCTGCTGGACGTGGAAATGCCGGTTATGAACGGGTATGAAACCATTAAAAAACTGAAAATCGACGAAAAATACAAACAAATACCGGTTATATTTCTGACCGTCTTGGACGACGTAAAAAGCGAAATTGACGGCTTAAGTCTGGGGGCCGTTGATTATATCCACAAACCGTTTATCGCGTCTCTTCTTATCCAGCGGATAAAAACGCATCTTGCCCTGCTGGAATACCAAAAAATAGAAGTCATCACCATGGCGACCGTAATAGCCATGGAAAACATCAAGGAAGGTTTTGTTCTGGTTGACGATAAAAATAATTACCTGTCTTCAAATCCCGCCGCAAGGAAAATGTTTCCTGATATTTCAAATCTTTCAAGGGGCAAATCAATATTATCCATAGTAAACTGGCCCGACGAATTAAAAAACATTGAAAATGATTTTGTAGAATTCTCCATTAATAACGGTGAAAAACCAAAATATTTCAAAGCCAGCTTAAGTCCCGTCTACCTTGAAGATAAATCTTTTATCGCCAGAATTTTCCTGTTTATGGATATTACCGACAATATTAATTTAATGAAGGAACTGGAAAAGGCGGCCTATGTGGACGCTCTTACCGGAATTTATAACAGAAAGCATTTTGTTGAACTTGCGGACGCGGAAATAAAAAGGGCTATCAGAATGAATCAAGCCGTCTATGTGGCTATGCTTGACATTGATTTCTTTAAAAAAGTCAACGATACCTTAGGACACGACGCGGGAGACATTGTTTTAAAGGAAATAGCGGGCATTATCCAAAAAACTATTCGATCCTATGATCTTTTTGGCAGGTTCGGGGGCGAGGAATTTATAATCCTGTTTACGGTTACGGATGAACAGGAAGCTTACAATACGGCTGAAAGAATCCGTAAAAACATAGAACAAAACGTCATAAATTATGAAGATAATGAGTTAAGGCTAACCGCCAGCATAGGCATGGCGCGGCTTATTAACGATCGTCCCTTTCAAAACGCTATAAGGAATTCCGATGAAGCCCTATATAAAGCAAAAAATTCAGGCCGTAACCAGGTAAAAATATTCGGCGAATGAGACAATAGAGCGCTATACTCCCTTGACTTTTTTTTACGGTTTGGGCATAATCATCTTCATACGGCTTTAGCCATCGACTTTAGTCGCACGACTTCAGTCGCACGGCTTTGGCCGCGCACGGCTTGAGCCGTAATTATTCCAGACCTTAGGAGAGTTTAGTGCCCTGCGGAAGAAAACGCAAACTGCGAAAAATAGCCACTCATAAACGCAAGAAAAAACTGCGCAAAAACAGACACAAGAACAAATAAGCTGTCCTTTTTTATGCAAGGATATTATGTCCATTCTAATCTTAAGGAGTAACTCATGAGTATATCCGCTTTACAAAAGGCCCGTTATAGTTATAAGCCCAAATTACCCGCCATTTTATCCGGTCCTATTGATGATATTACCGTAAGCTTAGGCTCGACCGCCGAGGCGGTCTCCGACAGGGAAAAACTTCGCGGTATTTTTAAAAACACGTACGGAAAACCGCTCGCTTCCTTTATTAAGGGAAAAAACGACAAGATAAAGCGCGAGTTAAAAGTAGGGGTAATTCTTTCAGGCGGACAGGCTCCGGGCGGACACAATGTAATCGCCGGTTTGTTTGACGGGCTTAAAAAAGGCAACCCCGACTCCACCCTGTACGGTTTTAACGGCGGGCCGAGCGGGCTTATCAACAATAAAACGACTATTCTTACCTCCGAAATTATCGACGAATACCGCAACACCGGCGGCTTTGACATAATCGGATCGGGACGCACGAAAATAGAAACGGCCGAACAATTCGCGTCTTCCTTGGAAACCGCAAAAAAATTAAACCTTGACGCCGTCGTAGTAATCGGGGGAGACGACTCCAACACTAACGCCGCCCTGTTAGCCGAATATTTCGTCGCGAACGGTTCTTCCGTCCAGGTAATCGGCTGTCCAAAGACGATAGACGGCGACTTAAAAAACGAACATATCGAAACTTCTTTCGGGTTTGACACCGCCTGCAAAACATACTCGGAGCTTATCGGCAACCTTTGCAGGGACACGAACAGCGCGAAAAAATACTGGCACTTCGTAAAACTTATGGGGCGCGCCGCAAGCCACATAGCGCTTGAATGCGCCTTTCAAACACAGCCGAATATCTGCCTTATTTCGGAAGAAATTGAAGCCAAAGGAATGTCACTTAACGCGATAGTCGAGCAAATCTGCGCCTCGATAGTAAAACGGGCGGAAAACGGCGATAATTTCGGCGTAGTATTAATTCCCGAAGGACTTATCGAATTTATTCCTGAAATAAAAAAATTAATAGAAGAGCTTAACGACGTAATCGCCGAAGAGGAAAAAGCGTTCGCGGAGGTTACCAATTTAATCGATCAGTTATATTTTTTATCAAGCAGAATAACCGAACCTTCATACAGGGTAATGCAGTCGCTTCCTCCCGATATCGCCCAGCAATTTTTAATGGACAGGGACCCGCATGGAAACGTACAAGTCTCCAGAATTGAGACGGAGAAGTTACTGGTAGGGATGGTACAGAAAAAACTTGCCGCCATGAAACAACAAAAATTATACGACGGAAAATTCAGCGCTCTGACCCATTTCTTCGGTTACGAAGGCAGATGCGCCTTCCCGTCGAATTTCGACGCTGATTATTGCTACAGCCTCGGCTTCAGCGCGTTTGTTTTAATAGCGTCGGGATTAACCGGCTATCTTTCCAGCGTAAAGAATCTAATCGCTTCCGCAGAACAATGGTCCGCGGGCGGCATTCCGTTGACGATGATGATGGATCTTGAACACCGCCACGGCTCCCAAAAACCGGTCATAAAAAAAGCGTTAGTTGAACTTGACGGCAAACCGTTTAAAACTTTCGCCGCCAAAAGGGATCTTTGGGCGGAAAAAACCTGCTTCATAGTCCCCGGAGCGATTCAATATTGGGGGCCGCAGGAAGTATGCGACCGGCCGACGATTACGCTAAAACTTGAACATGAAAAATAAAATAATATTTTTCGCGTTATTCGCTTTCGCCGCCTCTTTATGGGCGCAGGGATTGCAGGAAAACAACATACCGCTTAAAAAAGTCGTAATCCTTACGTCGGGACTCGCGTATTATGAACACTCCGGTTCCATAAACGGACAGGCGGGCGTTAATCTTCCCTTTAAAATTGACGCCGTAAACGACGCGTTAAAAACTTTGGTAATAAGCGATCCTTCTTCCTCAAATCCTTCCGTAACATACCGGTCGTCGAATACGTTGATTCAAACATTACGCGGTTTAAATATCGATCTTTCCGATATGCCGGGTATCGCGGTTATTCTCTCAAGACTGACGGGGGCGGAAATTGAAATTACCTCCCCTTCCGCTTATACGGGCAGGATTGCCGGCGTTGAATACCGTCATCTTATTAACGCGAACGGGATAGCTAACGAGCCGTGGCTTATTTTGAGTACAAAAGACGGTATAATGTCTTTTAATATAAAAGATATTAATTCCATTAAATTTAAAGACGCGGCGATTGAAAAGGATTTAGAACGCGCGCTTGATTTAATCGCCGCTTCAAGGAATTCATTATCGCGCCAGCTTTCGGTCAATCTTCCGGGAAGCGGTAGAAGAAACGTTTCCATCAGTTACGTTATTCCCTCTCCCGTATGGAAGGTTTCTTACAGGCTTGATCTTGGAGCGTCAAAACCGCTTTTTCAAGGTTGGGCTATTGTTGACAATGACGGCGATACCGACTGGAACAATATAGAGTTGTCCCTTGTGGCGGGCCGCCCGACTTCTTTCATTCAGGAACTGTACCCTCCCTATTACGTTTATCGTCCCGTTCTTCCGCTTTCAATCGCGGGAACCGCTCCCGCCGCTTCCTATGATACGTCCGTATACATGGTCGCCGATGAAACGGAAACGCGAAGCAAGTCAAGGGCGGAATATGGAATGCTTAGGGATCAGGCGGTCGCCGAAGCTGCTCCCGCTCCCCGCGCGAGCGCCGCAGCGAGCAATTTAACGGGCGGCGTCGTAGATACGGCCGGAGGCAACATCGCGGGAGGCCAATTTGAATTTACGATTAAAAATCCGGTAAGCCTAAACCGCCGTATGAGCGCCATGTTTCCCTTGGTTGAAACAACTTTACAGGCGCGAAAACTTCTTATCTATAGCGGAACCGGCCGTTTCCCGAGACTAGGAGCGGAATTGACAAACACAAGCAAAATGAAATTGCCCGCGGGACCGATAACCGTTTATGACGGCGGGGTTTACGCCGGGGACGCTTTAATCGAATTCTGGAATGAAAATGAAAAAAGACTGATCTCCTTCGGGGAAGACCTCTCCGTAACCGCCTCTACGGGAAATACAAGCGCGAATGTTATAAGTAAAGTGAATATTTCACTCGGCGTTATGACCATTACCCGTCTGATCAATTTTACAAAGACATATACTTTTATTAACTCTGGCTCCGAGCAAAAACCGCTTGTAACGGAACACTCAAAGACATCAAATACCGAACTTGTCTCTCCAAAAGCCGACGAGCAGACAACTTACGTCTACCGCTTTAACTTGACTCTCGCGGCAAAGGGCGATACCGTTTTAACGGTCACGGAACAGCGTCCTCTTTCGGAAAGAATAACCCTTCTCCCACTTCGGCTTGACTCTTTAATAAGTTATTCAAGCAATCAGGAAATCCCCGCGAATGTCCGCCAGGTTTTCGCCAAAGCCGTGGAATTAAAACGCGCCTGCGACGTAGCCGACATTTCCGTAAGGGAAATTACGGAACGAAGGGAGCGCCTTGTTTCCGATCAGGACAGAATACGCAAAAATCTTGAAGCCGCCGGCAATCAAACCCAGCAGGGCCAGGAATACCTAAAACGTCTTGTATCCCTTGACGGCGAAATCGACTCTATAGCGTCGGAGTTACAAAAAGCAAACGCCAACGCAAAAGCGGCTAAAGAAGCGTATGAAAAGTATCTTACAGAATTGAATTTATAGAAAAAGACCTCTCGCAGAGGCGCAAAGGCGCAGAGGTTGTTATTTGTAAGATTGTCGTTTTTCCTTCAAGATTTGTATTTAGGACTATATATCTTTATTAACAATAGGTCATCGGACAGGAACTTTGCGCCTCTGCGCCTCTGCGAGAGATAATAAGAAATAAATTTTTAGGTATTACGGAGTGCTATTGAAAAATTTTAGTAAATTTTTTATAATTAAATCATGTTAACCATAACTGTAACCCCCCGTTTCGGGGATATGGACATTTTAGGTCACGTAAACAATATCGTTCCCGCGCAGTGGTTCGAGATGGGAAGAACCGCCGTCATGAAATTTTTTGATCCGGAATTAACGCTTTCAAGAAAAACATTTCCGCTAATTATGGCACACTCGGAATATGATTTCGTCGGCCAGTTGTTTTTTAAGGATGTGGAAATAAAAACATGGATTTCCAAAATAGGGACAAAATCATTTACCGTATATCATGAGGCGTGGCAGGAGGATCGACTGTGCGTAAAGGGGATCGCTGTAATCGTCCACTACGATTTTAACACGGAAAAGACGACGCCGATTCCTGAAGATATGAGAAAATTACTTGAACAACACTTAAAAGACGCTGAATAAATGGTGACCGACAGCGCGTATTATCAAAAAGAATACTAGAAAACTACTTATAAAATGTTTATCACTTTGGTGGAAGTATCTTTATTCGCAGTTCATCCAACTGTTTTTGATCGACCTCCGACGGACAATCGTCCATGGGACTTACCGCGAATGAATTTTTCGGGAACGCTATAACGTCCTTTAACGAGGAGACTTTCGCCATGATCATTACAAGACGGTCAAGACCGGGGGCGATACCCCCGTGCGGCGGCGCACCGTACTTGAACGCCTCGGTTAAGAAGCCGAATTTTTTCTCGGCTTCCGCGGGATCAATTCCTACTATTTCAAAAACTCTTTTTTGCATTGAAGCGTCATGGATACGGATGGAACCGGAGGCTAACTCATAACCGTTTAAAACAAGGTCGTAAAGATCGCCCTTTACGGAACCGGGATCGCTCTCCATTGTCGCATGGTATTTATCCTGCGGCCATGTAAAAAGGTGGTGGGCGGCCTCCCATTTTTTTTCGTCTTCGTCGTATTCAAACATGGGGAAGTCTATTATCCATACAAACTCAAAGCGCGACTGATCGCAAAGCCCGAGATCGCGCCCAAGTTTGGTCCTCACCGCCCCGAGGGCGGTGTTAACTATTCTTCTGTTACCGTCCGCTATCATCAAAATGAGGTCGCCCGGCCTTGCGCCAAGCCCGCCTATTACCGGCCCCTGAGCCGAAATATCAGAGAAGAATTTTGACGCTCCCCCTTCAAGCCCGTTTTCCGTAACTTTCATCCATGCCATGCCCTTCGCTTTGTAAATTTTAGCGACGGCTTCAAGTTCTTCAATCTGCTTGCGCGAATAATCAGCCTTTCCTTCGACAACAAGCGCTTTTACGGCGCCGCCCGCAACTAACGCATCCTTAAACGCCTGAAAACTTGATGCCTTTACATGGGCGCTAAAATCCTGTAAATGCATGCCAAAACGCGTATCCGGCTTATCACTGCCATAGAATTCCATCGCATCCTCCCATGTCATGCGTCTGAAATTTTTTGGCAAATCAACATTCATCACCTTCTTAAAAACATGGCACATCATTCCCTCCGTTACGGAAAGCACGTCATCCCTGCTTACAAATGACATTTCAATATCGATCTGCGTAAATTCAGGCTGTCTGTCCCCGCGCGAATCCTCGTCGCGATAGCAACGGGCTATCTGAAAATACTTGTCAAAGCCCGCGACCATCAGTATTTGTTTGTAAAGCTGGGGCGACTGGGGAAGCGCGTAAAACTTACCCGGATACAGTCTCGAGGGAACAAGGTAATCCCTCGCGCCTTCCGGGGTGGATTTAATAAAGGTAGGAGTTTCAATTTCATAAAAACCGTTGGAAGTCATCCATTCCCTAACGGCGAATGCCACTTCACTTCGCAGTTTGATTCTCTCCTGCATCGCCTTTGTTCTAAGGTCGAGGTATCTGTATTTAAGCCGCAATTCTTCGTTTGCCTTGTTTTCATCGTCAATTTGGAACGGTAAAACTTCGCTTTTGTTTAAAATCACAATCTTTGAGGCGAGAAGCTCAATCTCGCCCGTTTCCATCGTTTTATTAATCATATCGTCGGGGCGTCGGTTTACCAACCCTTCCACGGCGATGCAGTATTCATTACGCAGTTCGTCGCAAATGGCGGCGAGATCGGGATTTTTTTCGGTATCAATCGTAACCTGGGTAATACCGTATCGATCCCTGATATTGATAAAAAACACCCCGCCGTGGTTACGTTTGCGGTGAACCCATCCGTTTAAGATTACGGTACGTCCGCCGTCGTTTTTTCTTAGCGAACCGCAATCGGCGGTTCTTTTCATCGCTTCCATTTAAAAACCTCTCAATAACACCTTAAAACCCGGTCGGAATTTTAAGATGTTATCAAACATAATAAACTTTTTTTTGTTTTTATACTATAATGCCTTATGGGTTTTGAGCTTGATAATATTCTGATAAATCAAATTCTCTTTCACATGGAAAATCAGGAAGAGGTTTTTGTTCTTGACGCGCGGAAAAACCAAATTGTTAATTCCGCGAATATTGATAACGATGATAAAAATTATATCGCTTTGCCCGTATGGACTCCCAAAGACGGTTACAGGCTTATGGAAAAATTTACCGTAAAATTAAATAATCCCGTAGTCCGCGAGGAATTAACCGACGCGCTCAATAAAAACAAAGGCGTTTTCCGCGCCTTTAGGGATGTTCTTGAACAGTATCCGGAAATCGAAAAAATGTGGCTAAAGTACAAGGAACAAAAAATTAAAACCCGGATTATCAATTGGTATAACGCGTTAAGGGAAGAATGGGGTCTTGAGCCTATCGGCTTTGAACCGGAAGACACGTCGTCCCTTGTTCTTGAGGATTTTATTTTTAAAGAAAAGGAAGATTTTAACATCGCGGCTGAAAACGCGAACGGAGAATTAATAGGACAAATAATAGCGAGGTTGGAGGGCGCGATTCTTTACATTGATACATTGGAAGTAAATCCCGAATACAGAGGCATGGGGCTTGGAAAAACCCTGCTCGCGAAACTGCTTGAAAAAGCCGACAAATTAAAATTTGACGTTAGTATCGACGTACCAAAAGATACCGACTTTTTTTCGCGTTCATTACTGCTTGAAAACTTTAAGCCCGCCATGCAAAGGTTTATCCGTAAGAATCAAACTATGTCGGTTTCCTTTTAGTAATTACCAGTATATTTTTACCGTCTTCCCTCTCGTACTCCACCCTATCCATAATTTTTTTGACCATGTATAATCCCAAACCGCCTATTTCGCGTTCGTTTATTGGTTTATTCAAGTCCGGGGCCTCCTGCTCCTGCGGGTTGAAAGGCCGTCCGTTATCTTCAAACCTAATTATTATTTCATTTTCCGTTGAGACTAAAATTTTAACTCTTCCGCCTTTCTGTCCGTAGGCGTAATTTACGATATTTGTAAAGACCTCTTCAGAGGCGATTTCTATTTCATTTTGTATGTTTAGCGGATAATCGGTCTTTATCAATTCCGAGGATATAAAATTAATCGCTTCGTCAAGACATTCTTTCGCCGCGTCAACCGTTATTTGATTTTTTGTTTTATCTTTTACCTTTTCATTTATATGTAACGCGAGCATCGCGATGTCGTCGGCCTGTTCCGCCGCGGCTGCGAAATTATCGACTTCTTTTTTTATATTAACGATAAGTTCCTTAGGGGGAGAAAATTTATATTTATTAAGCGCGGCAAGCAGTCTGTCCTCGCCGTACAATTCCTTTTCGCGGTTCATGGCTTCCGTAACGCCGTCCGTGTAGAAATAAAGGGTATCGCCTTCTTTTACGGTTATTTCCTCCTGCGCGTATTTTACGTCTTCCATTACCGCCAACATAACCTGCGGTTTTGTTATTAAATATTCAAATGAACCGCCGTTCTTTTTTAAAAGCGGCGGATTGTGTCCGGCGTTTACAAAAACAAATCTTCCCGTAGGAATATTGTATACGCCCATAATCGAAGTTACAAATATACACGCGTCGTTATTTTGGCATAATTTTTTATTTATAAGATCAAAAACATCTTTGGGATTTTTATCGGAAGAAAAATAATTAATGAGCGTTTTTGTGTTTACCATGAATAAAGAGGCCGGAATCCCCTTTCCCGAAACATCGGCTATCACTACGGCGAGATTATCTTTATCGATAAGGAAAAAATCATAAAAATCGCCTCCCACTTCTTTAGCGGGAATCATTTCGGCGAATATGTCAAATTCATCCCTGAGCGGAAAAGCCGGGAAAGAGCCGGGAAGCATGCTAGCCTGTATTTCACGGGCGATGGAAAGCTCCGTATTAATGCGATTTTTTTCTTCGCGCTCGCGGAGGTTTTCATCGATTGCTTTTTTTAAATCGCCCGTCATTTTATTAAATGTTCTCGCGAGTTGTCCCAATTCATCTTTTGACTTAATATCTATCTTCATGTCCAAATTTCCAAGTTCAATACGCTCTACGCCCCGCGTAAGATTTTTAATCGGTGTATTTATAAACATGGAAACAAGCAAATACGCGATAACAAGCATGGTGACAAACGATATTTCTATTATACCCGTAAAAAGAGAGTTCCTTTTTTCCACGTCTTCAAATATTTCTTTCTCGGGTATCTGGATTGACAGTAGCCATCCGTTTTTCATGTAACGCCCGAAGCGTAAATAGTTTTTGTTTTTATAGGTGAAATGATCCGATGAAATATCCCAGGGTATGCTTTTTAACGAGTCCCCCGTAAAACTATCCGTAAATACGCTTGAAATAATATAGTCTTTGTCGGGTACGCATAACAGTACAAAACTGTTTTTAGTAGGATTAATCATAATTAAATTTTTAATTACTTCCTCTATTTCCCAGTCAACCGTAGTTATGGCGATTAATTTTCCATTTTTAAATATTCCCGCTCCGGCGGTCGTCATTAGGCTGAATGTGCCGGTATCGTCAACATAAGGTTTCGTCCACACAACCTGAAACGGACGGGTAACGCCTTGCAGTATTTCACGATACCAATTTCTGTTATGGTAATCATATTCATCCATAAAAAAAATATTGTCGATTCTCGCTTTATTCGTAGTCTTATCAAGAAACGCGTAAAATCCGGCGCGTAATTTATCCGGCTTGAATGAATAAGGTTCAAACCAAAAACCTCCGCCTACCGCGTTCACAAGTACGCCTATGCCGTCCAGCACGAATTCTTCCCCGAATTTTTCCGATTGTTCCTCGTAACAAAGTTGTCCGCCCAACGCGTAAAAAACGGCGCTTCTTTCCAATTCGGCGATCATTTTATTTACTTTTTCAGTTTCAATATCAAGGGTTTTTTGTATGCTTTCAAGGCGAAGGCGTTTGTAATTTACGGTCGTCGTAATCGAATAAACTATAAATGAAGCGCCTATTAATATTATAAAAATAAGTACTATAAATAATATTTTTGTTCTTATTGAATTAATCACAATATTTAATTTGTAACAAGCATTTCTTTAAGGGCGACCATACCAAGAACTTTTTTTACGATTTCAGACGGATGCTCGATTTTTAACGAGCCGCCTTCTTCGGTCGCCTGTTTATAAATCTTTAATATTACCCTTATCCCGATGGAACTAAGATATTCAACCAGCGTCATATTAAGAATAATATTTTTATTCCCGTCACTTAACGCCTTTTCAAGATTTAAAAGCAGTTCATTCGCGCTATTTGAATCAACGCGTCCTTTGACCGAAATTTTGCATATCCCGTCTATTATATTTTGGGTAATTTCAAGGATGTTTTCAGCCATATTATTCTCCTAAATATGGATATTTTTACGCGTCCGCGGTATAAATAGCCGACACCTGTAATTATAAAGGAATAGATAGAGGTTGACAAGTTTACATCTTGACAAAAACGCGAGTTTTCATCACATTAAAATAACTCTCATGGTGGATGTAGCTCAGCGGTAGAGTCCCAGATTGTGGATCTGGTCGTCGCGGGTTCAAACCCCGTCATCCACCTTAAGACTCCAGCGCCTGTAGCTCACCTGGATAGAGTACCAGACTTCGAATCTGGTGGTAGCCTGTTCGAGCCAGGCCGGGCGCAGAAAGTTAATTGCTAAATTTAAGAAATCACAATTTTAAGTTCTGGTGTGATTTTTCTCATATTGCCAGTTTTGCCAAACAAGGAGAAGTAATACGCTCCATCAGTACTATCTGAAGCAATCGGTACATGAGGGAAAAATAAAAAAACCGGATAACTTAAATCTTAGTCTTAAATACCGCTTGACAAAACTAACATTTTGTTATAGTTTATAAATAGAAAGTCCACGAAGAACCGCTTGCTGCCATTGCGGTAGCCTTACAAACCGGGTTTGTATGATGCGCTTCGGGGCTTTTTTTTGCCCTCATTCCCAACCTTTAACCCACCATTTGAACGATTTGGGGTTATTATCTTTTGATAATGCTCTAATCCCGAAACCGCATATTTTCCCATCTTTAGATTTTCTTATCTGATGTTTTATAGCCTCTAAATACATAGGCTCAAAATTCCCGAATTTATCCGCTATCATTGCCGCACCAAGAACACCGGCATATTGATCAGCCAGTTGAATACCGGAATTGGAATCCGCAGGAATCCATTTTGGCTGATTTATAAGCCTTTCATAATTTCCCAGCCGCCATGTTCTTTTTTGAAAATAATCAATAGTAGTCGAATGGTCAAACCCTTTTACCTGCCCGAACCATACACTAACTTGCGTATCCAATTCTTCAACTTTTTTAAAAATACGCTCCAATGTACAAGCGGCAACAATATTATAAAATTTGGCATGATCAACAGGTACGGTCTTTTTGTCAGAAATAACATATATAACCGTAACATTTTCCAATTTAGTAATTTCATTAATAACAACTTTTCTATACTCGTGCATACGGCAATGCCTTCTCCAGTGTAAAGGTATTTTCAAAGGTATGCCAAATTTTGTCTTTATATTCGCAATACAATCTTTAACTTTTTGCTGCATAGAAGCAGGAAAAATTACAGCTGCCATAGCAAAATATTCAGATGATTTCTTGCTATGTCCCCTGTCTCCAATCTCATCAACAAAAGCAAGTTGCGTTTCATTTTTTGTTTTTGTTTCAGTTTTTATAATCATGTATATATCTTATCGTAAGCTAAATATTCCTTCAATATTATTATAATCATAGAATAGAAAGTTTAAAACTAGTAAATAATTTTATATATCGATAATAATTTTGCCGAATTTTCAGCATGTAATCGCAACGTATATCTAATACCTTATTTTCTATTCTTTATTTTGACAAGTCCCTTAATTTAAATACCATACTGAAAACCAATGACATACGGCTCCGATAATAACGAAGGTATGCCATATAACATGGGTATGTTTGATATTTTTCTTTTTATAAAAAACGGCTCCAAGCGAATATGCGACTCCCCCGGCCAATAACAAAATTATGCTGATTATCGGCACGCGATGAATCAAAGGGATAAATCCGATAATTATCGCCCAACCCATCATTATATAAACGGTTACTTCAATTTTTTTTATGGTTTTGGAATTTAGAATGTTCATGATAATGCCGGTTAAAGCCAGCGCCCATTCAACCGCGAATAGACTCCAGCCCCACGCTCCGCGAAGACCGCTTAAACATATAGGGGTGTAAGTTCCGGCGATAAAAATAAATATTACCGAATGATCCAGTTTACGGAACAAACTTTTAACGGTCTGATTTTGTATCGCGTGATACAATGTTGATATTAAAAACATTCCGATCATGGTAGCGGTAAATAAAACAGTCGCTACAATATCAATATCGGCGGCCCTATTTCCGTCCAAAAATCCCGTGTTTTTCAGGTTAAAAAAAACAAGCCCTGTTATCGCGGCAAGCGCGCCAATACCGTGAAGTACGGAATTTGCTATTTCTTCACCAATCGTATAAAAAGGCATAACAGCCGCCGTTGTATTTTTTGTTATTACTTTCACATATTTTGAGACACCGTCTATGGGGTTTAGTTGCATTAAAGTTAACGCGCGCCGGTCACCGTCGCATATCCTGTTTATTCAGTATTCGTTCGATATCCCTAGCAAGTCTTGCCTGCGTTACCTGTCAGCTCTTGCCTACATTACCTGTCAGCTCTTGCCTGCGTTTCCTGTCAAGTCTTGCCTGCATTACCTGTCAGGGCTTGCCCGCATTACCTGTCAAGCCTTGCCTACGTCTCCTGTCAGGGCTTGCCCGCGTACAAAGCGTGTCCTCTTCCTTTTTTTCTTCCCTCTCCAAACTCTTATATTGCCATGTACAACGTACATATTTCCCATTCTTGACGATACTACAAAAAAGCGGCGACAGGCACTTTTACGCCACAGCTATTGTTTATCCGTCTTCTTTAGTATTCGCTCAATATCCCCGCATGAGTAGATGATTCGGTGAATTTCAATTTTATTACTTTCTACCGCATAAAAAAGAGAATAATTGTTAATATGTAAAATTCTGTAATCATATTTTAATTTCTCGGATGATATATACAAGCGGCAACGGAATGGATTATCCGCTATTTTTTGAACTTCTCTGTCAAGTTTAGAAATAAAATTTTCCGCGGATCGCGGCGATTCCAGCGTATCTGCGATGTAACGTACAATATCCTTTAAATCATCCAGCGCCAAAGGGAGATAATGTATTTTATACATTTTGGAGATTTTTCCTGCGAGATTTTTTTCCTGATATTGTTTTTCGCAGTTCGGTCATTACTTCATCATGGGTATACCGTTTTTTTACCGACGCGGCCTGATATTCCGCTTCTTTTAGTTTAATATAAATTTCAGATTCAAAAAGATTCTGTTCATAAGCTTCCAGACTCATCACAACCATATCACCCCGGCCGTTTTTTGTTAAAAAAACCGGCGTATTGGTTTCATGCACTGATCGGGAAATATCTTTGAATTTGTTTCTAAGATCGGAAACAGGACGAATTTTAGGTATTACCGGCATAGACTCCTCCCGGGGAATATTTATCATAATCATAGCCGTTATTATGATAAATGTCAAGACTTATCTTTCTCGCTAAGCACACGCCCCGGTGTCAGTCGCGGCTTTTTAGCGTCTGTCACTCGGCGTGGCCTTGCTGCCGCCACGGGTAGTGTACACGTCCCAAACCGGTACACTATGGAATTTTGGTGACAGGCACTGTCGCGTCGCCAATAATGTTATATAAAATTTCCAGTAAAGCGCCTTTGGAATTAAAGCCGATTATGGCGTATTTGTTTTTAAAACCCTTTACAGGACACCTTCATATATTTTTGATTCAATAGCTTTGAAAACATCTTCCTTGGTAAATTCGTGTTTGAATGCCGAAGGATTAAAAATTATTTTATCCTCTACATGCTGATCTTCAACATTTTCCATTGACTTTACCATTTACTATTATTTAAGAAATATAACACATTGTCAAGCCAATATCTGCTCCTGTGTAAATCACAGCTTTTGAGTATCTGACACTCGGCGTGAACCGTGTGTTAAACATACCGCCATATATGGTGTGCCTTTACTCACTGACAACACTATGAAAAAGCGGTGTCTGTCACTCTGCGCTCCCTATGCATAAACTATATTTTCCCATCTAATATTTTGTTATAAAGTATTTCTTCTAAATTTCTTCTTTGATCTATTATTGAAATTATTTTCATTTCGTTATTTTCTACTTTATAAAATAACGCCCATGGACTTATGTTTATTTGATGAATATCATTTATTCCAAAATTCATTAACATTGGGGCTATTCTTCTTCCTGCCGCATTCTTTGAAGCCTTTTTTACCCCATCGTTAATTTTTTTGAATATTTTTTCCGCGGTTATTTTTCCGGTGTTATTTTTTATGTAGGAAATTATTCCCAATAATTCATCACCGGCGTCTTTTGACCAAATAATTTCCATAAACAATTAGTCCAAAATTGCTTTTACTTTTTTTTGTATTTGTTCATGAGAATAGACACGTTTGTTTTTTATATCATTTTCACCAATGGATAAAATTTTTAACAAGTTTATTGTATTAATTATATTTTGATATTGTTTTACATCCATTAAAACAGCTTTTGCTTCCCCATTTTGAGTTATAACCATAGGGTTGTTTTTTTCTTCTACTTGCCTAATTACCTCGGCGGTATGTGATTTTACATAAGAAATTGACTTAATATCTTCAACTAAATTTAGCATTTTTTCCCCTGCTTATTCCTAAAAATCCTTTAACTTTTTTATAGTACCAAATTTAGTCTGTGTTGTCAAGTATTAATATTTCTCAATGAGGAAAGCGGGGTATACGCTCCGTTGTCAGTCACGGTTTTTGGGTCTGACACTCGGCGTGAACACTGTCGCGTCGCCTTTATATGTTAACAGCAATTTTTAAATCGACTTCTTGTTCATCTTTTTCGGCAACTAATATTCCTGCTTCTTTCATGGCTTTCGTCCGTTCTTCCATAGTGGCATAATTAACCGGACGAAATTCCGCCAGTTGTTCCGAAGTTAATAATGGGCAATCAGGATCATAGACATAAGAGCGTTTTGAAGCCTCTTCAATACGGCGTTTTGCGGATTCCTGTTCCTCAGAAGTTAACTCTTTGCCAACCTCTAGGGTGGTTCGTACTATCCCCATTATAAATACTTATATTATCCTGTTCTTTTTCCTGAGTCCATGCAAACTCCATACATCAGCCTCTAGTAAAAAAACGTTTTTAAGATTAATAAAAAAATATCGACCGCAAAAATAATTTGTTTTTCGTATCAAAATTGGCATGAAAATATAATATCATAATGCGTAAAAAAGATCAATTGCCGGAAAAGCAGGGTATCCGCCCCGTTGTCAGTCACGGCTTTTGGACTGACAATCGGCGTGACCAAAGTTTAAACTTTAAAAAGAGGGCTTTTGAATATTGACAAATCCGAATAACTACGATAATCTTTCATAAATGGACGAATATGTTGTTACCATAGCTTTTGATGATGAAGCTCAAAAGTGGTATGCGCAAAATGATGATATCCCAATACTTCTTGAAGACTTGTCTATTGATAAACTTATAAGCCGTGTAAAATTAGCTGTACCTGAAATACTTGAATTGAATAATATGCCGCATACAGGATTTCATTTGATATTTAAAATGGAGACAGAAGCGGTTTTGGCATAATGGCAGAATATGAAAAAAAGGTACGCCTTGTTCTTAAAGAATTCGGGTGTCATTTTGTACGGCATGGTAAAGGCGATCATGATATTTGGTATAGCCCTATAACAAACAGGAATTTTACTGTAGATGGTGAAATTCGTATCCGTCATGTTGCAAATGGGATCATGAAACAGGCTGGAATTGACAAGCATTTTTAGTGCCAGACATTGCGTTTTGGGTCTGACACTCGCCATGAACCATTTGTTAAACATACCGCCATATATGGTGTGCTTTTACTCACTGACGACACTATGAAAAAGCGGCGACTGTCACCAAAGCTGAACCTGCTTGACAAATATTAAGTTATTAAGTATATATTGTCTTAGCTATATAATGATATAATAAAAAAGAGGTAGATTAATTATGGAGCAAACCATAAAAATATCTAAAAAATTTGATAAATATCTCAAAGATACAGTTCCAAGGCGATTTCAAAAAAATATAAGAATAGTATATAGCTTGCTTAAAAAAGAAGGATGTACAAACGTATATTT